>Ga0196958_10000489_pt1 | contig 12902 bp, 8 predicted proteins | sample S1v_10metaG_FD_148654 | JGI IMG/M metagenome (GOLD analysis project Ga0196958, IMG submission 148654) | Soil microbial communities from Anza Borrego desert, Southern California, United States - S1+v_10 | ecosystem: Environmental > Terrestrial > Soil > Desert | place: USA: California | collected...
CGACCGAGCCGGCCGCGGCCCTGGCGCTGCGCGACCGGTTGATCGACGCCGCGGGCAGGTTGCTGACCGAGCAGGGCTGGGCGCGGGTCACGATGGCCCGGCTAGCCGACAAGGTCGGCGTCAGCCGGCAGACGGTCTACAACGAGATCGGGACCAAGGGCGACCTCGCCGAGGCGATGGTGCTGCGCGAGCTCGACCGGTTCCTGGCCGGCGTGGTGCGCTCCTTCGAGGAGAACCCGGACGACCTGATCGCGGCGATCCGGCAGTCCGCGCGCCGGGTGCTGACCTACGCGCAGGACAACGCGCTGCTGCACGCGGTCGTGTCCGCCACCCACGGCGCCGACACGGAGCTCCTGCCGCTCCTGACCACGCACGCGGAGTCCCTGCTGGTGGCGGCGAAGATGGTGGTCGGCGAGCGGGTCGCGGCGTACGACGTCAACCTGCCGCCCGACCGGGTCGACGACTGCATCGACATGGTGGTGCGGCTGGTGCTGAGCCACGTGATGCAACCCTCGGGTGATCCGGCGGAGACCGGCGAGGCGATCGCGTGGATCGCGGCGCGGGTCCTCGACGCCTGATCCCCGGGCCGAGGGCCCTGAACTACCCTTGCCGGGGGAGGGCAGTTCGATGCGGGTAGGGCAGCGTCGCGCGCGTGGGAGCCTGGCCGCGATGGCCACGGCGGTCTTCGTGCTGCTCGCGGCGGCCTGCGGCGGGGGCAGCGCGGGGTCCGACGGCGGCGACCCCAGCACCACCGCGGCGGCATCGAGCACGTCGCCGACGGACGCACCACCCTCGACCCCCGACGCGGCACCCGCGCTCTACACGGTCGAACCGCCGGGACCCCGTGCGGGCGCCCTGGTCGGCGACGACCTGTTGATCGTCAGCGCGGACACCATCCCCGACGACGTCGTCGACCAGATCACCTCCCTCCGGTGGAAGGGCCAGGACGGCGTCAGCGCCTGGACGCAGCTGTCCGTCGGTCAGATCTCGGTCGAGAACAAGCTCTACAACCTGGCGGCCGTCGAGGCTGCGGAGTACCGCCGGTTCACGGTCCAGGACAGCGCGGACTTCCAGGAGCAGTGGGACCGGGTCGCCGGCGGCGAGATGGCGGTGCGCCTGGAGCTCCAGGACAAGCTGCCGCTCGACGAGGACGGCTACCTCGCGGTGGGCTCCGGCGAGGAGACACACCCGGTGCACATCGGCGCCTACGGCCAGCAGGTGGGGACGATCGACGGCGTGGTCAACCAGGAGTGGGGCGAGGTCCTCGGCCTGCCGACGGACAACGCGTTGCTGCTGAACACCGGAGGTGTCTCGCCCCAGGTGGTGCGCGAGCAGATCGAGAAGGCGATGGGCGAGCAGGCGCTGTCGATCACGGCGCTCGACATCGTCGCGGAGACCGGCATCGACCCGGACACCTTCCAGACGGTCCAGCCCGTCGGGTCGTTCGGGGACGCCGTGGGCGTCTTCCGCTACACCCCCATCGGCGGCGGCCGGGTCCAGCCGGACCCCGCCTGGGTGCGGGAGTACATCGTCACCGAGACGCTCCCGATCCTGGGCCAGCTGACCTGCAACAAGTACATGATGCCCCAGCTGCGGGCCGCGCTCCTCGAGGTGCAGCGCCGCGGACTCGCCGACGAGATCAAGTACCACGTCGGCTGCTACTACCCGCGATTCATCGCCGGCACCACCACCCTCTCCAACCACTCCTTCGGCCTCGCGATCGACATCAACTCCCGCGAGAACCAGCGCGGCACCGTCGGGGAGATGAACCGCGAGGTGGTCGCGATCTTCAAGCTCTGGGGCTTCGCCTGGGGTGGGGACTGGGCCTACACCGACCCGATGCACTTCGAGCTCGAGCGAATCGTCAATCCCGGCTGACCCGTGTGGGGCCGGCAGGTTCTGGTCCGAGGCCGGTCCGTGAACGGCGGACATCATCTGGTGCGCGATCCACCCGCAGCATCCGCCGGCGAATCGCGGGACGGGTCGTTCAGCCCCGTGAACGCCCCTCCGACCGTGACAGTGGTTCTGTCATGATCGCCCCATGGACTACCAGCTCGGTCGGGGCAGCGGTCCGCTGCGCGGGGTGAAGGTCGTCGAGATCGCGGGTATCGGGCCGGGTCCGCACGCCTGCATGACGCTCGCGGACCTCGGGGCGGACGTGATCCGGATCGACCGGCCGGGTGGCCAGCTGCTCACCGGCGGCCCGCACGACCTGCTCAACCGCGGCCGGCCGAGCGTGGCGCTCGACCTGAAGAGCCCGGAGGCGATCGCGACCGTGCTCGACCTCGTGTCGCAGGCCGACGTGCTCGTCGAGGGCATGCGGCCGGGCGTGGCCGAGCGGCTCGGCATCGGGCCCGAGCAGTGCCACGCCCGCAACCCGCGGCTCGTCTACGGGCGGATGACCGGTTGGGGCCAGGACGGGCCGTGGGCGCACGCCGCCGGCCACGACATGAACTACATCGCGATCACCGGCACGCTCTTCGGCCTCGGCCAGGTCAAGGAGAAGCCGCAGTTCCCGACCAACCTGGTCGGCGACTTCGGGGGCGGGTCGACGTACCTCGTCGTCGGCATCCTCGCCGCGCTCCTCGAGGCGAAGACCTCCGGCGAGGGCCAGGTCGTCGACGCTGCGATCGTCGACGGCACCGCGCACCTCAACGCCATGACGGCCGCCATGCTGGCCTCCGGCGTCTTCGTGGAAGAACGGGCGCGCAACCTGCTCGACGGCGGGGCGCCGTACTACGACGTCTACGAGACCGCCGACGGCGAGCACATGTCGGTCGGCGCGCTCGAGCCCCAGTTCTACGACCAGTTCGTCGATCTGCTCGGTATCGCCGAGCAGGCTCCGGACCGGTTCGACCTCGACCGGGCCGAGGAGCTCCGCGCGCTGATCGCCACCCGGTTCAAGGAGCGGACCCGCGACGAGTGGGCCGCGGTGTTCGACGGCACCGACGCCTGCGTGGCGCCGGTCCTGCGGATGAGCGAGGCGCCCGACCACCCGCACATGAAGGCGCGGGAGGTGTTCGTCGAGCACGCGGGATACGTCCAGCCGCAGCCCGCGCCGCGGTTCTCACGGACCGGAGCGCGGCTCGGCCTGCCGCCCGCCCCCCAGGCCGGAGCCCACACCCGACTGGCTCTCGAGGCGTGGGGCATCGCCGACGTCGAGGGCCTGATCGAGCGCGGCGCGGCCGTGCAGCCCGATCCCGAGGAGAGCTGACATGGGGAATGTGGAGCACGTCGACGTCCTGGTCGTCGGCGCCGGCCTGTCCGGCGTCGGTGCCGCCGCCCAGGTGCGCGAGCGCCATCCCGGTCGCTCGGTCGCCGTGCTGGAGGCGCGGGACAGCATGGGCGGCACCTGGGACCTCTTCCGCTACCCGGGCATCCGCTCCGACTCCGACATGTTCACGTTCGGCTACAAGTGGCGGCCGTGGAAGAGCGACGTCGCCCTCGCCGACGGCGACCTGATCAAGACCTACATCGAGACCGTCGCGGAGGAGTACGGGGTCACGCCGCTGATCCGCTACCGCCACCGGGTCGTCAAGGCCGCCTGGAACACCGCCGAGGCCCGCTGGACCGTGACCGTCGAGGCGTCCCTGGAGGACGGCACCACCGAGACGAGGTCGATGACCGCCTCCTTCGTGTGGTCGTGCGCCGGCTACTACCGCTACGACCAGGGCTTCCAGCCGACCTGGCCGGGCATGGACGAGTTCGGCGGCGAGATCATCCACCCGCAGCACTGGCCCGAGGACCTCGACTACCGCGGCAAGCGGGTGATCGTCGTCGGCAGCGGCGCCACCGCGATCACGCTGGTCCCGGCGATGGCCGATGGAGAAGGGGCCGCCGAGCACGTGACGATGCTGCAGCGGACGCCGACGTACGTCCTCTCCCGCCCCGCCCGCGACCCGCTCGCGCGGAGGCTCGAGCGCCTTCCCGAGCGGGTCTCCTACCCGGTCGTCCGCTGGTCCAACATCCTCCAGGCCGTGCTGTCGTTCCAGGTGGCCCGCCGCTGGCCGGGCGCGGCGAAGAAGCTCATCCGCAAGGGTGTGGAGAGCCAGCTCCCCGGCGACGTCGACGTCGACACCCACTTCAACCCGCCCTACAACCCCTGGGAGCAGCGGCTCTGCTTCGTGCCCGACAACGACCTGTTCAAGTCGATGCGGGCCGGCCGGGCCTCCATCGTGACCGGCGCGATCGAGTCGTTCACCGAGACCGGCGTCCGGCTGACCACCGGTGAGGCGCTGGAGGCCGACGTCGTCGTCACCGCGACCGGCTTCCAGCTGCTGATCCCGCTCGGCGGGGTGGAGCTCGAGGTGGACGGCCGCACCGTCGACTTCCGCGAGGCCGTGTCCTACAAGGCGCTGATGCTCAGTGAGGTGCCGAACTTCTTCTTCACGATCGGCTACACCAACGCGTCCTGGACGCTCAAGGCCGACCTGGTCATCGACTACGTGTGCCGCCTGCTCGACCACCTGGACAAGCACGGCTACCGGATGGCGATGCCACCCGCACCACCGGACGGCATGGAGCTCTCGCCGCTGATCGACTTCAAGTCCGGTTACGTGCAGCGCTCGATCGACGAGATGCCGAAGCAGGGCGACCGGGCTCCGTGGAAGCTCGACCAGAACTACGTCGTCGACCGCCGCACCATCCAGCGCGGCCCGATCGACGACGGCGTGATCGTCCTCAAGTAGCCGGTATCGGCTGGTCGGAGGGCGTGTCGGGACCGGCGATTCACCGGTCGGGGCGGGTGACCGCTAGGCTGGACCCACTGGTCCGGCCGGTCTTGCCCCGGGCCCTTGCGCGAACCAGGCTCACGCCGCCCCGCGCTCCTCGAAATCGAGGCCCGCTTCCACTTCCCGCCGCCGGCGGGACAGCACGGCGAGACGCCGAACCGAGAGCATCTCCTTGTCTACTTCGACCTTCGCCGACCTCGGCCTGCCCACCTCGCTGGTGCGCGTGCTGACCGACGCCGGCATCACCATCCCCACCCCGATCCAGGCGGCGACGCTGCCCGACTCGCTCGCCGGGCGCGACGTGCTCGGCCGCGGTCGCACCGGCTCGGGCAAGACCTACGCGTTCGCGCTGCCGGTCGTGACCCGGCTCGCCGCCGAACCCCGCCGCACCGCGGCCCGGCGCCCCCGGGCCCTGGTGCTCGCACCGACCCGCGAGCTCGCCACCCAGATCGCCGTCGCGCTGACCCCGCTCGCCCACGCCGCCGGCCTCTCGGTCCGCACCGTCTTCGGCGGTGTCGGCCAGGGCCCTCAGGTCACGGCGCTGCGCAACGGCGTCGACATCCTCGTCGCCTGCCCCGGCCGGCTCGAGGACCTGATCGGGCAGGGCCACTGCAACCTCTCCGACGTCGAGATCACCGTGCTCGACGAGGCCGACCACATGGCCGACCTCGGCTTCCTCCCGGCGGTCCGCCGGCTGCTGGACCAGACGCCGAAGGGCGGCCAGCGGCTGCTGTTCTCCGCCACGCTCGACAACGCGATCGACGTGCTCGTCCGCAGGTTCCTCGCGAAGCCGGTCGTGCACGAGGCCGACTCGGTCCAGTCGCCGGTCGCCGCGATGGAGCACCACGTGCTCCACGTGGACAGCACCCGCCGGATGCCGGTGCTCGTCGACCTCGCGAGCGCGCCCGGCCGGACGGTGGTGTTCACGCGCACCAAGCACCGCGCCAAGCAGCTGGCCCGCCAGCTCAACGCCAGCGGCATCCCCTCCGTCGACCTGCACGGCAACCTCAGCCAGGGCGCACGGACCCGCAACATGGACGCCTTCCACAGCGGGGTCGCGACGACGCTGGTCGCCACCGACATCGCCGCCCGCGGCATCCACGTCGACGACGTCGCGCTGGTCGTGCACGCAGACCCGCCAGCCGAGCACAAGGCGTACCTGCACCGCTCCGGGCGCACCGCCCGCGCCGGTGCCGCGGGCACCGTGATCACGCTGATGACCGACGAGCAGGTCCGTGACGTCCGCGCGCTGACCCGCGCCGCGGGTATCCGGCCCACCACGACCAAGGTCGACTCGGTGAGCCACCCCGTCCTGCGCGAGCTCGCGCCCGGCGAGCGGTCGGCGCCCGGTGGCCTGGTGCTGAAGTCGTCCGACGAGCAGCCCTCGGGCCGCGGCCAGGGCGGCGGCGGCTCGCGTCGCCGGAGCAGCGGTGGCGGACGCGGCGGCCAGGGCTCGAACCGGTCGGGCGGCAAGGCCGGTCAGGGCGCGAAGCGGTCCGGCGGCAAGCCGGCCCAGGCCGGCGCGGGCAACGGCTCCGGTCGAGGCCGCGGCAGCTCGCGTCGTCGTACCGCCTCCGGCGGCGGCAGCCACAGCGCCGCCTCTTTCAGCTCCGGCCGACGCTGACCGGTCCGGGGCGCTGGCGGCTCAGGGCCGGTTGCGTGGGTTCCGCGCGACCCGCGCCACGGCCGCCTCGTACGCGGTCACCAGGCCACCGACGGAAAGCGGCTTCAGCCGCTCCAGGACCTCGCGGAAGTGTTCGGAGCGGGCGCCGTCGTAGAGCGGCGCCAGCCGCTCGTGGATGACGTCGTAGAGCTCCTTCGCCATCTGCTCGCCGTGCTCCTGGTAGACCTTCGCAGCGGCGACGGCGACCTCACGGGGGAAACCGAGCTCCAGCAGCCGGATGCCGATCGCGAGCTGGTTGCTCGCGACCAGGTAGCGGTCGCGCCGCAGCCGTAGCACGCCGAGTGCTTGGAGGGTGGCGACGTCCTCCGGCGACAGCGGTCGGCCCGCCTTGGTCTCCAGCTCGCTGTGCGCCATCTCGACGGGGAGGTCGGACTGCCACGGCGCGAGCATGGTCCGCGCCAGTGCGATGTCCTCCGGAGATGCCTCGGCAGGGATGCCGGCGACGTACTTCTCGATCGCCGCCAGCGTGAACCCGTGGCTCTGCAGCTCCTGGACGAGCCCGAGCCGAGCGACGTGGTCGGGGGTGTAGTAGCCCGAGCGACCTCGCCGGATCGGCGGGGGAACCAGGCCGCGGGTCGTGTAGAAGCGAATCGTCCGCACGCTCATCCCGACCCGCTGGGTCAGCTCGTCGAGCGTCAGCAGGTCCGTCGCGGCGCCGTCCGGAGTGGCGGACGTCACGGCGCCGGAACGCGTCCGTCGTACCCCTTCGCCCTTGACCATGACAGTAATAGTGTCACAATCGAGGTCTCAGTCTCGCGCGACGCGTCTTCCCGCGGGCCCCACCCTCAGTCACTAGGACGGTCATGGCAGAAGCATTCGTGTACGACCACATCCGCACGCCACGCGGCAAGGGCAAGGCGAGCGGCAGCCTGCACGAGGTCAAGCCCGTCGACCTCGTCGTGGGCCTGCTGCACGAGCTCGAGACCCGCAACCCCTCGCTCGACCCGAACACGGTCGACGACGTCGTGCTGGGCGTGGTCTCCCCGATCGGCGACCAGGGTGGTGACATCGCGAAGACCGCCGCGCTCGCAGCCGGCTACCCGGAGACCGTCGCCGGCGTGCAGCTCAACCGCTTCTGCGCCTCCGGCCTCGAGGCCGTGAACCAGGCCGCTTCGCGCGTCCGCGGCGGTTTCGAGGACCTGATCGTCGCCGGGGGCGTGGAGTCGATGAGCCGGGTGCCGATGGGCTCCGACGGCGGCGCCTGGGCCAGCGACCCGGCAACCGCGCTCACGACCGGCTTCGTGCCGCAGGGCATCGGCGCCGACCTGATCGCCACCATCGAGGGCTGGAGCCGCGAGGACGTCGACGCGTTCGCAGCGGAGTCCCACCACCGCGCGGCGAAGGCGTGGGCCAACGGTTACTTCACGAGCTCGATCGTCCCGGTCACGGACATCAACGGGATCACGATCCTCGACACCGACGAGACCATCCGTCCCGACACCTCGGTCGAGGGCCTCGCCGGCCTCAAGCCCTCCTTCGCGCAGATCGGCGAGGACGCCGGCTTCGACAACGTGGCCCTGGAGAAGTACCACTGGATCGAGAAGATCGACCACGTCCACCACGCGGGCAACTCCTCCGGCATCGTCGACGGTGCGGCCCTCACGCTGATCGGCTCCGAGGAGGCAGGGGCGGCCAACGGCCTCACCCCGCGGGCCCGGATCCTCGCCACCGCCGTCTCCGGGGCCGACCCGGTGATCATGCTCACCGGCCCGGCGCCGGCCGCCCGCAAGGCGCTGGCCAAGGCCGGCCTCGAGGTCGGCGACATCGACTTGTTCGAGATCAACGAAGCGTTCGCCGCCGTCGCGCTCCGGTTCATGCGCGACCTCGGCATCAGCCACGAGATCACCAACGTCAACGGCGGCGCGATCGCGATGGGCCACCCCCTCGGTGCGACCGGCGCGATGATCCTCGGCACCCTCGTCGACGAGCTCGAGCGGCGCGACCTGCGCCGGGGCCTCGCCACCCTCTGCGTCGGCGGCGGCATGGGCATCGCGACGATCGTGGAACGAGTCTGATCACCGCTGTTCGAGCTCTTAGGAATGAAGATGAAAACTGACACCCAGACCGCCGTCCGATATGACCGGGACGCCGACGGCATCGTCACGCTGACCCTCGACGACCCGAACCAGAGCGCCAACACGATGAACGACCTCTACCGCTCCTCGATGGAGGCGGCGGTGGAGCGGCTGTACGCCGAGCAGGAAGACGTGACCGGCGTGGTGATCGCGAGCGCGAAGAAGACCTTCTTCGCCGGCGGCGACCTCAAGCTGATGACCCAGGCCACCAAGGAGAACGCCGCGGAGGTGTTCGCGCTGGGCGAGAGCATCAAGGCCTCGCTGCGACGCCTCGAGCTGTTCCCGAAGCCGGTCGTCGCCGCGATCAACGGCGCCGCGCTCGGCGGTGGCCTCGAGATCTGCCTCGCCGCCAACCACCGGATCGCGGTCGACGACCGGAGTGTCAAGATCGGGCTTCCCGAGGCCAGCCTCGGCCTGCTGCCCGGTGGCGGCGGCGTGACCCGCACCGTCCGGATGTTCGGCATCCAGTCCGCACTGATGGACTTCCTGCTCCAGGGTCCGCAGTTCGACCCGCAGAAGGCGAAGGACAAGGGCCTCGTCGACGAGCTGGTGGCCAGCCGCGACGAGCTGGTCCCGGCGGCGAAGGCGTGGATCAAGGCGAACCCCGAGTCCTCGGCGCAGCCGTGGGACGCCCCGGGGTACAAGATGCCCGGCGGCTCGCCGAAGTCGCCCGCACTGGCCGGGTTCCTGCCGGCGTTCCCGGCACTGCTGCGCAAGCAGCTGAAGGGTGCGGACTACCCGGCGCAGAAGGCGATCCTCTCGGCCGCCGTCGAGGGCGCGAACGTCGACTTCGACACCGCCTCGCGGATCGAGTCGCGATACCTGACCAACCTGGTGATCAACCAGAACTCGAAGAACATGATCCAGGCGTTCTTCTTCGACCTGCAGGCCATCAACTCCGGATCGCTCCGCCCGCAGGGCATCGAGCCGTGGAAGGCCACCAAGGTCGGAGTCCTCGGCGCCGGCATGATGGGCGCCGGCATCGCCTACGTCTGCGCGCGTGCCGGCATGGAGGTCGTCCTCAAGGACGTCTCGGTCGAGAACGCCGAGAAGGGCAGGTCCTACAGCGAGGGGCTGCTCGACAAGGCGATCTCGCGCGGGAAGTCGACGGAGGAGAAGAAGGCCGAGCTGCTCGGCCGGATCACCGCCACCGCCGACCCTGCCGATCTCACCGGGTGCGACCTGGTGATCGAGGCGGTCTTCGAGGACCCGTCGCTCAAGGCGAAGGTGTTCGGCGAGATCGCGGAGTTCGTCGACAAGGACGCGCTGCTCTGCTCGAACACCTCGACGCTGCCCATCACCGAGCTCGCCGAGGGGGTCGACCGCCCCGAGGACTTCATCGGACTGCACTTCTTCTCACCCGTCGACAAGATGCCGCTCGTCGAGATCATCACCGGTGAGAAGACCTCGGACGTCGCGCTGGCGAAGGCCTACGACGTCGTCCAGCAGATCCGCAAGACGCCGATCGTCGTCAACGACAGCCGCGGGTTCTACACCTCGCGGGTGATCGGCTACATGGTCAACGAGGGCATGGCGATGCTCGCCGAGGGCGTCCAGCCGTGGAGCATCGAGCGGGCGACCACCATGGCCGGCTACCCGGCCCCGGTGCTCCAGCTCTCCGACGAGCTCAACCTCGAGCTGATGGCGAAGATCGGCAAGGCCACCAGGGAGGGCGTCGAGGCCGCGGGCGAGACCTACGTCGGCCACCCCGGCGAGGCCGTCGTCCTCAAGATGCTCGAGGCCGGCCGCGCCGGTCGCCTCCGCAAGGCGGGCTTCTACGACTACGACCAGGAGACCGGAAAGCGGCTCTCGATCTGGGAGGGCCTCTCCGACCTGTTCCCGGTCGCCGACGAGCAGCCGCCGCTGGAGGACGTCAAGGACCGGATGCTCTTCGCCGAGGCGCTCGAGACCGCCAAGTGCTTCGAGGAGGGGGTCATCGGCTCCGCCGCGGCGGCCAACATCGGCTCGATCATGGGCATCGGGTTCCCGCCGATGACCGGTGGCGCCGCCCAGTTCATGACCGGCTACGAGGACGAGCGCACCGGTCGGATCGGTCTGGACGCGTTCCTCGAGCGCGCGGACGAGCTGGCGGAGAAGTACGGCGAGCGCTTCCGCGCGACCCCGTGGCTCCGTGACCTCGCGGCCTCCGGCGAGGGCTTCCCCGCCTGACGCGGAGAGCCAGCAGCACGTCCCGGCCCGGCCCGGCGCATCCCGCGCCGGTCCGGGCCGTTGCCGTTCCCGGGCCTGGCACCGACTGCCAGTCCGCTGGACGGCCGTCACTCTCCGGCGGGCGCTGCGTTGGACCTGGTGACGGGCCGCATCGGTGGCCCGGCAGCGACAAGGAGTGACCATGGGCTCTCGTGGGAAGCGCGCCGACGCGCCCCGAGCTCGACGACGGGCGGGGTGCCGGCCCCGCTCCCGTCCGGCGTCGGCATCGTCGACGTCCGGGCGGCCGTGACCCACCGGGGTGCTGGCTGCTGACCCGGCTCCCCGGTGACCGGGGCCCGTCCGCGAGCGACCGCGGGCGGGTCCCTTCACGTCCGGTCCACTCCAGTCTCTTCCCACGGAACCCGTGCGGGCATACGTTCACCGGGTCGGGTGTCGGCGTTGACGCCCCGGAGAAGGGAAACCAGCAGTGGGTTCGACTCGGAGGATCATTGCGGCCGCAGCAGCATGCGGTGTCGCGGGGGCGGGCGTCGCGCTCGTCCCGCCGTCCGTCCAGGCGGCGGACACGGCAGCCAAGCCGGACAAGGGTGACAACAGGTGCGTCCGGACCAACAACTCGGTGAGCAAGCTGCTCGAGTGCGTGACCCTGGATGGGGTCATGGAACACCAGGAGGCGTTCGCAGCGATCGCGGAGGCCAACGACGGGAACCGCTCGGCCGGCACGCCCGGCTATGACGCGTCGGCAGACTACGTGGAGGAGCGGCTCACCCGGGCGGGGTACGTCGTGACCCGCCAGTCGTTCGACGTCTACAGCTTCGAGGACCTCGGTGGCTCGGAGCTGGAGCAGGTCGCTCCCGACGCCGAGACCTACGAGGAGGGGACCGACTTCGGAGCGACCCCGCACTCCGAGCCCGGCGAAGTGACCGCGGGCGTCACTGCGGTCGACCTGCAGCTCGGCGCAGGCAACACCTCCACCAGCGGCTGCGAGGACAGCGACTTCGTCGATTTCCCCGAGGGTGACATCGCGCTGATCCAGCGCGGGACCTGCACGTTCGAGATCAAGGCGGAGAACGCGGACGAGGCCGGCGCCGTCGGCGTGATCTTCTTCAACCAGGGCGACACCGCGGACGCAGGGCGGCAGGGAATTCCCGCCGTCACGCTCAGCAACGACTACACCGCCGACCTCCCGGCCGTGAGCACCACCTACGCGCTGGGTGAGCAGCTGGCCGGCATCGACGGCCTGGAGATGCGGCTGTTCGCCGACGTCACCCGCACCCCGACGACGACGGAGAACGTCATCGCGGAGTCCCGCGGCGGCGACCCGGACAACGTGGTCATGGCCGGTGCGCACCTCGACTCGGTTCCCGAAGGGCCTGGCATCAACGACAACGGCTCCGGCTCGAGCGCCCTCATCGAGGTCGCCGAGCAGCTGGCCAAGGTGAAGACGCGCAACCAGGTGCGGTTCGCCTGGTGGGGTGCGGAGGAGGCCGGCCTGGTCGGCTCGACCTACTACGTCAACAACCTCGAGGACGAGGACCTCGAAGCGATCGAGCTGTACCTCAACTTCGACATGATCGGCTCGCCGAACTACGGCCTGTTCATCTACGACGGTGACGGGTCGGGCTTCGGGCTGGTCGGTCCCGACGGGTCCGACGACATCGAGGCGCTCTTCGAGCGCTACTACGCCGAGCGGGGCATCCCCTCGGAGCCGACGGCGTTCAGCGGGCGCTCCGACTACCAGGCGTTCATCAACAACGGGATCCCGTCCGGCGGTCTGTTCACCGGTGCCGAGGTGCCCAAGACGCCCGAACAGGTCGAGAAGTGGGGTGGCACGGCCGGTATCGCCTACGACCCCTGCTACCACTCGGCCTGCGACACCATCGACAACCTCAGCCACGAGGCGCTCGACATCAACTCCGACGCGGTGGCGTACGTGCTGTTCCTGTACGCGTCCGGCAAGGAGCGGATCAACGCGGGCTGAACCGACCGGACCAGCCTCGCCCCTCCGTCGCCGGTGCGTTCAGCCGGCGACGGAGGCGGCGGCCAGCGCTGCGGCCAGCTCGGGCGCGTCGTCCGGCGCGACCAGGCCGGACGTGACGCGTACGTGGTCTCCTGCCGCACCATTGGCCGGGTCGGCCAGGAACGGGGTGCCGCCCGCGACCCTGATGCCGGACGCGGACAAGTGCACGAGCGCGGCGCGCTCGTCGCGGACGGGGAGCCAGAGGTTGATCCCGTCCGGTGCGGCGA
>Ga0196958_10000490_pt1 | contig 12902 bp, 11 predicted proteins | sample S1v_10metaG_FD_148654 | JGI IMG/M metagenome (GOLD analysis project Ga0196958, IMG submission 148654) | Soil microbial communities from Anza Borrego desert, Southern California, United States - S1+v_10 | ecosystem: Environmental > Terrestrial > Soil > Desert | place: USA: California | collected...
TGGGGCGCGTTGCGCCGCTGGAGCTCGTCGAGCAGTTCCCGCTCCCCTTTGCCCCGCATCAGCAGCAGCACGAAGGGATCCGCGTCCAGCAGCCACGAGGCCTGGAACGACAGTGCCGCGGCGTGGCGGCACGGCAGCTCCCAGCCGGGGCAGTCGCAGTCCGGGTCCAGGTCGCCGATGCCGGGCAGCAGATGCACCCCCGCGTCGTCGGCGGCTTCGACGAGATCGTGCGGCATGTCCCGGTCCAGCAGCGCGGCGAGATGCCCGGCACGGGAGGCGACCCGGTCGAGGAACCGGTCCCATTCGTCCTCGGTCAGCTCCGCGAGCCGGACCTCGGTGCGGTACTGGCCTTCCTCGTCGTCGACCACGGCGGCGATCCGGCCGGGGCTGACCGTGATCGGGCCGACCCTGCCTCCTGCGGCGTACTTGCGGCCTTGTTTGAGCTGCCGCAGGTCCAGCGCGGTGTCCTCCATCGCGTTGATCCACGCGCGGCCCCACCACGAGCGGGCGAACTGGCCGTGTCCACCTTGTCGCCCGAAGGCGGGGAAGCCACGGACACGATCGTCGGGCGTACTCATCGGCGACTCCTCAGCTCGACCAGATCGGCCAGTTCCGCGTCGGTCAGTTCGGTCAGGGCTGCCTCGCCGCCGGCGAGCACCGCGTCGGCGAGCGCACGTTTCTCCCGCAGCATGGCCGCGATCCGGTCCTCGACCGTGCCCTCGGCGATGAGCCGGTGCACCTGCACCGGCCTGGTCTGCCCGATCCGGTACGCGCGATCGGTCGCCTGATCCTCCACCGCGGGGTTCCACCAGCGGTCGAAATGCACGACGTGATCGGCGCGGGTGAGGTTGAGCCCGGTCCCCGCGGCCTTGAGCGAGAGCAGGAACACCGGCGCCTCACCGGCCTGGAAGCGGCGCACGAGATCCTCTCGTTTGGGCACCGGTGTGCCGCCGTGCAGCAGCTGCGTGCCGATCCCGCGCTGCGCGAGATGACGTTCCAGCAGCCGCGCCATGGCCACGTACTGCGTGAACACCAGCACCGCGCCGTCCTCGGCGAGGATCGTGCCCAGCAGTTCGTCGAGCAGTTCGAGCTTGCCCGACCGGCCGTCCAGTACCGCGTCCGACGGTTCCTTGAGGTACTGCGCGGGGTGGTTGCAGATCTGCTTGAGCCCGGTGAGCAGCTTGACGATCCGGCCGCGCCGCGCGATGCCCTCGCTGCCGGCGATGTCGGCCATCAGTTCGCGCACCGTCGCCTCGTACAGGGCCGCCTGCTCGGCGGTGAGCGTCACCGGCCGGTCGGTCTCGGTCTTGGCGGGCAGCTCCGGCGCGATCCCCGGATCGGATTTGCGGCGACGCAGCAGGAACGGGCGGACCAGCCGGGACAGCCGTTCCGCGACGTCGGGGTCCTTTCCGGACTCGACCGGTTTCGCCCACACGCGGCGGAAATCGGCCATGGTGCCGAGCAGCCCCGGTGTCGTCCAGTCCAGGATCGCCCACAGTTCGGAGAGGTTGTTCTCCACCGGTGTGCCCGTCAGCGCCACCCGCGCCGATGATTTCAGCGTCCGCAACGCCTTCGCCGTGCCGGAGCGGTGATTCTTGACGTGCTGGGCCTCGTCGGCGACCAGCAGTCCCCAGTGGACGCCTCCCAGGGGTTCCGGATCGACGCGCAGGGTGCCGTAGGTCGTGAGCACGAAGCCGTCGCCGAGTTCTTCGAGCGAGCGTTCGGTGCCGTGGAAGCGGCGCACCGGGACACCGGGGGCGAACCGGGTGATCTCGCGTTCCCAGTTCCCCAGCAGCGAGGCCGGGCACACGACCAGGGTCGGACCGTCCGCGCGATGCAGGTGCAGGGAGATCAGCGTGATCGTCTTGCCGAGACCCATGTCGTCGGCGAGACAGCCGCCGAGACCGAGCGACGTCATGGCGGTGAGCCACTGCAGGCCGCGCATCTGGTAGTCGCGCAGGGTCGCGGCCAGCCCTCGCGGCGGTGCCTGTGGTTCGGGTGGGGCGAGCAGCCGCTCCCGCAACGCGGCGAGCCAGCCGTCGGTGAGGACGTCCACGCGTTCACCGTCGACCTCGGTCGTCCCGCTCAGAGCGGCGCCGAGCGCGTCGATCGGGGTCAGCGGTTTGAGCGCGCGGTCTCGTGCCTTCGCCGCCAGCGCCGGATCGACCAGCACCCACTGATCACGCAGCCGCACGACGGGACGGTGTGCCTCGGCCAGCGCGTCCATCTCGGCCGCGGTGAGCGGCGCGCCGCCGAGCGCGAGCTGCCAGTCGAACTGCAGCAGCGTTCCGCCGGTGAAGAAGGACGGGAGGTCGTCCGGCGGCGCGTCACCGCCGCCCACGACGGCCTTCGCGCTCAGGTCGCGGATGAGATCGGCGGGCCAGTGCACCTCGATACCCGCCGTGGCCAGCAGGGGCGCCGCGGTGGTGAGCAGTTCGGTGATGTCGCTGTCGCCGAGCCCCACCTCATCGGGCACCGCGGCGCTGAGCAGGGGTTCCAGCGGTGGCCACAGGTGCGCTGCGCGGCGCAGGGCCAGCATGACGTCGATCCGCGCTCGCGGGCCGAACCGGTCGTCACCGGACCAGAGCGCGGCGGCGTCGATCAGCACGCCGGGGTCGGCGAGGCTGTGCACCTGGACGACCCCGCTGAAGCGACCGGTCGTGAAGTCGTCACCCGGTGCCTCGATCCGCACCGAGACCCGCACCCCGGAGTCCAGCCCTGCCGCGACCTCGGCCGCCCAGTCCCGCAGCCGCGGGAGACGGTGCGCGGGCGCGGCGGCGAACGCCTTGACGCCCACGGCCTGCGCGGCCGCGGGTGTGCGGGGAAGGGTGTCGGCCACGGCGTCGAGGAACGCACGCAGCAACGGATACCGGGCCGGGAGAAGGTTGTCCTCGTCCGGGATCGCGCGTGCCCGCGCCGGCATCGCTTCGGCCAACTCGCGCAGCCAGGCGGCGTCGGCGGGTTCCAGCGGGCCCGCGCGCCAGGCGTCCACATCGGACTCCGTGAGCCCGGGAAGCAACCTGCCCGCCTCGGCGAGCTTCAGCGCCGCCGTGGCCGCCGTGCTCCAGAAGCGCGCCGAGGGATCGTCGCTCTCCCGGAGCCTCAGCAGTGCGGGGAGCGCTTCGGTCATCGGGAGCCGTACGCACGGCACCGTGACGATCTCGGGAAGGGCGACTGTCACCTCCCCGGTCCCCGGCGTGTTCCCCTCGGCGTTCCAGAAGACGAATCCGCTGGTCCGAGGGGGATCATTCGGCTCGAAAACGACACTGCCGAAACCGTCGTGAGACGCCACTCGACCCCAATCTCTGTACGGTGTACAGTTCAGAATAACACAACTCTGTACACTGTAGAGAGAACGTGATGACAGGCGCGGACCACACCGGCACGGGCGATCCACGGCGGACCATCGAACTGCTCTGGGGTGTGCGAGAGAAACCCCGTCGCGGCCCCAAACCGAAGCTCACCGTCGACGAGATCGTCAGCGCCGCGATCGAGCTGGCCGACACCGAGGGCATCACGGCGCTGTCGGTGCGCCGGGGCGCGGAGCGGCTCGGCGTCTCCCCCATGACGATCTACACCTACGTTCCCGGCCGCGCCGAACTGCTCGACCTGATGATCGACCGGGTCCACGGCGAACTGACCGATCCCCCGGAGAGCCACGACTGGCGGGTCACGATGACGATCCTCGCCGAGGACGCCTGGGAGATGTACCACCGGCATCCGTGGATGCTCCAGCTCACCACCGGCCGTCTCCCCCTCGGCCCGCACACCTTCGCCAAACACGAACGCGAACTGAAGGCCGTCGACGCGATCGGGCTCACCGACCTGGAAATGGACGCCGTCGTGGCGATGGTCAACGGATTCGTCCAGGGCATCGCGCGCGGTTCGGTCGAATCGGCGAGTCTCGTGCGGCGATCCGGGCTGACCGACACGGAATGGTGGACGGCCAGCGCTCCCGTGCTCGCTGAGATCCCCGAAGCCGACGCCGGACTGTTCCCGCTGGCGGCGCGGATCGGGCAGACGGCCGGGGAGACGCACGGTGCGGCGAGCGCGCCGCTGCACACCTTCCGGTTCGGGCTGGCGCGGATTTTGGACGGGGTCGAGCAGCTGGTGAACAGCCAGCGGCCGTGAGTGGTAGGTCGAAGGTGAGGCCTCACGCACTTCGGGTCTCGTCGGCTGTGCCGGTGCGCCTGGGGTACATGAAGGCCCCCTTCCTTGCGCCTAGCGCAAGGAAGGGGGCCTTCATGTACCCCAGCGAGAGAGAACCACGGCGGCGGCCTAGCGGGCACTGGGGGCCGCGGTGTTCCTTGTGGACTGTTGAGGCCAGGCCCCTTCAGTGATTTCGCGTCTGACCCCGACTTCAGTACACAACCGTACATACCGTCAGCAACCGGACATTCCATCACCGAGAGTTGACCGCTGGGGCACTCGCGAGCGCGATGGGCCTCGCCGGGCCGGTCCCCCACCTTCCGCCCGCCCACCTGGTTACGAGCCCGGCCTCACGTTGTTCGTCGTCACCTGCCGCCGATCACTTGCCGCGTCGTCGCAGTGAGCGATAGAGCAGCCACAGCACCAGCGCGACCGGGGCCAAGACGGCCGTGAGCAGGATTCCCGCGAACATCCCGTAGCCGTGCGGATCGGAGGCCAAGCCCGTCGCGCTGAGCACCACGCGGCCGACGAGCAGCACGATCGCCGCGGCGAAGCAGGCGAACGCGCCGAGCACGACGCGTCGGAGCACCGTCCGCGAGGCGCTGGCGCCTTCCGGTGTGTCCATCCACGGCTCCACTGGTCGAAACGTCATTCCGAGTCGGCCTTCGCGGAGTTCTCGTTCGCGGCCGTCCCCACCGCGCCCACCTCGGCACCCGGTTCCATCGCCTTGGGCCCCGCTCACAGCCGGTGGACTCTACTTCAGCTCCGAAGCCTCCACAGCCGCTTCTTCGACGACCGGAGGCCGGGCGAGTTCGGCCAGCTGCCGGACGATGTCGTCGTACCGCGTCTGGTCCGCGGCGGCACGGGCCCGCGCCCGTGCCAGTTCTTCAGCCAGCGCCGTCGCCCGGGCCTCGGCGAGACTGCGGGCCGTGTGCTCCTCCGCGAGCGACGCCCGGACACGGTCGAGCTCACCCCGGAGCCCGGCCGATTCCTCCCGCGCGACGGCACAGTCCTTTTCGGACACCATCGCCCTGGCCTTCGCCTCGTCGAGCCGGTCCAGCAAGGATTCGAGTTCGGCCACCGCCCGCGCCAGCGCCGTGTCCCGCTCGCCGAGCTCGGCCGTCAGCCGGGTTTTCTCCTGCCGGACGGCCGCGAAGTCCTCGCGCAGCGTCCGGAGATCGGAGACCAGCGCGTCGCGAGCGCGTTCGGCCGCCACGGTCGCGGCTTCCGCGGCGCCTCGGGCGCGTTCGTGGGCGGCGACTTCGGTCCACGAACGCCGGCGGGTCTCCTCTGCGTCCTTCAAGGCCTGTTCGGCGGCGCGTTCCGCTTTGGCCCTGGCCAGCTTGTCGTCCCGGGACGCGGCCAGCGCGGTCGCGCGCGCCGTGTCGGCCTTCGCCGCCGCCTGCTGCGCGTCCTCGGTCTCGCGGCGGGCCGTGGCCGCGTCGGTTTCGGCTTCGGTGACCCGCCCGAGCGCCGCCTCGGCGGCGTTGTCGAACCGCGAGCGCATCGCGTCCAGCAGTTCCACGAGCGACGCCGCGGCCGGGGTGAACTCGTCGGCGATCCGGCGTACCTCGAGCAGCGGGTCGGCCACGCTCGCCACCGCGGCCGCCCTCCGGGCGCGCGACGCGGCGTCGGCGTGCGTTTTACTGCAGTAGGCGGACGGCCGGCCGCCCTTGCGTTTCCCCTCGGCGTCCACCGCGGGCGGGGGCAGCGGGTTCTCGCAACCTTCCAGCGCGCACAGCCGGACCTCGTCGGCGTCCGTATCGATCACCGCAGCAGGGTAGCGCTGCCCCGCCGGGCGGGAAGCGAGGCAACGCCGGGGGAACCGTCGGTCCCGTCGATAGGGTCGACGGCATGCGTGTGCTGTTCACCTTCGCCGGCGGCAACGGTCACTTCCGGCCGCTCCTGCCGATCGCCCGCGCGCTCGCCGACACGGGCCACACGATCGCGGTCACCGGTGAGCCGTTGATGGTCCCGATCGTCGAGGCGGCCGGTTTCACCGCGTTCCCGTCGGGCCCGAACCTCGGCAGCGACGGCGCACGCCGCCCATTGCTGCCCGTCGACAGGGATCGCGAGGAGGCCGACCTGCGCGACGGTTTCGTCCGCCGCACCGCACCCCTGCGCGCGGACGACGTCTCGGCGCTCTGCGAGAGCTGGGGACCGGATCTGCTCGTGTGCGACGAAGCCGATCACGGCGCGATGATCGCCGCCGAGAAGCGCGGTATCCCTCACGCGACCGTCCTGGTCACCGCGGCGGGCGTCCTCATCCGTCCCGAACTCGTCGACGACGCGCTCAACGAGGTCCGAGCCACGCACGGGCTCTCCCCGCAACGGAATCTCGACATGGCCTACCGCCATCTCGTGCTCTCACCGTTCCCCGCGAGCTTCCGAGATCCGCGGTTTCCGTTGCCGCCGACCACGCGGTCGTTCCACAGTCTCGTTCCCGGTCGTGGGCAGGCGCCGGACTGGCACGTCGAGGGCCGCCCGTCGCTCTACTTCACCCTCGGCACGATCTTCAACACCGAATCCGGCGACCTGTTCGCCCGTGCGCTGGCCGGGCTGCGGGAGGTCGACGCGACGTGTGTGGTGACCGTCGGGAACCTCATCGACCCCGCGGAGTTCGGGCGCCAGCCGGAGCACATCCACCTCGCGAAGTACCTGCCGCAGGACGACGTCCTCCCGTACTGCGACGCGGCGCTCACCCACGGCGGTTCGGGCAGCCTGCTGGGCGCGATCGCCCACGGGCTCCCGATGGTGGTGCTGCCGATGGGGGCCGACCAGCCCCACAACGCCGACCGCGTCACCGAACTCGGGCTCGGCACGGTCCTCGACGTCATCCAAGCCACGCCGGAGGACATCCGCGACGCCGTGACCACGGTGCTGAGGGAACCGTCCTATCGGGACACGGCCGCGCGGTTGCAGGACGAGGTCACCGCGTACCCGCCACCGGAGAAGGTCTTTCCGCTGCTCGAAGGGCTGCTCCGGTGACCTCCGACCTCGACGCCGCGATCACCCGCGCCTTCCGTGAGGAGTCGGGACAGGTGATCGCCACCCTGATCCGGGTCACCGGCGACTGGGACCTGGCCGAGGAATGCGTCCAGGAGGCGTTCACGCTCGCGGTGCGCACCTGGCCCCGCGACGGTGTCCCGGCGAAACCCGGGGCCTGGCTGACCACGGCAGCGCGTAACCGGGCCACCGATCGGATCCGGCGAGAGGCGGTCGGCGCGGAGAAACTGCGGGAAGCCGCCGAACTGAACGTGCCCTCGGAGCCCGAGCGGGACGAGAGCGGCGTCCACGACGACAGGCTCAGGCTGATCTTCACCTGCTGCCACCCCGCGCTGCCGATGGAGGGCCAGGTCGCGCTCGCGTTGCGGACCCTGGCCGGGCTCACCACCGCGGAGATCGCCCGCGCCTTCCTCGTCTCCGAGACGACGATGTCGCAGCGCCTGGTCCGGGTGAAACGGAAGATCCGCACCGCGGGCATCCCGTACCGGGTCCCGCCCGCGGATGTGCTGCCCGAACGCACGGCCGCGGTGCTGAGGATGCTGTACCTGCTGTTCAACGAGGGATACTCGGCCAGCGCGGGCACCGATCTGCTGCGACCCGACCTGTCCGCGGAGGCGATCCGGCTCGCCCGGCTCCTCGCCGGCCTGCTGCCCGGTGAGCCGGAAGTCCTCGGCCTGCTGGCTTTGCTGCTCCTGCACGACGCCCGCCGGGCCACCCGGGTCGACGGTGACGGCACCCTCGTCTCGCTCGAGGACCAGGACCGCGGCCGCTGGAACTCCGCCGAGATCGCCGAGGGCACCGAACTGCTGGAGACCGCGCTCCGCCGCGGTGTCCCGGGGCAGTATCAGATCCAGGCCGCCATCGCCGCCTGTCACGCGACAGCGGACCGCGCGCCCGACACCGACTGGGCACAGATCGCGGGCCTTTACCGGGAACTGGCGCGGTTCGTGCCCTCGCCGGTCGTGGAGCTGAACCGGGCGGTGGCCGTCGCGATGGCCGAGGGGCCGGCGGCCGGGCTCGAACTGGTCGAGAACCTCACCGGCAGCCTGCCGGGTTACCACCTGCTTCCCGCGACCCGCGCCGATCTGCTCCGGCGTCTCGACCGGTTCGAGGAGGCCGCCGACGCCTACCGCGAGGCGCTCGCGCTCGCCGCCACCGACGCCGAGCGCGCCTATCTCTCGGGAAGACTGGCCGAAATCTCCTGACACCGGGGTGTCTGTCCCCGGCGCCGCCGTTCGTCGGAAGGGCGACAAGTCCCGACGAGGAAGGGGGCCATCTCATGGCCGTTCTCGACGTCCCCGGCGCCCGGCTGCACCACACCGTCACCGGCAGCGGTCCGGTTCTGCTGTGCATTCCCGGTGGCGCGGCGGATTCCAGCATGTTCGCCCCGATCGCGGGCCTGCTCGCGGAGCACCACACGGTGATCACCTACGACCCGCGCGGGCTCTCTCGCAGCCCCCTCGACGATCCCGACGAGGAGCAACGGATCGAAGTCCACGCCGACGACGCGCTGCGCCTGCTCGACAGCGTGCGCGAGGAACCCGCGGCGGTCTTCGCGTCCAGCGGTGGTTGCCTGCAGGCTTTCGAACTCGTCTCCCGCCATCCCGGGCGGGTGCGGACGCTCGTGGCGCACGAACCGCCGCTGACGAGCCTGCTGGACGAGCAGCCCGGTGTCGATCCCGACGAGCTGGTGCACATCCACCGCGAGCACGGCGTCGAGGCGGCGATGGGAAAGTTCATGGCCGATGCCGGCTTCGAGATGGACGCGGGTGGTCTTCCACCGGAGATGCGGAAGAACTTCGAATTCTTCGTCGTGCACCTGATGAAGATGATCGGCGAATTCACTCCGGACTACGCGGCGCTGAAGGCGTCGGGGACCCGGATCGTCGTCGGTGCCGGCAAGGAATCGGCCGGGCAGTCCGCGCACGAGGCCGCGGTACTCGCCGCCGGCCTCCTCGGGGTGGAACCGGCCTACTTCCCCGGTGGCCACGGTGGTTTCGCCGCTGAGGCCGCCGCGTTCGCTCCGCTGCTTCGAGAGGTACTCGACGCCTGAGGCCTCCCGGATGTCAGGAAAGGGTCGTCCAGGACGAGAACGCCTCGACCGACCCTTTCCTGACACGCGCCGTGAGGCGGATCAGGCGCGGACGTGCACGATCAACCCGCCGACCAGAGCACCGAAGCCGCCGATCGCGGCCAAGGTCCGGACCAGGTTCCACCGTTCCCAGACACCCTCGAACCTGGCCCGCAACGCCTCGAAGTCGGTGTTGTCGCCGTCGAAACCGGCTTCGAGCGCGTTGTTCAGCGGCACGTTGATCGCCATCGTCACGATCAGCATCACCAGCAGCAGGACGAACCCCGCGATGAGCCACGGCAACGCGGACCGCAGCTCCGATCGGAAGTGCAGCGCCGCCGCCGCCGCGGCGAGCAGGGGCGCGCCGCCGAAGCTGAGCGCGAACCAGCCGTTGAGGATGGCGATGTTGATCTCCCGCATCCCGGTCACATAGGTCCGGGCGTCGGCCCGCGCCAGCCCCGGCATGACCGAGCACGTGTAGGCGTAGAACAAGCCCGCGATCAACCCCGCCGTGATGACGGCCGCGATCAGGACGATCTCGCTCAGCGTCGCCATTCCTGTCGCCTCCCTTCCGATTCCCGCTCGTCTCATCGATTCCAGACCCCGGTGGCCGCGGCTTTCGCGGCGTAGTCGGAGAAGTCTCTCGCGGGCCTGCCCAGCACCTTCTCGACGTCACCGGTGAGGGATTCGTTCCGTCCGTCGAGGACGCGGGTGAACAGGTCGGTCAGGCCCTCGATCTCTTCTTCCGGCACGCCCTGTTCGGCCGCTCCCGCGGCGAACTCCGCCGCGGAAACCGGAACGTACCGGATCTCCCGCCCCGAAGCCTTGCCGATTTCGGCCGCCGCGTCCGCGAAACCCAGCAATCGGGGCCCGGTCAGCTCGTACACCTGGCCGTCGTGCCCGTCGGTGGTCAACGCCGCCACGACGACGTCGACGATGTCCTCGACGTCGATGAACGGCTCGGTCACCTGGCCCGCGGGCAGCACGATCTCGCCGGCGAGCACCGGTTCCAGCAGGAAGTGCTCGCTGAAGTTCTGCGCGAACCAGCTCGACCGCACGACCGTCCACTCGGCACCGGAGTCCCGCACACCCTGTTCGCTGACCACGGCCTCTTCCTCGCCGCGGCCGGACAGCAGGACCAGCCGCCGCACTCCGTGGTCCACGGCCAGCTTCGAGAAGTCGCGGATCGCCTCGGCGGCACCGGGGAAGGCGAGGTCGGGGTAGTAGGTGAGGTAGGCGGCCGTGACTCCGGTGACCGCGGCGGTCCAGGTCGACCGGTCGCCCCAGTCGAAGGCCGGCCGCGAGGCCTTCCGGACCTCGATCCCCTGCTCGGTCAACCGCTGCGCCACGCGGCTCCCGGTCTTGCCCGTCGCGCCGAGGACCAGGACCGTCTCGTTGTTCTTCGTCTCTGTCATGCCCATAGTAAAACGGCTCAAGATGAGACGGAACATAGTTCAAAGGCTCTCTTCCATGTTTCATCGTCTATACTTCTCGCCATGGATCCTCTCGCTGGTCTGCTCGACGGACCCCGCGCCCGCGGCGCGTTCCTGCTGAAGTCGGTGATGACTCCACCGTGGTCGCTCCGGGTCGCGGACGAGGCGCCGCTGACGGTGATGGCGCAAGTTCGCGGGGAGTCCTGGGTCGTGCCCGATCACGGGGACACGGTCCGCCTCGGTACCGGCGACATCGCCATCGCCCGCGGCCCGGATCCGTATCTGGTCGCGGACGACCCGACAACGTCGCCGCAGGCGGTGATCCTGCCGGGACAGGAATGCCTGACCCCGGACGGGCAGCACCTCACCGAGCTGTCCGATCTCGGCGTCCGCACCTGGGGCAGCGATCCGGACGGTCCCGTCGTGCTGCTCACCGGCACTTATCCGCTGGAAGGGGAGATCAGCAAACGGCTCCTCAACGCGCTGCCGTCGTTGCTGGTCGTGCGGGACGAGGAGTGGGAGAACCCGCTCGTGCCGCTGCTCGCCGGGGAGATCGTCAAGGACACGCCCGGTCAGGAAGCCGTCCTGGACCGGGTGCTCGACCTGCTCCTGGTCGCCGCGCTGCGGACCTGGTTCGACCGGCCCGGCGCCGCGGCCCCCGCCTGGTATCGCGCGCACAGCGACCCCGTCGTCGGGCGTGCGCTGAAATTGTTGCAGCACAAGCCTTCCGAACCGTGGACCGTGGCGAGTCTCGCCGCCGACACCGGAGTGTCACGGGCCGCGTTCGCCCGGCGGTTCACCGCCGCGGTCGGCGAACCGCCGATGGCCTACCTCGCGAGCTGGCGGATCGCGCTCGCCGCGGATCTCCTGCGCCAGCATCCCGACGTCACGATCGGCGCGGTCGCCCGGCAGGTCGGCTACGGCAGTTCGTTCGCGCTCAGCACCGCGTTCAAACGCGAACACGGGGTCAGCCCCCAGGGTTACCGCACCGGGGCCGCGTAGCGCTCGACCAGTTCCGCGCCGATCCGCGCGAGCTCCTCCCGGACCGACGGCGGCCCCAGCACCTCGATCATCGAGCCCCAGCCCGCGAGCTGCTGGGCGACCATCCACGCCACCGGCGCCGAGACCGTCACCCGCACGCGCCCGTCATCGAGCGTCTCCTCGACGCGTGCCTGCCGACCGAAGTGGTCCTGGAGGATCGGCAGATGCCGCTCGGCGATGAGCACGGTCGCGTCCAGCCCCGCACGCCGTTGCTCGACCCGGTCGACGACCTGCTCCCACGCCCGTGAGAGCTCGAAGTCGTCCGGGCGCCCGGCGGGCAGGTCGCTCACCTCGACGTCGGACATGCGGTCGACGCGGAAGGTGCGCTGGCCCTTCTCGGTGCCCGCGAGCAGGTACCAGATGTCGTCCTTGTCCACGAGCCCCCACGGATCCACGACCCGCTCGACCGGTTCCGCGCCCTTTTTCGCATAGCCGAACCGGACTTTGCGGCGCCGGACGATCCCGGCCTGCAGCACGGTCAGCAGTGTCGGCCGTTCCTTCTCGCGCTCGCCCCACCGAGACGGGTCGATCACGACCGCGTCCGCGGCGGCCCGCGCGTCGGCGCGGAAGGTGTCGGGCAGGGCCCGCACCAGCTTCCGCAGCGCGGATTTGACCTCGGGCGAGATCGACGCGGCCGGACCGGCGAGCAGGAACAGCGCCTGCGCCTCCGACGCGGACAGTCCACTGAGGTCGGTCCGCGCGCCGCCGATCAGTGACCAGCCGCCGCCCCGGCCGGGTTGCGGATACACCGGCACGCCCGCCGCGGACAGCGCCTCCAGGTCACGCCGGGCGGTGGCGACGGAGATCTCGAGTTCGCCCGCCAGTTCGGACGCCGTGACGCGGCCACGGGCCTGCATCAGCAGGAGGGTGGCCACCAGGCGATCGGCACGCATACACCCAGTCTCGCAGCCCTTCGCGTTCCGTCATCCGGATGCGGTCCTTGGTGCCGCGAACTACCGCGTCCAGATGACGGAAGGCGGGGTCACCAGTGCGTGGGGTGGAAGAGCGACGCCGGCAGCTTCGTCGTCGCGTCGCCCTTCGCCGCGTCCAGTTGCGACTGAATGAGGAAGAGCGCGTCGCGCAGATCGGCGCCACGGAGGTCGGCGTCACGCAGGTCCGCCCCGGTGACATCCGCCCGCCGGAGGTCGGCTCCCCGCAGGTCGGCACCGATCAGGTACGCCCCGCGCAGAGGAGCCGACCTC
>Ga0196958_10000491_pt1 | contig 12889 bp, 12 predicted proteins | sample S1v_10metaG_FD_148654 | JGI IMG/M metagenome (GOLD analysis project Ga0196958, IMG submission 148654) | Soil microbial communities from Anza Borrego desert, Southern California, United States - S1+v_10 | ecosystem: Environmental > Terrestrial > Soil > Desert | place: USA: California | collected...
GGTCCGCCGCGGACATTCACCCGGCGGTGGGCGCGCCGTCGACCCGACCCCCGGGCGTGTGACCGCGACCACGGCTGTGCCGCGGACGGCCGGGTACCCCCTGGCGACGCACCCTGACGATCGTGAGGTCCTCGATGAAGGTGACCGTCTTCGGGGGCACCGGGAAGATCGGCCTGCACGTCGTGCGCCGACTCCTCGACGTCGGGCACGAGGTCACCGCCCTGGTGCGCTCACCCGGGAAGATGACGATCACCGACGACCGCCTCGAGCTGGTCGTGGCCGAGCTCGACGACACCGACGCCGTGCGCCGCGCCGTCGAGGGCGCCGACGGGGTGATCAGCACGCTCGGTCCGGCGATCGACCCGTTCCTGCGCAGCGGACCGCTCACCCGCGCGACGCGGACGATCGTCACGGCGATGCACGAGCACGGGGTGCGGCGCCTCGTCGCCCTCGCCACCGTGAGCGTCTCGGACCCCCGTGACCGGCCCGGGCTGCTCGACCGTCTCGTCCCCGTCGGGATCGGCCTGCTCATCCCCGGGTCGCTGCGCGAGGTGCAGGGCATCAGCGAGGTCGTCACCACCTCGGGCCTCGACTGGACACTGGCGCGCATCACCGCGCCGATCGACATCCCGACCAACGGCACGCTGCGCGCCGGCTTCCTGGGCCGCGACCGTGTGGGCACGCCCATGGCCCGCACCGACATCGCCGCGTTCCTCGTCGACCAGCTCGTCGACGACCGCTTCGTCGGGGCGGCGCCGGTCATCAGCAACTGACCGCGCCGGTCAGCCCTCCTCCGACGACCCCTCCTCCGTGGAGCGGGGCACCACCCGCTCCTCGAGGCGTGCCCAGGTCGCGCTCCACTCGGCCAGCGGGACGAGGAGCCGCTGCAGCACCTGCAGCTGCTCGTCGAACGCACCGAGCTGGCTCTGCATGGCGGCGACGGCGTCGCGCTGCGCCTGGAGCGCCGAGCGGATCGCCCCGAGCTGGGCGGCGGACATCGCGCCGGGGTGGGTGGCCACGTCGGGCAGGGCGGGGAGCTCGCCGAGCGGGTTGACCGCGCCCGCCGCCTTCACGACGTTCTCCGCGACCCCGCGCAGCCCGGAGACGACGCCCGAGATCGTTCCCTCGTGATCGGGGTCCGGTTGGTCCGCCATGAGCAGGTCTCTACCCCGGCGCCGCGGCGTCCACGCCGGGGCGCTCACCCAGGAAGGCGGCGAGGATGCGGTCGGCCGCCAGTGCCGGCGTCAGCTCCCCCGCCCGGACCTCCCGCTCGAGCTCGGCGCGCATGCCCTTGACCTCGGGATGGTCCTGCAGCCGGCCGAGCAGGCGGTCGCGCACCATCTGCCACGTCCAGTCGACCTGCTGGCGGGCGCGCTTGTCGGCCAGCCCGCCGCCCGCCTCGAGGTGCTCCTGGTGGCGCACGAGCGCCGACCAGACGTCGTCGAGACCCGTGCGCTCGGCGGCGCTGCAGGTCAGCACGGGCACCTTCCACTTCTCGCGCTCCCCGCGGAGCATGGCGAGGGCCTGCTCCAGCTCACGCGCGGCACGCTGGGCCTCGCGGGTGTGCGGACCGTCGGCCTTGTTCACCGCGATGACGTCGGCGATCTCGAGGATGCCCCGCTTGATCCCCTGCAGCGAGTCGCCGGTACGGGCGAGGGTGAGGAAGAGGAACGAGTCGACCATCTGCGCGACCGTCGTCTCGGACTGCCCGACCCCGACGGTCTCGACGATGACGACGTCGTAGCCGGCCGCCTCCATCACGACCATCGTCTCGCGCGTCGCCTTCGCGACCCCGCCGAGCGTGCCCGCGGTGGGCGACGGCCGGATGAACGCGTCGTCGTCGGTGGCCAGCTCGTTCATCCGCGTCTTGTCGCCGAGGATCGAGCCGCCCGAGCGCGTGGACGACGGGTCGACGGCGAGCACCGCGACCTTCGACCCCGCCGCGGTCAGCGTCGAGCCCAGCGCCCCGATGAACGTCGACTTGCCCACGCCGGGCACCCCGGAGATGCCGATCCGGCGCGCCCCGCCGGCGTGGGGCAGCAGCTCGACGAGCAGTTCCTGGGCGGCCTCGCGGTGATCGGGGCGCGTCGACTCGACGAGCGTGATCGCCCGCCCGATCCAGAGCCGCGAGCCGGAGCGGACGCCGTCGACGTAGCGCTGCAGGTCGAGATCACCCATCCGACGCCCCGAACCGGCCGCGGGCCTCGACGGGGATCAGCGGCTTCTCCCCGCGGGCCCGCAGCTCCTGCACCGCCCACGTGTTGCCGTCCGGGTCGGCGAAGCCGAAGAACGTGCTGCCGTCCTGGTCGCCGAAGGACATCAGCTCGCTCGCGCCGACCCCGCGGGACAGGAGTTCGTCGCGCGCCGCCACGGCGTCCGCGACGCACAGCTGCAGGCCGCGCATCGAGCCCGGTGCCATCTCCCGCTGCGGGGGGAGGTCGCCGAAGACGATCGAGCAGCCGGACCCGCGCGGGGTCAGCTGCACGACGTGCACGTGCTCGTTCCGCGTGTCGTGGTCGAGGTCGAAGCCGACCTGGTCGCGGTAGAAGGCGACCGACCGGTCGATGTCGGCCACGGGGAGGATGACGACTTCCAGGGTCCAGTCCACGACGGTCTCCTGATCTCGGTGGGGCGGGCCCCGGCCGGGCCCGCACCCCCACGTCGAACGGCGCCGCCCGCCTTCGACAGGGTCGGTGGCATCTCTGTCGCGGTCAGCCCGTGCCGTGGCCCAGCCGCTCGGAGAGCGTCTCCAGCAGCTGGGTGGCGGCCTCGGCGATCACCGTGCCCGGACCGAAGATCGCCGCGGCGCCCTTGTCGAGCAGCTCCTGGTGATCCCCGGGCGGGATGACCCCGCCGGCGACGATGAGGATCTCCTCGGCGCCCGCCTCGGCCAGCTCGTCGCGCAGGGCCGGGACGAGGCTCAGGTGACCCGCCGCGAGGGAGGAGACGCCGACGACGTGCACGTCGGACTCCACCGCCTGGCGGGCGACCTCGGCCGGCGTCTGGAACAGCGGGCCCACGTCGACGTCGAAGCCGAGGTCGGCGAACGCGGTGGCGATGACCTTCTGCCCGCGGTCGTGCCCGTCCTGGCCCATCTTGGCGACGAGGATGCGCGGGCGGCGGCCCTCGGCCTCCTCGAAGCGCGCGGCGGCGGCCCGGGCCTGCTCGACGGCGGTGTTCTCGCCCACCTCGTCACGGTAGACGCCGGAGATCGTCCGGACGTCGGAGCGGTGCCGACCCCAGACCGCCTCCAGCGCGTCGGAGATCTCCCCGACGCTGGCCTTGGCCCGGGCGGCGTCGATGGCGAGCTTGAGCAGGTTGCCGTCGAGGCCCCCCGTCCCGGTCTGGCTGTCCCGCGTCCCCTCGGTGGCGGCGCGAGCGGCGTCGGTCAGCTGCTGCAGCGCCCCGCGGACGGCCTCGTCGTCGCGGTCCTCGCGCAGCTGCCGCAGGCGCTCGACCTGCTGGCGCAGCACGTCGGCGTTGTCGACCTTGAGCACCTCGACGTCCTCGCTCGAGGTCAGCGGGTACTTGTTGACGCCGATCAGCGGCTGGCGCCCGGAGTCGATGCGCGCCTGGGTGCGGGCGGCGGCCTCCTCGATGCGCATCTTCGGCAGGCCCTCGTCGATGGCCTGGGCCATGCCGCCCGTGCCCTCGACCTCCTCGATGTGGGCCCACGCGCGGCCGGCGAGCTCGCGGGTGAGGCGCTCGACGTAGGCCGAGCCGCCCCACGGGTCGACGGTCCGGGTGGTGCCGGACTCCTGCTGCAGCAGCAGCTGGGTGTTGCGGGCGATGCGCGCGGAGAAGTCCGTCGGGAGGGCGAGCGCCTCGTCGAGGGCGTTGGTGTGCAGCGACTGGGTGTGCCCCTGCGTCGCGGCCATCGCCTCGACGCAGGTGCGGACGACGTTGTTGTAGACGTCCTGGGCCGTCAGCGACCAGCCGCTGGTCTGGGAGTGGGTGCGCAGGGAGAGCGACTTGGGGTCCTGCGCCCCGAACCCGTGCACGAGCTTGGCCCACAGCAGGCGGGCGGCGCGGAGCTTGGCGATCTCCATGAAGTAGTTCATGCCGATGCCCCAGAAGAAGCTCAGGCGCGGCGCGAACTTGTCGACGTCGAGCCCGGCGTCCCGGCCGGCCCGCAGGTACTCCACCCCGTCGGCCAGCGTGTAGGCCAGCTCCAGGTCGGCCGAGGCCCCGGCCTCCTGGATGTGGTAGCCGGAGATGGAGATCGAGTTGAACTTCGGCATCTTCTCGCTGGTGTAGCGGAAGATGTCCGAGATGATCTGCATCGAGGGCTTCGGGGGGTAGATGTAGGTGTTGCGGACCATGAACTCCTTGAGGATGTCGTTCTGGATGGTCCCGGCCAGCTGCTCCGGCGCCACCCCCTGCTCCTCGGCGGCGGCGACGTAGAGCGCCATCACCGGGAGCACGGCCCCGTTCATGGTCATCGACACCGACATGCGGTCCAGCGGGATGCCGTCGAACAGCTGGCGCATGTCGAGGATCGAGTCGATCGACACCCCGGCCATGCCGACGTCGCCCGCGACGCGCGGGTTGTCGGAGTCGTACCCGCGGTGGGTGGGCAGGTCGAACGCGACCGACAGGCCCTTCTGCCCGGCGGCGAGGTTGCGCCGGTAGAAGGCGTTGGACTCCGCGGCGGTGGAGAACCCGGCGTACTGGCGCACGGTCCACGGCTGCGTCACGTACATCGTCGGGTAGGGCCCGCGCAGGTAGGGCGTGATGCCCGGGTAGGTGCGCAGGAAGTCCAGGCCCTCGAGGTCGGCCTGCGTGTAGAGCGGCTTGACGCCGATGCCCTCGGGGGTCTCCCAGACGAGGTCCTCGGCGCCCTTGCCCGTCGCGGCCTCGAGCGCCGCCTCCCAGTCCTGGCGGCCCCGGCCGCCGGTGGGCGTGCCCAGCTCGACGTCGGCGAAGTCGGGGATGCTCATCGGGCCTCTCCCTGATCGGTGGCGAGGGCGTCCAGGGTGTCGCGCAGGACGGCGGCGGCGTCGCACCCGGCGTGGAGGGTGCCGTCGATGTCGTCGGAGCCCTCGACGACCCTTCTCCCGGCCAGCAGGATGCGCGTCGCCCCGGCCTGCCGCAGCGCGGCGGCGACGTCGGCGGCGTGCTGGTCGTACAGCTCGTCCGACGACGCGATCACCGCCACCGGGGTGCCGGCCTCGCGGAAGGCCGTCGCGATCTCCTGCGGGTCGGTGCCGCCGGGGCCGTCGATCGTGGCGACGCCGCCGGCGTTCATGAGGTTCGTGGTGAACGAGACCCGCGCGGTGTACTCGGCGAGCTTCCCGATGGTGGCGAGGAAGACGGTCGGCCGTGTGGGAGCGGCGTCGGCGCGGTCGCGGAGGGTCTCGAACACCTCGGCGTAGCGGCGCCGGGGCAGCCCGCCCTCGTGCGGGGTGTCGGGCGCGGGCTCGCGGCGCGGCAGGTCCTCGTGCAGGTTCGGGAACTCGCTGACGCCGGTGATCGGGTCCTTGCGGCGGGCGATGCGCCGCGCGCGCTGCTGCCAGGTCTCGTCGAGGCGGGCGGCGAGGCTGCCGTCGTCGAGGACGGCGACGATGCCGCCGTCGCGCTCGGTGCGGGTGAACTCCTCCCAGGCCTTCCGCGCCAGGGCGTCGGTGAGCGACTCGACGTACCAGGAGCCGCCGGCCGGGTCGATGACGTGCGCGAGGTGCGACTCCTCGAGCAGCAGCGCCTGGGTGTTGCGGGCCAGCCGCCGGGCGGCCTCGTCGGGGCGGCCGAGCTCGGCGTCGAAGGGCAGGACGGTCACCGCGGCGGCGCCCCCGAGGCCCGCGCCGACGGTGGCGACGGTGGCGCGCAGCATGTTCACCCACGGATCGCGCCGGGTGATCATCGCCGGCGAGGTGACGGCGTGCTGGTGCATCGCGCGGGCCTGCTCGGACGCCCCGCTGACCTCGCCGATCCGGTCCCAGCAGCGCCGGACGGCGCGGAGCTTGGCCAGCGTGGCGAACTGGTCGGCGGTCGCGGCGAAGCGGAACTCGAGGCGGGCGAAGGCCTCGTCGGTGCCCAAGCCGGCATCGGTGAGCGTGCGCAGGGCGTGCACCCCGGCGGCCAGGGCGGCCCCGAGCTCCTGGGCGTCGCTGCCGCCGGCGCGGTGGTAGGGCAGGGCGTCGGCGACGACGGTGCGCAGCTGGGGGTGGCTCACGGCGGCGGTGCGGGCGTGCTCGACGAGGGCGTGGCGGTAGGCGTCGTCGAGCGGCGCGCCGCCCTGCGTGCGGTCGAGCAGCGGGTCGTAGCCCAGGCTGCCGCCGATCGCCCCGGCCCCGGCCTCCTCGGCGAACCGGAGCAGGGCCGCCGCGGCGTCGGGGGTGTCGCGACCGGCGTCGAGGGCGATGGGCGCGAGGTCGACGAAGACGCCCTCGAGCAGGCGGGGCAGCGCGTCGACCGGCGGGCCGCCCGCGTCGCCGAGCACGAGCCACAGCGACGAGACGCCGTTCTCCAACTCGGCCATCAGGACGTCGTGGGCCTCGGTGACGTCGGTGTCGGGCGGGAACGCGTGGCGCTGGCGGACCAGCCAGCCCTCGGCGACCTGGCCCTCGGCGCGGGCGCCGCGCACGAACGGCGGCAGGCCCGGCACGCCGGTGTCGACGTCCGGCGCGTCCTCGACGGCGTAGAGCCCGGCGATGGTGATGCCGTCGTCGGTGACCGTCGCCAGCGCGGCCTCGGCCTCCTCGGGCGAGACCTCGCGCCCGGACCTGGCCAGCACCCCGGCCACGAGCTCGCGCCACTGCTCGCGCGTGGGGTCGTCGAACTCCCCTGCGAGCGTCAGGTCCTCCCCGGCAGCGGTCATGGGCCGGAATCGTAGGACCGTCAGCGCCGACCGGTTCTCCGCCGTGCGACAGGCCACGGGCGCGGACGAGCGGAATCGTTCGAGATGGGCGCGTTCGCGGTCCGCGCTCGTGAGGTCACAGGCGCATGTGCACGCGCTCGCCCTGGCGGCCGAAGAGCGCGAGCACCTCGACGGGACCGTCGCCCGTGCTCCCGAGCCAGTGCGGGCGGCGGGTGTCGATCTCGGTGGCCTCGCCCGGGCGCAGCACGAGGTCGTGGTCGCCGTTGATCACGCGCAGCCGCCCGGCCAGGACGTAGACCCACTCCCAGCCCTGGTGGGTCGGGAGATCCTCGGGCGGCCGGGACCGCGCGGGTGAGAAGACGAACTTGTACGCCGCGGGCTGCCCGGGGCTGCGCGACAGGCGGTAGACGACGGTGTCCTCGCTGCGCGAGACCGGCTCGTCGCGGGTCGGCGCGCTCTCGCGCAGCCCGACGAGCTCGTCGAGCCCCGTGCCGTACACCGTCGCCAGCGGCAGCAGCAGCTCGAGGGTGGCCCGGCGGCCGCCGTGCTCGAGTCGCGACAGGGTGCTCGTGGAGATCCCGGTCGCCGCGGACAGCTCGGCCAGCCCGAGACCCGCCCGCCGGCGCCGGGTGGCCAGCCGCGCGCCGAGCCCGTCGAGCACGTCGTCGGTCGTCACGTTTGCCATCCTGGCAAGAATCCTCGTCGCGCGCCGCGCCCCGGAGCACGCTGACCAGCATGAACCACGAACCCCTCGACGTCCTCGTCCTCGGGGGCGGCGCGGCCGGGCTGTCCGGCGCGCTGACCCTCGCCCGCTCCCGCCGCTCGGTGGTCGTCCTCGACGCCGGCGAGCCCCGCAACGCCCCGGCCGCCGGGATGCACGCCTTCCTCACCCGCGACGGCCTGCCCCCGGCCGAGCTCGTGCGCCTCGGCCGGGCGGAGGTGGAGTCCTACGGCGGACGGATCCGTCCCGGCACCGCCGTCGCCGCCCGCCGCGAGGGCGACCTGTTCGCCGTGGACACCGCCGACGGCGACACGCTGCGGGCCCGGCGCCTGCTCGTGGCCACCGGGCTGGTCGACGAGCTGCCCGACCTGCCCGGCGTGCGCGAGCTCTGGGGCCGCGACGTGCTGCACTGCCCCTACTGCCACGGCTGGGAGGTGCGCGACCGCGCGGTGGCCGTGCTGGGCACCGGACCGAACAGCCTTCACCAGGTCAAGCTCTTCCGGCAGCTCACCGGCGACCTCGTCTACCTCCGCCACCACGCGCCGCCGCTCACCCCCGACGAGGCCGAGGAGCTGGCGGCGCTCGACATCGCCGTGATCGACGAGGAGGTGACGGGGCTGGAGATCGCCGACGGTCACCTCGTCGGCGTCCGGCTGGACGACGGCCGGGTCGTGGCGCGCCAGGCCCTCGTCGTCGGGCCGCGCTTCGTCGCGCGCAGTGCGGTGCTCGAGGACCTCGGCATCGAGGTCGCCGACCACCCGTGGGGCGGCCGGTACGTCGCGACCGTCGACGCCGGCGGGCGCACCGCCGTGCCGGGCGTGTGGGCCGCGGGCAACGTCACCGACCTCTCCGCCCAGGTGGTCGGCGCCGCCGCCGAGGGCACGCTCGCCGGGGCGCGGCTCAACGCCGACCTCGTGGAAGAGGACACCGCCCGGGCCGTCGCCCGCTACCGGGAGGACGTCGCATGACCACGCACGAGCAGTACACCGCCGCGTTCTGGGACGACCGCTACGGCTCCACCGAGCGGGTCTGGAGCGGTGAGCCGAACGCCGTGCTCGTGCAGGAGGTCGCCGACCTCACCCCCGGGACGGCGCTGGACGTCGGCAGCGGCGAGGGCGGGGACGCCGTCTGGCTGGCGGCCCGCGGCTGGCGGGTCACCGCCGTCGACGTCTCACGGGTGGCGCTCGAGCGGGTCGCGGCCCGCGCGCGGGCCGAGGGCGTCGCCGACCGCGTGACGGCCACCGTGGTCGACCTGTTCGCCGACACGTTGCCGAGCGGGTACGACCTCGTGACGATGCACTTCATGCAGCTGCGGGGCGCCGACCGGCCGCGCCTGTACCGGTCGGTCGCCGGCGCGGTCGGCCCGGGCGGGACGCTGTTGATCGTCGGCCACGACCCGGAGGGCATGCCGCCCGAGGCGGGGCAACACGGGGGGCACCACCACCCGGCGGACATGTTCGCGACGGCGGACGAGCTGGTCACCGAGCTCGGGGACGCCCTCGCGGGCTGGACGGTCGAGGTCGCCGAGCGCCGCGCGCGCTCGGCGGTCCAGCCGGACGGGCGGCCGCGGTTCCTGTACGACGCGGTCCTACGGGCGCGCCGGCCGGAGCGAACGGGGAGTCCGGACGCCTAGACGCAGCGAACAGCGCGTTCGCTGCGACTCAGAGGCGCGCCTTCTGCACCTTGCCCATCGCGTTGCGGGGCAGGGCGTCGACGACGCGGACCTCGCGGGGGCGCTTGTGCGCCGAGAGGCGGTCGGCGACGAAGGCGATGATCTCCTCGGGGTCGACCGGGTCCCCGACGAGGACGACGTGGGCGACGATCCGCTGGCCGAGGTCGTCGTCGGGCTCGCCGACGACCGCGGCCTCCCGGATGCCCGCGTGCTCGAGCAGCGCGGTCTCGATCTCGCCGGCACCGACCCGGTAGCCACCGGTCTTGATGAGGTCGACCGACCGGCGCCCGACGATCCGGTGGTAGCCGCCGGCGTCGATCACCGCGGCGTCGCCGGTACGGAACCAGCCGTCGCGGGTCCACGTCTCGGCGGTCGCCTCCGGGCGGCCGAGGTAGCCGTCGAACAGCCCGGGACCGCGGACCTGGAGCTCGCCGATGCTCTCGCCGTCGTGCGGGAGCAGCTCGTCCTCCGCGTCGGTGGAGACCAGCCGCGTCTCGAAGCCGGCGACGGGGACGCCGACCCAGCCCGGCCGGCGTTCCCCGTCGGCCCGGACGGCCACGGTGATCATGGTCTCGCTCATCCCGTAGCGCTCCACGGGCGCCTGGCCGGTGCGCTCGCGCAGCTGCTCGAACACCGACACCGGCAGCGCGGCGCTGCCGGAGACGAGCAGCCGCGCCGGGCGCAGGGCCGCCGCGGCGTCGGCGTCCGCGGCGATCCGCGACCAGATCGTCGGCACCCCGAACAGCAGGCTGGCGCCGTGGTCGCGGACGGCGGCGGCGTAGGACGCGGGCTTCGGGCGCCCGACGTGCACCAGCCGCGACCCGACCCGCAGCGCGCCGAACACCCCGAGCACCAGCCCGTGGACGTGGAAGAGCGGCAGGCCGTGGGCGAGCGTGTCGTGCGCGGTCCAGTCCCAGGCGTCGAAGAGGCCGTCGAGGCCCGCGGCCATCGCCGCGCGGGAGAGCAGGACGCCCTTGGGCGCGCCGGTGGTGCCCGAGGTGTAGAGGACGAGGGCCGGCCCGTCGTTCGGGACCTCGCGGGGCACGTCCCCGCTGCGCCGGGTCAGGTCGACCTTGCGCACCGGCAGCGAGACCTCGGGCGGGCGCGGGCCGAACCACACGGTGGCCGCGGAGTCGGCGAGCACGTGCGCGCGCTCGCCCGGACCGACGTCGGGGGGCACCGGGACGACCGGCGCACCCGCCAGCAGGGCGCCGACCATCGCCACGATCGCTCGCGCCGTCGGCTCCGCGAGCACCGCCACCGGACCCTCGTCGGCGCGCTCGGCGATCTGGTCGGCCACGACGGCCGCCGCGCCGAGCAGTTCGGGGCCGGACATGGCCGTGTCGCCGACGCGGATCGCCTCGGGGTCGTCGAGGCCGCCCTCGAGCAGCGCAGCCAGCAGCGTCATGGCGCACATCATCGGCACCCGCCATCCGGGACGCGCGCCTACCCCTGCGCTCCGGACCGCGGGCGGCTGTCGGGGGTGGCGGGCAGGATGGTCCGCGTCGCGCTTCCCCCGCGTCCGCTCGACCCGTCCGCCGGTCGGCCCTGCCCGAGGGGAGCTCGCATGTCCGCCACCGACCACCGCCGTGCCCGCGCGCGGCTCGACGCCGAGACCATCGACCGCGCGGCCGCCGTGCTGCGGCGCCGGGTGGCGATGGGCCGCTACGCCGGCCTCGCCGGGGACTACGCGGGGTTCGAGGTGTGCGCGCTGCTCGAGGCCGTGGCGCACACCTCGGCCGAGGACCCCCGCTCCTCCCGCGTGCGCGACGCGGCGCTGCGCGTGGCCCGCGCGGTGCTGGCCGACGAGCCGCGGTCGGTGTGAGCCGCGTGCTCCCGGCGCTCGCGGTGGGAGTCGGTGACGACGGCCAGCGCGACGCCGGCCACCAGCGCGACCTCGCCGGCCAGGGCCAGCGGGCCGGGCACGGCGCCGGCGAGCAGCGCGGCGAACACGAAGCCCCACGCGGTCTCCAGCGCCATGAGCTGGCTGACCAGCACCGGCGAGAGCCGCGCCGCCGCGGCGTGCCACAGGCGCACCGCCAGCCAGGACGACACCAGCCCGAGGAAGAGCACCACCAGCAGGGCGCGCACCGGCGCGGCGGGCACGCCGTCGACGACGAGCAGCCAGACGGCCAGGGGGAGGGCGAGCACGCCGGCCGCCAGCCCCTGGGCCCCCGCGAGCACCGGGCCGAGGTCGGGGCGCGCGGCGAGCAGGCGGTGCGAGTCGACGCCGTACCAGCTCCACGACGCGACGGCCACGAGCGCGAGCACCGTGCCCACCAGGGCGGACCACCCGCCCGGGCCGGGCGTCGGCGTGGCGTGCACCAGCACCTGCCCGACGGCCACCAGGGCGAGCGCCGGGACGAGGGCCACCAGGCCCGCACGCCCCCGGTGGCGGGCGGAGATCAGCGCCATCACCACGGGGACGAGCCCGATGGTCGCGACGGCGATGGTCGGGCCGGCGAGGCGCACGGCCAGCGCGACGAGGCCGTAGTAGAGCAGCGAGCCGGTCAGCGCGTGGGCGACGACGCGGGTCCACGGGACGTCGGCGCGCAGCACGGCGCGCGCCTGGGGCAACGAGACCGCGCCGAAGGCGACGAACCGTCCCATGGCCAGCAGCAGGGCGGGCGCGAGCGGCGCCAGCTCCGGCGCCACGAACACCGCTCCCCACCCCGCCCCGGCGATCACCATCGCGCCCAGCGCCGTCCGCCTGCTCATGCCTCCACGGTGCGCGCGCGGGTACGGGCGATGTCGGGCGGTCTCGCCGCGCCCGGCCCGGACCGGCGCATGATGGCGCCGTGACGGCCCCGAAGCGTGCACGATCCGCCCAGCCCGCCCTCGACCGTGTCGACCGCCGCATCCTCGACCACCTCGCCGACCACGGACGCTCCAGCCTGGCCGATCTCGCCGAGGCCGTGTCGATCTCCCCGTCGTCGGCGCAGCGGCGGCTGCGGCGCCTCGAGGGCGAGGAGGTGGTGCGCGGCTACCGCGCGGTGCTCGACCCCGACGCGGTCGGTCGCGGGCTGGTCGTGCACCTGTCGGTGACGCTCGTCGACCACACCGCGGGCACCGTCGGACGCTTCGAGCGGCACGTCGTCGAGCTCGACGGGCTGGTCAGCTGCCACCACGTCACCGGCGACGTCGACTACCTCATGCGCGTGGACGTCGCCGACGTCGAGGCCCTCGACGTGCTGCTGCGCCGCACGCTCGCCCGCATCCCGGGCGTCGCGCGGTTCACGACGATGGTGGCGACCTCGGCGCTGGTCGACCGCGTCACCCGGATCTAGACCGCGCCGAGGGCGAGGCCCCGGTAGTTCTCGGCCAGCGCGCGCCGGGCGGACTCGGAGACCTCGAGGTGGTGCAGGTGTGCCAGGGCGAGCTGCTCCTCGAACGGGTCGCCGGCGGGGTCGACGTGCAGCATCGTGGTCATCGTCCAGGAGAAGTGCGAGGCCCTCCACACGCGACGCAGCGCGGTCTCCGAGTAGGCGTCGATGAGGGTCTCGTCCTTGCCGTGGAACCAGTCGTCGAGCGCGTCGGCGAGCAGGCGGACGTCGGCGACGGCCAGGTTGAGGCCCTTGGCGCCGGTCGGGGGCACGATGTGCGCCGCGTCCCCGGCGAGGAACAGCCGCCCGTGGCGCATCGGCTCGGACACCGTGCTGCGCATCGGGGTCACGCCCTT
>Ga0196958_10000492_pt1 | contig 12877 bp, 9 predicted proteins | sample S1v_10metaG_FD_148654 | JGI IMG/M metagenome (GOLD analysis project Ga0196958, IMG submission 148654) | Soil microbial communities from Anza Borrego desert, Southern California, United States - S1+v_10 | ecosystem: Environmental > Terrestrial > Soil > Desert | place: USA: California | collected...
GCGAACCTGCGTCTGCTTTTCTCGCACATGTACGCGAATCCCGGCAAGAAGCTGGTGTTCATGGGCGGCGAGATCGGGCAGATCCGTGAATGGAATCACGACGCCGGCCTGGACTGGCACATCCTCGAGAATCCGCTGCACGAGGGCATCCGGCGCTGGGTTGAGGATCTCAATAAGGCGTACCGCGACATCCCGGCATTGCACGAGCTGGACATGTCGCCGGACGGCTTCGAGTGGATCGACTGCTGCGATACCGAGGGGAGCGTCGTGACGCTCATGCGCAAATCGAAATCGCGGCCCGACGAAATCGTCGTCGTGGCGCTGAATTTCACGCCGCTGCCGCGACACAATTACCAGATCGGCGTACCGCGCTCCGGCCACTGGCGCGAGGCGCTCAACAGCGACGCGCCGATTTACGGTGGCAGCGGTCAGGGAAACATGGGTGGCGTCGACGCCGCGCCGATCCCGATGCACGGCCGCCGCTGGTCCGCGACGATCACCCTGCCGCCCCTCGGTGCGGTATTCCTGGTTTCCACGAGCGCGGAGGACGAACAGAGTGCAGGCTGATCACGGAAATACGAACGCCGTTTCGCTGCCGGGGACGGAGACGTTTCCGTCTGCCGGCGAGCAGCAGAGCCCCACGCCCCGCGGCATCCCCCTCGGCGCGCATGTCCTGGACGGCAATCGCTGCGAGTTTCGCGTCTGGGCACCGGATCGCGAGCGCGTCGAGCTGCACATCGTCGCGCCGTCCGACAGGCGCGTGCCGATGCAGAAGGGCGTCAACGGCTACCACGAGGCGGTCGTCGACGATTGCGCCGAAGGCACGCGCTATATGTACGTGCTCGACGGTGGCGCGGAGCGGCCGGATCCCGCGTCGCGTCTGCAGCCGGAAGGCGTGCACGGCCCGTCCGAAGTGGTCGGGAGCGACTTTCAATGGCACGACGAGGGATGGACGGGTGTCGGGCTCGAGGATTACGTCGTCTATGAGCTGCACGTCGGAACGTTCACGCAGGAAGGGACGTTCGACTCGGCGATCGAGAAGCTCGATTACCTGAAAGAGCTCGGCGTGACGGCCGTGGAGCTTCTGCCGGTCGCGCAGTTTCCCGGAGGGCGCAACTGGGGTTATGACGGGACGTATGTCGGTGCCGTGCAGAACACGTACGGCGGTCCGCGTGCATTGAAGCGGCTCGTGGACGCCTGCCATCAACGCGGCATGGCCGTTCTCCTCGACGTCGTCTATAACCACCTCGGTCCCGAGGGGAATTACCTCGGTGAATACGGGCCGTACTTTACGGATCGCTACAAGACGCCGTGGGGGCTCGCGCTGAATTTCGACGGCGCTCACAGCGACGACGTGCGCTGGTATTTCATTCACAGTGCGCTGCAATTCGTCGACGAGTTTCATTTTGACGGCCTGCGCGTCGACGCCGTGCACGCGATCGTCGATCACTCGGCAGAGCCCTTCCTGCAGGATCTCTGTACGGCCGTGCGCAATCGCGCGGAGAAGCTCGGGCGGCGCATCTACACCATCGCGGAAAGTGATCTCAACGATCCTCGCGTGATCAGCCCGGCCGAGGAGTTCGGGATGGGATTCGATTCGCAATGGGCGGATGATTTCCATCACTCCATGCACACGCTGCTCACCGGCGAGCAGGATGGGTATTACCAGGGATTTCCGCCGCGGGTCAGCAATCTCGCGCACGTGTTCACCACGGGATACCTCTACGTCGGCCAGCATTCCGTCTATCGCGGCCGCAAGTACGGATTGAAGCCGCGGACGAAGAACGGCGCGCAGTTCGTCATCTCGATGCAGAACCACGATCAGGTCGGCAATCGCATGCTGGGCGATCGCATTGCGAGCTTCGCGTCCGTCGAGAAAGTGCGGCTCGCCGCGGCGGCCACGATCCTCGCGCCGTTCGTGCCCATGCTGTTCATGGGGGAGGAGTACGGCGAGAAATCGCCCTTCCAGTATTTCACCTCGCATTCGGACAAAGAGCTGATCGAGGCAGTGCGGAAGGGGCGTCGCGAGGAGTTCGACGACTTTGCGTGGCAGGGCGAGGCGCCCGATCCGCATGACGAGGAGACGTTCCGGCGCTCGAAACTGAACTGGGGGCAGCTCGACAGCGACGAGCATCAATCGGTACTGCGCCTGTACAAACAGCTCCTGCAGTTGCGCCGCGACACGCCGGCACTGCGTGCGCTCGATCTGTCGTCGGTGGAAGTGCACGCGGACGACGCGCGTGGCGTGTTGGTCGTCCGCCGCGGCGGCGCCGTGCTGCTCGGCTTCAACTTCAGCGACGAGGCGCAGACCGTGGACGTGCCGTTTGCCAATGGTTCCTGGCGCCCGCTGCTCGACACCGGCTCGACTGTCGACGGTGGTCACGTGGCGCTGCCGCCCTGGGCGTTCGCGTTATGGAGTGCAGAGGCCTGATGTACCGCGTACCAGTCGCCACGTACCGCATCCAGTTCAATTCGCAGTTCCGCTTCGAGGACGCGCGCAAGATCGTCGCGTACCTGAATCAGCTCGGGATTTCGGACGTCTATTCCTCGCCGTTGCTGCGCCCGCGCACGGGGAGCATGCACGGATACGACATCGTCGACGCGAACATGCTCAATCCGGAGCTCGGCACGCCGGACGATTTCACGGAGCTGCACGGCGAGCTCGATCGCCACGGCATGGGGCTGCTTCTCGACATCGTGCCCAATCACATGGCCGCGAGCCACGAGAACGCGTGGTGGATGAGTGTCCTCGAGAACGGGCCGCAGTCGCGGTATCTGCACTATTTCGACATCGACTGGCGCGACGACAAGGTCCTGTTGCCGATCCTCGGCAAGCCTTATGGTGAGGCGCTCGAATCGGGCGAGCTCCAGCTCGGCTTCGATGGCGAAGGGTTCTTCATCCAGTACTACGACAAGCGGCTTCCCGTTTCGCCGCAGTCGTACCACATCGTGCTGCGGGAATGCATCGGCGCACTGCCGGCCGAAGGGCCGGCGATCGAGATCCGCGATCTCGTCTCGAAAAAAGACGACGTCATTTCCAACAGCCGCTTTCTGAAGGACACGCTGTGGCGCGTGCGCGAACAGTCGCAGGAATTCCGCGACGAGATCGACGCCGCGGTCCGGCGCTTCAATGGCGATTTCGACCTGCTGGACAGCTTGCTGTCCGCGCAGTGGTACCGGCTGGCCTACTGGCGCATCGCCAGCGAGACGATCAACTACCGCCGCTTTTTCGACGTCACGGACCTCGTCGGTTTGCGTGTCGAAAACCCCGAAGTCTTCGAGATGCGCAACAAGGTGATCCTGGACATGATCACCGAGGGGAGAGTGACGGGGGTGCGGATCGACCATATCGATGGTCTGTTCGACCCGAACAATTACCTCACCAAGCTGCAACTGCGCCTCGGCGATCCGTTTTACGTCGTCGTCGAGAAGATCCTCGAACATGGCGAGTATCTGCCGAAGTCGATGCGCTGCGACGGCACCACCGGCTACGACTTTACGGATACGGCCAATGCCGTGTTCATCGACCCGGCCGGGCTCGGGACGCTGACCGAGATCTACCACTCCTACACCGGGCTCTCCGCTTCGTACGAGGACATCGTTTACGAGCGCAAGAAGCAGGTCATCGAGCAGCTCTTCTACGGTGAAATGCGAGCCCTCGGCGTGCACCTCGGACAACTGGCAGTCGCGGATCGCAATGCACGCGATTTCGCCCCGAGCGAATTGCTCGCGGCGCTGGTGGAGATCACCGCATGCATGCCGGTCTATCGGACGTACATTCGCGAGAGCGAGGTGACGGCGGACGATCGCGCGTTCCTCGAAACGGCGATTGCGGAGGCGCACCGTCGCGCACCGCAGGTCGATAGACGCCTGCTCAATTTCGTGGCCACGGTGCTGCGTCTGCAGCCGCCGAAATACATTGCGGGGGAGCGGGACAAGTGGCTCGAGTTCGTGATGCGCTGGCAGCAATTCACCGGCCGCGTCATGGCCAAAGGCGTCGAGGACACGGCATTCTATAACTACAATCGCCTGATCTCGCTCAATGAGGTCGGCGGCGAGCCGGGACGCGGCTCCGATTTCGATCCGGTCGCCGAACTGCACGCGCGCAATGCGCGCATCGCGCGGGACTGGGCGAATACGATGAACGCCACGTCGACGCATGACACGAAACGTGCGGAGGACGTGCGTGCGCGCATCAGCGTCCTCTCGGAGATGCCCGAATTGTGGCGCACGGAATTGCGGAAGTGGACTCGCATCAACGCGCCGCTCAAGGTCAACGGCGTTCCCGATCCCAATGAGGAATTGCTGATTTACCAGACGCTGCTCGGGATGTGGCCGACGGACGAAGCGGAGATTCCGTCCGTACCGGAGCGTCTGTGTCAATACCTCGAAAAAGCGGCGCGCGAGGCGAAGACGCGCTCGAGCTGGCTCGCGCCCAATGACGATTACGAAAAGGCACTGAAGGATTTCGCGACGGCAATCGTCGCGCACGAACCGTTCCTGCAGCCCTTCCGCCGCTTCCAGAAACGCATCGCCTTCCATGGGTTCCTGAATTCTCTCGCGCAGGTCGTCCTGAAAACCTGCAGCCCCGGTCTGCCCGATTTCTATCAGGGCACGGAACTGTGGGACTTCAGCCTCGTCGACCCCGACAATCGCCGCCCCGTTGATTACACGCGGCGCATGGAAGTCCTCGGCAAACTCGGCGCTCCGGCAACGCTCCTGCGCCACTGGACGGATGGCCGCATCAAGCTCTTCGTCACCGCCCGTTCGCTCGCGGCGCGCGCCCGCCACCTGGACGCGTTTCGCTCGTCGTCGTACACCGCCGTCGAAACCGGTACGCCCCACGCTGTTGCTTTCACTCGCGGCGACGACGTCCTCGTCGTGCTCCCCCGCCTCACGACCCGTCTCGTCAAACCGGGGCAGTTGCCTCTGGGCGAGGTTTGGGCGGATCACGCGCTGTCGCTCGACGGCCGCTGGCGCAACGTCTTCACGGACGAAACCGTCGAGACGCTGACACTCCGCAACGTATTCGCCTCCTTCCCCGTGGCCATTCTGGAACGGGCGTAGAATTTCGCCATGATTCCCGGGACGATCACGACGCGGATCACTTACCACGATCTGCGCGCAATGCCCGATGACGGAAAGCAGTACGAAGTCATCGACGGGGAGTTGTACGTGAAGCCTTCGCCGATCACGAAGCACCAGATCGCGGTGGTGAATCTCAGTTACGCGTTTCAGCAGTACGTGCGCACTCACCGCGGCGCGCGGTCGTTCGTGGCGCCGTTCGACGTCGTGCTCGCCGACGACGTAATGGTGCAACCCGATGTCTTCGTGATTCTGAGCGAACGCGAATCGATCATCGGACCTACTCACGTCGAGGGGCCGCCGCATATCGTCGTGGAAGTGCTCTCGGAAAGCTCCCGGCGCAAAGACGAGATCATCAAGCGGCAGATCTACGACCGCTTTGGAGTCGACGAGTATTGGGTCGTCGATCCTGAAATCGATCTGGTGAAAATCTACAGGCGCAGTGGCAAGTCGTTCGTGCGTGTAGCGGAGATCAGCACGGAAGCCGGCGGCGTGATCACGACACCGCTGTTGCCGGCATTCGAGTTGCCGATCGAAGACGTGTTCGCGGTCTGAACGAGAGCGGCCGCGGGGACGCCGCCGCGTCAGCCGCCGGGGACGGCAGCGTTCCTAGATGCGGCCGGTCACTTGCGCGAGGCGTCGTAAGGCCGCCGCGGTGTCGTGCGTGAGCGCACCGCTGGCGAGGCGCCAGGACCAGTTGTGTTGCTCCGCGCCGGGGGTGTTCATGCGGGCGTCGGCGCCGAGGGCGAGGATGTCCTGGACCGGCACGATGGCGGTTTCGGCGACCGAGGTGTAGGCCGTGCGGATGAGGGCGGGGGCGATCTCGGCGGGGTCGGAGGTGCCGAGGTAGGTCATGGCGTTTGCGCGCTCCTCGTCGGAGGCGGTTTCGAACCAGCCACGCGCGGTGTCGTTGTCGTGCGTGCCGGTGTAGACGACGGTGTGAGGGTCGAAGCGGTGGGGGAGATGCGGGCTGTCGTCCTGGCCGAAGCCGAACTGCAGGATCTTCATCCCCGGCAGTCCCGTATTGCGCCGCAGCTCGTGCACATCCTCGGTGATGAAGCCGAGGTCTTCGGCGACGAGGGGGAGCTCGCCGAGTGCCCCGCGAAGGGCGTCGAACAGCGCGAGGCCGGGGCCCGGCATCCAGCGTCCGTGCACGGCGGTCGGTTCCGCCGCGGGGATTTCCCAGTACGCGGCGAAGCCGCGGAAGTGATCGAGGCGGATGACGTCCGCGAGGCGCAGGTTCGTGCGCACGCGTGCGATCCACCAGCGGTACTCCGTCTCGCGCATCACGTCCCAGCGATAGAGCGGATTGCCCCAGCGCTGTCCCGTCGCGCTGAAGTAATCGGGCGGCACGCCGGCGACGACCGTCGGCCAGCCGTTCTCGTCGAGCTGGAACATCTCGCGATTGCCCCACACGTCGGCACTGTCCCCGGCGACGTAGATCGGCACGTCGCCGAGGATCTGAATCCCTCGCGAGCGGGCGGCTTCGCGGACGACGGCCCAGTGGCGGAAGAAGAGGAACTGCACGTATTGCCAGAAGCGGATCGCGTCCGCGTGCTCGCGCCGTGCAGCCGCAATCGCCTTGTCCTCGCGCGCGGCGAGCGGCGCGGACCACTCCCACCACGGCCCGCCACCCGCGGCGTCCTTGAGCGCCATGTACAGCGTGTAGTCGTCGAGCCACTCGCGTTGTTCGTCGGCGTCGATGAACGCCTCGAGCTCCGCGCGCAGCTCCTCACTCGCGCGCTCGTTGAAGTGCTCCCACGATTTGCGCAGCAAACCGAATTTGTATTCGTGCACGCGCTCGAACTCGACGTGCTCCGGCGAGAACTTCGGCAGCTCCGCCACGTCGTCGGGATCGAGCAGCTCTTCCTGCAGCAGACGCTGCGGCGAGATCAGCAGCGGATTGCCGGCGAACGACGACAGGCAGCCGTACGGCGACGCGCCGTAGCCCGGAGGATTGAGCGGCAGCACCTGCCACACGCGCATCCCCGCGCTCTGCGCCCAGTCGAGAAACGAAACGGCCTCGTCGCCGAGGTCACCGATGCCGTAGCTGCCCGGAAGCGACGTCGGGTGGAGGAGGACGCCGGCGGCGCGGCGGCCGTCGGCGGCGGGATGGACGGACGTATGCACGGCGCGGATTGTAGTGGAGGCGTCTCAGCTTGACGGTACGATAGCCAACTTACCACCGAGCTCGTCGAACAGCTCGAGCCAGCGCCGGGCCGCCGGTCCGGTACCGGACGAAGCGTCGATCGCCGGACGCACGGTCTTGCGCATGCGGTAGTACCGGTTTTGCGTGCGGCGCAAGTCGATCGGCAGCTTCGCCTCCTGCACGAGGTCGACGATCGCATCGAGGGCCTCGAGCCGGTCGAGATCATCCGGGCGTTCGCGGAAGTCGACGGACGCGCGCTCGATGGCGTCGCTGAAACACATCAGCGTCGTCTGGTCGAGCACGACACCCTCGTCGCCCGCCTCGCGCAGACGCGCCTCGATCTCGGCGGGCATGAGCACGTCCGCTTCGAGCAGCCGCCGGATCTGCAGATTGAGGTCGAATTCGGCCGCGGTCTGCAGGACTTTCGGGACCGGAATGCCGAGGCGGGTGTGGAAGCGCATGAGCGGGTCGTAGCGCTCGTGGAGCTGGCGGAACGCGGACTCCGCCTCTTCGAGCGTGGCCACGATCAGCTCGTGCATCACGCGGCGCTGCTCGTCCTTGAGCAGCGAGCGGATCGAGATCGGCGTCTCGCCGAAGTGGGTGTCGAGGAGGCGGATGACTTTCGGGATGCCGCCCGGTTCCATGGCCAGGGAGAGCTCGAGACGGACGTCGTCGTAGTCGGAGGTCGAGCCGTTCACTCCGGAGAGGCGGACGCCGCCGGTGAGCTCGGTCTCGCCGAGGTGCAGGGCGGCGAGCTCGAAGGACTGCGATTCGTGCGTGATCGTGGAGCGCACGTCGATCGCGCCGATGGCCAGCCGCGCGCGACCCGCTTTGTGAATCTCGAGATCGCGCCGCGTGACCTCGTAGCAATAGATCTTCGCGTCGTCCTCGAACGTGTCGAAGAGCGCGAGGACGGCGTAATGTGCGGCGACGCGTTTCAGGTCGAGACGCGCGGGAATCACCTCGCGCTCGTAGATCTGCCGCGCGTTGCCGCGCTCCGGCACGTTGCTGCGCGCGGGCTCGATGCGTCCGATGAACGCCTGCTCGAGACCGTTCGCGCCGAAGCGCGCCGCGAGCTGCAGCGCGCGCGCCGCGTAATGCAGCACCTGCACGGTCTCGATGCCGGAGATGTCGCTGAAGAACCAGCCGCAGCTCGTGTACATCAGCATCGCGTTGCGCTGCATCTCCAGCAGCTCGAGGATCGACGTCGTCTCCGCGCCGTCCGCGGCGTGCTTCGCCAGGAACCGCTGGATCGTCTCGTCGGTGCGGTCGAGGATCACGTCGATGTATTCGTCGCGCGCGGCCCACGGATCGCGCAGCAGGCGCGTCCCCTCGCGATGAAAGATCGCCGAGAGTTCGTCGCGCAGCCAGTCGAGCGAGGACCGCAGCGGCGTGCGCCACTGCTGATTCCATCCCGGACCCGCGCCCGTGTTGCAGCCGCAGTCGCTGCGCCAGCGCTCCACGCCGTGCGAGCAGCTCCACGCCGTGCGCTCGACGATCTGCACCTCGTGCGTCGGCGGATGCTTCTCGAGATGCTCGCCGTAATTCGTGAGCGTCGCGAGCCCCTGTTCCTCGATCAGTTGCAGCGCGTACGCGAGCGCCATCTCGCCGAAGCGGTGATGATGTCCGTACGTCTCGCCGTCGGTGGCGATGTTCACGAGCTGCGGATGCTGGCGCGCACCGTTGAACGCGCCGGTGAGCCGATGCGCGAGATTCTCGCCGCGCGCGAGCAGTTGCTCGAATGCGACCGCGCGCGAGATCGGTCCGTCGTAGAAGAAGATGGCGATGCTGCGCCCCGACGGCAGGTTGCAGAGATACGGCATCGTCGGATCGACGTGACCGCGCGCGTCGAGCCACGTCGCCTCGCCGATGGCGCGCGAGCGCGCGGCCTGATGCGGCTCGAGAATCGTGAACGCGATTCCCTCCGCCGCCAGCGCCTCGAGCGAAGCCACATCCACCGCCGTCTCCGGCAGCCACATCCCCTCGGGTTTGCGTCCGAAGCGATGCTCGAAATCGCGGATGCCCCAGCGCACCTGCGTGCGTTTGTCCTCGTCCGTCGCGAGCGGAAGAATGATGTGGTTGTACGCCTGCGCGATCGCGCAGCCGTGGCCGGAGTAGCGTTCGCGCGACAGTCGGTCCGCTTCGAGGATGGCCTGATACGTGTCGGACGCACATGTCGCGAGCCAGCTCAGAAGCGTCGCGCCGAAGTTGAAGCTGATGACGGCGTAGTTGTTCGCAATGCGGCGGATGCGGTCCTGTTCGTCGAGGATGCGCGCCGTCGCGTTGGGCTCGTAGCACTCCGCGGTGATGCGCTCGTTCCAGTCGTGGTAGGGAAAGGCCGAATCCTGCGTTTCGACCGCTTCGAGCCACGGGTTTTCCCGCGGAGGCTGGTAGAAATGACCGTGGATCGTAATGAGACGCGTGGTCGCCGGTTCAGTCATGGGCGGACCCCGATCATATGCGATAGAGTCCGGGCAAACTCGCCCTAGGAGAATGGAATGGCCGACTCGCAATCGACACGACTCGCTTCACTGATGCGCAACCGCGCCGACGAAGTACTGTCGGAATGGGTCCGCCTGCAACAGCATGATCTCTCGCTTCGCAACAACCTGCTGCGCGAAGGAGAGCTCGAGCAGCAATGCCGCGAGTTCCTCAATGCCCTCCTGATCGCATTGCCGCAGGGGACGACGGACATCAGTACGTCGCCGGTGTGGGCGACGGTGCGCGATTACGTAACGACCGTCGCCCGCTCGCGTGCGCGCCAGGGTTTCACTCCGACCGAGACGGCGATGTTCGTCTTCTCGCTCAAGCAGCCGCTGTTCGACGCGATGCGCCGCGAGCTTTCCGGCGACGACCTCGCGGAATCGGTGTGGCTCATCTCGACGGTGCTCGACCGCATCGGTCTGTTCGGCACCGAGACGTACCAGAGAGGGCGCGAGGAGATCATCGCGCGGCAGCAGCAGGAGCTGCTCGAGCTTTCGACGCCGGTCGTCGAGCTGTGGCAGGGCGTGCTCGCGCTGCCGCTCATCGGCACGCTCGATTCCGCGCGCACGCAGGTGGTGATGGAGAGCCTGCTGCAGGCGATCGTCGACACCGGCTCTTCGATCGCCATCATCGACATCACCGGCGTGCCGGTGGTCGACACGCTCGTCGCGCAGCATCTGCTCAAGACCGTGGCCGCGGCGCGTCTCATGGGCGCGGACTGCATCATCAGCGGTATCCGTCCGCAGATCGCGCAGACGATCGTCCACCTCGGCGTGGAGATCTCGGACGTGCTGACGAAGGCGACGCTCGCGGACGCATTCGCGATCGCCCTCAGCCGCATCGGCCTCGGCGTCGGACGCACGTCGAAGACCACCGTCGCGCTGCGCCGCCGCACGCTCGAGGACTGAAACCATGGAACGCATTCCGATCCTGAAGATGGGGAGTTTCCTCCTCGTCTCGATCCAGATCGACATGGACGACCGCACGGCGATGTCGCTGCAGGACGACCTCACGGGCCAGATCGTCAAGCATCGCGCGAAGGGTGTGCTGATCGACATCTCGTCGCTCGACGTCGTCGATTCGTTCATCGGCCGCATGCTCGCGAACACGGCGGCGATGGCGCGCATCCTCGACGCCGACACGGTCGTCGTCGGCATGCAACCGTCGGTTGCGATCACGCTCGTCGAGCTCGGACTATCGCTCAAGGGCGTCCGCTCCGCGCTCAACGTCGAACGGGGAATGGACCTGCTCCGCCAGATTTCGCGCGAGCTCGAAGTCGAGTCGGAGCGGGATGATGCAGATCGCGAAGAGTGAGACCGTCGCGGTGCGCAGCGGCGCCGAGGTGGTGAGTGTGCGCCACGCGGTGCGCAAATACGCCGTGGAGCTCGGCTTCAGCATCGTCGAGCAGACGAAGGTCGTCACCGCGGCGAGCGAGCTCGCCCGCAACATGGTCGATTACGGCGGCGGCGGCACGATGACGCTCGAGGCGCTCGACGACGGCATCCGCCGCGGATTGCGCCTGCGGTTCGAGGATCACGGTCCGGGCATCGCCGATCTCACTCTCGCGCTGCGCGACGGATACACGACCGGGTCCGGCATGGGCCTCGGCCTCGGCGGCGCCAAGCGCCTGTCGAACGAGTTCGACATCAAGACCGCGCCCGGCGAAGGGACGACCATCACGATCACGCGCTGGAAAGGCGCCTCATGATCCGCATCGGCCGCATGGTGCGTGTCGGCGACGGCAGTGAGGTCGCCGCGGCGCGCCGGATCGCCACGCAGTGCGCGGAAGCGATGCGCCTCAGCGAGATCGTGACGGGCAAAGTAGCGCTCGCGACGACGGAGCTGGCGACGAATCTCCTCAAGCACGGCGGCGGCGGCATGATCCTGTTCGGCAGCGAAGAGGATACGCCGCGCCGCGGGCTCGCGATCGTGGCACTCGACAAAGGCCGCGGCATCGCGAACCTGTCGATGGCGGTGCAGGACGGCTACTCGACCGCGGGCAGTCAGGGGCAGGGTCTCGGTGCCGTCGCGCGCGCCGCGGCAACGTTCGACGTCTACTCGCTGCCCGATCGCGGGACGGCCGTGCTGTGCCGCGTCGAAGACGACGCCGCGCCGAAGATGCAGTTCGACCCACCGCCGCGCGTCACGGTCGGCGGCGTGTGCGTGGCGAAAACGGGAGAGGACGTGCCCGGCGACGGCTGGAGCGCGTCGATCAAACGCGACGTCGTCACGATCGCGGTGGCGGACGGATTGGGCCACGGTGCGGCCGCGGCGACGGCGTCGAATGCGATGGTGGGCGTCTTCGCCACGAATCCCGACGAGGAGTTGCCGCGCATGCTCCAGGACGCGCATGGCGCGTTGCGCGCGACGCGCGGCGCGGCCGTCGGCATTGCCCGACTCCTGCCGGCGCAGGGGCGCCTGGACTTCGCGGGCGTCGGCAACATCGCTGGTACGATTGCGTCCGACGAAGCGTCGCGGAGGGTGGTATCGCTCAACGGCATCGTCGGTCACGAGATGCGCAAGGTGCAGACGTTTTCGTATCCGTGGACGGCTTCGTCGGTGCTCGTCCTGCAGTCGGATGGGATTGGCACGAGCTGGCACGCGTCGAGTTACCCGGGGTTGATGCAGCGCGATCCGGCGCTCATCGCCGCGGTCCTCTATCGCGATCACTGTCGCGGCACCGATGACGCAACCGTGGTCGTGGCCAAGGCCTCCTGAAGCATGGCGTTCATCCCGATCTCCTCGATCACGCTCCACTTCGAGTACGACCTCGTGGCCGCACGCCGCCGCGCGCGCCAGGTCGCCGCGCTCCTCGGTTTCGACGAGCAGGAGCAGACGCGCATCGCCACCGTCACCTCGGAGATCGCACGCAACGCGCTGCGCTACGCGGGCGGGGGCCGCGCGGAGTTCGGCATCGAGGCGCAGAACGGCGCGCAGGTCCTGACGCTCACGATCAGCGATCGCGGTCCCGGCATCGAGAACCTCGAAGACGTGCTGGCCGGCCGCTATCGCTCGAATACCGGCATGGGCATAGGCATCGTCGGCGCGCGGCGTCTGATGGACGACGTGCAGATCAGCACCGGGGCCGGCAAGGGCACGACCGTGTCCATGCGGAAGTTTCTCCCGCCGAGCGCGCCGTCGTTCGAAGGGGCACGGCTC
>Ga0196958_10000493_pt1 | contig 12865 bp, 9 predicted proteins | sample S1v_10metaG_FD_148654 | JGI IMG/M metagenome (GOLD analysis project Ga0196958, IMG submission 148654) | Soil microbial communities from Anza Borrego desert, Southern California, United States - S1+v_10 | ecosystem: Environmental > Terrestrial > Soil > Desert | place: USA: California | collected...
CACCGGACTCGTTCGGTACGACCCGAAGACCGCCGAGCCGGTCAACGCGATGGCGGAGTCGATCGAGACCACCGACTCCCGGGTGTACACGATCCGCCTGAAGGACGGGTGGACCTTCCACGACGGCACCCCGGTCACGGCGCAGAGCTACGTCGACTCCTGGAACTACACCGCGAACTCCCGCAACGGCCAGCAGAACGGCAGCTTCTTCGCACAGATCGAGGGCTACGAGGACGTCCACACCGAGGACCCGGACGGGTCCGACGGCCCGCAGGAGGCCCCGCCGCCCGCGGCCGAGACGATGTCCGGGCTGCGCGCGGTCGACGACCTCACCCTCGAGGTCACGCTGTCCGAACCGTTCTCGGTGTTTCCCACCCAGCTCGGCTACCAGGCGTTCATGCCGCTGCCCGAGGCCTTCTTCGCCGACCGGGAGGCGTTCGAGGCCCACCCGATCGGCAACGGTCCCTTCCGGTTCGTCTCCCGCCAGCCCGGCGCCAACATCATCGTGGAGCGCTTCGAGGAGTACGCGGGCGAGCGGCGGCCCAGCGTGCAGCGCGTCGAGTTCCGGATCTACGAGTCGGTGGAGGCCGCCTACGCCGACGTGGTGTCGAACAACCTGGACTTCCTCGAGATCGTCCCGCCGTCGGCGCTCGCCGGCAACCTCTACGAGACCGACCTGCCGGGCCGCAGCGTCGCGCAGCCCTACCTCGGCATCCAGCGGATCGGCTTCCCTCTCTACGACCCGCGCTACCAGGACGTGCGGCTGCGCCACGCCATCTCGATGGCCATCGACCGGGAGGCGGTCAACCAGCAGATCTACAACGGCAACCGGCCGCCCGCCGACGGGCTCGTGGCACTGAACGTCCCGGGCCGGACCGAGGGGCAGTGCGGCGAGCTGTGCACCCACCAGCCCGAGAAGGCCCGCCAGCTGTTCGAGGCGACCGGGTTCCAGGGGCCGATCGAGATCACCTCCAACGCCGACTCCGGCAACCAGGAGTGGATCCAGGCGCTCTGCGTGACCATCAGCAACTCGCTGGGTCGCCCGTGCAACTTCGTGCCGGTGCCGACGTTCGGCGAGCTGCGCACGGCCATCAACAACCGGGAGATGACGCAGATCTACCGGACCGGCTGGGTCGCGGACTACCCGTCGATCGAGAACTTCCTGAACCCGATGTACCGCACGGGTGCCGCGAGCAACGACGGCGAGTACTCCAACCCGGCGGTGGACGAGATGCTCGCGCGCGCGGACGCCGCACCGAGCCTCGAGGAGGGCTACCAGCTCTACCAGGAGGCGGAGCGGATGATCATCCAGGACATGCCGGCGATCCCGATCTACTTCCAGTCCGTCGTGGCCGGGTGGTCGGAGCGGCTGGAGAACGTGACCGTCACGCCGCTGCGCGAGCTCGACCTGCTCAGCGTGACCGTCAACGCGGACGCCTGATCACGCGCTAGTGCCGCCGGACCCGTGGCCGGCCGGGGCGCTGCTCCGGCCGCCGGCCGCGGCGTCCGGCGAGCCACACGGAGGAGATGCGCGTGGGGCGCTACATCCTGCGGCGACTGCTGCAGCTCGTGCCCGTGTTCTTCGGCACGACGTTCCTGATCTACCTGTTCGTCTGGGCCCTGCCCGGCGACCCGTTCGCGGGCAAGTGCGGCGAACGCTCCTGCCCGCCCGCCTACATCGCGAAGATGCGCGAGGAGTACCACCTCGACGAGAACGTCGTGGTCCAGTACCTGCGCTACCTCGGCAACCTGCTGCAGGGCGATTTCGGGGAGACCTTCTCCGGGATCCCCGTCGCCGAGCTGATCGCGAACGCCTACCCGGTGACGATCCGGCTGGCCCTGGTCGCGCTGGTCATCGAGGCCGTCATCGGGCTCGCCGCCGGCGTGCTCACCGGGCTGCGGTCCGGCGGTTACCTGGACAACCTCGTGCTGGTGTCCACCCTGTTCGTGATCGCGATCCCGGTGTTCGTCATCGGTTACGTGGTGCAGACCGTGCTGGGGCTGCGGCTGGGCATCATCGACCCGACGGTCTCGTCGGAGGCGCGGCTGTCCGAGCTGCTCGTGCCGGGGTTCGTGCTGGGCAGCCTCTCGATGGCCTACGTCACCCGGCTCACCCGCACCTCGATCAGCGAGAACCGGCGCTCGGACTACGTGCGCACCGCCGTGGCCAAGGGGCTCACGCCGCGGCGCGTGGTCGGGGTGCACCTGCTGCGCAACTCCGCCATCCCGGTCATCACGTTCCTCGGCGTCGACCTGGGATCGCTGATGGGCGGGGCGATCGTCACCGAGGGCATCTTCAACATCCGCGGGGTCGGCGGGCTGGTGTTCCGCTCGATCCTCACCAAGGAGGGCGCCACGGTCACCGGCGTGGTCGTCCTGCTCGTCATCGTCTACCTGCTGATGAACCTGCTGGTGGACGTGCTGTACGCCGTTCTCGACCCGAGGATCCGCTATGTCTGACCCCTCGTCGCTCGGCACGGCGGGACCCGCCGCCGAGGCGCGCCGTGATCCCGCGGCCCCGGCAGGCGGCGGCGCCGAGCGCCCGCGCAGCCTCGCCTCCGACGCGTGGCACGACCTGCGGCGCAGGCCGCTGTTCCTCGTCTCCGTCACGCTGATCGCGTTCCTGCTGGTGCTGGCCGCGTTCCCGCAGCTGTTCACGTCCGCGGACCCGAACGCGGGCGACCTGTCCCGCAGCCGCCAACCCCCGTCCGCCGAGGCCTGGTTCGGCTACGACCTGCTCGGCCGCGACGTCTACGCCCGCACGATCTACGGCACCCGGGTCTCGATCGTCGTCGGGGTGCTCGCCACGTCGTTCACCGTGCTCCTCGGCGGCTCGCTGGGGATCCTCGCCGGCTTCTACGGCGGCTGGGTCGACGGCCTGCTCTCCCGCATCGCCGACGTGTTCTTCGGGCTGCCGTTCGTGCTGGGCGCGATCGTCGTGCTGGCCACGTTCCGCGAGGAGGTCGGGGCGAGCGCGGTCGGGATCACCACGCTGGTCGTGCTGACGATGTCGATGCTGTCGTGGCCGGTCTCGATGCGGATCATGCGCTCCGCCGCCATCGCGGCACGCGACCAGGACTACGTGCGCGCGGCGCGTGCGCTCGGGGCGAGCCCGATGCGCGTGATCCGGCAGCACATGCTGCCCAACTGCCTCGCCCCCGTCCTGGTGTACGCCACGATCGCGCTCGGGGCGTTCATCGGCGTCGAGGCCACCCTGTCGTTCCTCAGCGTCGGCCTGCGCGACCCCGTCGTCTCCTGGGGCGTGATGATCAGCGAGGCCCGCGACTACCTGCGCGTCGCCCCGTTCCTGCTGCTGTTCCCCGCCGCGTTCCTGGCCGTCACGGTCCTCGCGTTCGTGATGCTCGGCGACGCGGTGCGCGAGGCGTTCGACCCGAAGGGCCGCTGATGCTCGAGAAGGCAACGGGTGCGTCACCGCTGCTCGAGGTGGACGGTCTGCACGTGGAGTTCCGCACCCGCGACGGCGTCGCGCACGTGCTCAACGGCGTCGACTACCACGTCGAAGCGGGCGAGACCCTCGCCGTGCTCGGCGAGTCCGGCTCGGGCAAGAGCGTCACGGCCAACACGGTCATGGGGATCCTGCAGAGCCCGCCGGGCCACGTCACCGGCGGCGCGGTCCGCTACCGGGGCGAGGAACTGCTCACCGCCACCCCGGAGCGCCGCCGCGAACTGCGCGGCGAGCACATCGCCATGATCTTCCAGGACGCGCTGTCGGCGCTGAACCCGGTGTTCACCGTCGGGTTCCAGATCGGCGAGCAGCTGCGCACGCGGCGCGGGATGAGCCGGCGCGACGCCGAGCGGCGCGCGGTGGAGCTGCTGGACCTGGTGGGCATCCCGGGCGCGAGGCAGCGGGTGCGCAACCACCCGCACCAGTTCTCCGGCGGGATGCGGCAGCGCGTGATGATCGCGATGTCGCTCGCCCTCGACCCGGACGTCCTGATCGCCGACGAGCCGACGACGGCGCTCGACGTCACCGTGCAGGCCCAGATCATGGACCTGCTCGCCGAGATCCAGGCCGAGCGGCACATGGCCCTCATCCTGATCACGCACGACCTGGGCGTCGTGGCCGAGGTGGCCGACCGGATCGCGGTGATGTACGCGGGCCGGATCGTCGAGAACGCGGACGTGCACTCCCTCTACGCCAACCCGTGCCACCCGTACACCCGGTCGCTGCTGGAGTCGATCCCGCGGGTCGACACGAAGGGCAGCGCACTGCGCGCGATCCGCGGGCTGCCGCCCAGCCTCACCCGGATCCCGCCCGGCTGCCCGTTCCACCCGCGCTGCCCGATGGCGGCCGACGTCTGCAGCGACGTCGTCCCGCCGCTCGAGACGCTGCCCGGAGGGCGCTCGTCCGCCTGCCTGTTCGCCGAGGAGCTGGTGGGGCGATGACGCCGATCCTGGAGGTCGAGGACCTCGTCAAGCACTTCCCGGTGCAGACCGGCATCGTCGTCAAGCGCACCATCGGTCACGTGCGGGCCGTGGACGGGGTGTCGTTCGACCTGCACGAGGGCGAGACGCTCGGCGTGGTCGGCGAGTCCGGCTGCGGCAAGTCGACGCTCGCGCAGGTGCTGATGCGCCTGGAGCCACCCACGGCGGGGACGGTGCGCTTCCACGGCGAGGACGTGTTCGCCAAGCGCGGGAAGGCCCTGCAGGCCCTGCGCCGGCAGATCCAGATCGTGCTGCAGGACCCGTACACCTCGCTGAACCCGCGGATGACCGTCGGCGACATCGTCGGGGAGCCGTTCGAGATCCACCCCGAGGTGGCGCCGAAGGGCGAGCGCCGCAGGAAGGTCCGGGAGCTGCTGGACGTGGTCGGGCTCAACCCCGAGCACATCCACCGCTACCCGCACCAGTTCTCCGGCGGGCAGCGGCAGCGGATCGGGATCGCCCGCGCGCTCGCGCTGCGACCCGAGGTGATCATCTGCGACGAGCCCGTGTCGGCGCTCGACGTTTCGATCCAGGCCCAGGTGATGAACCTGCTCGGCGACCTGCAGCGCGAGTTCGGGCTGTCCTACGTGTTCATCGCCCACGACCTGTCGGTCGTGCGGCACCTGTCGGACCGGGTCGCCGTGATGTACCTGGGCAAGATCGTGGAGATCGGCACCGAGGAGGAGATCTACGGGCGCCCGTCGCACCCGTACACGCAGGCGCTGCTCTCGGCCGTGCCGGTGCCCGACCCGGCACTGCGCGCGGGCCGCGCGCGCATCCGCCTCTCCGGCGACGTGCCGAGCCCGGTGGACCCGCCCAGCGGCTGCCGGTTCCGCACGCGCTGCTGGAAGGCCACGGAGATCTGCGAGGACGAGGTGCCCGACCTCGTCGTGCGGGGCGCCGGGCACCACCCGAGCGCCTGCCACCACGCCGAGGAGCAGCACCTGCTGCCGTCGTCCTGACCAGGCGCGGTCACCGGGTCCCTGCGAGCCTCGGTCCCCTCCGGGACGGCGAGTTCGACATGGTGCTCGCCGCGGTGCCCGTCCGCCACCGAGACCGCCAGGATCCGGACCTTCGACCGGGCCGCCGCCACCCACGTCCGCGCCACCCGGAGCCGGTCCCCACGCTGATCGTGGCCTGCGGTCGGGGTACGCCGCCGTGCGCGCCGGCGACCGCACCCGACGATCAGGACCGCACTCAGATCAGGCTCTTGCGCTCCGCGTAATGGCAGGCCGCCGGGTGGCCCTGGCCCCTGTCCACCAGCTCGGGGGGCTGCTCGACGCACGCCGTGCGCTCGGCCTCGGTGAGCTCGTCGGCGAACTTCGGGCAGCGGGTGCGGAAGCGGCAGCCGCTCGGCGGGTTCACCGGGCTGGGCACGTCGCCGACCACCGTGATCCGCTCCCGGGCCCGCTCCTTGCGCGGGTCCGGCAGCGGGATCGCGGAGATCAACGCCTGCGTGTAGGGGTGGGCCGGGCCGGAGAACAGCTGCTCCGCAGTGCCCGTCTCGACGATCGTGCCGAGGTACATCACCGCGATGCGGTCGGCGATGTGGCGCACTACGGACAGGTCGTGGGAGACGAACAGGTACGACAGGCCCAGCTCGGACTGCAGCTCGTCGAGCAGGTTGAGCACGCCGGCCTGGATGGAGACGTCCAGCGCGGAGACCGGCTCGTCGAGCACCAGCACCTTCGGCCGCAGCGCCAGTGCCCGGGCCACGCCGATGCGCTGGCGCTGCCCTCCGGAGAACTCGTGCGGGAACCGGTTGCCGTGCTCGGGCTTGAGCCCGACGGTGCGCAGCAGGTCGCGCACCACGTCACGGCCCTCGTCGCCGTAGAGCCCGTGGATGCGCAGCGGCTCGGCGACGATCTCGTTGACCGGCATCCGCGGGTCGAGCGAGGCGTACGGGTCCTGGAACACGATCTGCAGGTCCCGGCGCAGCGCCCGCATCTCCGACCGGGAGAGCGCGGTGAGCTCGCGGCCCTGGTACTGCACCTCACCGGAGGTGGCGGCCTGCAGGTTCAGCACAACCCGCGCCGTGGTGCTCTTGCCGCACCCGGACTCGCCGACGAGCCCGAGCGTCTCCTGCTCCGCGAGTTCGAACGAGACGCCGCAGACCGCGTGCACGTCCCCGACCTTGCGGCGCAGCAGGCCGCGGGACCGGACCGGGAAGTGCTTGACGAGGTTGCGTACGGAGAGCACCGGCGGAGCGGCGGGTGGGGCGTCCGGCGCGGTGGTCATGAAGGCTGCTCCTCGGTCTCGCGCACGAACTCCGCGAGTGCTTCGCTGTCGGTCACGGTCGTCCCGAACAGCTGGCCGGGCTCGGCGTCCACCAGCTGCTCGGAGAAGTGGCAGGCGGCGGTGTGGTCCGGGCCGGTCGTCGCGGCCAGCGGGGGCTCCACCTCGTCGCACACCTCCTGCGAGAGCGGGCAACGCGGGGTGAACGGGCACCCCGGCGGCATGTTGACCAGCGACGGCGGCGAGCCGGGGATGGGGGTGAGCCGCTCGGACGGCCGGTCGAGCCGCGGCAGGCTGCCCAGCAGCCCGAGCGTGTACGGCATGCGCGGGGTGTAGAAGACGTCGTCGGCGGAACCGCTCTCGACCAGCTTCCCCGCGTACATGACCAGCACCCGATCCGCCCGTCCGGCGATCACCCCGAGGTCGTGGGTGATCAGCACCATCGCGGCGCCGGTCTCCTGCCGCGCGGTGTCGAGCGCGTCCATGATCTGCGCCTGCACGGTGACGTCGAGCGCCGTGGTGGGCTCGTCGGCGATGATCACGTCGGGGTCGTTGGCCATCGCGATCGCGATCACGACCCGCTGGCGCATGCCCCCCGACAGCTCGTGCGGGTAGCTCCCCAGCCGCGCACGCGCGTTGGGGATGCGGACGACCTCCAGCAGCTCGGTGGCCCGCTGCAGGGCCGCCTCCTTGCTGACGTCGTGGTGGGCGCGCACCGCCTCGGCGATCTGGTACCCGACCGTGTAGACCGGGTTCAGCGACGTCATCGGGTCCTGGAAGATCATCGCGATGCGCCGGCCGCGGATCTTCGTCAGGGCGGAGTCCGGTGCGCCCAGCAGCTCCCGCCCGCCGAACCGCACCGAGCCGGAGACCTTCGCCGAGCCCGGCAGCAATCCCATCACGGCCATCGACGTGACGGACTTCCCGGAGCCGGACTCGCCGACGATCCCCAGCACCTCGCCGCGGCGCAGCTGGTAGCTCACACCGCGCACGGCCTGCACGAGCCCGTCGTCGGTGGGGAAGCCGACCGTGAGATCGGCGACCTCCAGCACCACGTCACCGGACGCGCGGGCCGCCTCGCCGGGGCTCTGGGCGACGGCGAACACGTCCTCCTCCGGGCTGCTCATGATTCCGCCTCCGCGGGAACGAGTACGTCGGCGGTCATGAACGCACCTTCGTCTGCTGCGGGTCGAGCGCGTCGCGCAGCCCGTCCCCGATGAAGTTGATGGTCAGGGCGATCAGGATGATGAACAGTCCCGGGAAGTAGAACAGCCACGGCCGGGTGGTGAGGGCCGTCTGCGCCTCGGTGACCAGGTTCCCGAGCGAGGTGTCCGGCGGCCGCACGCCGAAGCCGAGGTAGGACAGCGCCGTCTCGAGCAGGATCGCGACGGCGATGAGGATCGTGGCGTTGACGATGATCGCGCCGAGCGCGTTGGGCACGAGGTGCCGGAAGATGATCCGCAGGTCGCTGGCGCCGAGCGCCTTCGCCGCCTCGATGAACTCCTTCTCCCGCAGCGACAGCACGACGCCGCGGGCCACCCGCGAGACGTATGCCCAGTACAGGCCGGCGATGACCAGCGAGATCAGCCACCACGAGCCGCCGAAGTTGTGCGCCAGCATCGCCGCGACGGCCAGCAGCGGGAACGTGAGGATCAGGTCCGCGATCCGCATCATGATCGTGTCGGTGAGCCCGCCGAAGTAGCCGGCGACGGCGCCCCACATCGTGCCCACCAGCGTGGAGAACAGCGCGACCAGCACCGCGATCTGCAGCGAGATCTGCGTGCCGCGCAGCACCTGGGCGAACTGGTCCTTGCCGGCCGCGTCGGTGCCGAACGGGTGCGCGAGCGACGGCGGCACGGAGTTGTCCGGGGTGAACTCGCCGGCCTCGTACTTCCACAGCCAGTCGCCGACGTAGGCGAGCAGCACGAGCAGGATGAACAGGACGAGGCTCGCGACGGCGAGCCGGTGCTGCAGGAACCGGCGGAGCACGAGCTGGAACTGGGTGCGCTCGGCGACGGTGAACTCGCGGTCGGGCGCCGGGGTGGCCGGCCCGGCGGCCGGGGCCGACGCGGGCGCCGGGGTCTCAGGCATAACGGATCCTGGGGTCGAGGACGGCGTAGAGCAGGTCGGCGATCAGGTTGAACAGGATCACCACGGTCGCGGTGACCAGCAGCCACGCCATCACGACGTAGACGTCGTCGGTGCGAATGGCGTTGAGCAGCAGGTCGCCCATCCCACGCCACTGGAACACCGTCTCGGTGATCACGGCCCCGCTGATGATCGCGGCGAGGTCGAGCGCCGTGACGGTGGTGAGCGGGATCAGCGCGTTGCGCAGCGCGTGCTTGACCATCACCCGCCGCCGCGACAGACCCTTCGCCCGCGCCAGGCGCACGTAGTCGCTGTTCATCACCTCGAGCATCGACGCGCGCTGGTAACGGCTCCACGCGGCGTAGGAGATCAGCGCCAGGGAGATCGTCGGCAGCACCATGTGCCCGGCCACGTCGGCGACGTGGGCCCAGAACTCCTCCTCGGGAGGCACCGAGGTGGCGCCGATCGTGTAGATCACCTGCTCGTCGACGGCGTTGTTGAAGTCGATACCCCACTGCTTGAGCAGGATCGCGATCCAGAACGACGGCATCGCGAGGAACAGGAACCCGAGGAACGTGGCCACGTAGTCCGTCTTCGAGTACTGCCGCAGCGCGCTGACCACACCGATGACGACGGCGAGGACCAGCGCGACGAGCATCGCGACGGCGATCAGCCGCAGCGTGACGACGAAGCGGTCCCCCAGCTCGGCCCCGATGTCGAGGTTCGACTGGACCGACGGGCCGAAGTCCCCGCGGAACAGGCCCGTGAGCCACATCCAGTACCGCTCGAGCAGCGGTTCGTCCAGCCGCAGGCGCTCCGCCTCGAGGGCGATGACCTCCGGCGGGGGCGGGGGGTTGCGCGTCAACAGGCCGGTCAGCGGGTTGCCCGAGAGCGACGCGAGCATGAACACGATGAAGGAGGAGATCAGCAGGATCGGGATGGACACCGCGATCCGCCGAACGGCGAATGCCAGCATGAAGCTCTTCCGGCTTGGTCGTACCGGTGCGCGCGCGGGCCGTCACCGGTGGTCCACGGGGACGATACCCCCGGCCGGAGGAGGGCCGCCGGGGCGGCGGCCCTCCTCGTCAGGGACGGTTCGGTGTCAGCCTTCCGCGCGCAGGCCCCACTCCTCGATGTTGTAGGTGGGCCCGTCGAGCGACGAGTTGTTGCGGACGTTCGCCACGTTGTCCTGCACCGCGATGAAGGTCGGCTTCTGGTAGAGCGGCAGCACGTACGAGTCCTCGGACATGATCTTGTCGGCCTGGTTCAGCAGGTCGGCGGCCGCCGCCTCGTCCGTGGAGGACGCCGCCTGGGCGAGGAGCTGGTCCACCTCGGGGTTGCTGTAGTTGCCGAAGTTGCTGGCCGAGCCCGTCGACCAGTTCTGCTCCGCGTTGGCGAACGGTGCGGGCGAGGCCACCCACGCGAACAGCATGATGTCGTAGTCACCGCTGTCCAGCGTGCCGCCGAGGTCGTCGGTGGGCACGACCTCCACGGTGAGGCCCAGCGGCCTCATGTGCGCGGCGAACAGCTCGCAGGTGCTCTGCCGGATCGCGTTGCCCGTGGTGTAGCGCATGCGCAGCGGCGGGACGACGGTGCCGTCCGGCGCCGTCAGCTGCTGGCCCTCCTGGACCCCCGTGTAGCCGGCCTCGGTGAGGATCTGGCGCGCCCGCTCGACGTCGCCGCTGCCCTGCTCCTCGGGCAGGTTGGCCTCGTAGCCGTCCTGGCCCTGCACGTGCATGTGGCTGTTCAGCGGGCCGACCTCGTCGTTGAACTGGCCGACGGTCTTGTCGATGATGTCCTGCCGGTTCGCGGCCACGAACATCGCGTCGCGCAGGGCCTCGTCCTGCAGCGCCGGGCTCTCGAGGTTGAGGTCGATGTGCTCCCAGGTCAGCCCCAGGCCCTGGTACTGCGAGACGCCCGGGATGTTCTCCACCTGCTGCACGAGGTCCACCTGCGGCTGCGGGTAGATGACCTGGACCTCGTTGTTCTGCAGGGCGATCGGCTCCTGCGTGGCGTCGGTGATGATGCGGAAGATCACCTGGTCGAGCTTGGACTTGGTGGCGCCGTACCACTGCGGGTTGGGGGTCACCGTCAGCGCGATGTTGTCCTCCCAGTTCGCCACCTGGAACGGCCCGCCGCTGTAGGTCGGCACCGTGGCACTGAAGTAGTCGAACGCCGCGGCCAGGCCCTCGGGGGTGTTGAGGTCACCCTGCTGCGCGGCGATGTGCGCCGGGTACATCGGCGTGCCGGAAGCGAAGAGGTTCTTCCAGTCCGTGAAGGGCTCCGTCATGACCATCGTGACGGTCTTGCCACCGTTCGACCCGGTGATCGACTCGATCTGGTCGTAGCCCGAGTTGGTGGCGGCGCTGCACGTCGTGCAGTCCGTCCCGTTCATGGTCTTCCACTGGAAGATGAAGTCCTGCGCCGTGATCGGGGTGCCGTCGGACCACACGGCCTCCGGCTTGATCTCGTAGACGATGGTCTGCGGGTCCGTGCTCGTCTGCTCCGCGGAGACCAGCAGGTCCTCGTTCATCACGGCCTTGAGGTCGGGCTGCGTGGTGAACGTGTAGGGCAGGAGCGACTTGACCGCCAGAGCGGTCTCGAAGACGTTGCCCTCGGAGGAGTTCAGGTTCCAGTTCTGGATGTTCTTCTCCAGCGCGAAGGTCAGCGACCCGCCCTGCTGGAGTTGGTCGGCCGGCACCGCGTTGCAGGTGTTGGGGTTGGTCGCGCAGTCGGCGAACACCCCCTCCTCGCCACCGCCGTCGCCGTCGGTACCCCCACCGCCACCACAGGCTGCGAGCACCAGTGTCGCCGCCGCCCCGATCGCGGCGAGCGATGCAGCCTCGATCTCCTCATCGGCCTTCCTGACCTCTCTCTGCTGGACCACCCGGCTCGGGCGACCTCGTCCACGTCGACGGACCCGGCCCATGTCATCGGACCGGCGCACCGACCCACGGCACGGTAGGAACCGCTGCCGCGCGCGTCATCCGAGGCCAGCCGATCGTGACCAAAGGGTGACCGGACCCGAACACCGCGCAACCGCGCCATTACCTTGCGGTAACCTGCCACGATCGCGGAATTCTGTCACCCCGTCGTCGGGCGCCACCGCCGGGCACCGGTGAGCGGCCCGGTGACCAGGGGGCCCGGCCCGACACCCGTCACGGCGTCCGCGGCGGCCGTGCTCACGACGAGGGTGACGGGCTGGAAGAGCGGGAGCACCGGCAGCTGCCGCCACAGCACCCGCTCGACGGCCGCCGCCGTCTCGGCGTGCGGCTCCGCCGACACGAGCTCGTCCAGCGCGGGACGCAGCGACGGGAGGCAGAACCCGGTGGGCGGCCGCGGCGGGTCGGGCACCAGCGAGGTGGGCATCGGGCAGCCGTAGTCGGACGCGAGCTCGGTGCCCGGATCGCCCCCGACGGTGCGGGGCAGCACCATGAGGTCCACCTCGACGCCACCGGGCGCCGCGGGCACCGGCGGCGTGGTGGTCGGGCCGCTCGTCGGCGGATCCGCCGGGGTGGCCTGCTCCGCCGTGGCCGAGGGGGTGGCCGACGGGGTGCCCGACGGCGCGGACGTCGGCGACGGGCTCGGGGGCACGGCCGGCACCGCGGCCTGGCCGAACAGCGCCACGGCCGAGGGCGCCACGAGCGTGACGTCGATCCCCGCCTCGTCGAGCTGGGCGGCGACCACGCGCGCCACGGCCACGTCCTCCGGCCGTTCCGGGGCGGCGCCGAGCACCAGCGAGACCGGCTCGCCGGCCCGCGCCCACCGGCCGGTGGTGAGGTCGCGGTTCCAGCCGGCGCTCGCCAGCAGCTGGGCCGCTTCGGCCGGGTCCGGCTCCACCGGGGCGTCCGCCGGCGCCGTCGGCGCGTACCCCGGCTGCGACGGCGCCAGGCCGAAGGCGTCGGCCGGCAGCGCCTCGGGGGCGACCTCGGCCCGGATCGCCTCGCGGTCGACGAGCAGCGCGATCGCCCGCCGCACCCGCGCGTCCGACATCGGCCCGCTGTCGTAACGCATGCCCAGCTGCGTGACCGTGGGCCGCGGGGCCGGCTGCAGGCGCGGCGCGGGCTCCAGCCCCCCGAGCGCGGTGCGGATGCTC
>Ga0196958_10000494_pt1 | contig 12860 bp, 9 predicted proteins | sample S1v_10metaG_FD_148654 | JGI IMG/M metagenome (GOLD analysis project Ga0196958, IMG submission 148654) | Soil microbial communities from Anza Borrego desert, Southern California, United States - S1+v_10 | ecosystem: Environmental > Terrestrial > Soil > Desert | place: USA: California | collected...
CGGAGTACTCGCCGCGGAACGGGATGATCCGCACGCCCGGGTCGACGCCTGCCGCCTTCGCGACCTCGTCGCAGCGCAACCCGGCGCACACGACGACCTGCGTGCCGAGCAGGTCGCCCGCCTCGGTGCGGACCACCACGTCGGAGGCCCGGCGCACGATCTCGCGCACGGGGCGGCCCAGGTGGATCTCGCCACCCTCCTTGCCGACCAGCTCGCCGATCTTCTCCGCGATGGCCCCGTAGTCGGTGATCCCGGTGGACGGCACGAAGAGCGCGGCGATGCCCCGCACGTGCGGCTCGTGCTCGCGCATGCCGGCCTGGTCCAGCTCGTGGTTCTCGACGCCGTTGGCGTCGCCGCGGCGCTTGAGCTCCGCCATCCGCGGCAGCTCCTCCGGCTCGGTGGCGACGATCAGCTTGCCGGTGCGCTCGAACGGGAGGTCGTGCTGCTCGCAGAACGCGACGGTCTCGGCGCACCCGGCCACAGCGAGGCGGGCCTTGTAGCCGCCGGGGGCGTAGTAGATACCGGAGTGGATCACGTTGGAGTTGTTGCCGGTCTGGTGGCGGGCGAGCCGGGGCTCGCGCTCGACGACGGCGACCGAGCGGCCGGTGCGGGCCACGGCGTGCGCGGTGGCGAGACCGACGATGCCGCCGCCGACCACGACGACGTCGTAGGACGGGGTGCTCGTTGACGGGGTGTTGGCCGACGGGGTGTTGGAGGTCATGAAGCGGTCTCCGAGGTGTGGATCTGGACGACGGCGCCGGAGGCGTCGGCGCGGAGGACGGGGGCGGAGGGGGTGAGGTCGTAGACCGCGTTGAGGGAACCGGCGTCGACCATCCCGGCCTCCGTGACGACCGCGGCCGCCTCGAACCCGGTCGCCCCGCTGGACACGGCGGCAGCCACTGCGGCCTGCAACGCGGTGAGCTGCAACGATGGCAGCGCCACCGCCGCGGCCGCGTACGTGCGGCCGTCGACGTCGCGGACCGCTGCCCCCTCGTCCGCGCCCGCGCGGGCGCGGGCCGATCGAGCCAGCTTGATGATCTTGGCATCCTCGGGGTCGAGGGCCTCGGGCTCACCCGGGTCGGACATCGCTCTCCTCCCGACGCTCGGCGCGCTCCGCCGCGTCCTCGTCCGGCACCGGTCGTTCGACCGGCTCCACCAGCACCGTGTTGATCCGCACCCGCCCGCGGGCGTCCTTGCCGCCCTCGGCGAGCATTCGCAGGCCCGCCACCTCGGTCTCCGCACCGGGCAGCGGCACCCGGCCGAGCTGCTGGGCGAGCAGGCCCCCGACCGTGTCGACGTCGGCGGCCTCCAGCACCTCGGTGAGGTCGTCCTCCCCGGCGGCCGCGCCGTCGCCGCCGAAGAGCTGCACGAGGTCCTCGACCGGCAGCCGCGCCGAGAGCCGCAGCCTACGTCCGTCCAGCTCCTCGACGTCGGGCACCTCCCCGGAGTCGTACTCGTCGGTGATCTCACCGACGATCTCCTCGAGGATGTCCTCGATCGTCACCACGCCCGCGGTGCCGCCGTACTCGTCCACGACGATCGCCATGTGGTTGCGCGCGGCCTGCATCTCCTTGAGCAGCTCGTCCACCCGCTTGCTGTCGGGCACGAGCACCGCGGGGCGCATGACGTCGGTCAGGGGCGCGTCCGGCCGCTCCGCCTGCGCACCCACGAGGTCCTTGAGGTAGGCGACGCCGACGATGTCGTCGATGTTCTCACCGAGCACGGGAATGCGGGAGTAGCCGCTCTTGAGCGCGAGCCGCAGCACCTTGTCGGTCGGGGTGTCGTGCTCGGTCCACACGACGTCCGGGCGCGGCACCATCACCTCGCGCACCAGCGTGTCGCCCAGCTCGAAGACCGAGTGGATCATCTGCCGCTCGTCCTCGTCGACGACGCCGCTGGTGCTCGCCATGTCGACCAGCTCGCGCAGCTCCACCTCGGAGGAGAACGGCCCCTGGCGGAACCCCTGGCCGGGTGTGATCGCGTTGCCGACCACGATCAGCAGCTTGGTGAGCGGCCCGAGCAGGGTGGCCAGCGCCCGGATGGGGGCCGCGACGAGCATCCCGACCCGGTAGGGGTGCTGGCGGCCCAGCGTGCGCGGGCCGACCCCGATGAGCACGTAGCTGACCACGAGCATGACCGCCCCCGCCGTGAGCCCGCCGGCCCAGTCCCGGTCGAAGATCTGGATGAGGGCGATCGCCAGCAACACGGTGGCGGCCGTCTCGGCGGCCAGCCGCAGCAACAGGAGCAGGTTGACGTGCCGGGGACGGTCGGCCGCCACGACCGCGAGCGCGCGGGCACCGGGGCTGCCGTCGCGCACCAGCGCCTCGATGCGGGCGCGGGACACGGAGTTCAGGGCCGCGTCGGCGGCGGCGAAGAGGCCGGCCAGCGGGATCAGCAGGACGGCGATGATGATCAGCTGCACCGAGCCGGACATCGGATCAGTCGTCTTCGAGCCCGGCCGCGCCGAGCACGGCGGAGTCGCTGCGGCGTTGCGCCGCCCGGGCGGCCGCGTCGCGGCGGGCGGCGCGCCAGTCGCCGAGCAGCCGGTTCTGCAGTGCGAACATCTCCCGCTCCTCGTCCGGCTCGGCGTGGTCGTAGCCGAGCAGGTGCAGCACGCCGTGCACGGTGAGCAGGTGCAGCTCGTCGGCGAGGCCGTGGCCCGCCTTGCGCGCCTGCGCCTTGGCGAACTCGGGGCAGAGCACGATGTCGCCCAGCAGCGCGGGCCCGGTCTCCGGCGCGTCCGGGCGCCGGGACTCCTCGGCCAGCTCGTCCATCGGGAACGACATGACGTCGGTGGGGCCGGGCTCGTCCATCCACCGCTGGTGCAGCTCGCTCATGACCTCCTCGGTCACGGCGAGCACGGAGAGCTCGGCGGCCGGGTTGACGTGCATCGCGTCGAGCGCGTAGCGCGCCACCGAGGCCAGCAGCGACTCGTCCACGGTCACGCCGGACTCGTTGCAGACCTCGATCGACACGCGTTTCCCCTGCTCATCCACACCAGCGACGGATCCAGCGTAGCCGGTGCCGCCCGGTGGGTAGGTTCGCGGCCATGGTGACCGCGAACTGGGCCGGAAACGTCGTCTTCTCCTCCCGGGCGGTGCACCACCCGACGTCGGTCGCCGAGCTGCAGGAGCTGGTGGCGGGCGGTGACCGGCTGCGTGCGCTGGGTACCGGCCACTCTTTCAGCCGCATCGCCGACACGACGGGCGACCAGGTGTCGCTCGCCCGGCTCCCGCCGGTCCTCGAGATCGACCGCGAGGCCGCGACCGCCACCGTCTCCGCGGGCCTGCGCTACGGCGAGATCACCGGGCGGCTGCACGAGGCCGGTTTCGCCCTGCCCAACCTGGGCTCCCTGCCCCACATCGCCGTCGCCGGCGCCTGCGCCACCGGCACCCACGGCTCCGGCCACGCCAACGGCACGCTCGCCACGGCCGTCTCCGCCGTCGAGCTCGTGGGTGCCGACGGCGAGCGGCGTGCCGTGCACCGGGGCGACCCGGAGTTCGACGGCTCGGTCGTGGCGCTGGGCGCGCTCGGGATCGTCACCGCCCTCTCCCTGGACCTGCGGCCCGCGTTCGGGATCCGCCAGTGGGTGTACGAGGGCCTCGCGCTCGACGACGCCGAGGAGGCTCTGGCGGCGGCCTACAGCGTCAGCCTGTTCACGCGCTGGGCGGGCGCCGGCTTCGAGCAGGTGTGGCTCAAGCAGCGCGACACGGACCCGGAGCCGCCGGCCCGCTGGCTCGGGGCCACCCGGGCGCCCGCCCCGCTGCACATGGTGCCGGGAGTCGACCCGCAGCACTGCACGCCCCAGCTCGGCGAGCCCGGCCCGTGGCACGAGCGGCTGCCGCACTTCCGGCTCGCGTTCACCCCGAGCAGCGGCGACGAGCTGCAGTCGGAGTACTTCGTGCCCCGCGCCGCCCTGCCCGACGCCCTCCGGGCGGTCGACCGCGTCCGCAACCGCGTGGCCCCCGCCCTGCAGGTCTCGGAGATCCGGACGGTGGCCGCGGACGACCTGTGGCTCTCCCCCGCCGAGGGCCGCGAGACCGCTGCCCTGCACTTCACCTGGGTCCCCGACACCGGAGTCGTGCTGCCCGCCGTGGCCGCGCTCGAGAGCGCGCTGGAGCCGTTCGGCACCCGGCCGCACTGGGGCAAGGTCTTCGGCACGGCCCCGGCCACCGTCGCCTCGCTCTGGCCGCGCCTCGCCGACTTCGCCGCCCTGACCCACCGGCACGACCCGGCCGGCAAGTTCCGCAACGCGATGCTGGACCGCTACCTGCCGCGGTAGACAGAGGCGGCGCGGTCTCGACTGCACTTCGCACACCCAGTGCGCACTTCACACAAGGCGGGCCCTGTGCGAAGTGCGTGCTGGATGTGCGAAGTGGCGCGTTAGCGGCGGTTGCGGCGGCGCTGGTCCTGGGGTGGGCCGTTGCGCGGGGCGGCCGCCCGCAGGTTGGGGCGCTCGTTGCCCGCGTCCCAGCGGGCGTAGGCGTCGACGATGTCGGCCACCAGACGGTGGCGCACGACGTCGGTGCTCGACAGCTGGGAGAAGTACACGTCGTCGACCTCGCCGAGGATGTCGCGCACCACGGTGAGCCCGGAGCGGGTGCCGCCGGGCAGGTCGACCTGCGTGACGTCGCCGGTCACCACGATCTTCGAGCCGAAGCCGAGCCGGGTGAGGAACATCTTCATCTGCTCGGGCGTGGTGTTCTGCGCCTCGTCGAGGATGATGAACGCATCGTTCAACGTCCTCCCGCGCATGTAGGCGAGCGGCGCGATCTCGATCGTCCCGGCCGAAATCAGCTTGGGGATCGACTCCGGGTCGATCATGTCGTGCAGCGCGTCGTACAGCGGCCGCAGGTAGGGGTCGATCTTCTCGTAGAGTGTGCCGGGCAGGTAGCCCAGCCGCTCCCCCGCCTCGACGGCCGGGCGGGTGAGGATGATGCGGTTGACCATCTTCGCCTGCAGGGCCTGCACGGCCTTGGCCATGGCGAGGTAGGTCTTGCCGGTTCCGGCGGGGCCGATGCCGAAGACGACGGTGTGGGCGTCGATCGCGTCGACGTAGCGCTTCTGGTTGAGCGTCTTGGGCCGGATGGTCTTGCCGCGCCGCGACAGGATGTCGAGCGAGAGCACCTCGGCCGGCGACTCCCCGATGCGGGCGCGCTCGTCGGCATCGCCGTCGTCGAGCATCTCGACGGTGCGGCGCACCGCGTCGGCGGACACCTGCTGGCCGCGCTCGGCCAGGGTGATCAGCTCGGTGAAGACGCGTTCGGCGAAGGCCACGTCGGCCGGGGCCCCGGTGAGGGTGAGCTCGTTGCCGCGCACGTGCACGTCGGCCTCGAGCATCTCCTCCGCGACACGCAGGCTCTCGTCGCGCGAGCCCAGCAGCGCGAGCAGAGCGGCGTCCGGAACGGCCATGCGGGACTGGACGGGATCCGGATGGGTCAAGGGGTGTGCCGCCTGCTTCCTGTCTCTGCTGGTGGGACCCTTCGATTCTACCGCCTCCCCCGGACCGCACGCCCGTCGTTTCGGCGACTGCCCTTGACAGGAGATTTACTCCACCGATTGGATTAATGGCCGTGCACGACGACTCCCAGCTGGTCCTGCCCCGGGTCGCGCGGTTCGTCCGCGAGCGGCTCACGCCCGCGCTGTACCGCGAGCGCGTCCCCGTCGAGGTGAGCGCGTGGACCGCGCCGGGCGAACCCGTGCCGTTCGCGGAGGCGGTGCGGCAGGAGTACGCCCCGTTCACGATCGGTTCGGCGTGGGGCAGGCCGTGGGGCACGGTGTGGTTCCACGTCACCGGCACGGTGCCGGCCGGGTGGACCGATTCCGGCACGCGCCCCGAGCTCGTCGTGGACCTCGGGTTCGCCGGCGTGCAGCCCGGGTTCCAGTCCGAGGGGCTCGCCTACACCCCGGAGGGCGTGGTGGTGGCGGCCGTCGAGCCGCTCAACGCGCAGGTCCCGCTCCCCGGCGGGCCCGGCTCCGCGGTGGACCTGTACGTGGAAGCGGCGTCCAACCCGGGCGTCGGCAAGGACTGGACCTACGAGCCCACGCCGATGGGCGACCTCGCGACCGCCGGCGACACCCCCCTCTACCGGCTCGTGGCCGCCGACGTCGCGCTGCTCGACGTCACCGTGTGGGAGCTGGCGCAGGACGTCTGGACGCTCACCGGTCTGGTCGAGGAGCTGTCGCCGGACCTGCCGCGGCGGGCCGAGGTGCTGCGCGCGCTGGAGCGGGCCGTCGACGCCGTCGACCCGGACGACGTCGCGGGCACCGCCGCGCAGGGCCGGGCCGAGCTGGCCGAGGTGCTCGCGAGCCCCGCGTGGCCGAGCGCGCACCGGGTGCACGCCGTCGGGCACGCGCACATCGACTCCGCCTGGCTGTGGCCGGTGCGCGAGACCGTGCGCAAGGTGGCGCGGACGTTCGCGAACGTCCTGGACCTGATGGACACCGACGAGGAGTTCGTGTTCGCCGCGTCGTCGGCCCAGCAGTACGCGTGGCTGCAGGAGCACCAGCCGGAGCTGTTCGAGCGCGTCAAGCAGCGCGTGGCCGAGGGGCGGTTCGTGCCGGTCGGCGGGATGTGGGTGGAGTCGGACACCAACATGCCCGGCGGCGAGGCGCTGGCCCGCCAGTTCGTGGCCGGCAAGCGGTTCTTCATCGAGCAGCTCGGCGTGGAGCCGCCGGAGGTGTGGCTGCCCGACTCGTTCGGCTACTCCGCGGCGCTGCCCCAGCTGATCAGGGCCGCGGGCTCGCGCTGGTTCCTGACGCAGAAGATCTCGTGGAACGAGACGAACGTGATGCCCCACCACACGTTCCGGTGGGAGGGCATCGACGGCACGCAGGTGTTCACCCACTTCCCGCCGGTGGACACCTACAACTCGGAGCTGTCGCAGGTGGAGCTGCACCGCGCGCAACGGCAGTACGCCGAGAAGGGGCGCGCCAACACCTCGCTCGTGCCGTTCGGCTGGGGCGACGGCGGCGGCGGACCCACCCGGGAGATGCTGGCCGCCGCGGCGCGCACGAAGTCCCTGGAGGGCTCGCCGTCGGTGCGGCTGAGCACGCCCGCGGAGTTCTTCGCCACGGCCGAGGACGAGTACCCGCGGCCGCCGGTGTGGTCGGGCGAGCTGTACCTGGAGTTCCACCGCGGCACCTACACCTCGCAGGCCCGGACCAAGCGCGGCAACCGGCGCAGCGAGCACCTGCTGCGCGAGGCCGAGCTGTGGGCCGCGACGGCGGCCGTCCGGGCCGGCCTGCCCTACCCGGCCGACGTGCTGGAGCGCTGCTGGCACACCGTGCTGCTGCAGCAGTTCCACGACATCCTGCCCGGCACGTCCATCGCCTGGGTGCACCAGGAGGCCGAGCGCAACTACGCCCGTGTCGCGAAGGACCTGGACGAGGTCATCGCCCGGTCCCTCGCCGCACTCGCGGGCGACGGGGACGGCGAGGTCGTCGTCAACGCGGGCCCGTACGCCGTCGACGACGTGCCCGCCCTCGGCGGGGTCGTCAGCGCGAACGAGCGCTCGAACGGTTCCCCAGCACCCGGCTCCTACTCACGGGTCGAGAGCGGGGACGGAACCGCGGTGCTGGACAACGGCCTCGTGCGCGCCGTGATCGACGCGCGGGGGCTGCTCACCTCCGTGCACGACCTCGCCGCCGACCGCGAGCTGGTCCCGCCGGGCGCGGCGGCGAACCTGCTGCAGCTGCACCGCGACACCCCCGCGAAGTGGGACGCCTGGGACATCGACGAGCACTACCGCCGCCACGGCCGCGACCTCACCGACGTCGTGGAGCTGGCCGTCGTCGAGCGCGGACCGGCCCGGGCCGCGGTGCGGATCGTCCGCAAGGCCGGGGCGTCGACGATCACGCAGGTCGTGTCGCTGGACGCCGGGTCCGCGGCGGTCGACGTCGACACGCACGTCGACTGGCAGGAGCGGCAGAAGCTGCTCAAGCTCGCCTTCCCGCTCGACCTGCACGCCGAGCGGGCGAGCTCGGAGATCCAGTTCGGACACCTGCACCGGCCCATCCACACCAACACCTCCTGGGACGCGGCGCGGTTCGAGACCGTGGCGCACCGCTGGGTGCACGTCGGCGAGCCCGGCTACGGCGTGGCGGTCGCCAACGACTCGACCTACGGCCACGACGTCGGGCGCTCCACCCGCACCGACGGCGGGACGACCACGGTCGTGCGGCTGTCGCTGCTGCGCGCGCCGCGGTTCCCCGACCCGCACGCCGACCAGGGCGAGCACCGGATGCGGGTGTCGCTGCGGGCCGGCGCCACGATCGCGGACGCCGTGGCCGAGGGCTACCGGCTGAACCTGCCGCTGCGCACGGTCCGCGGCGGCGCGGACATCGCCCCGCTGGTGGCGGTGGACGACCCCGCCGTCGTCGTCGAGGCCGTCAAACTCGCCGAGGACGGCAGCGGCGACGTCGTCGTGCGGCTGTACGAGGCGCACGGCGGGCGGGCGTCGGCGCGGGTCACCGCGGATTTCGCGCACTCCGGCGTGGTCGAGACCGACCTGGTGGAGCGGCCGCTCCCCGAGCCGGTCGCCCTCTCCGCCGACGGCTCGCGGCTGCAGCTGCGGCCGTTCCGGATCGTGACGCTGCGGTACCGACGGAACCGACGCGCAAGATCGTGAGTATCGATCGGGCGCGACGGCCGATCTCCGCCAGCTCCGGCGCCGCCCCGCGCCAAGACTCGGCGGCATGACCGATGACGCACTGGCAGTGCTCAAGGGCATGTACGCCGCCGAGCAGGAGTACCTGGACGCGGGCGGGCCCGCTCGGGCGAACTTCGCGACGCTGGCGCCGTTCTTCGCACCGGACGTGGTGCTGCACCAGGCCGAGGGGTTGCCCTACGGCGGAACGTGGCGTGGTCATGCCGGGATGGAGCGGTTCTTCGTCGCGATGAGCACGGCCTGGGAGTCGTTCGCGATGCGGGAGCAGGAGTTCCACCCCTCGGGCGACGTCGTCGTGGTGCGCACGCAGGTGCGCGCCACCCCCCGCGGTTCCGGCCGCGAGCTGGAGTTCCCGATCCTGCAGACCGTCCGCGTCGTGGACGGGCGGATCGCCGAGATCTGGCCGTTCTACTGGGACACGGACGCGGTCGCGACGGCGTTCCGGGCGCTCACCGAAGTGTGAGCCCTCCCGGGAAGCACGCCACGGTCCGCGCGCGCCGTCACTCCCCCACCAGCTCGCCGGTCGCCGTGCGGCCCGCCTCGGCGGTGCGGCGGAGGAACTCGGCGATCAGCTCGAGCTCGGCACCGGTGTACCCGGCGCGGTCGAGCCGCTCCAGCCGTCAGTGCCCCCGGAACGCCTCCGCGAGCCACCAGGCCCCGCCGTCGGAGGCGATCCGCGCGTGCACGAGCAGCGGGGCCGTCCGCGGGCCGGCGACCCAGCGGGCCACGGCGTCCAGGTCGGCGGGGGCGTGCACGGTGACGGCCTCGAAGCCGTACCCCCGGCCGATGGCGGCGATGTCGGTCTCCGGGAACGTGACGGTGGCGTGGTCGCCGTCGGTGAAGTGGTGCACCTCGGCGCCGTAGCCGCGGTCGTCGTAGACCACGACGAGCATCGGCAGGCCCAGCCGCGCCACCGTCTCCAGCTCGGCGGCCGCCATCAGGGCGCCGCCGTCGCCGAGCGCGGCGACCGTGAGCCGGTCCGGACGGGCCAGCGCGGCCCCGATCGCGGTGGCCAATCCCAGCCCGATCGACTGGAACCCCTGGGTGAGCAGGTAGCCGTGCTGGTCGGGCACGCGCAGGTAGGCGCTCGGGTAGCCCATGAAGTTGCCGGAGTCGACGGCCACCGTCCGCTCGGCGGGCAGCAGGTCGTCCAGGGCGATCGACAGCGTGCGCGGGTCGATGCCGTCCGCGCCGGTCAGGTCGTCGTAGGGCTCGGCCCGCCAGCGGACGCGGTCGGCGATCGCCGCCCGCACCTCGTCGGTCCGGTAGCCGGTGCGCGGTCCGTCGAGCACGGCGCGCACGTCGGACGCCGTGGTGGCGACGTCACCCAGGACCCCGAGGTCGACGGGCCGGTGCGCGCCGATCGCGTCGGGGTCCAGGTCGACCTGCACCACGGTCGCGTCCGGACCGATCAGCGCGCCGTGGCGCATCGTCCACATGTTCAGCGCGCAGCCCCAGCCGACGACGAGGTCGGCCCCGGAGATCAGCTCGGCGGCCAGCGGCGAGGCGAACCCGCCGGAGATGCCCAGCGACCAGGGATCGTCGGCGAACAGCCCGGCCGCGACGGCGGACGTGGCCAGCAGCGCGCCGGACTCGGCGGCGAGCTCCCGCAGCTCCTCGCCCGCGCTCCGCGCCCCGCGGCCGGCCACGAACACGGGACGCTGCGCCGCCGCGAGCCGGGCCGCGAGCGCGGCGACGGCGTCCGGGCCGGGACGGACCGGGGCCAGCGGGGGCACGACCGGCACCGGGGTGTCCGCGGGGGCCGCCGCCTCCTGCACGTCGAGCGGCAGGTTGAGCACGACCGTGCGGCGCTGCTCGACGGCGGTCCGGTACGCCCGCACGACGTCGGCGAGCGCCGAGGCGGGCGCGTGCACCCGCTCGGCCACCGCGCCGACCGAGCGGGCCAGCGCGTCCTGGTCGATCCGGAAGTTCGAGCGGACGGCGGCCGCGCCGGTGTCGGCGGCGAGCACGAGCAGCGGTGTGCGGCTCTTCGCGGCCTCGGTGACCCCGGTCAGCGCGTTGGTCAGCCCGCAGCCCTGGTGCACCGTGAGCACGCCGACGCGGCCGCTGGTGCGCGCGTAGGCGTCGGCCATCGTGGCCGCGCCGCCCTCGTGCCGCGCCGCGACGTACGGGACGCCGCCGTCCCGCAGCGCGTTCGTGACGTGGAAGTTGCCGCTGCCCACGACCCCGAACGCGTGGCCGACGCCGAGCTGCGCCAGCGTCCGCCCGACGAGGTCGGCGACCCTCACCGCTCCACCAGCGCCAGCACCCGCGCCGGGCTGCCCGACCCGCCGACGATCGGCAGCGGCCCCGCCACCACGACGGCCCCCGTGGGCGGAAGCTGGGCGAGGTTCTGCAGCTGGGTGAGCCCGTACTTGCCGGCGCCGAGCAGGAAGCTGTGGCACGGGAACGGCGGGTCGAAGCCGTGCGCGGCGCCCGCGTCGGTGCCGACCGTCTCCACCCCGATCCCGGTGATCGGCGCCTCCTCGGCGAGCCACCTCGCGCACTCCACGGAGATGCCCGGCGTCGCGCCCGCATTGGCGAAGGCCTCCGCGTCGTTGCTGCGGGCGTCCCAGCCGGTGCGGTAGAGCAGCCAGCCGCCCTCGGGCAGCGGGCCGTGCTCGGCCTCCCACTCCCGGACGTGGTCGACCTCGAGCAGGAAGTCCGGATCCGCGGCGCACCGGCCCGAGACGTCGAGCACCGCGGCGGGCGCGAGCAGCTTCTGCGGCGGGACCTGCGCGATGTCCTCGCCGTCCTTGCCCGTGACCCAGTGCACCGGCGCGTCGAAGTGGGTGCCGGTGTGCTCGGAGGTCCGGATGTCGTTCCAGTACCAGGCCGGGCCGCGGTCGTCGTAGCGGCTGATCTCGCTGAGCCCGAACGGCGATGCGTTGGCGAACGGTGCCGGCAGCTGCAGCACCGGGGTGTCGCTGTGCAGCGGCGCCGTGAGGTCGACGACCGAGACGGTGCGCTCCCGGATCGCGGCGAGCAGATCGGACAGTACGGCCACGGGGCCCTCCAGGGGGACGAACGGCGCTGTTGAGCCCCCAAACCTATGGGACGAACGGGCCGCTCGTCCGCGCCCACTCCCGCAGCGTCGCCGCGCGGATCTTGGTGCCGTTCGTGCCCGTCGTCGTCGGCATCTCCGCGATGACGTGCACCGCGTCCGGCACCTTGAACCTCGCGAGCGCGGCGGCGCACCACTCGCGCAGCTCCTCGGGCGCGGGCTCGGCGCCGGCCTCGGGCACGACGAAGCCGATCGCGCGGGTGCCCCCGTCGGCACCGTCGACGCCCACCACCTTCGCGGTGTGCACGCCGGGGTGGGCCGCGAGCCGGAACTCGATCTCCGCGGGGTCGACGAGGAACCCGCGCAGGCGCAGCGCGTCGCCCATCCGGCAGACGTAGACGAACGCGCCGTCGTCGACGCGCACGCCGAGGTCGCCGCTGCGAAACCAGCCGTCGGCGGTGGAGGCGCGACCGGCCGCGTCCGGGTCGCCCAGGTAGGCGTCGACGACGTTCGGGCCGCGGAACTGCAGCTCCCCCTCCTGGCCCGGCGCCAGCACCTCGTCGGTGACGGGGTCGGCCACCCGCACCTCGATGCCGGCGTGCACGACCCGCCCGCCGCCGTCCCAGCGGCCCGGCTCGGGTTCGTCGGCCGGCCAGAACGCCAGCAGCGCGAACAGCTCGGAGGAGCCGTAGACGCCCGAGGTGGCGGTGCCGAAGGCGTCGCGGGCCCACGCCGCGAGCTCCCGCGACCGCCCCTGGAAGTCGGCGATGCCGCACCAGCGCCAGGCCGACAGGTCCCGCGGACGGGCCCGCCACGCCTCGTGCAGCCGCAGGACGAGGTCGTCGCCGCCGACGACGTGGGTGACGCGGTGCGCGGCCATGTCGTCGAGCACGGCGTCGGCCGCGAACACCGGCTCCAGGACGCAGACGGCGCCCGCGGCGAGCGCGGCCATCGCGGTGTTGTAGCCGAACACGCCCGACAGCGGCAGCGCGCAGAGCACGACGTCGGCCTCGGTCAGGCCGAGCGCGGCGGCGTCCGCGACCGCGTGCGCCAGCACCCCGGCGCCGCGGTGGGCGGCGAGCTTGGGCATCCCGGTCGAGCCGGAGGTGGTGAACGCGACGGCGAGCGCGTCCGGGTCCGACGGGGCCGGGTCGGCGGCTTCGACGGTGTCGACGGGACGCGGCGTC
>Ga0196958_10000495_pt1 | contig 12844 bp, 14 predicted proteins | sample S1v_10metaG_FD_148654 | JGI IMG/M metagenome (GOLD analysis project Ga0196958, IMG submission 148654) | Soil microbial communities from Anza Borrego desert, Southern California, United States - S1+v_10 | ecosystem: Environmental > Terrestrial > Soil > Desert | place: USA: California | collected...
AGGTCCGTTGGCGCTGCTTGCGGCGCTGAGCTTCGACGGGCGCAACCTCAGCAGGGCGACGTCGGCGACCGGCGCGGCGTCGCAGTTCGCTTACGGCGACTCGGCCAACCCGCACGCACCAACGCTGGTCAGCGACCCTCAGGGCAACAGCCTGGGCTACAAGTACGACCCCAACGGCAACATGACGTCCACGGCCAGCCGCAGCGGCGCCTGCGCGAGCCCGGACGCGCCGCCGGCCGAGTGCGAACTCGTCAAGCTGACCTACAACGCCGCGGGCGACGAGGACCCGGAGGGAACATTGCAGGCCTCGACGGACGGCAACGATCACACCACGACCTACGACTACGACGAGTGGGGCAACCTGATCTCCGAGGATCCGCCCGGCGACGAGCAGGGCATCATCCGCTACGAATACGACGCTCTGAGCCGGCCGACGGCCGTCACTGATGGCAAGGGGCAGCGCCGCACGATGAGCTACGACACCCTGGACCGCCTGGCCCGCGTCACGCACGCCGACGACTCGTCGGTGGGCTTTGCCTACGATGCCAACGGCAACCGCAGCCAGCGCGAGGCGCCCGATGGAACGACGACCTATGGCTACGACGCGCGCAACCAGCTCGTCGAGGAGCGGCTGCCGGGAGATCAGACAAACGCCTACGCCTACGACGCGGTCGGCAACCTGCTGTCGATCACCCACGCCGGCGGCACCGTCAGCTACCTCTATGACGAGGTCAACCTGCTCACCCAGCTCACCGAGCCCGGCGGAAAGCAAACCACGTTCCGCTACAACGCTGACAACCAGCGCGAGCTGACGGTGTATCCCAACGCCACAAGCCAGGCCGTGACCTACGACCGCTCCGGCCGCGTCAACATCATTCGCGGCCGCACGGGCGGCGCCGACGGCGAGCTGGCGGTCGACCTCGACTACGACTACGCCGCCACCGGCGGCGACAGCGCTCTGCGCCAGAACGTCAAGGACGCGATCGCGGGTGACACCACGACCTACAGCTACGACACGCTCAACCGGCTCACGCGAGCGCGCACGACCGACGACTCGAGCGGCGACGTCGTCGATGACTACCGCTATGACTACGACCGCAACTCAAACCGGCTGCTCAGCCAGACCCACAACGGCGAGCAGATCGACTACGACTACAACAGCGCCGGCGAGCTGACCGGCCGCGACAAACTCGACGACCCCGATCAGGTCACCTACACCTACGATCGCAACGGCAGCCTGACCGGCTCAAGCGCAGGCCTACAGATCGCCTACAACGCCGCCAACCAGACCACCGTGATCACGCCCCCGGGCGCCGAGCAGCGCGACCTCGCCTACGCCGGAACCAGCCAAGCCGAGCGCACCCGCAAAGGATCGATCAACTACGCAAACAACGCACTCGGACTCGGCGCCGAGCAGCACGCCGATAGCGCCACGTACTACACCCGCGACTCCGACGGGCGCCTGGTCTCCCTGCGTCGCAACGGCCAGAGCTCGTACTACCTCACCGACGCGATCGGCAGCGTGCTCGCCGTCACCAAGCCCGACGGCAGCATCGGCGCGCGCTACAGCTACGAGCCGTTCGGCCAGCTCGAGGACACAAGCGGCGACCTCACACAGCCCTACCGCTTCGCCGGCGAGTACCACGACACAGACACCGGCCTGTACAAGATCGGCCTGCGCTACTACGACCCCCAAACCGGCCGCTGGACCCAGAAAGACCCGATCGTCGGCTTCGCCGACCCACGCCGCAACAACCGCTACATCTACGCCGGCCAAGACCCCATCAACAACACCGACCCCAGCGGAGCAGACTTCCTCGACGATGTCGGCGTCGTCGCGCTCAACTCATTCAACATCCTGTCTAACGCGGCGACCGCCGGCGCCGCCGGCCTCGCGCTGACGTTCGGGACTCCTCCCTGTCTCGCCGCCATTCCGGGGTCGGGCCCAGCGGCGCCGCTCGTCGCCACTGGGTGCGGCGTCTTTGTGGCGGGCAACGTGGGCGTCATCGCATACTCGTTCAAGGACTCTGTGGATTCGGCACGCCGAATCGGGCGGCATGTCCGTGGATGACATGTCCTCACACCAGCCGCCAGCTTGGACCCACTGGGTAACCGTTGGCATAATCGTGTTGTGCCCCGGCGCGCTGCTGCTCGTGCTGGGGGATCTGACTGCTGCCGTCGCTGCCGTCATCTTCGGCATCGTGTTGGTGTTGGTCGGCGCTTGGCTGTATCCAGGAGATCACCCGGTCCAGAAACTCGTGGGGCATAGGCAAGCCCGTCCGACGGACCACGACGGAATTCGACGTAATCTCGCGATTGCTCTGATCGTGCTCGCTACTGCCGGAAGTCTGAGCCTCGTGACCGCCTTGATCATGGGCGAGGTTCCCATTGCACTAGCAGCGTCGCTGATCGTTAGCGTCTGCACCGGATACCTGCTGATGCACCGTGTGGACCGACCCTAACCTCGTTTCGCAGGGCCACCTACTAGGGCCACCCCCCAACGCATCGGATGGAGCATTCTGAATCCGGCGCGAGAGGCGTTTCGCCCAGTATCGCGGGCGCTCGGACCGATTTCGGGCGGTCAGAATGCTCCACGATATGCGTTAGGGGGGGCCACCTACTAGGGGTTCCGACCACAAGTTTGCGTGAGGCAACGCTAGACGTTAGTCGCCGTGGTGCCACGGTGGCGGCGCTTGCTCGCAGCGCTCATCTGCGTCGCCCCGCACAAAGTGGCGACGAGCGGCAGCTCGGCGCCGGGGCACCGTCCTTGTGGTGGGTAGCCTCCAGCGCCGGAACACGCCCGGCTGTGGGCGACGGTGAGCGGTCAGCTTGCCTAGCGCCGTCGAAGCTCGGCGCGGGCGCGGGAGCCGCCACCATCGGTATACGTCGAGCTGATACGCACCACGACCCGCTTGTGGGCGGGCATCGCGAACTGCCAGTGTCGTGCGTCCAGGCGAATGACGCGGAGCATCCGGGCGCGCGCCGACCTGGTGCTCATCAGATGCACGCGGACCGACTGAGCGTCAAGTCGGCTGTTGATGACGACGTTGCTTCCCGGCGTCGCGAAAAATCGCGGCAGCACGCTGCCGATCGCGGGCTTGGCGATTGCGCCGGAGAAGCCGTTTCCGTCTGGTCGCGGGCGCGACCAGCTCTCCAGCACTGTCGTCGTGATGCGTCCACCGCGTTTGAGTTGCAGCGAGGGTCGTGGTGGCGGCGCGGCCATCCCGTCCCCCGCGCCAGGCAGCGTGACCGGTGGCTTCGTCTGTGCGGCGCCGTGAGCAGCCGCGATCAGCAGTGCGGTCACGGCAGCGGCAACCGCGAGGCTTAAGCGCATCGGCTAGGGCCCACTCGCGGGGACTGGCGTCTTAGGCGGAAGTGCGTCAATGATCCGGATCAGGTCGGCAGAACCCTTGGCTTCCGGTCCGCACACGCGCTCGACAAACAGGTTCTCCTTGACCTTCTTCCGACGGCAGTCGCCGGGTGGCGGCGGATCGATAACCGCTCGGTCCTGACCGTGGTCGTGCGCTTGAGCTGCGCGAACGCCCGTGGCGCTCAATGACGCAGCGGTCGCCCCGCCGTCTATGTGAGCGTGCGTGGCACGGATCCGGTCATAGTCATGTGCGTTGGGCGCAACCTGGAACGCGGAGCTCGCGAAGTACCCGGCGCCCATGCAGGTGTCGCCCGCAATGTGGTCAAGGCCCCACGCGTGACCGAGCTCTTGGCATTGCGCCGAGTGCGCGGCGACCTGGCACGGGCCAGCTACGTTTCCTGTCTCGACGCAGGTCTGGCCCGAGTAGTTCATCCCGCTGTGCTCGTCGTCAAGCCTTACGCGAACAGAACTGACATGCCCGGTAGAGTAGTAGACGACGAACTCGGCCAGGCCGGCATAGAGGTTGCCACCGTTGCCAAGTCCGTTGTAGTCGTTCCAGTTGCACACCACGACGCCTTTGGTGCTGATGGGGCAGTTGTACTCGTCGGAGCTGAGCGCGCCGGCCCCGGTGAGTGTTAGGTACATCGCGTTGTCCCAGTTCGCCCGGTCGCCAGACAAGAACGAGCGCCAGTGCTGCCCAGCAGCACTGCTCGTCAAGTTGTCAAAGACGTTGATGCTGCGCAGGGCCGTAGAAGACGAATTGGACTTCCAGTGGATCGGCGCGCCATTGCTCATCACCATCTGATGAGTTGCCGACGCTGTAATGGGCAGCGCCGAGAGAAGCAGGCCTATCGCCGTTGCGAGGAGGGTGCATAGCTGCGCGCGCCTGAACGCCGGTCGATCTCGAAGCGTCATATAACCTCCGCGCTCCAGTGCGGAGCGCCGTTAGACCCTTCCCCGTCCTGCAAACGGTGACAGGTGGCTCCCGCAGTATCAAGCTTGCCCCAAGCCGTCGTGCGTCCCAGGCTCGTTCGCGCCACCGGATCTGTGGATGCCGTTGGAGAGTCGCGGCGGGTCCGTCAAACGTGCGTCACGCGCGAGACCCGTACTCTGCTGTGGCCAAAGGCGCGATTGGGGGTTGACGGACGCGAAGCCGATCCGCCGGCGGGACGGTTGCACAGCCGCACCGGCGTGTTCCACGAGGTGGTTAGGTAGTTAGTGCCGCCGTCGAGGAGGAGGTCGAAGGGCCTGAAAACAGCGGTCGGTCGAGCTCGCGTCGTGGAGGAGTAACGCGCGCCGGCGGCTAATGCTTCTTAGTCGCCGCCCGCGAACCCTGAACGGCGACGACGCGGCGCTACAGCCTGCCCAGCGAAGCCGACCGCGCGAGGTGATCGACACGCGTTCGGGGCCGGGCGCCGTACTCGAGCACGATGCACCCGGCATCTTGCACGAGGACTGCGTTGGCGGCCTGCAGCTGCTCATCGCCGACCGCACGAGCCGCGCTGGCGCCGGCGCGCCGGCGCCAACTCGTTCCCACGTTCGCCAAGCCTTCGGCAGCACCTCGAGCGCGACGTCGTCTATCGGCGTCGACGGGCTCGGCCGTGACGGGCTCGAGGACCACGTGGCCAGCGAGGGACTGGCGACGAGCTGACGTGGCCTGCTCACGCTCAATGCTCCTCTGAAGCATTAAGCGAGTTGCCGGTGACGAAGCTCTCACAGCACCCCTGACGGACTCCACGAGGCGCAGCCCCACTGCACGGGATCGTGGCCAGCGTCGTGCCGAACTGCAACGCAGCAAACGAGACGATGCTCGCTTGCTGCGCGCAGAAAGTGGCGTGTTCTACTTGCTGATGGGCGGGCAGGCGACGTTCAGCACAGCTGGTGGGACCTCGAAACTCGTGCTTCGACGTTCTCCAGCCTGCTCCCATTCGATCCGCTCGGGAATGGAGCCGTCCGCGCTGAACTCGAAGTAGTAGACGTTGTTGTTGATGCTCGGAGCGGTCTTCGTGCCGTTGGCGTGGACGACCGACAGGCCACTCACACCGTCTTCGACAAACCCTTCAACCCGGATCATTCCTCGCTGCAGACCCACCCCACACGGCGACATCTGGGTGCCGCCGCGCCCGAGCTCAATGCTGTGCAGGTTCGTGCAGGCGTCACCACCTGAGTTGGAGATCAGGCACAAGGCGTTCTTCGCGGGCACTATGAAGCTCCGGTACCCAGTCGGCCGAGAAGTGGCAAGGTGAGCTAGCTTCGGATTTGCTCCCGCCAGCCCAGTCGCACGAGCGGAGGGCGGGAGCACGTCCTCGTCGGTACGCGGCTCTTGAAGAACGCCGAAGCGCTCGGCGGCGCCAGCAGGCAGGTCCTTCGTGGTGGGCACGTCGGAGACGCCGGTGATGAGTGTTCCGACGTCGGGCTCATCGTTCCCAGGAGCCACGAGGCCCGCTGCCGCTGCTGACCCGCAAACGAAGAAGGTCACCGCTAGTCCGATAACCAACCATCGCGGTTTGAGGTTCAACATGTAGCTACTCCCATACTCGTCTTACAGATGGCTTGCACAGATGTCCAGCGCGGTCAGTACCACGCGACACCGCGAAGTCCGTGGTGGACAGAGGTCTGATTGGATACCAGGGCGCCGAGATACGTGGCGGTGTTCGGGTACGGGAGCTGGTTCCAATCGTCCGACTCTACGCGCACATAGTTCCCATAGGCGCATGTCTGCGCGTAGATGTATCCATCGCGCTCAAGTTTCGAGCATTTCCAGTAGGAGTTGATTGTGTTGACGGCGGTAGCTGTGGAGTAGGTGTGATATTGCCCGGTCCAGCACCACGCGTAGGGGTTGCCGGGGCAGTTCCAATCCTGGCGATAGTTGTTCGCCTCGGCTGTCGCTCCGGTGGCGGCAAAGAGCACCGCTGCTCCTAGTCCAGCCAAGGACGCTCGTAGCCTCTTTGACACAGGGGCCTCCCGTAGTTGCGGGTGGAAGACGATCCGAATGCTTTGCGCGCAACCCCACCTCTGATAACCAACATCCGTCACCACGTCAAGCAACTGTTCCTCTCGGCGCTGGGCGCCGGCTGCGGTCGGGTGAGATCACACCGCAAGGACTGGTTTGCGGTGGATCCCTGTTCGTCGGCGTACCACGGCTATTTCGGCATGAGGAGCCGCCAAGGGGAGCGCCAGCGCGCCATGTCGGGAAGCTGTCAGCTCAATGACAACCAAGCGCGAGCTTGTCGTGCTCGCCGAGACGTGGCGGTGGTAGGCGCACCAGCGGCGGACGTCCAGGTCGCGTCGGTGCAGCAGCTGGTCGAGCGCCCGCGCAGGTACAGCACCGGCAGCAGGTCGGTCACCTTCGTCGAGCGGCGCGCGTATGCCGGCAAGATCCGCGAGCTGAACCGCTGGCGGTCGCCGGTGTCCGCGTCGATGCGCTTGTCGTTGACGCGCGGCGCGCAGAGCCACGGTGCCCGAACCGACCGCCACGCGGCGCTGTCTGGCGCGCCCGTTGCGCATGACCAGCCGCTTGCCATCCGCGTCGCGCTCGTTCGCGAACCGCGCGACGTAGTCGGTGACCTCGGCGTGCAGCGCGGTCGCGATCATCCGCCGCGCGCCCTCCCGCGCCAGCTCATCCAGCGTGACAGTGATCCCCTCGATCTCCTCCCCGACGGGGAGCCTGCGGATATCCACCATGGCGTGCCTTCCTGCTGGCCATCACCGGCGTCGGTCTTCAGCAACCGGGAAGGTACGCCGCCTTCTTCTTCATCGCCGTCCGCAACTTCTGCGTATAGCTCAACGCCGGCGACGGCGCTGATCCGAGAAGGCGGTGTCGCCGACAGCCGAATGGGAACCGGGACAGCTGGGCTGAGAGGCGTTAGCAGCGAGCGGTCTGTCCGGAGGCCGCGCGTCATCGGATCTGGCGTCGTTGTCCGCTTCGCAGCGTCCACGTGACCGCGTCCGGGGTGCGGTCGGCGGCGACGGCAATCCGGTAGCCGTAGAAGTTGTTGCGGACCGGGAACGACCGCTTTGACGTCCCGTATCGGACGGTCACGGCTTTGACGGCGTCGGGTACCAGGCCGGCGACGACGGAGTGGCGGTGCGCTCCGCTGCTTGATGTCATACCGTGCGCCCGGAATTCGCGGGGGCGAATGCCGCAGGCCGCGCTCCCGTTGTCGTGGAGCAGACACAGCTGAGTCTGCGCTGCAGTAGCCGCTGACGAGCAAGCGCCGCGCTGATCAGAGATGACGGCAGCCGCGAAGTACCGTCGGCCGTCGACCGAACCGAGATAGCGGACGCTGTCGGCGAGCAAGCTTTGCCCGGTGACGCGCAGCCGGCTGGCATCGGGCAGCACGTCGACGGGACGCTGCGGCCGTCGCAGCACCGCAAGCTGCTCTAGAAGCCTTGGATCGAGTTGCGCGTCGTCGGGCGGCCGCGCGCTGCTGGGCGCACGCGAGCAGGTCGACGACGCCTCAGAGCTAGACACCGTCTCGGTCTGTGCGGGCGGCTGGGACTCCAGGCCGGGATCCCAGACCCCGGTGACGCGGGCGAGCGCTGGGGATGCGACGCCGACCGCGAGGACCGCGACAAGCCCGATGCGCCGCTGCTTTGCCCATCGCCGCAGCGCCTGGCCGGCGGTCTGCCGTTTGGCAGCCGACCGCAGCTGCTGCTCGAACTCCTCGAAAAAGGGGGTCATCCTCGTTCTCCCAGACGTCCGCGCAGCGCCCGTAGTCCGCGCGCGACACGCTGACGCACGACCATGTTTGAGCACTGCATCTGTTCGGCGATCTCGTCATACGGCCGTTGCTGCACGACGCGCGCCAGGATCGCCTCGCGCTGCGCTTCGGGCAGCGCGCGCAGCGCCTCGTCGAGCTCCGGCTGGCTTGGCGTCAGCGACGCGAGTTCCTCGACGTGCAGCAGATCGTCGTCATCAAGCTGCAGCGGGACCAACTGAAGGCGACGGCGGGCGCGAGCCTCCACGACACCCTGGCGCCGACTGTCAACGAGTTTGTGACCGGCGATCCCGTACAGCCAGGCGAGCGCAGACCCCTTGGCAGGGTCGAAGCGAGGAGCGGCTATTAGGGCCGCGCAGAACGTCTCGGCGGTCAGATCAGCTGTCAGCTCCCGATCGCGCGTACGGCGCAGAAACCAGCCAAGGATCGCCGGCAGATGGACGCGATAAAACGCCACGAAGGCCTCCGCGTCGCCAGCGGCAAAGCGCTCGAGGAGGCGATCTGAGTCGCTATCCATTGCCCCCATAGTGCTCTTCTTCGCGCCAGACGCCGTCTTTGTGACGACGCCGGGCGCCACCAGCCATCCGCGCCTCGAAACCAAGCATCCGACGTCTTGCGGATCGTCGCGACAGATCGCGTCCATGACCTCTTCTTCGTCGGAGACACCCTGGCGTGACACGCCCGCGCGAGCTCGACGGCCAAATGCTCGAGCCCGTGTCGGGCGAGCAGGCCCGGACCTCCACAAGCCGGTCCCCACTGAGAGCAGAGACGCGTACCGCGATCATCGCGCCATGAGCGATGACGCCGCCGGCGGCGCGGGCGACGTTCGAGCGAGGTTCTGTGCGGAACCGGATCCCTATGCGGGACGGGTGGGAGCACGCCACGAAGCACCGCGAGATCCACGCCAGATACCGCTGAAGATCACAGACAAGCTAGCCCCACGGTGCGCGGATAAAGGACATTATCCTCGCGCCGCGAAGCCCAGGGGAGATGCCCGCGGTTCCGTCGCATCCCGCGTCTAGCGTCCAGGGCGTGATCGAGATCGACGCGCGCCAGGCGCTGCAGCCGCTCCGCCTGACGGACGCGCCGGCGCTGCCGGCAACGGCCGTCGACCGGCTGCCGCGCGGCGAGCTCGGCGTCGCCGAGTTCGACGAGGACCCGTACTGGCGCCTGGTCGCCGCGTTTCTCGTTGAGTGCCGCCGCGCGCAGACGCGCCGCGCGTACTTCACCGATCTGAAGGCCTGGTACGCGTGGTGCACCGACCGCGGGCTGCATCCCCTCGCGGCGCGTCGACACGACGTCGCGCTGTGGGCTCGCCAGCTCGCCGAGCAGCCGCAGTCCGCTTCCGGCAAGGTCGCGGCGCCGGCGAGCATCGCGCGCCGGCTGTCGTGCCTGTCGAGCTTCTACGGATACGGCGTCGAGGTTGGCGTCCTCGACGAGAACCCGGTCGCCAACGTGAAGCGACCAAGAGTGGCAACGGACTCGATGACCGTCGGGCTCACGCGCGAGGAGCTCGAGCAGCTGCTCACAGCGGCCGAAGCCGACTCGCCGAGATCGGCCGCGCTCATCACGCTGCTGGCCTACAACGGCCTGCGCATCGACGAAGCGCTCTCACGCGAGGTCGAACACCTCGGCCACCAGCAGGGCCACCGCGTCCTGCGCATCTCGCGCAAGGGCGGCCGCGACGCGCTCGAGCCCCTCTCCGCACCCGTCGAACGTGCCCTGGATGCACACCTCGGCGATCGCGCCCACGGCGCGCTGTTCGTTGACGATCGCGGGCGCCGCATGACCGAAGCCCAGGCCTGGCGACTCGTCCGCCGCCTGGCACGCGTAGGCGGTCTGAAATCTGCCGGTCAGCTCAGCCCGCATAGCCTGCGCCACACATTCGCCACCAGCCTCGACGACGCCGGCGTCCCCCTGCAGGACATCCAAGACGCGATGGGCCACGCGGATCCCCGGACCACGCGCCGGTACATGGCGACCCATCAGCACCTCGACCGTCACGCCACCTACGCCTTCGCCGCCTGGCTACGGCGCCCCACCCCCGCGACGGACCACGGGGCGCCACATCCCGATGATCCGGAGCAGGAGAGATGACCGATCCAAACAACCCCAGCACGTCGAGCAGATCGAGCGCCGTGGCCCGGTGTCCGTGGGTTCCCTCCGAGCCGGCTGCGCGAGCCGGTCCGCGAATCGCGACTCGCGCGGCCCACGCCCAACGGGTCACGGAGGCCGGGCTAGCAGCGGCCGCGACACTCAACGGCCAGCTTATCTCAAAATCTAGCCTGAGACGAACGGCGGCGTAGTCATCGCTCGACCGGTCCTACATGCGGCTTCGGAAGGGGCGGCATTGTCGGTTGATGGTCGAAGATTGCCGCGGAGGTACCGTCCTCAAAGATCGCCGTCACTACCGGTGCGTTATCGAGGCCCCCCTCCAGGACATCGAAGAGCATGCCGTTATCTTGAGGGACCACGTCGACCACACGCTGCCCCTTGCGGACAGAAAGCCTTCGGACCTCTGTGCCGACAAAGCCATGGAGAATGAAGCGCTGCTTCTCGAAGTCCACGCTTACACCTACGTACACCGAGCGTGCCGTCGCGGGCGGAGGGCACTGTTCTGCATTCTTGATGGGATAGGGCGTGAACCGGCCGGCCTCGTCCACTTTCCCGATTTCTCCGTTGCGAGTCTGTCCGTAGATATAGCACGGACCGTCCGCGCTGGCGGACGTCACACGCATTGCCCACGGTGTCAGTCCAGTGGGATCGGGGTGTGTCTCGACTTGGCCCACTGGAGCAACAAGTGCCGTTTGAGAGCTAGAAGCGCGCTCACTTACGGTCGTCGCGATCGCAACGCCGACAACGGAACTTCCAATCACTCCGAGCGCCGTGGCAGCCACATATCGTATTTTCACAGTCCTCATCCCCAGTGACTAGCAGTAGCCGTTGTAGCCTTGCGCATAGTGAAAGTGGCCCGCGAAGGTGTAGTCGTACCTCAGGTACGCGTTCCACTTGCACTCTGGCGGATCCGCACCAAAGCCGCCGTTCCACAGGTTGCAAGTCGTGGCGTCATAGCCACTGCGGTACTCATAGGTCTTGGCCGATGCTCGCTCGAAGACCCAGCATTCACGATAGTAGTTGCGGAATGACGCAAACTCGACTCTTGAGTGCATGGAACCATCCGTGGTCGACCCGCCGTGGACGAAACCATGATTCGACCCGTTTGTGCTGTGGTAGTGATTTGTGGCCACCGCTACCGGGGTCAGCATCGCCAGAGCGCTCGCGGCAAGAACAGTGGCGACAAGTGCAGGGCGGCATCGAACGTTCCTAATGGTTGCGCCACCTTGGCAGATCGTATTCCCCTCAAGACTGGCATAGTCATCCCAACCGCCGTAGTACGTTATCGGCTGACGCGACCCGTCGCGCCAGTCGGTAAAGCCTGCGTCGCGCGTGCGACCGGTCGTGCCGTACAGCAGTCCATTATCGGCCGTATCGAAGCGCTGGCCAACCTCGTTTCCGGCCACAGGAGTCGGGCACTGGACCAACGATCGAAGGCGCAACAGCACTCCGACAACGGATGTTGCTTCGCCGCGCAGGGCCATCAGCGCTGCCGAAGCCGGAGCGTCAAGGCGATCGGTCTCCCACGCGGCGCCGAAGATCGCCGTCGGCCCACCGCGCCGTGCACGCAGCGGCTAATGCTTCTTAGTCGCCGCCCGCGAGGCGTGGACGGCGACAAAGCGTGTCCGAGGACCGCGGCGTAGCGGCTTCCGCCGCAGCGACAAATAGGGTCGGCGTCCGGATGCGGGAGCTCGGCGATGTCGCGGCAGCCAGGAGGGAGTTCGAGCGCTGGCTCGAGCGCCAGCCGCTGGCCGACCGCACGAAGAGTGAGTACCGGCGCAACGTGCGTGTGTTCCTGGACTGGCTCGCTTCGGCCGGCGAGAACGGGTGGGATGCCGATCCGCTCGGCGATCGTCTCGCGCGCGACCACGCCGCACGCGACTTCCGGCGCTGGCTGAAGGTCGAGCGGCGCGCCGCGGCGTCGACGGTTAACCTCGCGCTCGCGTCGCTCGACGCGTTGTATCGCCAGCGCGGCCTGGGCAACCCGAACGTGCGGCGCGAGAAGCCGGTCCGGGCGGCGCCGCGTGCGCTCGAGCAGGATGACCAGCGTCAGCTCTTGCGCGCGTGCGAGCGCGCAAGCGCCCGCGACCGTGCGCTCGTCGTGCTGATGCTGTTCACCGCGCTGAGGTTGTCCGAGGCGGTCGCGCTGGATCTCGACGACGTTCAGGTCACCGCTCGTAAGGGCCGCGTCGTCGTGCGGTCCGGTAAGGGGGACCTGCTGCGCGAGGTGCCGCTGAACCCGTTCGTGCGCCAGGTCCTTGACGAGTGGGTCGCCGAGCGCGCGGCAATCGCTCCGTCCGGCGAGCACGCGGTGTTTCTCTCGCGCACAGGTGCGCGCCTGTCGCTGCGTGCGGCGGATGCGGTGGTGCGCAAGGTCGCAGGCATGGCGGGTCTTGAGCTCTCGGCGCACGTGCTGCGTCACACGTGCCTGACCGGGCTGGTGCGACGCGGGACCGATCTGGTGACCGTCGCCGAGCTGGCTGGTCATTCGCGTGTTGAGACGACGCGGCGCTACAGCCTGCCCAGCGAGGCCGATCGCCAGCAAGCCGTTGATGACCTCCAGATCGACTTCTGACACAAGGGAGCGCTCATGACCTATCCCAGTGACGCTGAGCGCCGCCGGCTCGAACGGTTCCCC
>Ga0196958_10000496_pt1 | contig 12840 bp, 10 predicted proteins | sample S1v_10metaG_FD_148654 | JGI IMG/M metagenome (GOLD analysis project Ga0196958, IMG submission 148654) | Soil microbial communities from Anza Borrego desert, Southern California, United States - S1+v_10 | ecosystem: Environmental > Terrestrial > Soil > Desert | place: USA: California | collected...
CCCAGGACTTCGGCCGCGTCGGCGAGCGTGCTCGCGAGACGGTGCGGAGATTCGAAGAACACCGCCGTGCGGGGCTCGTCCTTCAACGAACCGAGCCATTTCGCGCGTTCGCCGGGCTTGCGCGGGGCGAAACCTTCGAAACAGAAACGGTCACACGGCAGGCCGGACAGCGCGAGCGCCGTGGTCACCGCCGACGGGCCGGGCAGGCAGGTCACCGGTACGTCCGCCTCGACACAGGCCGCCACCAAGCGGAACCCGGGATCCGAGACGCTCGGCATGCCGGCGTCGGTCACCAGGACCACCGTCTCCCCCGACCGGAGCGATTCGAGCAGTTTCGGCAGGCGAGCGGTCTCGACGTCTTCGTAGAAGCTGACCACGCGACCGGCCGGCGAAACGTCGAGGGCTGCGGTGAGGGAGCGCAGGCGCCGGGTGTCCTCCGCGGCGATCACGTCCGCCGTCGCGAGGGCCTCGGACAGGCGCGGCGAAGCGTCGCGGACGTCTCCGAGCGGGGTGGCTGCCAGCACGAGGCGTCCTTCGGTCATTCCCGAAGGTTAACCGGTTCGCAGATCCGGACACCGAGTTCACTCTTCCGCCCGTAGGATCATGCCCCGTGACCGCACTGCTGACCCGTGACAACGAGAGCGTGCGGCCGGATCCGGTCGACGCGCTCCGGCCACCCAGCGATCGGGAGGCCTCCCTCCTCGGCCGCGGCATGCCGACCGATCGCCTGCGCGGCTGGGTCGTCACGCTGGTGCTGACGCTCATCGGCGGCATCGTCCGCATCCAGAACCTGGCAACGCCCACGGACAAGGGCACGCCGGTCTTCGACGAGAAGCACTACGTCCCGCAGGCGTGGCAGATGCTGCGCAACGGCGGTTACGAAGACAACTACGGCTACGAGCTGATCGTGCATCCGCCGCTGGCGAAGCATCTCATCGCGATCGGCGAATGGCTGTTCGGCTACAACGCCTGGGGCTGGCGCATCATGCCCGCGCTGGCGGGCACGCTGATCGTGTTCCTCGTCATCCGGATCGCCCGGCGGCTCACCCGTTCCACCCTGCTCGGCGCGGTCGCCGGGATCCTGGCGATCAGCGACGGCGTCCTGCACCTGCAGTCGCGCATGGGCATGCTCGACATCTTCATCGCGTTGTTCGTGCTCGCCGCGTTCGCCTGCGTGCTGTGCGACCGCGATCAGGTGCGGCAGCGGCTCGCCGTGGCCGTCCGCGAAGGCTGGATCGACGAATCCCGGTTCGGCCCGAAGCTGGGTTTCCGGTGGTGGCGGTTCGCCGGCGGCCTGATGATCGGGCTGACCTTCGGCGTCAAGTGGTCGGCGCTCTACTACATCGCCGCGTACGGGCTGCTCACCGTGTTCTTCGACGTGGCCGCGCGCCGCGCCGCCGGCGTGCAGCGGCCCTGGGTCGGCACGCTGCGCCGCGACGTGCTGCCCGCGCTGTGGGCGATCGTCGTCATCCCGGTCCTGGTGTACTTCGCCTGCTACTGGGCCTGGTTCGCGAGCGAGACCGCGACCGACCGCAACTACGTGGCGATCAAGGACGTCGACCCCGGTTTCTGGGCGTGGATGCCACCCGCGTTGCGGTCGCTCGGCGACTATTCGATGAACGTCCTCGACTTCCACGCGAACCTGGTGACGCCCAAGGACAAACCGCATCCATGGGAGTCGAAGCCGTGGACCTGGCCGATGGGGCTGCGGCCGATGCTCTACGCGTATGCGGGCGGAACCGACGCGACCGGGTGCGGCGAGTCGACCTGTGTGCGGGCGACGATGCTGATCGGGACGCCGGCGATGTGGTGGCTCGCGCTGCCGATGCTCGGCTGGAGCGTGTGGCGGTCGTTCTTTCGCGCCGACTGGCGCTACGCCGCCGTGCTCGTCGGCTACGCGGCCGGGTTCCTGCCCTGGTTCACCAACCTCGACCGCCAGATGTACTACTTCTACGCCACGCCGCTGGCGCCGTTCCTGATACTCGGGTTGACGTTGATCCTGGGGCAGATCCTCGGCAGTGCGAAACGCGGATTCGAACGGCGGGGCACCGGCATGCTCGTCGTCGCCCTCTACGTGGGGCTGGTCGTGGCCAATTTCGCCTGGTTGTGGCCGATCCTCAACGGCAACGCGATCACCAACGAGCACTGGAACGCCGAGTTGTGGCTGCCGTCCTGGAGGTGACCGCGACCGGTTGCCCCAAGACCCAGCGAGACCGCTGAAAGCGATTTAGGCTCCTGCCCGAATCAGGGATTTTGGGGGTCATCATGTCTCGTTGGCCGTATTTCGTGGCCATCGCACTGCTGCTCACGGGGTGTTCGAGCGCCGTCGACGGAAAAGCCTTCCGTGAGGGTGCCGCTCCGGCCGCCACCACCGGCGGCGGTGAAGCGAAGTATCCGAAGTACGACCCGCCCGCGGACGGGTCGGGGTTCAGTGCTCAGGTGCTCGATCAGCCCCTGGCCCTGCCCGTGAAACAGGGTGAAGAAGGCTGCGATTGGCTGGATTCGATCAAGCCGGATCTCCAGCCGCTCGGCCTGGTCAGCACCAAGGGCACGCTCAGCGGCTGCCAGTTCGTGTTTCCCGGCAACAAGGGCGCGCAGGTGCACGCCTACAGTCCGTACAGCTGGATCACGCAGGACTCCCCGGTGATGGAACCGGTGGAGATCGCCGGGATCAAGGGCCGACTCTATGCCTTCGACCCGGAACCGGCGACCTTCTGCTCGGTCAACATGGACGTACGCGCCTACGCCTCGATCGCCGTCGACGCCTATGACGTCGACAACGACGAAGGAGGCGTCCGCGCCGAGCACTGCGAACTGGCGAAGAAGGTCGCCGAAGTGGTGTTGAAGAAATTCGTTCCGCTCGCCGGCGGCAAGCCGGCGCCGAGCACCGTTCAGGAACCGCCGGCGGAAGCACTGAAGAACGCCGACATCTGCGAGGTCGTCAAGTTCACCCACGCGAATTACGCGGGTGTCAACGCGGGCCGTGAAGGCGCTCAGAAGGGCGAGAGTCCTGTCGGGCCGACCTGCACCCACGAGGTTCCCTATGCGAAAGCCGTCGGGATGTACACGACCGGCACCGGCGGTCTCGAAGCCGTGCCGCCGAAGCAGGGCGCGGACGTGCGGGACGGGAAATTCGGCCTGCTGAAGGCCAGGTACGAACAAACCGAGGAGACCTGTGCCGTGAGCGTCCAGCTCCCCAACGGTCAGGTGGTGCAGGTCGATTTCATCGGCAAGAAGAAGGAAGCGATGAAGCGGACCTGCGTATCCGCTCAGCTGATCCTGGCGGTGTCGATGGTCGCCCTGATCGAGGGCGACGCGTAGCGCGTTTCCCGATTCGACTGTGACACTTGGGGCTCGGTTGTTACTCTTCCCTGGTCAATCGCAGTTCGACAGGGGGCATCATGACGATCCGACCGCTCGGAGCGGCCTGCGCGGCCGTGGCGTTGTACTTGATCGCGGGCTGCGAGGAGCAGACACCGGGGACCGCGGCACCACAGGCTTCGGCCGTTCCGAGTACTTCCGAAGCACCAAGCAGTAGCTCGAGCGCGCCTTCGTCGACTACGCCCGCCAGCGCTACAGCCCCTTCGGCGACCGCCGCGACGGTCACCAAGCCCGCCACCGGCGGGGCGGTGGCGCATACGCCGGACGGCGCCGCGAGCGTGATGGAGGAATTCCATCACGCGCTGGGCGCCAAGGACTTGGATACCGTCTGCCGGATTTCGGCGCCCGCCTACGACGGCGGGATGAAGGAGTGCCGCAGCCTCACGCCGATGCTGTTCGGGATGTTCACGCCCGAGGATCTGAAGAACCTGAAAGCCACCCGGGTCGATCGCGCGAAGGTGAAGAGCAAGGGGCCTGACCAAGTGACCGTCCCGCCGGCGGCGATCGCGCCGAAGGCGACGATCATGGACGGCGAACCCAAGATCTTCACCATGGCTTGGCGCGACGGGACCTGGGTCATCATCGACTGAGGGAGAGCAAGGGACCTTTGCTGGCGTTCGTTAGCACACTAACTGACGTCAGCAAAGGTCCCTTGCTCTCTTTACGCAAGTCAGCGTGGGTGCCGCTGAGGCTGCGGTTGCTGGCGGGGCTGCGGCTGCGAAGCGCGGCGCGGGACGATCTGGGTGACCGGGCCGTCCGGCGACTTGCCCGCGCGAGCGAGCCAGCCTTCGACGTCGCGCCGCACGGCGGTGAGCGTCGGACGACGGCGTGGCTCCTGATCGAGCGACGCGATGAGGATCCGGGCGTGCGCGCTGCGATTCGGCAGCTTCGACACCGGTTCGGCGCGGGCGGCGGCCATCAGCGCGGCCATCGGGGTCTCCCGGGTGCCACGCGGAGGCTGACCTGACAACGCGTAGCTGACCGTGGCGGCGAGCTGCCAAGCGTCCGAAGCCGGGCTCGCCGGCGAGCCCATCGCCTGTTCGGGAGCGACGAAGTCCGGCGTGCCGATCATCATCCCGGTCGCGGTCATCTTCGAGTCGCCCTGACTGCGGGCGATGCCGAAGTCGATGAGATGGGCGAGCCCGTTGCGGTCGAGGATGATGTTCGACGGCTTCAGGTCCCGGTGCAGCACACCCTTTTCGTGCGCCGCGGCGAGCGCGCCCGCCATGGTCGACCAGAGCCGTCCGGCGGCGATGTCGTCGAGCGGGCCCTGCGAGTCGACGATCTCGGCCAGCGAGCGCCCTTCGAGGTACTCCATGACCAGCGCGAGCCCATCGGGCTCCTCGACGAGGTCGTACACGCGGACGCAGTTGGGATGGTTCACCACGGCCAGCGCACGGGCCTCCCGCTGCATCCGTTCTTCGGTGTCCCGGTCCGGCGCGTGCGCGATCTTGAGCGCGACAGTGCGGTTGAGCTGCGTGTCGACCGCTTCCCACACGGTGCCGAAGCCGCCGTGGCCGAGCCGCCGGACGCGCTTGTAGCGGCCACCGCCGGAGTTGCGGGACCCCGGAGGCTGCGGGATCGGGCCGGGGGCCGAGGCCAGCACGGGAGGTTCGGGCGCCTGTGCCAGCGCGGTCGCCGGGTACTGCTTGGCGGGCGGGGGCGGCAGCTGCTGCTGCGGTTTCGGCGCGGGCGGCTCCGGGCGGTACGGCTCGATCTTCTGCCGGGGCTGCGGGTCCGGCCGGTTGATCACCGACCACGGCGGCGGGCCGACCAGCGCGACCGGGATCAGTCCCAGCACGCTGAACGGCAGGAAACCGAGCCAGAAGTGCACGGCGGTGTTCGCGCCCATGCCGATGCTCGCCAGCACCATCAGCACGAATGGGATCCAGAAGAACCGCGAAGGCCATTTCGGTCCGCGGCGGAACGCGGTCCGCGCCTGCAACATCACGAAAAGCAGCGACAGCGCGGGCAGACCGACCAGCAGGAGCAGGTAGAAGATGTAGCTCAGCTGCATCCCGCTCGGATAGAACAAGACCTCGTACACGTTCTGGCCGCGGCCCAGGTACTCGCTCTGCGCGCCGATCAACGGGCTGTAGTCGGCGTTGAAGGTCGAGAGGTCACTGTCGGAGAAGCCGGACTTACCGCCCGCCTTCGACGAGGCGGCCTCCTGGTAGACCTGCGAAACACCGGTGGCCAGCAGCCACGGCAGCAGGAACACGGCGACGACGCCGATCCCGCCGAAGATGGACAGGGTCACCACGTCGTAGCGGTTGCCGGTGCCTTTGCGGATGATCGCGACGATCATCGCTCCCAGTGCGGGCAGCAGCGCGACCAGCGCTCCCGCGGTGCTCGTCGCCCACACCCAGTCCCCTGGCCAGATCCCTGGCCCGAACAGGCTGTGCGCGAACGAAAGCAGCGCGCTCGCTAGTCCCATGGACCCTGCTCCCCTCGCTCGTGGAGGCCGTTTCCGGCGATTTTCCCCCTAGTCCAGCTTAGGACGCTCCATGCCCGCCCAGGGTTGCCGGGTTGTCGCGGCCGTCTCCCCGCCGTTATCACCGGGCATCGGCGTGGCCGGAAGTCCATGATGGGGTCCGGGTACCCGAGCGCGAAGGAGCATTCGATGCACGCCGAGACGTATCAGCGGAGCCTCGAAGACCCGGAGGGTTTCTGGCTCGAAGCCGCACAGGCGATCGAGTGGACCCGTCCGCCGACGCGGGCTCTCGACGCGTCGAAGGCGCCCTTCTACCGATGGTTCCCGGATGGTGAGCTGAACACTGCGTTCAACGCGCTCGACCGGCACGTGCGGGATGGCCGCGGCGAGCAGACCGCGCTCATCTGGGATTCTCCCGTCACCGATTCGGTACGCCGGTTCACCTACGCGGAATTGCTGGACGACGTCGCGCGTTTCGCCGGCGCGCTCGCGTCTCTCGGCGTCGGGAAGGGCGACCGCGTCATCGTGTACATGCCGATGGTCCCCGAGGCCGCGGTCGCGATGCTCGCGTGCGCCCGGCTCGGCGCGGTGCACTCGGTGGTGTTCGGCGGGTTCGCGCCCAAGGAGCTAGCGGCGCGGATCGAGGACGCGAAACCCAAGGTCATCGTGGCCGCCTCATGCGGGATCGAGCCGGCACGGGTCGTGGAATACAAGCCGATCATCGACGAGGCACTCGCGGGCACGGCCCATCAACCGGACAAGGTCGTGGTGCTCCAGCGGGAGCGTGCTCGCGCCGAACTGGGCGAGCGGGACGCCGACTGGACCGAACTGGTCGCGAAGGCCTCCCCCGCGGCTCCGGTGCCGGTCGCGGCCACCGATCCGCTGTACATCCTGTACACCTCCGGCACCACGGGGAAACCGAAGGGCGTGGTGCGCGACACCGGCGGGCACGCGGTCGCGCTGGCCTGGTCGATGGGCGCGATCTACGACATCCGGCCGGGCGATGTGTGGTGGACGGCGTCCGATGTCGGCTGGGTCGTCGGCCATTCCTACATCGTGTACGCGCCGCTCCTCATCGGGGCGACATCGGTCGTGTACGAGGGCAAGCCGATCGGGACCCCGGACGCCGGCGCGTTCTGGCGGGTCATCGCCGACCACGGGGTGAAGGCGCTGTTCACCGCGCCGACGGCGTTGCGGGCGATCAAGAAGGTCGACCCGGACGCGGCCGAAATCGAAAAATACCAGCTCAGCGAGTTCAAGACGTTGTTCATGGCCGGTGAACGGCTCGATCCGGAGACCTATCACTGGGCACACGACAAGCTCGGCGTACCGGTGATCGACCACTGGTGGCAGACCGAGACCGGCTGGCCGATCGCGGCGAATCCGCGCGGGCTGGAACCGATGCCGGTCAAACCCGGTTCCGCGACGAAACCGGTGCCGGGCTGGGACGTGCGGATCCTGGACCAGGCGGGCGACCCGCTCCTTGCCGGACGGGAGGGAGCCATCGCCATCAGGCTGCCCCTTCCGCCAGGATCTCTGCCGACGTTGTGGCAGGACGACGAGCGGTATCGCGAGGCGTACCTTTCGCGGTACGACGGCCACTACCTGACGGGTGACTCCGGATACGTCGACGAAGACGGCTACCTGTTCGTCATGGGCCGCACCGACGACGTCATCAACGTCGCGGGCCACCGGCTTTCGACCGGTTCGATGGAGGCCGTGCTGGCGTCCCACCCCGCCGTCGCCGAATGCGCGGTGATCGGCGTCCGGGACCAGCTCAAGGGGCAGCTTCCGCGCGGCTTCGTGGTGCTGAAGTCGGGCGTGGATTTCGACGCCGAAACGCTCAAGGCCGAATTGGTCACGCTGGTACGGCGTACCATCGGCCCCGTCGCGGCCTTTCGTGACGTGTCCATTGTGGACGCCTTGCCGAAAACGCGCTCCGGGAAGATCCTGCGCAAGACCATGCGCGGGATCGCCGACGGCCGCGACGAGCAGGTGCCCTCGACCATCGAAGACGCGAGTGTTCTCGATGCCTTGAGAATGGTGCTGCGCGGCGAGTGACCGATGACCGGCACGGCGTACTGGTCCGATCGGGTGTTGTCGTGGTTGCCCTATTGGTCTATACCTCTATGAGCAGTGAGTCTCCAGGTACCCGACCGGAGGTGCTCCATGAGTAAACGCCTGTCCAGAACCGTGCTCGGCGTGGCCGTCCTGAGCCTCGTGACGTTCGGCCTGCCCGCGACGGCGAGCGCGGGACAGCACGCGAAAGCCGAACGGACCGTCACCGACGTCGTCCCCGCGCCCGTCGACGCGAAGCCCGATCCTCGCGCGAACTTCCGGCTCAATCCCGCCACCGTCATCCGCACCGACCGCGAAGGCAGGCAGGTCGCCGAATACCTGGCCGGATTGCTCCGGCCCGCCACCGGCTACCGGTTGCCCGTGGTCACCGGCCACCGCGGCGGCGGCCCGGCCATCTCCCTCGAAACCGGTCGCGCGAGCGACCGGGTCGGCACCGAGGGCTACCAGCTCAAGGTCTCCTCTTCCGGCGTGAAACTGACGGCGAACACCGACGAGGGACTGTTCCTCGGAGTGCAGACGCTGCGTCAGCTGTTCCCGTCGGCGATCGAAGCGAAGACCGTCCAGAAGCGGTCATGGGTGGTTTCGGGCGGCACAGTGCTCGACTATCCGCGCTTCGGCTACCGCAGCGCGATGCTCGACGTCGCCCGGCACTTCTTCACGCCGGCGCAGGTCAAGCTCTACATCGACCAGATCGCGCAGTACAAGATCAACACACTCCACCTGCACCTGAGCGACGACCAGGGCTGGCGGATCGAGATCAAGAGCTGGCCGAAGCTGGCGACCGTGGGCGGGCAGACGGCCGTCGGTGGCGCTCCCGGCGGCTACTACACGCAGGAGCAGTACAAGGACCTCGTGCGCTACGCGGCTTCGCGGCACATCACGATCGTTCCCGAAATCGACATGCCGGGGCACACCAACGCGGCCCAGCACTCCTACGCCGAACTGAACTGCGACGGGGTCGCGGTCCCGCCGCGTACCGACATCGAGGTCGGCTACAGCTCGCTGTGCATCAACAAGGACATCACCTACAAGTTCGTCGACGACGTCATCCGCGAACTTTCGGCGATCACCCCCGGCAAGTACCTCAACATCGGCGGCGACGAGGCCCACTCGACCACCCCGGCGGACTACCAGACCTTCGCCGCGAAGGTGCATCCGATCGTCGCGAAGTACGGCAAGACGATCACCGGCTGGCACGATATCGCCAAGACGAAACCGCCGGTTTCGGCCGTTCCGCAGTTCTGGGGCACGACCGGTACGGACGCCAACGTGGCCGAGGCGGCGGCACGCGGCAACAAGATCCTGATGTCGCCGGCGAACAAGGCATACCTCGACATGAAGTACCACCCGCAGACGCCGCTCGGGCTGAGCTGGGCCGGGCTGATCGAGGTCAAGACCGGTTACGACTGGGATCCGGCCACGTACCTGCAGGGTGTTTCGGAGAAGAACGTCATCGGCGTCGAAGCTCCACTGTGGTCGGAAACGCTGATCACCAGTGACAACATCGAGTTCATGGCGTTCCCGAGGCTGCCGGGACACGCCGAGATCGGCTGGTCGCCGAAGGCTTCCCGGACCTGGGACGCCTACCGGCTCCGGCTGGCGAAGCAGAGCCCGCGGTGGGTTCAGCAGGGGATCGACTTCTACCGGTCCACGCAGGTCGACTGGAAGTAGAGCGCTCTGACCGGTCCGTTCCTCGCGAAATTCGCGAGGAACGGACCGGTCAGAGCCCGGCCGCCGCGTCGAGGCGGGCGGTGATGGCGGCGCGGGCCAGCGCGTAGGGCTCCGCGCCGCCGAACATCACCGAATCGGCGTTCGCGGCCCGGCCGAGCGCGTGCAGTTCGAAGGCCAGCCGGTTCACCTCGACGGACTCACGCAGGTGGCCCGCCTTCCGCGCATCGTGGACGGTGGACCGGATGAACTGGGCGAAGCCCCGGCTCGCCTTCGCGACCGCGTCGTGGACCCGGCCGGTCCGCGCGTCGAACTCGGCGCCGGTGTTGAAGAAGAAACAGCCGCCCGGGAAGACGCGGCGTTCCGAGTAGTCGAGCCAGTTCGCGCACAGCGCGCGCAGCCGGGCGATGCCCTGCTCGACCTCCAGTGTCGGCTCGACGACGTTCTCCGCGAAGATCGCGCTCGCCGTCTCGACCGCCGCGAGCTGCAATTCCTCCTTGGAACCGAACAACGCGAACACCCCGGATTTGCTCAGTTCCAGCTCGGTGGCGAGCCTGCCGAGGGACAACCCGTCGAGGCCTTCGACGGACGCGATGTCGACGGCGCGCCGGAGCACGATCCGCCTCGTCGCGTCGCCGCGGGCCACCCGGCCGTCAACCGGCATTCCGTTCCTCTCGCCGCCGTTTCGCCGATTCCAGGCCGTCACGGTACTGCCGGGAAAGCGCGGGCGCCGCGAGCACCCGGTCCAGCAGCGCCCAGTACGCGTCCCGGCGGTCGTCGTCCAGCTGGGCGACGTTGGTGAACGACGCGACGTACACCTCGGCGATCGTCGGATTCACCGGATCGCGTTCTTCGAGCGTCATCCGCCCCGCGGTGGGGACCTCGCCAGTCCGGAGCACCCGCAGGTACCAGCCGCTGCGGCCGGAATCGATCATCGCCGGGATGACGTCCTTGCGCCCCGTCTTCATCGCGAGCTTGAAGCACGGCGTCCGCGGCTGCGAAACCTGGACCAGCGCATCTCCCCAGGCCCAGACGTCACCGACACGCACGTCGTACTCATCGACGCCGGTCACCGAAGCGTTCTCGCCGAAATCACCCGCGACCACCGGGAACCCCTGCTCCGACCAAGCCGCGTAATGCGTCGCCGGGTAGACGTAAACCGCTTTGTCGACGCCGCCGTGGACGGTGCGGTCCGCCTGGTCGTCACCGGCCAGATTGATCTCGTCCAGCCTCAAGAACGGCGCCTCCACTCGCGATTTCGCGATGGCGCTGTACACGGGGACATCCCGTTTCGTCCCCAGCACCGATGGCCGCCCGACGAAGACCTCGTTCACTTCGAGTGTGCTCACCCCTAGAAGATAGCACGATCGTTCGTATACTTTAAGTCCATGGACTTCCTCGCGCTGACGACCCGGGCACATCACGCCACCGGAACCACGATCACCGGAATCGGCGCGGACGATTGGGGCCGTCCGACCCCCTGCACCGAATGGACCGTCCGCGACATCGTGAAGCACCTGATCGACAACAACGAGTACCGCGCCGCGCAGGCGACGGGTCTTCCCCGGAAGACCAGGCCGACAGCGGACGGCGACCTCGCCAGGTCTTATGAGGAGAGTTCCACCGAGTTCCTCGCCGCCTTCGGCACCCCGGCGCTCGAAAAGACCTTCGACTTCGGGAACTTCGGCCGGCTCCCGGCAAAGAACGCCTTGGCCGTGCTGTTCGTCGACACGCTCACGCACGGTTGGGACCTCAGTACCACCCTCGGCCGCGAACACCGTTGGGACGACGAATTGGCGACGGCCGCGTTGACCGTGGCGAGCCGCTACCCCGATGTGATGCCGGTGCGCGGGCCCGGCGGCGCCTTCGACCACGCCGTCGAAGCACCGCCGGGCGCCACGCCGGGCGACCGGCTCATCGCGCTGCTGGGCCGTTCGGCCCAGCCGATCCCTCATCGCTGAAGAGCCGGGAGCGGACCAGGAAGCGGCGTGCCGCCCACCGCTCTCCTGAAGCCCTGAGTAGACAGCGTCTACGTCAGTTTGATAGACAGTGTCTACAAGATGAACTCGCGGTTACGGAGATCTGGATGGGCTACCAACGTTTCGTCGCGCTCGGCGACAGCTGCGCCGAAGGGCTGGCTGATCCGCATCCGTCGGGTGGCTTCTACCGTGGCTGGGCCGACTTCGTCGCGGCACGCCTCGCCGAAGACGAGCCCGGTTTCCGCTACGCCAATCTCGCGGTCCGCGGCCGCAGGCTCGACCAGATCCACGCCGAGCAGACCCCGGCGGCGACCAGGCTCCGGCCGGATCTGATCTCGTTGTTCGGCGGCGGCAACGACGTGATGAGCCGTGGCTGGGACGCGCGCACGGTCGCCCGGCGCGTCGACACGGCCATCCGCGCCTGCACCGAGATCGCGCCGGTGGTCGTCACCTTCACCCTCAGCGACATCTCCCACCGCATGCCGATGGGTCATCGCATGCGCCCGCGCCTGACCGCGTTGAACGACGCCGTCCGCGAGGCGTCCGTCAGCTACGGCGCGACCCTCGTCGACCTGTGGCCGGACGACGCCGCGCACGATTCCCGCTATTTCGGCCCGGATCGGCTGCATCTTTCCGAACAGGGCCACCGCCGCCTGGCGGGGCACGTGCTCGGCAAACTCGGCGTCAGCCACGACCCGGCCTGGCTCGCCCCACTGCCCGGTTCGGCCGGGCGTCCCGGCCTGCGTGCGGATCTGCAGTGGCTGAAGCGGGAGGTCCTCCCGGTGGCGGTCACACGCTTCCGCAACCGGATCGTCGGCCGCCAGCCGGGCGACGGTTTCCTGCCGAAACGCCCCGAACTCCTGCCCGTCCACGAGGAGACCCGGTCATGGGCGCCCGAACCCGCTTGATCGACACCGCGGCGAACCTGCTGGCCGAAGAAGGCGTCGGCGCCGTGACGTTGCGCGGCATCGCCAAGGCCGCCGGCGTTTCGCACGGCGCGCCGCTACGGCACTTCTCCGGCCGCGCCGCCCTGCTTTCGGCGGTCGCCACCCGCGGCTACACCGAACTGCTCGATCGGGGCACCGGCCTGCCGGAGGGGACACCGCGCGAACGGCTCATCGCGGCCTGCCACGGCTATCTCGATTTCGCGCTGGCCAATCCGGCGATGTTCGAGCTGATGTTCCGTCGCGACCTCATCGACCCCGGCGATCCCGAGCTCGCGCGGGTGAGCAGCGCGGTGTTCGATTTCTTCGCCGCGATGGTCGCGGAACTGCAGGAAGGCGGCTGGCATCCCTCGAC
>Ga0196958_10000498_pt1 | contig 12815 bp, 10 predicted proteins | sample S1v_10metaG_FD_148654 | JGI IMG/M metagenome (GOLD analysis project Ga0196958, IMG submission 148654) | Soil microbial communities from Anza Borrego desert, Southern California, United States - S1+v_10 | ecosystem: Environmental > Terrestrial > Soil > Desert | place: USA: California | collected...
TCGTGCGCGATCTGCCGCGCCATCTCGCTCCACGCTTCGAGGCGGTTGGAGCGCAGGATCTCCGTCACATCCTCGGCGATCAGCATCTCCTCGTCTCCCTCGGGCAGCGGCACGAGCGAGACGCGGAGCGTGCGCTCGTTGCCGTCGATCGTCACGGCGACTTCACGCGAATCGAGCCGGCGCGTGTGATGCTCCGCGAGGAACTCGCGCACGCTGTCGTACTTGGGGAAGGCTTCGCCGAAGAGACGGCGCGCCATCGCGTTCATCGCGCCGACGTTGCGCGCATCGTCGAGCACCACGACCGCGGCGTTGATGTTTTCGAGCAGCGTCTGCAGGCGATCGCGCTCGTGCCGCAGGTCTTCCTGCTGCCGGCGGATGGAGTGCGACATGTCGCGGAAGGTGGTGACGAGAAGGCCGATGTCGGGATCGGGCGGCACTTCGAGCTGCACGTCGAACTCTCCGCGTGCCACCGCGCGCGCGCCGGCGACGAGGCTCTGCACGGGACGCGTGACGCCGCTGGCGATGCGGAAGGCGACCGCGATCGCCGCGAGGGCGATGAAGAGCAGCAATAGATAGATGGTGGTGGCGAGGTCGTTGACCTGCGCCTCGATCTGCCGCCCCTGCACGATGAACGGGAGCGCGAGCGTGAACTTGCGGTCGCTGCCGAGGTTGATCGGGCTGTAGATCTCGATGTAGCGCGTCGTGCCGACCTCGCGCTCGTCGCGTACGAGCTGGTCGCGCCGCAGGATGATGTCGTGGTAGACGTCGCCGGGGAGCCGCTCGGACTCGATGTGTGCGGCGAAGAGATCGCGGCGGCTCGAGGCCATGAGACGCTCGTCGCGGTAGAGATGGAGGTCGTGCCCGATGACGCGCGCCAGCCAGCTGAAGATCTCGTCGTCGAGCACCGACTCCGGCTCGGCCTGCTGCGAGCCGATGTAGTCCTCGATCACGCGCTGCGCGGCGTTGAGCGCGGTCTGGCCGCGGTCGATGTACTCGGTCTCGAGCCGCGTCGCGAGATACGCGCGCACGAACAGCACGAACGCCACGAGCGGCAGGATGACGACCGCGGTGAGGTAGATCGACGTGCGGGAGCGGAAGTCGAGGCTGCGCGTGCGGATGCGTTGCGGCCGGCCGAGTGCCGCCGTGCCGAAGCGAAAGGCGAGCGCGGCGCCGACGGCGATCAGCGACCACACCGCCACGCCGCCCGCGCGGCGGATCTGCTGCGCGGCGCTCGGCACCTGCAGCGGGAACACGTACAGCGCGTTCTCGCCGCGCCGCACGTAGAGCGCGTTCTGTTCGTTGTCCGCCGCCTTCACCCACGAGCCGCGGCCGGGCTTCATCGTGCCGTACATCCAGGCGGGACCGAGCGGCAGCGGATACGTGACGGCGCTCTGCGCGTTGCCGTCCTTGTCGTAGACCGCCGGCTCGCCCTGCCGGTAGAGCATGGTCGTGTCGCCGGTGGTCGCGTCGAAGAAGTCGCGATAGACGTCGGCCGACGCGGTCGCGCCGGGATCGGCGGGATTGACGACGTGCACGCTGCCGAGGCCGATCGTCGTGCCGTGCGCGGTCACGTCGAAATCGTGATGCAGGAGCACACGCCGGATGCTGCCGACCTGCAGGATCTCGCCGCTCTCACTCTCGCTCTCGCCCGACGACGTCTGCTCGTCGAACTGCGGCAGGCCGACGCCGAAGCGGCTGATCGGCGAGCGCGTGAACTCGTCCTGGATCGTGATGACCGCGGGCACGCGCCACTGTGCGAGGTCCGAGCGCAGCCACAGCGCGTATGCGAGATCCTCCATGTTCATGCGCCGGTAGTCGTCGGGGATAATCTGCGTGAGGTCGATGCGCGAGAACTCGCTGGTGAGCGTGGTCTCGATCATCGTGCGCAACTGGCCCGCCTCGCCGGCGACGAGCGGCGCATACGTTTCGGCGACGAAGCGGCGCGCGCTTTCGCGGCCGTAGAGATCGAGCGGGAAGTAGACCAGCGCGGCGATGGCCAGTCCCGTGGCCACGACGCGCACGAGCGTGTTGGGGATGGCGAAGCGCGCGAAGATCGCCGTCACCAGCGCGACCACCGCGTAGGCGAAGAGCACCATCGCCGCGAAGAGCATCCCCTGCACGAGCGACGCGGGCGCGACGTGGTCCGGCAGCGCGCTCACGCGGGAGTTGTCGACGAAGTTGTCGATGAGCAGCACGTAGCCCCACGCCGCGGGCACCGCGATGAGCACCCGGAAGACGACGTGCACGCGCAGCAGCAGCGGACGCAGGAGCGCGACGACGCCGGCGATCGCCGCGGCGGTGAGGAGCAGATCGAACGGCGACTTCGAGAATGGTCCGAGAAGCCGCGAGCCGTAGAGCTCGAAATCGAAGACTCGCAAGGGATCGCGCGGCGCGTGCACGGCCAGGAGCGAGACGCGTGCGACGACGATGGCCAGGACCGCCACGAACGCCGGACGCTTCTTCACCAGGACGAGCAGCGCGCCGGTGGCGAGCAGCAGCGCGGCGATGCTCTCTCCCTGCGCGCGGAGCTCGCTCAGCACTTCGGCCGAGGAGCGGGGTGTGACGTCCACCCACAGGTTCGCGTCCTCGAGCTTCGCGACGAGGAAGCGTTTCGTGCCCGGCTCCTGCTGCGGGAAGCCGCCGTGGAAAAACATCGCCGTGACCCATGCGTCGTCGGGATGCATCTCCGGCAAGCGTCCGGAGACGTTCTCCACGCGCTCGAACGCCTGCACGGTGACTTTCGGTGTCTTGCGCGAGCGCGTGATGTAGAGGTTCGTGACGTCGAACTGGTACGTGCGGCCGGCGGGCGCGCGGTAGTCCTCCCCCATCCACGCGAGCGGCTCGCCGTTCTCGTCGAGGACGCGCGCGCCGCGGCGCGGGAGGCGCACTTCGCTTTCGAGGACGCGGAAGAGGAGCGCGCGGTCGGACTCGCGTCCGGCGATGCGCTGCGCGATGCGCGCGGCCGTGCTGTCGAGCGACCGCTCGGTCGCGGCGATGTGCGACTTCACGTGCGCGAGGTCGTGCGCGAGATGCTCGTCGAGCTTGCGCGTGAACGCGCGCGACATCTCGTGCACGCGCCAGAGGGAGGTGAGATCGACCGCGGCGACGAGGATCAGCATCATCGCGGCGATGCGCAGGTTCGTCCGGCGCGCCAGCACGAGGGCAGCGACGCCGAGGAGCGCCACGACGATCGCGCTCCAGAGCTGGGTGCCGGCACAAAGACGAATCGCCGTCGCGAGTGCGACGGCGATCCAGATGAACTTCATGTGTGGATTGTGCCTCAGCCCGCGGAGCGGACCGAAACGACCGCCCAGCGGCCGTCCTTCTGCTGCAGCGTGATGTAGAGGTCGCGGTCACCCGCGCCCGTCGACCAGCGTCCCTTGATGTGGTACTGGCCTTCGCTCCGGGCACCTTTCGCGCTCACACGCTCGAAGCCGCTCGGCTTCACTTTGTTGAAGAGTCCGTCGAGCAGATACGCGGCCTGGTCGCGTCCGAAGAACCCGTCCTTGTCGGCGAGTCCCGGGAACTGCAACTGCACCTGCGCATCGGAGCTGATCCCCGACACGATCGCGTCGACGTCGCCGCCACCGAAACCACGCTCGAGGTTCGACATCGCCGCATCGAGGTCGCGGAACTGAGCCGAGGCCACGATCGGGACGAACAGCATGACGATTGCGATTCGCGTCCAGAGTTTCATGTTGGTCTCCTGTGAGTGTGTCCGGTGCAACGGTCCCGGTCACGTGATTATTCTAAGTCCTGTCAACGAGTTAGCCTGTCCCTTTCAGGCCTGCTTTCGTCCTCTGTGAATGACGCGACGCCGCGCCGTTCTGCCTCTTCGCGAAAGTCGTCCGGAACGGGCGCGGCCACGCGAAGTCGTTGACCTGTCATTGGATGTGTCATTTCCAGCTCTGCCGCGTGCAGCATCGGCCGCATCGCGTTCTTCCTTCCATAGAGCCAGTCGCCTGCCAGGGGGTGACCGATGGCGGACAGATGCACACGGATCTGATGAGTCCGTCCGGTCTCGAGGAGGATGTCCACGAGCGAGCCGGAGGGGGAAAAGGCGCGAGGACGGAGGTGCGTCACGGCGTGTTTCCCTCCTTCCCGAACGGCGAACAGGATCGCTCCCGCGCGTGCGATCGGCGCGTCGATGGTCTGCTGCTCGCCGAGCTCGCCATCGCAGAGTGCGAGATAGCGTTTGCGGATGCGCTTCTTCTCGAACTGCCGCGTCAGGCGGACGTTGATCTCGCTCTGCTTCGAGAAAAAGATGACTCCGCTCGTGCCGCGGTCGAGGCGCTGCATGAGGTAGGCAGGGGAGGTGTGGCGCAGGACGAGGTCGTGCAGGAAGGGCTCGTCGGGCTCGTACATGCGCTGCTGGACGACGAGCCCGGCCGGCTTGTTGAGGAAGATGAGGGCGTCGTCCTCGTACAGGATCTCGAGCACGGCTGATGGTAACGGAGCGCCGGCGTCCCGCGGCGGCCGGTCCGCCGGCATCCGGTCGTGCATACTCCCGAATGCATGGACTACATCCGCATGCCGGACATCGCTCCCGCGTTGCGCGCGCCGCTGCGCGCCGCGCTGCGCGGCGCGCGTGCGGAATGGCCGGCGCTCAGCGACGACGACGTGACCGCCCTCATCGATCACGGCGTCGCCCCGCTGGCGTATGCGAGCGGTCATTCGCCCGAGCTGCGCCACGAGGCCATGCGCTCCGCCGCGGTCGAGCCTCTGCGCCTCAACGACCTGCGCGATGTGCTGGGTGCACTGCAGGGGCTGCGTCCGCTCATCCTCAAAGGCACGGCCTTGGCGTATGACCTCTACGCCGCGCCCGAGCATCGCCCGCGTGCGGACACCGACCTCCTCGTCGCGGCCATCGAACCGGTGCGCGAGGTTCTGCTCGCCCGCGGCTTCGTCGAGCATTCCACCAGTGGCGACGAGCATGGCGTGCGGCAGTCGACGTTCACGCGCGTCGATCGCGCGGGGCTCGAGCACGCGTACGACGTGCACTGGTCGATCACCAACTCCGCGCTGTTCGCGGACGTGCTGCGTTACGAATCGATCGAGCCGGTGGTCGTGCATGCGATCGCGCCGCACGCGCTGGCGCTGTCGCATCCGGAAGCGCTGCTCATGGCGTGCGTGCATCGCGTGGCGCATCACCACGACAGCGATCGCGTCATCTGGCTCGCCGACATCGCACTGCTGCGCGCGCGCATGACGCGCGGCGAGCATGACCGTTTCTGGCGGCTGGCCGCGGAACGGCGCATGGTCGGCGTATGCATGCGGGCCATCGAATTGACGGCGGAGTGGTTCGGCGAAAGCGGGCCGGGCGTCGAAGAGTTTCTGTCCGCCGGCGAGATCACGCGCGACGAACCTTCGCGCGTCTTCCTCGATCGCGAGCTCACGTACGGCGCGGTGACGCTCGCCAACCTGCGCGCGCTGCCGTGGCGTGCGCGCGTGACGCGGCTGCGCCAGCTCGCGTTTCCGCCCGCGACGTTCATGCGCGAGAGCTTTCCCGAGCGCGGCCGCTCCGCGCTGCCGTGGCTGTACGTCTATCGCGGCGCGCGCGGCATCGCGCGGTTGTTCCGGAGAATCGGCGCGAAGTCATGAGCGGGTCCGCCGCGGTCCGCTTCGACGACGCGCCGCTCGAATCACGCGTTCTTCGTCGTCTTCGTGGGCGGCGTGCGCATCGACGAAGACGCGTACGAGCCGCCGCGCCTGCTTTTTCAGCATCGGCTGACACATGGGCGTCGATCGTGCAGCAGACGCGTGCAGAGAGCTGCGAGCTTATACTTTCCACACGGATTGCAGAAAACGCTGACCAGTACGGACGTTCCCAGCAGACATTCGCGGTTGGACTCGGGATATGGCTCAGCCAACGAAATGGATGACAGCGCCGCGCAGGCGTGACGCGAGGCCGCGCCCGGCGCGCTACGGGACGGTGCGCGCGCTCACCCGTGAGACCGTATGCAACCAGAGGAAGGACGGCGGTTCGAACGCGGTCTGCCGCCGGACGTAGTGATCTTCCACTACCGCGTCTACGGCCTCGCTCTGCAGTCCTCGATGGCCATCGCCGGCCTCGAGCCTGTCTCTTCCGGCGCCTGGGGCTCTGGCCCGGAATCGCAGGCCTTCGACGCCGGAAGCGCTGATCCCGATTGCACGCTCGTCCTCGGCGACGTCGAACCGCTCCCCGAAACCGTCGACGAAGACGTGACCCGCGACGGCGACACGTTCGTCTTCGTCTATCGCGACGGCACACGCTTCCGGATCGAAGAGCGCGGACGGCGCATCGTCACGGCCTGGGAGTCGACACCCGAAGACATGGCCACGTATCTCCTCGGGCCGATCCTCGCGTTCGTGCTGCGACTGCGCGGCACTCTGGCCCTGCACGCGAGCGCCGTGCGCGTCGGCGACGGCGCGTTGCTGTTCGCGGGCGCGGCCGGCGCGGGCAAGTCGACCACCGCTGCTGCGTTCGTAGCACGCGGGTCGGCGATGCTCGCCGACGACGTCGCCGCGATCGACTGGCGCGAGGGCGTCCCTTTCGTGCGCACCGGCTACCCGCGCCTGCGTTTGTGGGACGACTCCGCGGCCGCGCTCTACGGCGCCGCGGACGCGCTGCCGCTGCTCACACCGACGTGGGCGAAACGCTTCGCCGATGCCCGCGCCTCGTTCGCCGGCGAAGCGGCCCGCGTGCGCGCCATCACCATCCTCGGACCGCGCGACGCGAGCACACACACGCGCCCGTTGCACGGCGCGGAAGCGGTGATGGCCGTGCTCGCACGCACCTCGGTGCCCCACCTCCTCGACGCCACGGCGCGCGCCGAAGAGCTCGCGGAGATCGCCCGCCTCGTCGACACCGTGCCCGTCTACGAGGTGCGCGCCCGCGAAGATCTCGCCGCGCTGCACGAAGTCGTCGACATCATCGAGGCGGTCCTCGTATGACCATCCGCTCCGCCCCCGGCGTGATCGTGCGCGAAGTCGGCGACGAGTTCGTGATTCTCGACCTCGAGCGCGGCGTGTATTACGGCTTGCAGGACGTCGCCGCCCGCGTCTGGCAATCCCTCGCCGCCGGCCACTCCATCCCTGAAACGGTGGAGACCCTCCTCAGCGAATACGAAGTCGAGCGCGAGCAGCTCGAGGGAGATCTGGCGCGGCTCGTCGAGGAGTTGCGGGAGGCGGGGTTGGTGCTGGTGGACTGAAATGGAGAATGGAAAGATCGGGGATGGGGATCACGTGAGCCAGCCCTCCGATTTTTCAGTGTTCAATTTTTCATTTCCATTCTTCTCCCGCCACCGTTCACCCCTCCCATTCCCCCACCCGTCCCCGGCGAAAGCATTTCGCCCCGCCGTGCGTTAAACACGCTTCATGCGCAGGCTGCTGATCATTTCCGCGTGCTGGACGTTCGTGGCGTTCTTTTTCGCCGCGCACATTTCCCTCGCCAGCGCCGCGTTCGGGCGCCCGGAGCCGTTCGGCCGCGCAATCGCGATCTACATGACGTGCGCGGTGGCGTGGATCGCGTTCACGCCGCTCATCCTCCGTCTCTCGCAACGCTTCCGTATCGCCGCGCCGAACGTCGTCCCGCACATCGCGGTGCACGCGCTCGCGTCGGTAGCCTTCATGTTCGCGGGCTTCACCTGGTTCATCGTCGTGGCGCCGTACACGGTCGGGCCGCCGTTCGGCACGCGATCCTTCGTGGACGGCATGAAGGCGCTGCTCGCGAGCCAGTTGCAGTTCGAGCTGCTGCGTTACTGGGCCGTCCTGGCCATCGAACACCTCCTCGCCGCCTCGCAACTGCGCGCGGAGCTCGCGGAGGCGCGCCTCGAAGTGCTGCGCCGCCAGCTCCATCCGCATTTCCTCTTCAACACGCTCAACAGCATCTCGGTGCTGATGTTCGAGAACGTCGCGCAGGCCAATCGCATGCTCCTGCGTCTCTCCGAGCTGCTGCGCGCCGGCCTCACCACCGACTCGCCGCATGAAGTCAGCCTCGAGCACGAGCTCTCCTTCCTCGAGCGCTACCTCGACATCGAGCGCATCCGCTTCGGCGAGCGTCTCACCGTCGACATCGACGTCGATCCGATGACGCTCCGCGCACGCGTCCCGAATCTCATCCTGCAGCCGCTCGTCGAGAACGCGATCCGCTACGGCGTCGCCGCAGTCGACCGCCCGTCGAAGGTGGCCATCCGCGCGGAACGCGACGGCAGCGAACTGCGCCTGCACGTGCGCGACGACGGTCCCGGTCTGGCGCGCAACGCGAAGCGCGGCGTCGGCCTCTCGAACACGGAAGCACGCTTACGGCAAATGTATGGTCCCGCGCAACGGATGGAGCTGACGACCCCCCGCAATGGCGGGGTGCTCGTGAGCATCGCCATCCCGTTCCGTGACGCGGCGGTCGTGTGATGCGCGTCCTCATCGTCGACGACGAGCCTCTCGCGCGCCGCGGCCTGCGCCGTCTGCTCGAAAGCGAAGCGGGCATCGAGATCGTCGGCGAGGCAGGCAGCGGCACGGCCGCGATCGAAGCGATCGAGAGGCTGCAGCCCGGCCTCGTCTTTCTCGACATCCAGATGCCGGAGATGGACGGCCTCACCGTCGTCGCCACGATCGGTCCCGAGCGCATGCCGCCCGTCATCTTCGTGACCGCGTACGACCAGTACGCGATCCACGCCTTCGACGTGAACGCCGCGGACTACATCCTCAAACCGGTCGATCCCGACCGCTTTCACCGCGCGCTCGACCGCGTGCGCAAACAGAAGCCGGACGACCTCGAAGCCCGTCTGCGCCGCGTGCTGGAGTCCGCGCTCCCGCAGCGCAACGAGCGGCTCGTCGTGCGCTCGACCGGCAAGATCCAGTTCGTCAACGTCGGCGACATCGACTGGATCAACGCCGAGGATAATTACGTGCGGATTCACGCGGCGGGGAAGACGTATCTGATGCGGGAGACCGTGTCGGGCCTCGAACAGCGCCTCGACGCGAACGCGTTCGTGCGCATCCGCCGCTCGACCATCGTGCGCGTCGACCGTATCCGCGAAGTGAAACCGCTCCTCAACGGCACGTTCGAGATCCTGCTGCACGACGGCACCCGCGTCGTCTCGGCGCGCCGTTTCCGCGATGCGATCGAGCAATTGATCCGCTGACTAACGTTTCGCGATCGGGGGCGTACAAAGGTCCATGACCCGACACGCGCTCGTCTTCGCCGCCGTGCTGCTCCTCGCCGCGTGCAGTACGCCTGTCAAGACCGGCACGGACGCGCAACGGCGCGACATCGACGAGTTCGTGACGAAGACGCTCCGCACGTTGCCCGAGGTCCCGAGCATCGGCCTCGCCATCGCGCTCCCCGACGGGCGCTCGTACACGCGCGGCTACGGTTACGCGGATCGCGAACGCGGCATTGCGTCGGACGCCGACACCGGGTACTACAACGGCTCGAACACGAAGGCGTATACCTCACTGCTCTGCGCGATGCTCGCGCAGGAAGGCGTGCTCGACCTCGACGTGCCGGTGTCGAAGTACCTCCCCGAGCTGCAGTTCCCCGCGCCGATCGAGCCGTCGCAGACGACGCTGCGCCGTTTTCTCTCGCACACGTCCGGCATCGCGAACGACGCCATCGTGCTGCGCACCGCGTTCACGGGCGAGCACACGCCCGCAGAGCTGATCCGCATCCTCGGCCTGAGCAAGCCCGGCAAGGAAGGCTTCCGCTACGACAACCTCGGCTACGTCGTGGCCAGTCTCGTCCTCGAGCGCATCACCGGAAAGAAGTGGCAGGACGTCCTCGACGAGCGCCTTTTCGATCCCCTCGGCATGTCCCGCACCACCGCGTACATGTCGGAGGCGCGGCGCCAGCGCATGGCCCTGCCGTACGACATGACCAGCACCGGCGCGATGGCGCCCACCGAGTACGGCTGGAAGGACGATTCGATGATGCACGCCGCCGGTGGCATCGTCACCACGCCGAATGACCTCGTGAAGTTCCTGCGCAAACAGCTCGCGCACGATCCGGCCGTGCGCGTGACGCAGAAGCAGGAGATCGCCACCACGCGCGACAGTTTCCTCTTCGACGGCACCGGCTACGGCTTCGGCTGGTACCAGGCCGACCTCCACGGGGAGGAACTGCTCTGCCACGGCGGCGGCTACGAGGGCTGGCGCTCCGTCTACTCGCTCCTTCCGCGGCGGCAGATCGCCGTCGGCGCGTTGACGAACGCCGGACTGTCGCACTCGCCGCTCGAGCTGGTCTCCGCGTACGCGTACGACCGTCTTCTCGACGTGCCGGACGTCGACAAAACGTACGAAGAGAAGCTCGCCCAACTGCGCGCGCGTTTCGACAAGGTCAAGCAGGCCCAGATCGACGAGGCGCAGAAGCGCGCGGCGCGCCCATGGAGCCTGCAGCATCCGCTGTCCGCGTACGCGGGGCAGTACGACCATCCGGCCGTCGGCACGATGACGGTCGAACAGCGCGGCAACACGCTCGTCGCGTCCGTCGGCCGCCTGAACGGCACGCTCGAGGCGTACATCGAGCCCGAAAGCGCGCGCGTCGTGTTTGCCGGCAACGGCGAAGTGCTGCAGTTCGTCTTCACGCGGGGCGATACGCCCGATGCGCTGAAGTGGGGCGAGGAAGTGATGACGCGGCGCGCCCGCTGACCCCGCGGCCTCGACCGGTCGTCCCTCCGACGACCGCGGAATCGCACGCGCGTGCTGTACTCGGCGGCGTCATGAGAAAGCTCATCGCGCTGCTGCTGTTCTCCGTCTCGCTCCCCGTTTTCGCCGATGACGCTCAGAAGATCCGCGCCGCGGCCCTCGATTACGCCGAAGGCTGGTACGCCGGCGATGCCGGGCGCATGAACCGTGCGGTTCATCCCGATCTCGCCAAGCGCATCGTCGAGCAGGGGAAGGTCGACAGCACGACCGCGGGCGAGCTCGTCGACGGTACGCGCCGCGGCTACGGCACGAGGACGCCGAAGCAGATGCGCCAGGCCGATGTGCGCATCCTCGACGTCTTCCGCAACGCCGCATCCGTGCGTCTCGAGATGCACGGCTGGATCGACTACATGCACCTCGCGAAATTCGGCGACGAGTGGAAGATCGTGAACGTGCTCTGGGAGAAGAAAAAATGAGAGTGCTCGCGGTTCTGCTGTTGCGCTGCCGTTGTTTACGCTGCCGTTGTTCGCGGAGCTGCCGCGCCGCGGCATGGGCGGACTCGCGCTCGCCGAGGAAGAAGCAGGCGTCGTGGTGCGCGACGTCTTTCCCGGACTCCCGGCGGAGAAGGCGGGACTGGAAAAAGAAGACGTCATTCGCAGCATCGACGGCCAGCCCGTCACGCAGGCCGCGCAGATCATCTCCCGCCTCGGCAAGACGAAAGCGGGCGACGTGGTGAAGCTCGAGTACCTGCGCCGCGGCGAGGTGAAGACGGCCACGCTGCACATCACCGAATGGCCGCGCGAAACGAGCGCGACGTACGACGCGACGTACGGCGAGGTGACGGCGGACGGCAACCGCTATCGCACGATCGTGACGAAACCGAAGAGCGGCACGCCCGCCGCGACGCTGTTCCTGGTGCAGGGCGTCGGCTGTGCCACCGTCGACAATCCGCCGCCGGGACACAGCTACCGCGCGCTCGTCGAGTCGCTGTCGCGCCGCGGCTTCGCCACGCTGCGCGTCGACAAGCCGGGAGCGGGGGATAGTGAAGGAGGTCCGTGCGTCTCCGCGGATTTCCACACGGAGGTGCGTGCGTATCGCGCGGCGCTGGCGTCGGTCGGCGCAACGAAGAACGTCTTCCTCTTCGGCCACAGCATGGGCGGGATCATGGCCCCGCTGATCGCCGACGCGCATCCGTCGCTGCGCGGCATCGTGGTCTACGGCACGACGTACCGGAGCTGGCTGCAGTACACGCTCGACAACCTGCGGCGGCAGGCGCGCCTGCGCGGCGAGTCGTACGAATCGATCGCCGAAGAAGAACGTCGTGCAGAGAAATTCGGCGCCCTGTTTTACGCGCAGCAGGTGCCGCTGGAGAAGATCCTCTCCGAGCACCCCGAGTATCGCGAATCGTTCCCCGACGGCACGTATGCGGGAGGCAAGGCTGGCAAGTATTTCCAGCAGATGTACGCGGCGCCGCTCGTCGAGGCGTGGAAGAAGACGAAGGCGCCGCTGCTCGCGGTCTACGGCGCGTCCGATTTTCTGACGGACGCGAACGAGCATCGCCTGATTGCCGACGCGGTGAATTCGTGGCGGCCCGGCACCGCGACGTTCGTGCAGCTCGAAGGGATCGATCACTGGCTGCGCACGGCCGCGGATCAGAAGACGAGTCTCGAGCAGGGGCCGAGCGGCAGCGCGTACGACGACAAGCTCGCGGAGGCGTTGTCGGCGTTTATCAAGGAGCACGCGCAATGAGGATGGTCGCGGTGCTCGTGCTCGCGGCGTCGCTCCAGTTCCAGCGCAACGAACCGCGGCAATACGACTTTGCGGATCAGGCCGTGCTCCCGCCGACGTTCGGCGCGGGCGAGTTCACGTTCGAGCTGTGGATCAAACCGGACGCGTCGTTCCCCGTCGGTCCGACCGACCGCGGCACGATCGATCAACTGAAGAACTGGAGCGAGTCCGATCGCCGTCCGTACAGCGCACCGGGGTGGTGGTACGAGGGCAACTGGCTGCTCGACGGGCATTCGCGTCCCGCAGGCTTCGGCGGCACCGACAGCCGCGCCGGCACCTTCAGCCTGCAGTTTTTCGGCGGCGGGCGTCTGCGCTGGATGTTCGCGGACGACGATCGCATCGTGCCGGTGGGGATGGTCTGGACGGTGCAGCCCGCGCCCGCGAAGAACGTGCCGTCCCTGCTCGAC
>Ga0196958_10000499_pt1 | contig 12794 bp, 12 predicted proteins | sample S1v_10metaG_FD_148654 | JGI IMG/M metagenome (GOLD analysis project Ga0196958, IMG submission 148654) | Soil microbial communities from Anza Borrego desert, Southern California, United States - S1+v_10 | ecosystem: Environmental > Terrestrial > Soil > Desert | place: USA: California | collected...
TGTCGACAAGGCGGCACGCCAACCGGGGATCGACTCCAGCTTGTCGAGCGTCCCGCCCGTGTGCCCGAGCCCGCGCCCGGACAACTGCGGCACGGCCGCCCCGCAGGCCGCGACGAGCGGCGCCAGGGGCAGCGTGATCTTGTCGCCGACCCCACCCGTCGAATGCTTGTCGATGGTCGGGCGGCCGACCTTCAGGTCGAGCCGCTCCCCCGACGAGATCATCGCACCGGTCCAGCGCGCGATCTCGCCGGAGTCCATCCCCCGCAGGAAGATGGCCATCGCGAGCGCGGCCATCTGCTCCTCGGCGAGGTCGCCGCGCGTGTACGCGTCGATCGTCCAGTCGATCTGCTCGTCGGTGAGCCGTTCGCCGTCCCGCTTCGCGCGGATGACGTCGACGGCGGCGAACCCGCTCATGGCAGGTCGTCCGGCCCGAACGCGTCCGGCAGCACCGAAGACATCGGCAGGATGCCGCTCGGGGTGTCCACCAAGCAGTCGGAACCACCGTGCTCGAACAGGATCTGACGGCAGCGCCCGCACGGCATCAGCAGATCGCCTTCACCACTGCGGCAGGCGACGGCGACGAGTCTGCCGCCGCCGGTCAGCCGCAGCTGCCCCGCCATCGTGCATTCCGCGCACATTCCCAAGCCGTACGAAGCGTTTTCGACGTTGCAGCCGACGACGATCCGGCCGTCGTCCACCACACCCGCGACACCGACGTGCAGGCCCGAGTACGGCGCGTACGCCGACTTCGCCGCCTCGACGGCCTGAGCCCGCAGGGCATCCCAGTCGTACTCCGCCATGTCAGTCCTCACCTCGCCGGTACAGCGCGCCATCCGCCTTGGGCGGCCGCAGCCGCTGCGACGCCACCGCCAGCACGATCAGCGTCACGAAGTGCGCGGTGTACGGGATCAGGTCGCTGGGCAGGTCGTCGTTCGTCCAGTAGATCGCGTACAGCAGACCGGCGCCGACGACACCGAGCGCGGAAGCGATCCACTGACGGCGGAACAACTGCACCGCCACGAGCACGGCCAGCAGGATCACCGCGCCGTACAGCAGCGCCAGCACCGCGGTGCCGCCACCGGCGAGCTGGAGGCCGTCCGCGTAACCGAACAGCGCCGCGCCGCCGAGCAGGCCGCCCGGCCGCCAGTTGCCGAAGATCATCGCCGCGAGGCCGATGTATCCGCGGTTGTTGGTCTGGTTCTCCAGGTAGTCCGCCCCGCCCGCGAGCAACACGAGCGACGCGCCACCCATTCCGGCGAGCCCGCCGGAGATGATCATGGCGACGTACTTGTGCAGATAGACGTTCACACCGAGGGATTCGGCCGCCACCGGGTTCTCGCCGCAGGACCGCAGCCGCAGGCCGAACCGCGTCCGCCACAGCACGAGATAGCTGAGCGGCACCAGCGCGATCGCGATCATCGTCAGCGGCGCGACCTCGGTGACCAGGCCGTTGAGAATGCCGGCCAGGTCGGAGACGAAGACGCGCTGCATCCTCTCCAGATCCGAAAGCCAGTCCGAGAGGAACGTCGCCGAATAGGTGTCGAACTTCGGGACCGGCGGCGACTGGCGCGGGTTCCCCGAAAGCGGGGTGAACACCAGGTTCGCCAGGTATTTCGCGACCCCGAGGCCGAGGAGGTTGATCGCCACACCGGAGACGATGTGGTTGACGTTGAAGGTCACCGTCGCGACGGCGTGCAGCAGACCGCCGAGCGCGCCGAACACGACCGCCGAGATCAGCCCGGCCCAGACCCCGCCGTGATACGCGCCCCAGGCGGCACCCCAGGTGCCGAGGATCATCATGCCTTCGAGGCCGATGTTGATCACGCCCGCGCGTTCGGCCCAGAGGCCGCCGAGCGCGCAGAGCAGGATCGGCAGCGCCAGCCTCAGCGCGGTGTGCGCGGTGTTGGTCGAGGTCAGCGTGTTGACGCCGGTGGCATACGACGCGATCGCGAGCACGCCGACCGCCAGCAGCCCCCAGATGGCGCCCTTGAGCCAGCCGGGGATGCGCCGCTTCGGCGGCTTCACCGGCATGGTGGCGCCGCTCGTGTCGGGCGACAGGACGTTCGTGGTCATGCCGCCTCCGCGGTGAAAAGTACGTCGGCGGTGGTGGTCACACCGCACCTCCCTCGGAAACGCTGGAACCCTTGCCCGCCAGCGCGCGACCGACGCGACGCTGTTCGGCGGCCAGGTCCGCGCGGCGCACGATCTCGTACGCGATGACGACCGACAGCACGATCACGCCCTGCATGATGGTGGCGATCTCTTTGGACACGTTGATCTGCTCGAGCGACACCGCGGACCGGTCGAGGAACGCCCACAGCAGGGCGCCCAGCGCGATCCCCGCCGGGTGGTTGCGGCCGAGCAGGGCGACCGCGATACCGGTGAAGCCGTACATCTGGGTCGAGGTGATGCCGTAGCTGAAGTCGCGGCCCAGCAGTTCCGGCATCGCGACCAGGCCGGCGACGCCACCGGAAAGCAGCATCGCGATCAGCGTCATCTTCTTGGCGTTCACGCCACCGGCGGCCGCCGCCGTCGTCGATTCGCCGGAGGCCTTGAGCTCGAACCCGAACCGGGTCCGGTTGAGCATGAACCAGTAGGCCGCGCCGATCAGCGCCGCGATGAACACGAAGCCGAACAGCTCGCCGGAAAGGATCGGGATACCCGGGATCCGGCCCGTCTCGGCGATCTCGCGGGTGGCGATGTTGTTGCCGGTCTGCACGCCGAACTGGTCCGCGTTGACCAGGAACGCCACGATGCCGCCGACGATCGCGTTCAGCATGATCGTCGAGATGACCTCGGAAACGCCACGGGTCACCTTCAGCACGGCCGGGATGGCCGCGTACAGCATGCCGCTGGCCACCGCGACGACCAGGATCGCCAGCACGTGGATCACCGGCGGCAGCCGCAGTGCCCCGCCGATGATCGCGGTGACGATGGCGGCGAACCGGTACTGGCCCTCGACACCGATGTTGAAGAGGTTCATCTGGAAGCCGATGGCCACCGCGAGCCCGGACAGGTAATAGACCGTCGCGAGGTTCACCGTGTCGACGGCCGTCGAGCCCTTGAAGAGCTGGCCGATCATCGTGCCGTAGGCCTGGAGCGGGTCGGCGCCCGAGATGATCAGCGCGATGGCCGTCAGGATGACGGCGAACACGATCGCGAGCAGAGGCGGCAGCAGCCGCGTACGCCAGCTACTCACGCTGTGCCTCCCACGCCCTGAGTGCCGCAAACCGCGAACCTTTTCACGCCACACCTTCTTCGGATTCGGAAGCACCCGTCATCGCGGAGCCCAGTTCCTGCGGGGTCACGGTCGCGGGATCGGCCTCGCCGACCAGTCGTCCGCGCAACATGACCTGGATGGTGTCGGAAAGCCCGATCAGCTCGTCGAGATCGGCCGAGACCAGCAGCACGGCCAGCCCGGCCGCGCGGGCCCGGCGGATCTGCTCCCAGATCAGCGCCTGCGCGCCGACGTCGACACCCCGCGTCGGATGCGACGCGATGAGCAGCACCGGGTCGCCGGAAAGCTCGCGTCCGACGATCAGCTTCTGCTGGTTGCCACCGGAAAGCGCGGCGGCCGGGACGTCGATGCCCGGCGTGCGGACGTCGTACTGCGCGACGATGCGGCGGGTGTCCTCACGCGCGCCGACGATGTCGAGCAACTGTCCTTTCGCGACCGGTTCGCGGGTCTGGTAGCCGAGGATCCGGTTGACCCACAAGGGTTGCGTGAGCAGGAGGCTGTGCCGCGTGCGGTCTTCGGCGATGTAGCCGATCCCTGCCTCGCGGCGGGCGAGCGTCCCCAGCTTGTGCAGCTCGACGACTTCGCCGTCGGCCTCGGTCAGTTCGATCCGGCCGCCGCCCTTGCGCATGCCCATGATCGTCTCGACGAGTTCGGTCTGCCCGTTGCCCTCGACACCGGCGATCCCGAGCACCTCGCCCGCGTGCACGGTGAAGGAGATGTGGTCGAGCACGTTCCGCTCGGAACCCTCGACGCGCAAGCAGACGTCGTCCAGCCGGAGGACGGGCCGATCGGTCACCGTGGACTCGCGGGTCTCGGGGCTGGGCAACTCCGAGCCGACCATCATCTCGGCCAGCTGACGTGAGGTGATCGTCTTCGGATCGGCCGTGCCGACGGTGGTGCCGCGGCGGATCACGGTGACCGTGTCGGCGATCGCGCGCACCTCGTCGAGCTTGTGCGAGATGAAGAGGAAGGTGAAACCGTCCTTCTTCATCGCGCGGACGGTCTCGAACAACGCCTCGACCTCCTGCGGCACGAGCACCGCGGTGGGCTCGTCGAGGATGATGATCCGAGCGCCGCGGTAGAGCACCTTCACGATCTCCACGCGCTGGCGGTCGGCGACGCCGAGTTCTTCGAGCAGCGCGTCCGGCCGGGCGTGCAGGCCGACCCGTCCGGCCAGCTCCGCCAGCTTCGCCCTGGCCGCGCGGCCGATGCCGTGCAGTTTCTCCGCGCCGAGGAAGACGTTCTCCCCCACGGTCAGGTTGTCGGCCAGCATGAAGTGCTGGTGGACCATGCCGATCCCGGCGTTGATGGCGTCCTGCGGGTTGCGCAGTTTCACCGGTTCGCCGTTGATCGCGATGTCGCCCTCGTCCGGCTGCTGCATGCCGTACAGGATCTTCATCAGGGTCGATTTGCCCGCGCCGTTCTCACCGCAGACAGCGTGCACCTCGCCCTTGGCGACGGTGAGGTTGACGTCGGAGTTGGCGACGACACCGGGGAACCGCTTCGTGATCCCGGTCAGCTGCACGGCAGGCTGGGGAGCGCTCATGAAAAAGCCATCCAGTTCTGGGAGTCAAACAGGTGAGGGCTCGGAAGGGTGGTCAACCCTCCCGAGCCCCACGGTCACGATTGGCCTTCAGCGGGAAAACATACTTCGGGCCCCCTGGTGAAGCTTACTTCTGCGGCTTGTCCGAGACGGTGATCGCCCCGGAGACGATCTGCGCCTTGTAGCCCTCGAGGACGTCCTTGATGTCGTCGACCTTGCCACCGGAGGTGGCGTAGCCGATGCCGTCGACCTTGAGGTCGAACCGCTTCGGCAGCGACGACAGGTCACCCTTCGCCAGTGCGCGCAGGTAGTCGAACACCGCCACGTCGACGCGCTTGAGCATCGAGGTGATGATGACGTCCTTCGACGCCTCGACCGTCTTCTGGTTGTACTGGTCGGAGTCGACGCCGATGGCCATGGCGTTGTTGGACTTCGCCGCCTCGAAAACGCCCTTACCGGAGGCGCCGGCGGCGTGGTAGATCACGTCCGCGCCCTTGGCGATCTGCGCGGCGGCCTTCACGTTGCCCTTCGCCGGGTCCTGGAACCCGGAGAAGTCACCGGCCGGGGTGAGGTACTCGTCCTCGATCTTGGCCTTGTTCGAAGCGGCCTTCACGCCCTGGAGGAAGCCGGCCTCGAACTTCTGGATCAGCGGCGTGTTCACGCCACCGACGAAGCCGACGTGGCACTTCTTCGACTTGTAGGCGGCGGCGACACCGGCCAGGAACGAGCCCTGCTCCTCGGCGAAGACCAGCGGGGTGACGTTCGGCGCCTTGACGGAGTCGTCGTCGACGATCGCGAACTGGGTGTTCGGGTATTTCGGCGCGATGGCGCCGACGGCCTTGGCGTAGGCGAAGCCGACCGCGATGACCGGGCTGAAGCCCTGCGAGGCGAGCTGGTCGAGACGCTGCGACTTCGCGGCCTCGTCCTCGGTCGCGGCGGCGGTGCTTTCGGTGACCGACGTGACACCGAGGTCGGCCTTCGCCTTGTCGGTACCGGCGGCGGCGGAGTCGTTGAACGACGCGTCGCCACGGCCGCCGACGTCGAAGGCCAGCGCGACCTTGAGCTTGCCGCCGTCGACCTTCTCACCGGCCTGGCTGGTGCTGGTCGAGGCGGCCGCCGCGGCGGGCGGCTTCGGCGCCGTCACGCAGCCGGCGGACTGGTCCCCGGTGCTCGCGTTGTTGCTGTTCCCCGCACCTGAATCCTTCGCGCATCCGGCCAGTACCAGAGCACCGGCCATGGCGGCGGCGGCCAGCGCGGTTCCACGCATGCGACGCAACGTGTGTCTCCCTCCCCGCTGATCCAGCGGATGGTCCGAAGAAACGACCCGGCGACAGTGCCGGGTTCGACCGAGAGACGGTACCTAACGGCCGCTTAGCCGCCATAGGAAAGGCACGCTACGTAACACAAACGTTTACTAATGAATCGTACGCGCGACGAACACAGTACGCACGGTGATCACGACGGAGTAAAGCGCAGGCCGCACCCGGCCCTTGGCCGCGAAACGGGCCCAAGATCGTCACACACCGTTCAGGACACCTCCGCCACCCCGTCGCGTCCACAGTGGACGAACCGGTGAGTTACCGGCCCCGCGTCACCCGATCGTGCAAGGGCCCCGATGTCTGGTCCATCACACAGACGAACCCGGAGGTGAGCCCACCGTGAGGTGCGGGTCTAGCATCGTTTTCATCCACGCTCGATGACCATGATCTCGGCACCGTCGCCGGAGCCGTCCCCAGGTGGACGTCCCGGCGGCAGGCGCGGAAACCAGCGGTCAGCGGGCCCAAGCCATGACGTTGGAGGCCGTTCACCGATGTCCACCACGGCTAGCGCTGCCACCGAGGCGGCCGCGAGCGATCGGGCGGGTGCCTCACGCCGGCAAGGGACCTTCTACCGGGGCGACCCCGGTATGTGGTCCTGGGTGCTGCACCGCATCACCGGCGTGCTGACATTCTTCTTCCTCTTCGTGCACGTGCTCGATACCGCGCTCGTGCGCGTCTCACCCGACACGTACAACGAGGTCATCGAGACCTACAAGACCCCACTGGTCAACCTGCTCGAGGTCGGCCTCGTCGGCGCGGTGCTGTTCCACGCGCTCAACGGCATCCGGGTCATGCTGGTCGACTTCTGGGAAAAGGGACCGAAGTTCCAGAAGCCGATGCTCTGGACCATCCTGGCCATCTGGGTCGTGGTGATGATTCCCGGTGCCTTCTTCATGATGAAGCGCACCGTCGAAGTTATGTTCGGAGGGCACTGACCATGGCATCCGAAGTTCTCGCACTCGACAAGCCGCGCTCGCCGAAGCGCCCCGCTGCCCGCCGCAGCAACTTCGAGCTCTACAGCTGGCTGTTCATGCGCATCTCGGGCCTCGCCCTGATCGTGCTGGTGCTCGGCCACCTGTTCATCATGAACATCCTCGACGGCGGCGTGCACCGCATCAACTGGGGCTTCGTCGCCGGTCGCTGGGCCTCGCCGTTCTGGCAGTTCTGGGACCTGTCGATGCTGTGGCTCGCCGAGATCCACGGCGGCAACGGGCTGCGCACGATCATCGACGACTACGCCCGCAAGGACAGCACCCGGTTCTGGCTGAAGATCGTGCTCTACGTCTCGATGGTGCTGATCCTCGCCGTCGGCACGATGGTGATCTTCACCTTCGATCCCGGCATCTCGGCCAACTGACGCCCCACCACACAGTGCTCGATTCCTGATAAGCGGAGCATCCCTATGCAGTTCCACAAGTACGACGTGGTGATCGTCGGCGCCGGTGGCGCCGGCATGCGCGCGGCCATCGAGTCCGGCCAGCGTGCCCGCACCGCGGTCCTCACCAAGCTCTACCCGACGCGTTCGCACACCGGCGCCGCCCAGGGCGGTATGTGCGCCGCGCTGGCGAACGTCGAAGAGGACAACTGGGAGTGGCACACCTTCGACACGATCAAGGGTGGCGACTACCTGGTCGACCAGGACGCCGCCGAGATCATGGCGAAGGAAGCCATCGACGCGGTCCTCGACCTCGAGAAGATGGGCCTGCCGTTCAACCGGACGCCCGAAGGCAAGATCGACCAGCGCCGTTTCGGCGGGCACACCCGTGACCACGGCAAGGCCGCGGTGCGCCGCGCCTGCTACGCCGCGGACCGCACCGGGCACATGATCCTGCAGACGCTGTACCAGAACTGCGTCAAGCACGGCACGGAGTTCTTCAACGAGTTCTACGTGCTCGACCTGGTGCTGACCCCGGACGAGGACGGCAACCCGGCCGCTTCCGGCGTCGTCGCCTACGAGCTGGCGACCGGCGAGCTGCACGTCTTCCAGGCGAAGTCGATCGTGTTCGCCACCGGCGGCGCGGGCAAGATCTTCAAGACGACGTCGAACGCGCACACCCTCACCGGTGACGGCCTCGGCATCATCTTCCGCAAGGGCCTGCCGCTGGAGGACATGGAGTTCTTCCAGTTCCACCCGACAGGTCTGGCCGGGCTCGGCATCCTCATTTCCGAAGCCGTGCGCGGTGAGGGCGGCATCCTCCGCAACGCCGACGGCGAGCGGTTCATGGAGCGCTACGCCCCCACCATCAAGGACCTCGCGCCGCGTGACATCGTCGCCCGGTCGATGGTGCAGGAAGTGCTGCAGGGCCGCGGCTGCGGGCCGAACAAGGACTACGTCGTCCTCGACGTCACGCACATCCCGGAAGAGACGCTGAACGCGAAACTCCCGGACATCATGGAATTCTCGCGGACGTACCTGGGCGTCGACCCGGTCACCGAACCGGTGCCGGTGTTCCCGACCTGCCACTACGTGATGGGCGGCATCCCGACCAACATCCACGGCGAGGCGTTGCGGGACAACGAGAACGTCATCCCCGGCCTGTACGCCGCGGGCGAGGTGGCGTGCGTTTCCGTGCACGGCTCGAACCGGCTCGGCACCAACTCGCTGCTGGACATCAACGTGTTCGGCCGTCGTGCCGGCATCGCCGCCGCCGAGTACGCGCTGGCGCACGAGCACATCGAGCTGCCGGAGAACCCGACTCGCGTGGTCGAGGACCAGCTGGCACTGCTGCTTTCGGAGCACGGTGACGAACGGGTCGCCGACATCCGCACCGAACTGCAGCGGACGATGGACTCCCACGCCTCGGTGTACCGCACGGAAGACACGCTGAAGCAGGCGCTGACCGACGTGCAGGCGCTGAAGGAGCGGTACAGCCGGATCACCGTGTCGGACAAGGGGAAGCGGTACAACACCGACGTCCTCGAGGCCGTCGAGCTGGGCTTCCTGCTCGAACTCGCCGAGGTCCTGGTGGTCGGCGCCCTGGCGCGCAAGGAGTCCCGCGGCGGCCACGCGCGCGAGGACTACCCGGACCGCGACGACACGAACTTCATGCGGCACACCATGGCCTACAAACAGGGTTCCGAGCTGACCGCCGACATCCGACTGGACTACAAGCCGGTGACCTTCACCCGCTACGAACCGATGGAGCGGAAGTACTGATGACCACGGCCACCCCCGAGAAGTCGGAGGCCGTGTCCTCCGACCACACGCCGATCACCGTCACGCTGAAGATCCTCCGGTTCAACCCCGAAGTCGACACCGAGCCGCACTGGGAGTCCTACGACGTCCCCGCGCAGCGCACCGACCGGCTGCTGAACCTGCTCTTCTACGTGAAGGACTACATCGACGGGACGTTCTCGTTCCGGCGCTCGTGCGCGCACGGCGTCTGCGGTTCCGACGCGATGCAGATCAACGGCATCAACCGGCTGGCGTGCAAGGTCCTGATGAAGGACCTGCTGGAGACCGGCGGCAAGAAGACGACGATCACCATCGCGCCGATCAAGGGCCTGACGACGCTCAAGGACCTTTACGTCGACATGGACCCGTTCTTCGAGGCGTACAAGGCCGTGAAGCCGTACCTGATCGCCTACGGGAACGAGCCGACGCGCGAGCGGATCCAGTCGCAGGCCGACCGCGACCGGTTCGACGACACGACCAAGTGCATCCTGTGCGCCTGCTGCACATCCTCGTGCCCGGTGTACTGGAACGACGGCTCGTACTTCGGCCCGGCCGCGATCGTCAACGCGCACCGGTTCATCTTCGACTCGCGGGACGAAGGCGCCGAAGAGCGGCTCGACATCCTGAACGACTCCGAAGGTGTCTGGCGCTGCCGGACGACCTTCAACTGCACCGACGCGTGCCCGCGCGGCATCCAGGTGACAAAGGCGATCCAGGAAGTTAAGCGCGCTCTGCTCTTCAAGCGCGTCTGACGCCTCTGGCTCGCCGGTAAGTACATGAAGGCCCCCTTCCTTGCGCTAGGCGCAAGGAAGGGGGCCTTCATGTACTTGGAGCTGAGTTATCCACAACAGGGCAGTTATCCACAGGCCGGCGAATCGACTCTGGCGGGACAGGCCGCTTCGGGCTCACGCTGAGCTACATGACCAAACGGGGGAGATGGGCTCAGCATCCCGAACTGCTGCACGAACGGAGTCGCAACGGCGTCGTCCGCGCATCCGAGCTGGAAAGCCTCGAGATGAGCAGCCGGACGATCTACAGGACCGAGCAGCTTCTTCATTCCTACCTGCCGGACTCACCCAAAACGACACCGGTGGCCATTCGCCGCTGGGAGCAGGAAGCCTGGATCGAGGAGAGCGGCGACACCTGGGTCCGCCGAAAAGTGACGATGGCCGAATCGGCCGATCTTCACCTTCGATACCTCACCTCCACGTCGGTTTGCTACGGCACCACAAAACTTTGTCCACGCCACCGCGGCGAGGCCGGAATCAGGAGTACGCGTCCCACGACTTCGAGGTGGTCGGAGACCGAGCGAGAAGAATCGATGCTGACGGTCTTCGTCCACCTCGGCCGCACCGTCGAAGAAGGGGACGTGGTCATCCCCGAATGGCATTGGCCGAAATACTCGGCCGATCTCATGAAGGGGATCCGGCCCGAGCCGTTCGACACCTTGTTCACCACTACGGTCGCCGAGTCCGATCTCAAGGTGACTTCCGAAAAATCAGAGACGACGCGGCGCTGAAGGTGCACCCTCTAACAACGACAAAGGTAGAACGTTCACGTGAAGGCAGCGACACAGTCCTGCGACTCGCGGGAACCGCACCGCGGAACGGCCAGCGCTTCGGATTCGTCGCCGACGTACGCAGAGCATAACGAAACCGGGGCCCGTCCGCGAAACGCGGACGGGCCCCGGCACTCGAAAGGATCTACTTCACCGCGTCCAGGGCGTTGACGCGGCCGTGCCCGTAGTACGAGTTGTTCTTCGCCGGGCCTTCGCAGACCGGCGCCGCGGTGCCGCACGCGACGGCGTCGGCCTGGTGCTCCAGCAGCCAGGTCAGCAGCCGCGGCGGAGCGTGGCGGTAGCGGGACGCCAGCAGCGCGGCGACACCGGCGGCGTGCGGGGACGCCATCGAGGTGCCGCACTTGGTGCCGTAGGCGCCGTTGAAGATGGTCGACAGCGGGCAACCGGCGCCCTGGCCGGTGGGCGGCAGCTGGGCGCGGTCACCGCCGGGGGCGGTCACCTCGACCTGACCGGCGCCGAAGTTGCTGTAGGACGACTTCGTGCCCGCGTAACCGATGGCCGACACGGTCACGACGCCTTCGATCGCCTTCGGCAGGATGCCGCAGCTCGAGTCGACGGGGTGCGGGCGGTTCGGGTCGGTGGTCTGCTTCGTGACGTCGAAGCCGCTGTTGCCGGCGGCGGCGATGTTCAGCACGCCACGGCCGGTCGAGTAGACCACCGCGCGGCGGACGGCCTCGTACGCGGCCGCGTCGCCCGGCTCCTTCGAGCAGTAGAACATGCCGGGGTCGATGTAGTAGCTGTTGTTCGTGACCGGGAAGCGGTGCTTCGCCGCCCACATGAACCCGCACACCGCGGCCTCGGGAAGGATCAGGCCGTCGTCGTTCACGACCTTCACCGACGCCAGCTTGACGCCCGGCGCGACGCCCGTGAAGCCGCGTGCGGTGTCCTTGCCGGCGATCGTGCCGGCGACGTGCGTGCCGTGGTCGGAGTTCGTGGGCGCCCAGGCGGCGGGGGTGGTGTCGGGCGCGCCCGAGTTGCAGCCGGCGGACGCCTTCGGGTCCAGTGCCCCCTTCAGCGCGGGGTGGGTCGGCTCGATGCCCGAATCCAGCACGCCGACGGTCACCGAGCGGCTGCCACCGGAGACCTTGTTCGCCTCGGGAGCCTGGATCGCCCGCATGTCCCACTGCTGAGCCGACAGGTCCTCTTCGACGGCGACGCTGGTGGTTTCTTCGCTCTCCTTGGTGTCGACCACGGCGGAGCGGGTCGAGCGAGCGGTGGCCGCCGGCGGGAACGCCACGTCACGGCCGCCCGAGTAGGCGCGGAAGACGCCGATCTTCGCCTGGAAGTCGGCGTTGCGCGAGGTCGCCACCGCGACCCCGATCTCCGGGTAGTACGCGACCTTCTCGCCGCACTTGGCGCGCAGCTCGGCGTCGACCCTGCGCTCCGGGGTGCGCGGGTCGTAGAGCACCACGTAGTTGAACGGCGCGCTAGCGGTGTCGCACTGGGGTGCGGGCGCGGCGCTCGCCGACGGGGCCGCGAACACACTTCCCGCCGCCGCCGCGACGAGCGCGGGGACGAGCAGGCGTCTGATCCGGGACATTCCACCTCCATGATTCGGTGGAGTGAACGTAAGGGAGGCGGAGCCCGGCCACCACCGTCAAAAGGACGACAGACCTGATCAGGCGTCAGCCTTTTCCGCGTTTCGTGACTTGGCGCCACGGAGCGTGCGCAGACCGATGAGCCCGATGACGGTGCCGAGCACGAACGAGACCACGGTCAGCACCGCGTGCACGATGAAATAGGCGGTGGGTGAGCCGTCGGCGGCCCAGGCGCGGTCGCTGTCCCAGAGATTCTTGGCGAACGTGATCCAGATGATCCACGACCACACGCCGAAACCCAGCAGGAACATCGAAGTACCTCGCGAAATGCGCATGCCCCTGAGTATGCAGCGGGCCCGGCGACGCTACATTGCTCGGGTGCACAGCGCTATCTCCCGGTCG
>Ga0196958_10000500_pt1 | contig 12791 bp, 12 predicted proteins | sample S1v_10metaG_FD_148654 | JGI IMG/M metagenome (GOLD analysis project Ga0196958, IMG submission 148654) | Soil microbial communities from Anza Borrego desert, Southern California, United States - S1+v_10 | ecosystem: Environmental > Terrestrial > Soil > Desert | place: USA: California | collected...
AGCGCGGTCAAGGGCTCCGGCGAGTCCAGGAGTTCGCGGGCCGCCGCGGCCTGCGCGTCGAATCCTTCGCGGAGCACGGTCTCGACCAAGGCTTCCCGGGTCGGGAAGTGCCGATAGAGCGTCCCGATGCCGACACCGGCCTGACGGGCGATCTCTTCCAGCGACGCCTCGACCCCGTTCGCGGCGAAAGCGCGCCTCGCTTCTTCGAGGAGGCGCTCGTGGTTACGCCGGGCGTCCGCGCGCAGCGGTTTCTTCACGGTGTCCATCGCACTCCCGAGCCTAGCCTCGACAAATCGGAGGCAGCCTCCGTATAGTTCGACCAGTAACCGGAGGCTGCCTCATCTTAGCTGGAGAGACAAGAATGAACCTGATCGAACAGACACGGGACCGGCTCGGACCGGTCGGCGTCTGGTTGCCGCTGGGGATGGTCCAGCCACCACCCGGCGAGGAACGACGGGCGACACGACGACTGGAAGAGCTGGGCTACCGCACCGTGTGGGGCGGCGAGGGACCGGGGAACCGGGAACTGTTCGCGCACAGCGCGATCGCGCTCGCCTCGACCGAACGGCTGGTGATCGGCACCGGCATCGCCAACATCTGGTCACGGCCCGCGTACACCACCCAGGCCGGCGGACGGGCGCTCGCGCACGCCTTCCCCGGGCGGTTCGTGCTCGGGGTCGGTATCGGCCACGCCCACCAGTCCGCGAAGTCCGGATCGGACTACCGGCCGCTGGAACAAACGCGTGAGTACCTCGCGAAGATGGACGAGGCCGAGGCCGAATTCCCTTCGCCGGTCCCGTTTCCGCGGGTCCTCGCCGCCGTCGGCCCCAAGATGCTCGAACTCGCGCGGGACGCGGCGGACGGCGCGCATCCGTTCGCCCAGCCCTTCGAGCACACGCCGTACTCCCGCGACGTCCTCGGACCGGACAAGCTGCTCATCCCGACCCATTCGGTACTGCTCGGCGACCGGGAGCAGGCAAGAGCGAGTGTCGCGAACGACATCGCGCTCATGAAGCAGTACGACGTCCCGCACTACTTCAAGGGCTGGAAGCGGCTGGGCTACACCGATGCGGACATCGACGGCGTCAGCGACCGGCTCGTGGACGGGCTGGTCGCCTGGGGCGACGAGAAGAAGATCGCGCGGCGGATCAAGGAACTCGTCGACGCCGGCGCGGACACCGTGCTCGTCAGCCCGGCCGGCTACGAGCTCGAGATACTGCTGACTCAGCTCGAACGGCTCGCCCCGGCCTTGACGGCGGTGACCCGATGAGCGTCGGCATCTGGACCTTTTCCTTCGACGGCAAGAAAATCGGCGAAGTCCGCGACGCCGTGTCCGAAGTCGAAGAACTGGGATTCGACACGTTGTGGTTCGGTGAGTACCTGGGCCGGGAGGCGTTCACGCAGGCTGGTCTGCTGCTGGCCGCGACGTCCAGGCTGAACATCGCCACCGGCATCGCGCGCTTCAGCCACCGGGAGCCGATCGCCGCCGCGGCCGCCGAACAGACCCTCGGCGAGGCCTATCCCGGGCGGTTCACCCTCGGGCTCGGCGGACATCTGCCGGGCGCTAAACCGCTGGAGGCGATGCGCGGCTACCTCGACGGAATGGACGAGGCCGATCTGTCCACACCGGACTCCCCGCGTCGGCGGCTGCTGGCCGCGCTGGGACCGAAGATGCTGGCCCTGGCGGCGGAACGGGCCGACGGGGCGCATCCGTACTTCGTCCCGGTCGAGCACACCGCCCAGGCCCGGCGGATCATGGGCCCGTCGGCCTGCCTGGCCGTCGAACAGGCCGTCGTCCTCGGCTCGGATCGGGAACCCGCCCGGCGGCACGTGTCGACGTACTTGGAGCTGGCGGCCCACCACCGGGCGAACCTGCGCCGGTTCGGGTTCACCGAAAAGGATTACGGGTCGGATCGACTGGTCGACGCGTTGGTCGCCGTCGGGGACGACGCGATCCACGACCGCGTACGAGCGCACCTGGACGCGGGCGCCGACCACGTCTGCCTGCAAGTGCTGACCGAGGACGACCGCATCCCGCTCGCGGAATGGCGACGGTTGTCGGTGGTCGCCGGTAGCGTGCGGAAACGTGACGTCACCGACTGAACTTGCTTTCGACAAGGCGCACGAACTGATCGACACGCGGGATCTCGACGAGCTCGCGCGGCTGATCGATGACCTGCCCACCCTGGTCCACGCGCACGGGAAGAACGGGAACGATCTGCTCGGCATGGCCACCGCCACCTGTGACGAGCGGCTGTGCCGTCTCCTGCTGGAGCACGGTGCCGATCCGGCGTCGGCGAACGTGCACGGCTGGACGGCGCTGCACCAAGCCGGATACGTCGGGCTGCCGCTGCTGGTCACGATGCTGCTCGACGCGGGCGCCCCCGTCGACGTGTCCGCCCGCGGCGACGGCGGGACACCCCTGGTCGTCGCCTTGTTCTGGGGCCACCGCGAGGCCGCCGAAGTACTGGCGGCGCGCGATCTGTCCCCCGGCAACCTGCGGGTGGCGGCGGGTCTCGGCCGGGCCGACCTGCTCGACTCCCTGATCGCGCCGGACGGGACGCTCGCCCCGGCGGCGGGCGCGCATCGCGAGTTCTACCGGCCGCACAGCGGTTTCCCGGACTGGCGACCGAGCGACGATCCGGCCGAGATCGTCGACGAGGCACTTTCCTGGGCCGCGCGCAACGACCGATCCGACGCGGTGCGCACGCTGGTGGCGCGGGGCGCGGAGGTGGACGCCGAGGTCTATCGCGGGACGGCGTTGACGTGGGCCGCGGCGCAGGGGAAAGCCGAGGTGATCGGGACCTTGGCGGAACTCGGCGCTTCGGTGAATCATCAGGGGACCTTTGGCGGGCTTTCCCATGGCGCGGGTGTCACGGCACTGCATCTGGCCGTGCAGGGCGGGCATGTCGCGGCGGTTCGGGCGTTGCTGGCGGTGGGGGCGGATCCTTCCCTTGAGGACTCGCTGTACTCGTCGTCGGCCTTGGGGTGGGCTGAGCACTTCGGGCAGGCGGAGATCCTGTCGGTCCTTCGGGATGCCTGAGCGCGCGCTATGACGCCTGAGCGCGCGATGAAGGGGCCTTTCATCGCAAATTTTGCGATGAAAGGCCCCTTCATCGCGCTACCGGAACCGTGGAGCCGTCGCCGCGTCTGTCCCGATCCTGACGCCCCCTGGCCCGCCCGAGCCTCGCCGAAGTACGACGCTCACCGAACAATGGACCCATGCGAGCGATCAGCCAAAACCGCCTGGGCGGCCCCGAAGTCCTCGAACTCGTCGACGTCGAGAGGCCCACGCCCGGCCCGACTCAGATCCTGGTCCGGGTGCACGCCGCGGGCGTCAACCCGGTGGACCGGAAGACCCGCGAGACCGGTGGGATCGGCCCGATGGGCGACCCGCCGTACATCCTCGGCTGGGACGTGTCCGGCGTGGTCGAGGAGGTCGGCGCGGGCGCGTCCCTGTTCTCCCCCGGCGACGAGGTCTTCGGCATGCCGTCGTTCCCGTTCCAGGCCGGGGCCTACGCCGAGTACGTGGCCGCGCCGAGCCGTCACTTCGCGCGCAAACCGTCCACTTTGGATCATGTGCACGCGGCAGCGGTCCCGCTCGCGGGGCTCACCGTCTGGCAGAGCCTCGTCGACACGGCCGACATCCAGCCGGGGCAACGGGTCCTGATCCACGCGGCGGCGGGCGGGGTCGGCCATCTCGCGGTTCAGATCGCCAAGGCGCGCGGCGCGTACGTGCTCGGCACGGCCAGCGCCGTCAAGCACGATTTCCTTCGCGGCCTCGGCGCGGACGAACTCGTCGACTATCGCACCGCGGACTTCGCCGAGGAGGTCCGCGACGTCGACGTCGTCCTCGACACGATCGGCTTGGCGTACGGACCGCGGTCGCTCAAAACCCTGCGCCGCGGCGGCAGGCTGATCCAGTTGACCCGCACCAACGACGAGCGAATGCCCGAATTGGCCGCCGCCGCAGGCGTCACCTGCGGATTCACCCTCGCCGAGCCGGATCGCGCCGGTCTGCTGGCACTGGCGGAACTGGTCGACAGCGGACGGCTCAAGCCGACCATCGACACCGTGTTCCCGCTGGAAGAAGCCGCGAAGGCGCAGGAACTCGTGGCCGGCGGCCGCACCACCGGGAAGGTCGTACTCGCCGTCGCCGAGTAGAACCGGTGGACAAGTGGAGTCTGCAGTCCGTATCTTCAGAGGCGGACTACAGACTCCGTTTCGTCTGACTGGGAGGATCCATGACCACACCCCGCGACGTCTTCGCCGAGCTTTCCGAACTCGTCACCAACCGACGGTGGGACGAACTTTTCGAGCTCTACGCGGAAGACGCCGTCGTCGAGAATCCACAGCGCCCGCCCGTCCCGTCCCGGTTCGAAGGTCGCGAGACGCTGCGGAAGATCTTCTCCGGAGGACTGAACGTCAGCATGAAACGGGCGGATGTCCTGATTCATGGGACAACCGACCCAGAAGTGATCATCGCCGAGTATCGCAACGTCGGCGAGCTGCTCGACACGGGGAAATCCTTCGACATCGCCAATGTCCAAGTCCTGCGAGTACGAGACGGACTCATCGCGCACTCCCGCGACTACCACGACTACCTGCGCCTGACCGCGGCACGCGACGGCCTCGAAGAACTCGCCAAGAGTTACGAAACGGCGGAGCGGGAGATCACACCGGTCCCGCCCCGGCTCCAGTCGACAGCGGATCCGAAGAGCCCGCGCGGAGTGTTCGAGCGACTCGTCTACGGCGTCGCGGACGGAGCGTGGAGTGAACTATCCGCGCTCTACGCCGAGGAAACCCATGTGACGCACCCCTTCCTTCCCGGCGCGAAGACGCTGAAGAGCAGGGCGGATCTGCACGAGCATTTCAAGTTCGGCGAACAGGGCGAGGTCCGCTTCCAGGTACGGGATCTGGTGATCCACGAGACCCTCGACCCCGAGGTGGTGATCGGCGAGTTCGACTACCAGGGCACGGCGCGAGACAGCCCGGAGTTCCGCGTCTCCAACATCTTCGTGCTGCGCGTGCGCGACGGGCTGATTGTCGAATCGCGCGACTACGCCGACCATCTCGCCATCGCGGCCGCCACCGAACGGCTCGGCGAACTGATCGCGAACGTGCGTGCCGAAAGCTAGGACGGCAGGTTGAATTCGCCGTCCCGGACGCCTTTCACGAAAGCGTCCCATTCGGCGGGCGTGAACACCAGGATGTTGACGTCCGGGTTCGAGGACTGGCGCATCGCGGTGTAGGTGACGCCGTCGGTGTGCGGCACGAAAGCGTACTCGACGCAGTCGTCGAGATCGGCGCCTTCCGGCTCCGCCCGGATCCACTTCGCGTCGCTCAGGTCCAGTTCGTGCCGGATGTGGGCCTTGTCGTCCACCGGCTGCTCACTCATGATGTCCACGCTATCGCTTTCCGGCACGCAAAACGAAGGGGCCCTTCACGAGAAGGGCCCCTTCGGCGGTGAAACTAGGCGGTCTCGGTGATCGGCCGGTCCACCCACGACATCAGGTCGCGCAGCTTCTTGCCGGTCTCCTCGATCGGGTGCTGGTTGCCCTGCTCTTCGAGCTTGGTGAAGTTCGGCCGTCCGGCCTCGTCCTCGGCGACCCATTCGCGGGCGAAGGTGCCGTCCTGGATCTCACCGAGAATCTTCTTCATCTCTTCCTTGACCGCCGGCGAGATGACGCGCGGGCCGCGGGTCAGGTCGCCGTACTCGGCGGTGTCGGAGATCGAGTAGCGCTGACGCGCGATGCCGCCCTCGTACATGAGGTCGACGATCAGCTTGAGCTCGTGCAGCACCTCGAAGTAGGCGATCTCCGGGGCGTAGCCGGCCTCGGTGAGCACCTCGAAACCGGTCTGCACCAGCGCGGAGGCGCCACCGCAGAGCACGGCCTGCTCGCCGAAGAGGTCGGTCTCGGTCTCCTCGGTGAAGGTCGTCTTGATGACACCGGCGCGGGCGCCACCGATGGCGGCCGCGTAGGACAGCGCGAGCGCCTGCGCGGTGCCGGAGGCGTCCTGCTCGACCGCGATGAGCGCCGGGACGCCCTTGCCGTCGACGAACTGGCGACGGACCAGGTGGCCCGGGCCCTTCGGCGCGACCATGGCGACGTCCACGCCTGCCGGCGGCTTGATCAGGTCGTAGCGGATGTTGAAGCCGTGGCCGAAGAACAGCGCGTCGCCGTCCTTGAGGTGCGGCTCGATGTCCTTCTCGTAGATGGCGCGCTGCTTGGTGTCCGGCGCGAGGATCATGATCAGGTCGGCTTCGGCGCTGGCCTCGGCCGGGGTGAGCACGCGGAGACCCTGCTCCTCGGCCTTGGCCCGCGACTTCGAGCCCTCGGGCAGACCGATGCGGACATCGACACCGGAGTCGCGCAGGCTCAGCGAGTGCGCGTGACCCTGGCTGCCGTAGCCGATCACGGCGACCTTGCGACCCTGGATGATCGAAAGGTCCGCGTCGTCGTCGTAAAAGATTTCCACTGCCATGAGGGGTACTACTTCCTTTCCTGACTTACCGAGTTGAGAAGTTCTAGCGGGCGGAGGTGGCGGTGATGGACCGGGCGCCCCGGCCGACCGCGACCATTCCGGACTGGACCAGTTCGCGGATGCCATAGGGCTCCAGCATCCGCAGCAGGGCACCGATCTTGTCCGAGGTCCCGGTGGCTTCGACGGTGAGCGCCTCGGGGGACACATCCACCACTTTCGCGCGGAAAAGCTGGACTGTCTCGAGGACCTGGCTGCGCACGGTGGCGTCGGCCCGGACCTTGACCAGCAGCAGTTCACGCTGCACGGCCGTGGACTTTTCCAATTCCACGATCTTGATGACGTTGATCAGCTTGTTGAGCTGTTTGGTCACCTGTTCGAGCGGTAGCTCTTCGACGGCGACCACGATCGTCATCCGGGACACCTCGGGATTCTCCGTGGGCCCGACGGCGAGGGATTCGATGTTGAACCCACGCCGGGAGAACAGTCCGGAAACCCGTGCGAGGACACCGGGCTTGTTCTCGACCAGAACGCTCAGGGTGTGCACGCTCATCGGGCGTCTCCTTCGGTGGCGGCGTTCAGCTCCGCCTCGGCGGCGACTTCGTCGTCGTCGAAGAGCGGGCGGATCCCGCGCACGGCCATGATTTCGTCGTTACCGGTGCCCGCGGCCACCATGGGCCACACCTGGGCATCCTTCCCCACCACGAAATCGATCACGACGGGGCGGTCGTTGATCTCCATGGCGCGCCGGATGGTGGCGTCGACGTCTTCCTTGGTCTCGCAGCGAAGCCCGGCGCAGCCGAGCGCCTCCGCGAGCAGGGTGAAGTCGGGGATGCGGTGTTTGTGCGTACCGAGATCGGTGTTGGAGTACCGCTCGGCGTAGAAGAGGTTCTGCCACTGGCGGACCATGCCCAGGTTGCCGTTGTTGATGACGGCGACCTTGATCGGCGCGCCTTCGATGGCGCAGGTGGCCAGTTCCTGGTTGGTCATCTGGAAACACCCGTCGCCGTCGATGGCCCAGACCTGCTTGTCCGGCACGCCGAACTTGGCGCCCATCGCGGCGGGGACGGCGAAGCCCATCGTGCCGAGGCCGCCGGAGTTGATCCAGGTGCGCGGGTTCTCGTACTTCACGAACTGCGCGGCCCACATCTGGTGCTGGCCGACGCCCGCGGTGTAGACCGCGTCCGGGCCGACCAGCGAACCGATGCGCTCGATGACGTACTGCGGGGAAAGCGTTCCGTCTTCGGGCCATTCGTAACCGGCCGGGTAGTCGTCACGCCAAGCGCTCGCCTGCGTCCACCAGTCCTTCAGATCCGGCTTCGCGGACTTGTCGGTCTCGGCGCGGACGGCCTCGATCAGCTCGGTGATGATCTCCGCGCAGTCGCCGACGATCGGCACGTCCGCCTTGCGGTTCTTGGAGATCTCGGCCGGATCGATGTCGGCGTGGACGATGGCGGCGTCCGGCGCGAACGAGGACAGCTGCCCGGTGACGCGGTCGTCGAAGCGGGCGCCGAGGGCGATCAGCAGATCCGCCCGCTGCATCGCGGCGACCGCGGCGACCGAACCGTGCATCCCCGGCATGCCGAGGTGCTGCGGGTGCGAGTCGGGGAAGGCACCGCGGGCCATCAGTGTGGTGACGACCGGGATCCCGGTCAGCTCCGCCAGTTCCCTCAGCTGGCGCGAGGCGTCGGCCTTGATCACGCCACCGCCGACGTAGAGGACCGGGCGGCGCGACTTGCTGATCAGCCGGGCGGCCTCGCGGACCTGCTTGCCGTGCGGGCGCAGCGTGGGCCGGTAGCCCGGTAGCCGCATCTCCGTCGGCCAGGAGAAGGAGGTCATCTCCTGCAGGACGTCCTTGGGGATGTCCACCAGGACCGGGCCGGGGCGCCCGGTCGAGGCGAGATGGAAGGCCTCCGCGATGGTGCGCGGGATGTCCACCGGGTCGGTGACCAGGAAGTTGTGCTTGGTGATCGGCATCGTGATGCCGCAGATGTCGGCTTCCTGGAAGGCGTCCGTGCCGATCAGCGCGCGGGACTGCTGACCGGTGATGGCGACCACCGGGACCGAGTCCATGTTCGCGTCGGCCAGCGGGGTGACCAGGTTGGTCGCGCCCGGACCCGAGGTGGCCATGCAGACGCCGACCTTGCCGGTCGCCTGCGCGTATCCGGTGGCGGCGTGGCCGGCGCCCTGTTCGTGGCGGACCAGGACGTGGCGGACCTTCGTCGAATCGAGCAGCGGGTCGTACGCCGGGAGAATGGTGCCGCCGGGAATACCGAACACGACTTCCGCGCCCACCGACTCGAGCGAGCGGACGAGCGACTGCGCGCCCGTGACCCGCACCGGGGTCCCGGCCGGCGGCGCCGGCTTGGGACGTGCTCCAGAGGTTCCGGCGGTTGCTTCAGCTCGCGAGGTGGCACTGGTCATCGCTGTTTGCCTCGTCTTTGTCTAGTCACTCGTTCGGGTATTCATTGGCTGGTCGGCAGTGAATATTGTTCCAGGCAACGCTGCGCCAATGTTTTGAACATCAAAAAACCCCCGCCGACCGGAGTGGTCGCACGAGGGTCGCGCGTCGACGCAGCGGAGACTTCCCTAAGCGTCGACGCGCTGGGGAAGTACGAGGCCGGTCTGCGTTGTCACGAGAGTGAAGCTAGCCGGTCGCCGTCAAGAGTGTCAACTCTGCGGGACGGCGATTCCGCATGCTGGACACCATCGGTGGATGGCACGACCCGCGTTCGAGGCCAGGAAGGCGGCGGTGCACCATCTTTGACGTGGCAGAAGAAAAGCAGCAGGAACAGGCGAACGAGGACCGCAAGGCCGTCTTCAAAATCCCGAACACGGCGTTGCTGGCGATCGCTTTCCTCGTCGTTTGTGTGACGCCTGTCGCGTTCGGTGACGTGCCGTACCTCCAGTGGCTCTACCTCTTCCCGATCGCACTGGCGGTGTTCGTCATCCGGACCCGGACGACGGCGACGGCCAAGGGACTGGAGGTCCGCACGATGTTCGGGCGGCGGGACCTGCCGTGGACCTCGCTCAAGGGCCTCGCCATCACCGAGAAGGCGAAGGTGCAGGCGGTACTGAAGGACGACAGCAAGATCGCGCTCCCCGCCGTGCGTACTCGTCACCTGCCGGTGATCTCGCTGGTCAGCGCCGGTCACGTGGCCGATCCTTCCGGGCTGACCGACGACATCGGCGAGACCGAGGAGAAGGCTCCGGAGAAGAGCGAGAACTCCGGGGAGTAGGATTGGTAGGACCAGTTTGGCGCCCGTTCGCCCTGGTCCTCATCCCGAACCTTGGAGTCAGCCGTGCCTCAACTCCGTTCCCGGACCACCACCCACGGCCGCAACGCGGCGGGCGCCCGCTCGCTCTGGCGCGCCACCGGAATGACCGACAGCGACTTCGGCAAGCCGATCGTCGCCATCGCGAACTCCTACACGCAGTTCGTGCCGGGGCACGTGCACCTCAAGGACCTCGGCGAGATCGTGGCCGGCGCGGTGAAGGAGGCGGGCGGTGTCGCCCGCGAGTTCCACACGATCGCCGTGGACGACGGGATCGCCATGGGACACAGCGGAATGCTGTACTCGCTGCCCTCGCGCGAGATCATCGCCGACTCGGTCGAATACATGGTGAACGCGCATCAGGCCGACGCGCTCGTCTGCATCTCCAACTGCGACAAGATCACCCCTGGCATGCTGAACGCCGCCATGCGGCTGAACCTCCCCGTGGTGTTCGTCTCCGGCGGCCCGATGGAGGCCGGTAAGGCCGTGGTCGTCGGCGGGGTCGCCCAGGCGCCGACCGACCTGATCACCGCGATCGCCGCGTCGGCCAGCAGCGAGGTCGACGAGGACGGATTGTCCATTGTGGAGCGTTCGGCCTGCCCGACCTGCGGTTCGTGCTCGGGCATGTTCACCGCGAACTCGATGAACTGCCTCACCGAGGCCCTCGGGCTCTCCCTGCCGGGCAACGGTTCCACCCTCGCCACGCACGCCGCCCGCAAGGCGCTCTTCGAGGATGCCGGGCGCACCGTCGTCGAACTGTGCAAGCGCTGGTACGAACAGGACGACGAGTCGGCGCTCCCGCGCTCGATCGCGTCGAAGAAGGCGTTCGAGAACGCGATGGCCCTCGACATGGCGATGGGCGGTTCGACCAACACGGTGCTGCACATCCTCGCCGCCGCGCAGGAGGGCGAGGTCGACTTCACCATCGACGACATCGACGCCATCGGCCGCCGCGTGCCGTGCCTGTCGAAGGTCGCGCCGAACTCGGACTACCACATGGAGGACGTCCACCGCGCGGGCGGCATCCCGGCCATCCTCGGTGAGCTGTACCGCGGCGGCCTGCTGAACACCGACGTCCACTCCGTGCACTCACCGGATCTCGAGTCCTGGCTGTCCACTTGGGACATCCGCGCGAAGGAGCCGTCGGCGCGCGCGATCGACCTGTTCCACGCCGCGCCGGGCGGGGTCCGTACCACGGAGGCGTTCTCCACCGAGAACCGCTGGTCCTCTTTGGACACCGACGCCGCGGGCGGCTGCATCCACGACGTCGAACACGCCTACACCAAGGACGGCGGGCTCGCGATCCTGCGCGGCAACCTCGCCGAGAACGGCGCCGTCATCAAGTCGGCGGGCATCGACGAGGAACTCTGGCACTTCGAGGGACCGGCACGGGTGCTGGAAAGCCAGGAGGAGGCGGTCTCGGCCATCCTCAAAAAGGAGATCCAGCCCGGCGAGGTGCTGGTGATCCGCTACGAAGGCCCGGCCGGCGGCCCCGGCATGCAGGAGATGCTGCACCCCACGGCGTTCCTCAAGGGTTCCGGCCTCGGCAAGAAGTGCGCGCTGATCACCGACGGCCGGTTCTCCGGTGGCTCGTCGGGCATCTCGGTCGGGCACATCTCGCCCGAGGCGGCCGCGGGCGGCGCGATCGGCCTGGTCCAGAACGGCGACCGGATCCTGCTCGACGTCCACGAACGCCGTCTCGAACTGCTCGTCGACGCGGACGTCCTCGCCGAGCGGCGCGCGAAGATGGAAGCGAGCGAGCGGCCGTGGCAGCCGGTCTCGCGGGACCGGAAGGTCACTGCCGCGCTGCGGGCCTACGCGCGGATGGCGACTTCGGCCGACACCGGCGCGGTGCGGGACCCGAACAAGTAGACCCCGCTCGCAAGTAGGTGACTGATTGCGGCGTCAGCAGCAGGCTCACGTGCGATGAAGGACGCCTTCCTAGCGAATTTCGCTAGGAAAGCGTCCTTCATCGCACTTCGCGAGCGGGTGTCAGCGGCAGAGGACGAGCACCACGACCGAAGCGGCCGCCGCCAGCAGAAGGCCGATCAGCCCGAACGGAAGCGGCCGCTTCCGCCAGGGGGTGTTGACATCCAGCGCGATCCGCCCGGAGCCCGCGAGCAGGACGGTGAGCGAGGCCGCGGCCAGCAGGAGTTCGAACTCGAAGCCCTGCCCTTCCTTCTGGAAGAACCCGCCGCCGAACTTCACGTACACGATGTTCGCGCAGACACCCAGCAGCGCGGCGGCGCCGACGGGGGTGAACAGGCCCACCAGCACGAGCGCGCCGCCGACCACCTCGCTGATCCCGGTGATCCAGGAAAGCAGCGTGGTCTGGGTGGTGTAGCCGAAGTTGCCGAGCACCCTGGCGAAGCCTCCGACCCCGGGCCCGCCGAAGGCGCCGAAGAGGTGCTGCAGCCCGTGCGCGCCCATGGTCACGCCGAGCACCACTCGCAGGACGAGCAGACCGAGGTCGATCCCGCCCCTGGTCTCCGTCGTGGCCGGGCCGTTGCCGGGCTCGGCCACGTCCGAGATCATGCTGGTCTGGTAGTCATCGCTCACGGGCGAAGGGTAGGCGAAACCGGCTCGTCAGGCGACCAGCGCCACGTCCTGCGCCGACCGCCGTGCCGAGAAGGCCGGCACGCGTGTTCAGCCGGACGACACGCGTGTCGGAACGGACGGCTCACGTGATTGGCCGGACGACACGCCCGAAGTTCGGTTCCGCCACCGTGTCGTCCGGCTGGAGACCGCACCGCCGGACCGGTGGGCAACCGGCTCAGAACAGGGTCGCCGGCTCGATCGGTTCGGGCTCGGGCAGCGGGGCGAGGCCGGGCACCAGGGCGCGCACGTCGTCGTGGAACCGGCGGGCGAGCGCCGGTGCGTCGTCGTTGTCGGGGGTGTGCACGAAGACCGTCGGCGACCGGCCCTCCCGCAGCCACTCGGCGACCACCTCGGTCCACGGCCGCCATCCCTCGACGGTCTCCTCCGTCGAGTCCCGGCCCAGGTAACGGACGATCGGCCGGTCGGTCAGCGCCC
>Ga0196958_10000501_pt1 | contig 12786 bp, 12 predicted proteins | sample S1v_10metaG_FD_148654 | JGI IMG/M metagenome (GOLD analysis project Ga0196958, IMG submission 148654) | Soil microbial communities from Anza Borrego desert, Southern California, United States - S1+v_10 | ecosystem: Environmental > Terrestrial > Soil > Desert | place: USA: California | collected...
TCGCCCACGACGAACAGGTTCATCGCGAGCTCGATCTCGTCGGCCCGCTCCCCCGCGGCGTCCCTGAGCTGCGTCGCCATCTCCGCGAGCCGGTCGCGGCCGGACAGCGGGGGCGCGGCCAGCGTGACGACGTCCGCCACGCGCCCGGCCAGCGCGAGCGCCTTCGGACCGCCTGCGGCGATCAGCACGGGCGTACGCCGGTCGCCGTCGAGCTCGCGCAGGTGCTCGACGGCCTCGGCCACCTGCCGCAACCGCTCGCCCGGGGACCCGAACGGCAGCCCGAGGCTCTCGACGAACCGCTGCGCCTCCGGACGTCCGGTCCCGATGCCGAACTCGAACCGCCCGTCGGTCAGCACCGACAGGCTGTGCCCCTCCCACGCCGCGGCCCGGGCCGGGCGCAGCGGGCTCGCCAGCACGAACGTGCCGACGTGGAGCGTGGTGGTGGCGCTCGCCGCGACGGCCAGCGACGGGAACGGGGCGAGCAGCTGCAGCCCGTCGGGCATCAGGAGCGTGGAGTAGCCCAGCTCCTCGACCCGCCGGGCGCTGGCGCGCCACCGCTCCGCCCCGCCGTCGGGCGTAGCCACGACCCCGAACCGGAACCCTCGATCGCCCATCGGAAAGCCCTTCATCGCGTAATCGTTACAGGACAGAACGGTATCCTGTCGATAACGGTTTCGCTAGTGGTACGGTCTGACGGTGACCGAACAGGGCCGGGGGCTGGAGGACCCGCCCGGGGCGGCGTTCCTCCTGGCCGCGCTGGGCTCCTTCGCGACGTGCCGCTTCTCCGAGCGGGCCGCCACACTGGGCCTCACGCCGCCGCAGATCGGCCTGCTGCGGGCCATCGCCGCGACCCCCGGGCAGAGCCAGCAGGCCGTCGCCGAGCTGCTCGGCATGCCGCCCAGCCGGCTCGTGGGGTTGGTCGACGCACTCGCCGACCGCAGCCTCGTCGAGCGGCGCCGCAACCCCGACGACCGCCGCCTGCACGCCCTGTACGTCACCGACGACGGGCACGCCACGCTGCGGCAGGTCGCCGCGATCGGCCGGGAGCACGACGACGCCGTCTGCGGGAGCCTCGACGCGAGCGAGCGCGCCCAGCTGCGCGCACTGCTCGCCCGGATCGCCGAGGACCACGGCCTCACGCCCGGCGTGCACCCCGGCTACCGGCGACTCTGACCGGGCGGTCGGCGGCGCGCGAACACAGCCGGTGCCAGGCATGGATAGCGGGATGCAGAGCGGGTACCGCCCCCGCATGGCAGCTGACCCCGACGACCGCCTGCCGGACACCGCCCTGGCCACCGGCAACGACGACGGCGAGCCCGGCGAGCAGCTCGGCGGCGGCACCCTGGACCCCGAGGAGCGGGCCGTGCTGGACGACCTCCGCCGCGGCGGCGGGGAGGAGGTCGTCACCGAGGCCGAGGAGGACACCCGCGCAATGCAGGACGCGGTGGAGGACGACTCGGTCGTACGTGGCGAGGACTAGCCGGTCACACACGCCCGGTCAGCGGTTCGCGGGCGGCTCCCCCGCGTCCTCCGCCTCGAGCACCCGGCGCTCGGCCTCCCAGTCGCCCTCGTCCATGCCCTCCCGCCCCCAGCCGGTGAGCACCGCGACGAGGAACACCAGCATCAGGGCCCAGCAGTACACGACGTACGGGACCAGGTGGACGGCGTCGAAGCCCTCGAGGTCCGTGCCGCGCACCGTGTCGGCCACGAGCGCGAACGGGATGAGCACCGCGATGCTGTAGGGCAGGAAGCCGATGATCGTGGTCGATGCGGCGTCGAGCACGTTGCCCCGCCGCCACGGCGCGATCCGGAACGCGTGCCCGAGCCGCCGGACGTACGGGCCGAGCATCACCATCGTCGGGGTGCCCGCGGTGGTGAGCGCGTTGACGCCCAGCGCGAGCAGGTACATCGTCACCTCGGCGCTGCGCGCGGTCCGCGCCAATCGGCGGGAGCGCACGATCAGCCAGTCGATGAGGCCGCCCGCCCGGAACGTACCGATCATGCCCATCAGGAAGATCGTGAACACCGCGATCCCGACGAACCCGGACATGCCGTCGACGACGACGCCGCTCGCGGTGAACGTCGTGGCGTCGACCGACAGCAGGTCCGACCAGCCGAGCAGGCCCGTGACCAGGCCCAGCGCGAGCCCGAACGCCGTGCTCAGCAGCAGCGCCGACACGAAGTGCCACTGCCGGACCATCAGCACGACCAGCAGCGCGGGCGCGAGCAGCATCACCAGGCCGTCCGGGGCGGCGTCCACCTCGCCGCGACCCGCCGCGCCGGATCCGACCAGGCCCACCACGACGTAGACGGCCAGCGTGACGGCCCCGGCCACCGCGGCGTACTTCAGCCGCGAGCGGACGACCTTGGGCACCTCGGTGCCCTGGGAGTAGGCGGACACGATGGTGGTGTCCGAGACCGGGGCGAGGTTGTCGCCGACGAAGGCGCCACCGATGATCGCGCCGACCAGGAACAGCGGGTCGGCGCCGATCGCGAAGCCCGCGGGGAACAGGATCGGGGTGACCGCGAGGATCGTGCCCACCGACGTGCCCGTGGACAGCGACAGGATCGAGGCGGACACGAACGTCACCAGCGGCACCCACGCCGCCGTCAGCCCCACCGTCGTCGCGACCCACACCAGGCCCTCGATGACGCCCGTCTCGTTGAGCATCGTGCCGAACACGCCGGCGAGGAACCAGGCCAGCAGGATCACCGCGAGCATCGGCGACGCGATACCGGAGATCAGCGCCTCGACGTACTCCTTCTGGCTGCGGGCCAGCAGCAGTCCGACGAACAGGCCCAGCAGCACCATCGGCCAGAACGCCTCGGGCAGCGCCAGCCCGTTCGCGCCGAGGACCAGGATGCCGGCCAGCATCACGAGGAACGGGACGAACAGCGCCGCGACCCCGCCGCGCATCCGCAGCCGGGGCGCAGCGACGGGATGGGACATCGGTGTTCCCCTCCGACGGCCGACAGCCGTTCACCACCACTGAACGGGGTGCGACGATAGGACGGGGCCGAACCGCGTGTCAACGACGGGAGGGAGCGGGATGGTCGGGATCCGCATCCGCGAGCTGCGCACGGAGCGGGGCATGACCCTGACCGAGCTGGCGCGCACGACCGGCCTGTCCGCCGGGCTGATCAGCCAGGTCGAGCGCGGGCTGACCGATCCGAGCCTGGAGACGCTGCGCCGGATCGCCCGCACCCTGGACGTTCCGCTGTTCAGCCTCTTCCGGGCGGCCGAGCCGGACTCCGGGGCCGCAGTGGTGCGCCGGGAGCGGCGGATGCAGGTCAGCTCCCCGCACGGCGGGATCAGCTACGAGCGACTGTCGCCCGGGTCCGGGAAGCTGGAGCTGCTCGAGGGCACGCTCGAGCCGGGAGCGGCGTCCTCGGCGAAGCCGTGGAGCCACCCGTCGGAGGAGTGCGTCACGGTTCAGGAGGGGCGCCTGCTGGTGGAGGTCGGGACGGCGCGGTACGAGCTCGGGCCCGGCGACAGCTGCTACTTCGACTCCCGCGCCCCGCACCGCTACGTCAACCCGGCGGAGCTGGCCACCGTCTTCCTGGTCGCCATCACCCCGCCCAGCTACTGACGTTTAGCTAGGGTGAAACACGTGACGACCCCCGCCGCCTTCCGCAGTCAGTTCCCGGCACTCGCGGAGTCGGTGCACCTGGCCAGCTGCAGCCAGGGCGCGCTCTCCACCGACCTCGTCGCGCAGACCGGTGAGCTGCTGTGGAGCATGCGGACGCACGGGGCGCCGTGGGACCGCTGGGTCGGGAAGGTCGAGGAGGCCAGGGCGGCGTTCGCGCGGACGATCGGCGCCCGGCCCGACGAGATCGCGGTGCTCTCCAACGCCTCGGAGTGCGCCTACCAGGTGGCGTCCACCCGGGACTGGTCGCGGAGGCCCCGGATCGTCTGCACCGACATGGAGTTCCCGTCCGTGGCCCACGTCTGGCTCGGGCAGCGCCCGCGCGGCGCCGAGGTGCACCACGTCGCCGAGCGGGACGGCCGGGTGCCACCGGAGGACCTCCTCGCGGCCGTCGACGAGCGGACGGCGTTGGTCTCCTGCCCCCTGGTCTCCTACCGCAACGGTGCGCGGCTGCCCGTCGAGGAGGTGGCAGCGCGGGCGCGTGCGGTCGGCGCGACGGTGTTCGTCGACGCCTACCAGGCCGCGGGCGTGCTCCCGATCGACGTCCGGGAGCTGGACTGCGACTACCTGGTCGCCGGGGCGCTCAAGTACCTGCTCGGGCTGCCCGGGATCGCCTTCCTCTACGTCCGCGAAGGCGTGCGCGACGACGTGGCCCCACAGCTGACCGGCTGGTTCGGCCGGGTCGACCCCTTCTCGTTCGACCCCCGCGCCCTCGACCACCCGTCCGACGCGCGGCGCTTCGAGGTCGGCACCCCCTCGGTCCCGTCGGCCTACGGGGCGGTCGCCGGCATGCGGGTGCTCGCGCGCGCCGACCCCGCGGCCGTCGAGCGGCACGTCCGCGGCCTCGTCGACGAGACGGCGGCCCGGCTGGCCGACGCGGGCGAACGGCTGTGGCTGCCACCCGAGCCCGCGGCGCGCGGCCCGATGGTGGCGCTCGTCGACGACGCCCCGGACCGGCTCGCCGGGTGGCTGGCGCCGCGCGGGATCGTGACGAGCCCGCGCGGTCACGTGCTGCGCCTGTCGTTCCACTACTACAACGCCGAGACCGACGTGGACGCGTTCTGCACCGCCCTGGCGGAGTACCGCCGGACGCAGTGAGGCTCCAAGGAGGGTGCGGATCGTCGCTACTGGCCTGCCTGCGCCAGGCGCATCCGGGCCGTCCGGGCGCTCCAGCGCCCGTGGGCCCGGCTGATCGCGATGGGATGACCGAAGCAGCGGCTGACGAGATCGGTGGTCAGCACGGCGTCGGCCGGCCCCGCGGCGAGGCACTCGCCGCCCCGCAGCAGCATCGCGTGGGTGGTGCTCGCCGGGAGTTCCTCGAGGTGGTGGGTCACCAGCACCGTCGCGAGCGACGGGTGTGCGGCGCGCAGCGCGTCGAGGCTGTCGATGAGCTGCTCGCGAGCGGCGAGGTCGAGGCCGGTGGCGGGCTCGTCGAGCAGCAGCAGCCGTGGGCGGGGCAGGAGCGCGCGGGCGATCAGCGCGCGGCCCCGCTCCCCCTGCGACAGGGTGGGCCAGCGCGCGTCCCGGCGGGCGCCGACCCCGAGCACGTCGATCAGCCGGTCGGCCTCGGCCTGCTGCTCGTCGCTCGGCGGCCGGCGCGGGACGAGCTCGGTGGTGCCGGTCAGGCCGGTGAGGACGACCTCCCGCAGCGTCAGCGGCGACTGCAGGGGGTGGCGCGGGTTGACGTGCCCGAGGTAGGAGCGCAGCTCCCGGACGTCGACGCGACCGAGGCGCCGGCCCAGGACGTCGACCTCGCCCCGCGTGGGGTGCGTGACCGCGCCCATCAGCCCGAGCAGCGTGCTCTTGCCCGCCCCGTTCGCGCCGAGCAGCGCCCAGTGCTCGCCCCGCTGCACAGTGATCGACACCGAGCGGAGCAGCTGCGCGCCCGCCCGTACGAGGTCGACGTCCGCCACACGCAGCACGGGCCCGGTGTCGGCTGGTCGCGCATCGCTCACCACGGCGGACGAGCCTAGCGCTCCTCAGACCTCAGAGGTCTCGGGCCTCGGAGCAGGATGTCGCCTCGACACATCCATCCCCGGACATGAGTAGGGTCCGCACACAGGGCGGATCGGGCGCGGCGGACGTACCGTGCTGCGGCATGACCCCCGTCACGCCGCTCGCGGGCCGCAGCGCGCTCGTCACCGGGGCCGCCTCGGGCATCGGGGCGGCCGTGGCGCGGCGGCTCGCGGCCGACGGCGCCGAGGTGCTCGCCGTGGACCGGGACGAGGAGGGCCTCGCGGCGCTCGCGGGGAGCGTGCCGGGCGTGCGCGCCCTCGCGTGCGACCTGTCCGACCTCGCCGCCGTCGACGCGCTGCCCGCCGAGGTCGACGTGCTGGTCAACAACGCCGGGCTGCAGCACGTCGCCCCGATCCCGGAGTTCGATCCCGACCGGTTCTCGCTGATCCTGCGGGTGATGCTGGAGGCACCGTTCCGGCTGGCCCGCGGCGCGCTGCCGCACATGTACGCGCGCGGCTGGGGGCGTGTCATCAACGTCTCCAGCGTGCACGGTCTGCGGGCCAGCCCGTTCAAGTCGGCCTACGTGGCGGCGAAGCACGGGCTGGAGGGCCTGTCGAAGGTCATCGCCCTCGAGGGGGCGGAGCACGGCGTCACGAGCAACTGCCTCGACCCCGCCTACGTCCGCACGCCGCTGGTCGAGCGCCAGGTCGCCGACCAGGCCCGCACGCACGGCATCGACCCGCACGCCGTCGTGGAGCAGGTCATGCTCGCACCGGCCGCGGTGAAGCGGCTGGTCGAACCCGAGGAGGTGGCCGAGCTGGCCGCCGTGCTCTACGGCCCGGCGTCGGCCTCGATCTCCGGCACGTCGCTGTCGATGGACGGCGGCTGGACCGCCCACTGACCGCCCCACCAGGAGAACGGAGACATCGTGGTCACCGACAAGTCCGACGCGGCATCCCGCAGCGGGATCATCAAGGTCGTCGCCGCCAGCATGGCCGGCACCACAGTGGAGTGGTACGACTTCTTCCTCTACGGCGTGGCCGCCGCCGTCGTGTTCCCGGCGGTGTTCTTCCCGTCGAACGACCCGGCGGTCGGCACCCTGCTCGCGCTCGGCACGTTCGCGATCGGGTTCGTCGCCCGGCCGCTCGGCGGGCTCGTGTTCGGCCACTACGGCGACAAGCTCGGCCGCAAGAAGCTGCTGGTGATCAGCCTCGTCGGGATGGGCGTCGCGACGTTCGCCATCGGGATCCTGCCGGGCTACGCGACCATCGGGTTCGCGGCGCCGGTGCTGCTGACCGTCCTGCGCCTGGTGCAGGGCTTCGCGATCGGCGGGGAGTGGGGCGGGGCGGTGCTCATCGTCTCCGAGCACGGCGACCCCGCCCGGCGCGGGTACTGGGCGAGCTGGCCGCAGGCCGGCGTCCCGATCGGGCAGCTGCTCGCGAACGGGCTGCTGTTCCTGCTCGCCGCGGTGCAGAGCGAGGAGGCCTTCCAGTCGTGGGGCTGGCGGATCCCGTTCCTGCTCTCCGCGGTGCTGGTGCTGATCGGGCTCTACATCCGGCTGTCGATCGAGGAGTCGCCGATCTTCAAGGCGGCCCAGGCCCGCGCCGCAGAGGTCGCCGCGGCGGGCGGGAAGGAGGTCGTCCCGATCGTCGACGTGTTCCGCCGCTACCCGCGCGAGGTGTTCACCGCGATGGGCGCGCGGTTCGTCGAGAACGTCTGCTACTACGTCTTCACGATCGTCATCACCAGCTACGTGGTGCAGCGTCTCGACCTGCCCAGCTCGTTCGTGCTCGGGGCGGTGCTCATCGGCGCGGCGGTGCACGTGGTGGTCATCCCCGTCTGGGGCGCGCTGTCCGACCGCTTCGGCCGCAAGCCGATCTACCTGCTCGGGGCCGCGGGCGTCGGTGTCTGGGCGTTCGTGTTCTTCGCGCTCGTCGACACCGGCAACTTCGGCCTCACCGTGCTCGCGGTGACCGGCGGGCTGGTGTTCCACGCCGCGATGTACGGGCCGCAGGCGGCGTTCCTGTCCGAGATGTTCGGCACGAAGGTCCGCTACTCCGGCGTGTCGATCGGCTACCAGCTGGCCTCGGTCGTGGCGGGTGGGCTCGCCCCGCTCATCGCCGTGGCGCTCTACACCTCGTTCGACTCCGGCTATGCCGTGTCGGTGTACGTGGCGCTCAGCGCGCTGCTGACCATCGTGGCCGTCGCGAGCTACGGCGAGACGCGCCACCGCGACCTCGCCGAGGACCACGCGGCCACCCGCGGCTGAGCACGGATCGCGGACCGGAGGGCGGTGGCATCATCACCGCCGTGTCGCGGACAGCGCTGGACCTGCTGCGCCTGCTCGCGCAGGACGCTCCGGCCGAGCGCATCGACGAGCAGGCGCGGGCCCTCGAGGCGGCCGACCCGGAGAGCGGGGCGGTCGCCCGCGAGCTCGCGCTGCGCGTGCGGGCCGGGATCGACGCGCACCGCCGTCGCGAGGCGGAGCTGTCGGCGCTCGTCGACATCGCCCGCGACCTCGCGTCGCTCCCGGAGCCCGGCGGCGTGCTGGACGCGATCGTGCGCCGCGCCCGCAGCCTGGTCGGTGCGGACGTCGCCTACCTGACGCTGGCCGACGCCGAGCGCGGTGACACGTTCATGCGGGCGACGGCGGGCTCGGTGTCGGCGCGGTTCCAGGCCCTGCGGTTGCCCACCGGAGCCGGGCTCGGCGGCCTGGTGGCGCAGACCCGGCGGCCCTACTGGACGGCCGACTACCCCGGCGACGGCCGCTACGCGCACACCCACGAGATCGACGCGGCCGTCGAGGAGGAGGGCCTCGTCGCGATCTGCGGAACCCCGCTGCTGGTCGACGGCGAGTTCGTCGGCGTGCTGTTCGCGGCGCACCGCGCGCGGCGCCCGTTCGCCCGCACCGAGGTGGCGCTGCTCGGCTCGCTGGCCGCGCTGGCCGCCGTCTCGCTGCTGCAGTCGCGCCGGGCCGCCGAGACGGCCGGGGCGCTGGCCGCCCTGTCGTCCGCGCACGCCGGGATCGAGCAGGCCGCAGCGGCGCACGACCGCTTCGCCGGCGTCGTGCTCTCCGGCGGCGGGGTGGACGCCATCGCCGCCGCCCTCGGCGAGTTGCTTGGCTGCTGGGTCGTCGTGCTCGACGTCGACGACCAGCGGCTGGCGGCCCACGGGCCGGTCCCGGACGCGGCCGGGCTCGCCACCGCCGTACGCCGGGCCGCGGGCTCGGGCCGGCTCGTCTCGGCCGACGGGGTGTGCGCGGTGGCGGTGCGCGCCGTCGGCCAGCGGCTGGGCACGCTCGTGCTCGACGGCCGGCCCGGGCTCGACGACGGTCAGGTCCGCACCGTGGAGCGGGCCGCGATGGTCACCGCGCTGGTGCTGCTGTTCCGGCTGCGGGAGGCCGAGGCCGACCAGCGCGTGCGCACCGACCTGCTCGCCGACCTGCTCGCCCGCCCGGCGGGCGAGGTGGACGCCACGCTCGTCGAGCGCGGCCGGCTGCTCGGGCTGCGGTTGCAGACCCCGCACGTCGTGGCCGTGTGCCGGGGCCGCCGCCGCGGGCTGCAGGTGGCCGCCGCCGACGCGGGCGACGGCCGCGGGCTCGCCGGGGAGCACCACGGCGAGGTGGTGGCGGTGGTGCCGAGCCGCGACGCGTCGGCCGTGGCCACCGGGCTCGCCCGCCGCCTCGGCGACGACGGCGCGCCGGTCACGGTGGGCGCGACGGGTCCGGTGCTGCCCGCGGGTGGCCTGCGCGACGCCCATGCCGACGCCCGCCGCACCGCCGACGCGCTGGCCGCGATCGGCCGGTCCGCGGGATCGGCGCACGATCTCGGTTTCGCCGGCCTGGTGGGCGGCGGCGCCGAGGACATCGACGGCTACCTGGACCGCGTCCTCGGCCCCGTCGCCGACTACGACACCCGGCGCGGCACCGACCTGCTGGGCACGCTCGAGGCCTACTTCGCCGCGGGGGCGAGCCCGCGGCGGGCGGCGGGAGCGCTGCACGTGCACGTCAACACCGTGGCCCAGCGCCTCGAGCGGGTCGCCACCCTCCTGGATGCGGACTGGCGGGCCCCCGACCGCGCCCTGGAACTGCAACTGGCCCTGCGCCTGCGCAGGCTCCGCGCCGGGTGAGCCCTGTGACGCAGCGCCGGATGGTGCCCGCCCGTCGCTCGGCGGGGACCGCTCGGCGTGGCAGCAGCGGGTAGCCGATCACCGTTCGTGATCGCCCACTCGACGGACATCCCGGAGCGGCGCGAAACCGGGCCCGGGGTCGCCCGTTGAGCCGAATGACCGGGGCCGGCGGAACGGGGAGCCTCCGCCGGCACCGGTTGATCCTCTTTCCCGGCCGGTGTCGCTCGCTAGCGGAGGCGGAACACCGGGTAGCCGGGAGCGATCGCGAGCAGCGTCTCGTCCGGCGCCGACGCGTCGACGCCGTCGAAGAACACGCCGACCTCGAACTTCCAGCGACGCAGGTACTCGCGCAGGATCTCGGGCTTCTCGGTGTCGGCGAGCTCGTCGGCGGTGAACGCCTCGGTGCGCCTGCCCAGCCGCAGTTCGCCCGTCCCTCCGGCGACGCGCAGGTTGCGCACCCACTGGGTGTGCCCGCGGGGCGCCACCAGGTAGCGCGCCCCGTCGTGCGTGAGCGGGTTGACGGGGACCGTCCGCCATTCCCCGCTGCGCCGACCGCGCACGGCGAGCAGCTGCGAGCCCCAGATGCTCAGACCCCGGCCCGTGACCCACCCGACGACCCGGTTGAACATCCCGGATCCGCGGCCGGCCTGGACGTAGCGCGCGTCACTCATGGCATCCCCCATCTGATTCGAGAGCAGTGCTCCCTACTGCGATCAGTGAAGCACGCCGCCTGAGATGCGTCAAGAGCAGCGCTCTCAGATGTGAGGGGTGCTCAGCGAGTGCTGACGAGCTCGCGCTGCGCCGGCGCGGTACGCGCGGCACGCGCCGCCCGGATCCGGCTCGCGACCGCGAAACCCGCGGCCGTCAGGACCGCCATCACGCCCCCGGCGAGCAGGCTGAGCAGCGGGTTACCACCGGTGATGGGACCGAGCGCCAACCCGACCAGCAGCATGTAGGCCGCCCACGCCGCCGAGCTCACGATCGTCCACGGCAGGAAGCGGCGCAGCGGAAGCCCGAAACGCCCGGCCGCCGCCGTGCTCACCAGGCGCCCGCCCGGGACGAACCGCGCGCCGACGAGCGCCACCCCGGGGCGGCGCAGCATGTGGCGGCGCACCCACGACGACACCCCGTGCTCCGCGTCGACGCTGCGGGCCAGCAGCCGGTGGGAGCACCGGCCGAGCCAGAAGACGACGAGGTCCCCGAGCACCGAGCCGACCAGCGCGGCGAGGAACAGCCCGGTCACCATGCCGCCGTCCCAGCCGCCGAACGCCGTCGTGGACGCCGACATCAGGATCGTCTCGCTCGGGAGGACCGGGAACGGCGCATCGACCGCGACCATGACGACGAGCAGCGGCAGCAGCCAGGAACTGCGCAGGACGGTCTCGCACAGGGCCAGGACGTCCAACAGTGCAAGTCCTCTCGTCGCGCTCGCCCGCGAACCGGCGCCGCGACCGGGGAGCACCCCCACACTTCCAGACGCACCGCGCACGGCGAAGCGCCCCCCGTCACCCCCGCGGTGTCACCCCGTCGCGCGACAGCGCCCGCGCGCGGCGGACATGCCACTTACCCTCGGCGTTCGTGGTCCGAAGCCGCCTCCGCGCCCTCGTCGTCGCCGCCGCCGCGGTGCTCGCGTTCCTCGGCACCGCCGCCCCCGCGACGGCAGCGCCACCCGGCTTCGCCCCGGCCGCACAGGCCACCATCACCCCGGGCGTGCAGATGCTGAGCCCGGTGGGCGACGGGACCACCAGCTCGTGCACGGCCGCGTTCGTCTTCCGCGGCGGCGGCTCGACCTACCTGGGGTACGCGGCGCACTGCGCGAGCTCGGGCGAGTCGATGGGGCTGAGCGGGTGCGAGGAACGCGCCCTCCCGCTCGGCACGGAGGTCGTCATCGAGGGCACCGACGGCTCCCGCACGTCGGGCCGCCTGGCCTACACCTCGTGGGGCACGATGCAGCAGCGGGGAGAGTCGGACGAGGACCGCTGCTTCCTCAACGACTTCGCCCTCGTCGAGCTCGATCCGGACGACCTCGCGCGCGTCAACCCGAGCGTCCCGGTGCTCGGTGGCCCGACCGCCCTCGACACCGACGGCACCGTTCCCGGCGAGCCGGTGTACAGCTACCAGCCGCAGAACGGCGGAACGGCCGTCAAGCAGGGCAGGAGCCTCGGCGTGACCGGTGGCGGGCTGGGCCACCGCGTCGACACCGCTCCCCCGGGCCGCCCCGGCGACTCCGGCAGCGGCTACCTCGACGCCGACGGTGACGCGTTCGGCGTGCTCAGCACCCTGTTCCTGGACGGCAGCCGCACCAACGGTGTCGCCGACCTCGCGCAGGCGCTCGCGTACGCCAACGCCTACGGCGGGATCGGCCGGGTGATGCTCGTGCCGGGGACGGAGCCGTTCACGCAACGCGCCTGAGTCAGGGTGCGAAGGTCGGGTCCGGCTCGACCACCACCTCCAGCACCAGCGGCTCGGTCCGCGCGGCCAGGGTGGGCACGACCTCGTCGAGGGCGGCGAGGAGCGCGCCGTGCTCGTCCACCCGGCGCGCCGGGCAGCCGAGTGACCGCGCGAGCCCGCTCACGCTGACCTCCTCGAACGCGGGCCAGGGCGGCTTGCCACCGCGCTGCGCGGCGAGCCGGTCCATGATCGCGTAGCGGCCGTTGGCGAGCACGACGAACAGCACGCCGCATCCGTAGTGCGCGGCGCTCCACAGCGCCTGGATGCCGTAGAGCGACGAGCCGTCGCCGACGACGGCCACGACCGGCCCGTCCGGGCGGGCCATCCGGACGCCGATCGCCGCGGGCAGCGCGAACCCCAGCCCGCCCATCGCGGCACTCAGGAACCCCAGCGGCCGGCGCGCGGGCAGCAGCCGGTGCAGGTCCGGGCGGCTCGACGGAGTCTCCTCGACGACCACGGTCTCGGGCGCGAGCCGCTCGGCCAGCGCCGCCATGACGTGCGCGGCCCGCAGCGGCTCCCCCTGCCGCGGCGGTGGCGGCGCCGGGGCCCGCGCCACCGGCGGCAGCGGCGCGTCCGGGCGGTCCGGCACGCGCTCGGCCAGCAG
>Ga0196958_10000502_pt1 | contig 12761 bp, 14 predicted proteins | sample S1v_10metaG_FD_148654 | JGI IMG/M metagenome (GOLD analysis project Ga0196958, IMG submission 148654) | Soil microbial communities from Anza Borrego desert, Southern California, United States - S1+v_10 | ecosystem: Environmental > Terrestrial > Soil > Desert | place: USA: California | collected...
GCAAGCCGGTGGAGTACTGGCGCTTCCCGGCGGAGGGTCACGAGCTGTCGCGCACCGGCTCGCCCCGCCACCGGGTGCAACGCGCCGAGATCATCCTGGACTGGTTCGGCCGACTGCTGGGCGGGAGCCGCCCGGAGATCACCTGGGCCCACTAGCCCCTCATTGCAGCCCCGAGCTCAGGCGAGCGCGTCCTGCAGCCAGTTCCCGTTGTTCAGGTCCACCCGCTGGCCGTCGACCATGACGGTCGGCGTGCCGAAGCGGCCGTCCGCGTTCTGCAGGGCCGGGTTGTTCGTGGCCTTCTCCGTCTCGGCCGCCACCGCGTCCGCGTGCGTGCCGTTCTGCACGCACGCGGCGAAGCCGCCCTGCGCGCCCAGCTCGGTGCCGAGCTCCACGAGCTGCTCGTTCGTCAGGCCCGCGCTGCCTTCGGCGGGCTGCTCGTCGAACAGCGCCTGGTGGTAGCGGGGGAAGATGCCGGCCGACACCGAGCAGATCGCGGCGTTGGCGGCCCGCGTCGAGTAGCCGGGCGGGTCGGTCAGCCGGTCGAGGATCGCGACGCTGTGGTAACGCACGGTGATACGGCCCTCGTTGAGGGCGGTGGTGATCTCGTCGCCGTAGCGCTCCTCGAAGCGCTCGCAGACCGGGCAGAGGTAGTCCTCGTAGACGTCGACCACGACGGGCCCGTCGCCCGCGGTGATCACCGCGCCGTCCGCGGTCGCGGTGTAGGTGGCCTCGACGTTCTCGGAGCCGCGCCCGAGCCACACCCACAGCCCGACGACCACCGCGACGGCGAGCACCGCGGCCACCACGATCACGGGCGTCCGGTTGGGCTTCTTCGGCGGCCGGATGCCCGCGGCCGCGAGCCGGCGATCCGCCTCCTCCTGCTTGCGCCGCTTCTCGTTGCGCGAGGCTCCGCCCATGTCCGCTCCTTCACCTGTTCCCGAGCCGGTCGTCCAACGCGAACACCGTGCGTGGGCGGGCGATCAGCCAGCCCGCCATCAGCAGGAAGCCCGCGTCACGCAGCAGTTCCTGCACGTAGGTCGTCTCACCGGGCTCCACGGCACCGCCACCGCCGAAGCACCCGCAGTCGATCGACAGGCCGCGCACCCACGCCTGCGTGACGCCGGCGACGAACACGAGCAGCAGGGCCGCCGAGAACACGGCGACGAGCCGGGTGCCGACGCCGACCAGCAGCAGCGCACCGAGCGCGAGCTCCAGCCACGGCAGCAGCGCGGCGACGAGCTCGACCCCGGCGGTGGGCAGCACGTCGTAGGCGCGCACCGCGACGTAGGTCTGGTCGGGATCCGCCGCCTTGAGGCCGCCGGAGACCAACCACACCGCGGCGAGGCCGAGCCGCGCCACCGTCCCGACGACGTCGAGGAGCCGGCCGCGATTCACACGTTCAGCCTATCCATCGCACCGGTGCCCCTTGGTAGCGGCCCGGACGCGCAGCGTGCACGCCCGGGTGCGGACCGCGACCGATCTAGGCTCGGTGGATGAGCGATCTTCCGGACCCGGCGGAGCTCGCGGGGCACGAGCACCACCACGCGGACGTGTCCGGGGGCTGGCTGCGTGCCGCGGTGTTCGGCGCGATGGACGGGCTGGTCACGAACATCGCGCTGGTCGCGGGCGTCGGGGGCGGGGGCGCCGACCGGCACATGATCATCCTCACCGGCATGGCCGGCCTCGTGGCCGGCGCGTTCTCGATGGCGCTCGGCGAGTTCGCCTCGGTCGACACGCAGAACGACGCCGTGGCCAACGAGGTGGCGGTCGAGCGCGAGGAGATCCGCAGGCACCCCGACCTCGAGCGGGCCGAGCTCGCGATGGTGTACGAGGAGATGGGCCTCACCCGGCCGACGGCCGAGGCGATGGCGCGGGAGGTGCACGCCAACCCGGAGCTGGCGCTGAAGGTGCACGTGTCGCAGGAGCTCGGCGTCGACGTCGACGAGCAGCCCTCGCCGTGGATCGCGGCGGTCTCGTCGTTCCTCTGCTTCGCCGTCGGCGGGCTGCTCCCGCTGGTCACGTTCCTGTTCGGGTCGTCGTCGCTGCCGCCGGCCCTGGGCGTCGGCGCGGTCGGGCTGTTCACCGTCGGCGCCCTCACGTCCCGGTTCACCACCCGCACCTGGCTGTTCAGCGGGCTGCGCCAGCTCGCGTTCGGCGCGCTCGCCGCAGGCGCGACCTACCTCGTCGGCATGCTGATCGGGGTGGGGATCACCGGCTAGTCCGGTCCGGGCACTCCGTCACGGAGCACTCGGCGAGCGACTCCTCGGCTGCCGCCGCGGGCGGCGCCGCGGGTCGGGTCTCGGGGGCGCGCAACCAGAAGCCGAGCGAGACGAGCGCCACCGCCCCCGTCACCGCGAACGCGGCCGGGAACCCGGCGTTCTCGGCGAGCGCGCCCGCCAGCACCGGGCCGATGATGGCGCCCAGGTCGGCGCTCATCTGGAACCCGGCGAGCACCGTGCCGCCCCGGGCGCGGGAACCGATCACGTCGGCGACGGCGGCGTTCATCGGCGGGTTGACCAGGCCGCTCCCCATGCCGGCGACGAGGCTGGCCGCGAGGAACAGCGGGGGCTCGGTCAGGAGACCGAGCACGCCGGTGACGACGGCGGAGACCGCGAGGCCCGCGATCACCGGGGGGCGCCGTCCGCGGCGGTCGGCCCAGCGCCCGGCGAGCAGGAGGGTGCCGGCGTTGCCCGCGGCGAACACGGCGAGCGCGATCCCGCCCCACGCCTCCGGCAGCCCCATGGCCTCGACGACGAACAGCGGCACCAGCGCGACCCGTACACCGATCACGAGCCACCCGTTCGCGAAGCTCGCCGTGAGCGCGGCCCGGTAGGTCGGGTGGCCCACCGCGTCTCGGAACCGCGCCGGCGGTTCGGGCGGCCCCTTCTCCACCTGCCCGGTACCACCGCGCCCCCGCAGCAGCGGTCCGGCGAACAGGACGACCACGACGAGCACGCCGGCGTAGACGAAGAACGGCGCCCGCAGGCTCACCGCGGCCAGCCCGCCGCCGACGAGCGGGCCGACGATGTTGCCGAGCAGGAAGCCGGTGGCCCACATGCCGGATGCGCGGCCCCGCATCTCGACAGGGGCGAGCCGGATGAGCAGCGACAGGGCCGAGACCGTGAACATCGTGGAGCCGATCCCGCCCAGCCCGCGCAGCGTGAGCAGCTGCCAGTACGTGCCGGCGAGCGCGCAGGCCCCGGTGGAGAGGGCCACCACCAGCAGCCCCGTGCAGAAGGCCGGCACCTCGCCGAAGCGGGCCACGATCCGCCCGCTCGCCGGGGCGAACACCAGGCGGAAGAAGGCGAACGCGCTGATCACGAGGGAGGCCGCCGTGATGCCGACGTCGAATGACCGGACGAACACCGGCAGCGTCGGGGCGATCAGGCCGTAGCCGATCGCGATGAGGAACGCGGCGCCGACGAGCACCCAGATCTCGCGGGGCATCTGGTTGGTGGCCGGCGCCCCGGACCGCGACGCACCAGCCTCCACCACGCACTCGACCCTACGCCGGTGCCCACCGATCTCCGCGGATGGATGCGGAGCGGGTGGGGTACGCGGCAGCCATGGCGGAGTTCGAGGCGGAACGCGGGATGACGGCCGACGCGGAGCGCGTGTTCGCAGTGGTGGCGGACCTGGAGCGGCTGCCGAGCTGGCTGCCCTCGCCGGTGGACGTGCGCCCCACCGGCGACGGCGGGGTGCACGCCGACGTCCCGGATCGCGGCGTCGACGCCGAGGGCACGGTGCGCGTGCAGCACGAGCAGCTGCGCGTCGAGTGGGGGCATGCGCCGGACTACGCCGGCTGGCTGCAGGTCGAGCACGCCGACCCCGGCCGCTCCTCCGTGGTGCTGCACCTGTCGTTCCTCGGCGACCAGCCCGAGACGCACGGCGGCGCCCCCGCCGACGAGGTGCAGCGCTGGCTCGACGACGCCCTCACGAGGCTGGACCGCCTGGTGGCGGAGGCCTGACCGCCGCGGTCGGGGTAGACGTGGCTGTCGTGACGGGGCTCCCCTGACAGCAGCCACGTCGACGCCGTGCGGGTGGGTACCGGTCGGCTGGGTGGGCTCGGCCCCCGCAGAGAAGATGATGATGACCGGAGGGGGCGAGCGCGCTCCGCGAGCGCGCTCGCCCCCTGTCGGGTGGAGGTGCCGGGAATCGAACCCGGGTCCTCCGTCGCTTCACAAGGGCTTCTCCGTGCGCAGTCCGCTGTGTCTCTACTCGGATCCACCGGTCACGCGGACGAGCCGGTGTGACGATCCCAGTCGCTGTGTGATGTCCCCGCCCAACCCCGCGACCGGGCGGACGGGTGAGTCCCCTAGCTGATGCCGGACACCGGGTCGGGAACGCACCCGGGCCGACAGCCCCTCAGTGGATCAGGCAGCGAGCGCGAAGTCAGACTTCGCGCCGACGGCCTGAGCCGGGGCAGTGCGCTTATCAGCGGCACTTGTTTTTTTGCGACGCATGGTTAACGAGATCATCGTCGCCTTCCTCGACACGCTTCCCCTTGATCAACATCCGGAGTCGAGACCGTTCACCCCCTTCTCCGCCCGGGGTCCGGGCGTCCGATCAGTTTAACGCCTGCACCCCGGGCGTTCATCCCGGTTCCCGTCCCGTCACCCGTTGCGGCGCAGGAGGCGGTCGGCGAGGCTGCGCACCGGACCGTCGTGCCGCCGCCCCTCGGCGGGCTGCCCGCTGTCGTGGTCGCCGGTGCGCTGGGTGGGCACGGCCTGCGGCGGGGTCGGCTGATCGGAGGCATGGCCACGGCCGTCCTCGTGCCCGGGGCCGCCCGGCCGACCGGCCGCCGGGTCCTGGAGCCGCGCGGCGCCGTCCTGGTGTCCTCCGGTACCCGTCGGACCGGTGGCACCGTCCTGGCGCCCTGCGTCCGCCGGGCCGGCGTTGCGGGGAGCCGTGCCGGGCTCGCCGGCGCCGCCGGTGGCCGTCGGTCCGTGCCACCCGGAGCCCTGCGGCGCACCTGCCGGCGACGCAGGAGCAGCGCCCGCCGGCGTCCCGTGTCGGCCGGGCGCGGCGTCGTGCCGCGCGCCGTCCGTCCGCGGGACGCCTGCGTGGCCGGCGCCGCCTGCCTCGTGGTGCCGCCCGCCGGACGGGGCCGGTGCCTCGGGGTGCCCCGGGGAAGCACCGGGGGTCCCGGCGTGGTGGCGGCCCCGGCCCGGGGTCAGCTCGTCGGTGCGGGCCGCCGGATCGGCGGTGTGCTGCCGGCCGTCCCCACCCGGGCGCCCGTCGCCGGTGTGCGCGGCACCGGCCGCACCGGCGCCGTGCGGGGCCTGCGTCCCCGTGGGCCGCTGCCCGTCACCGAGCCCCAGGTCGTCGGTCCGGCCGGCGGCGTCGCCGTCCTGGTCGGAGCGAGTCGAGGCCCGGCCGCCGTCCCGGCCCCGGGTGTCGGGGTCGATGCGCTCGGCGGCGCTGTGACGCGCCTCGGCGACCTCCCGGTCCTGCCGGGCACGTGCGGCCTGCTCCCGGGCCTGAGCCTGCTCGTGCTCGGCCCGCGCCGCCCGCTCGGCCGACTCGGCCTCCCGCCGCTGCGCGCTGGTGTTGCGGATCTCCGCCTCGTGCCGGTGCTCGGCCGCCTCGAGGCGCTGCTGCTCCTGTCTGCGCTGCCGTGCCCGCACGGCGAGGAACCCGGCCGCGACGATCACGGCGAGCACGACCAGCACGATCACGACTGTCAGCCCGATGTCCATCCCCGGGCGTACCCGGTGTTCATGGTCGACAATCCGGCTGGTCAGAGCCTCAACAGCCGAGTGGGCGCGGTGTGGAGGGCGGAGCGGAGGAACGCGGGGCCGAGCCGGTCGTCCGCCGCGGCCCACCCCGCCACGGCGCGCACCTGCTCCGCGTAGGGGTAGGGGATGTTGGGGAAGTCGGAGCCGAAGACGACGCGCTCCGCCACGTCGACGAGTCGCGAGGGCCAGTCGGCGGGCAGGGGTGCGAACTGCCGGCTGAACGCCGTGCCGACCATCGTCGTGTCGAGGTGGACGCCGTCGAACCGGTGCACGAGGTCGAGCGCGTCGGCGAAGTCGGGCATCCCGGCGTGCGCGAGCACGACCCGCAGCCGCGGGTGCTCGGCGAGGACGGCCCCGAAGACGTCGAGCCCCGTGTGCGCGCCCGGGATCGGCCCGTGCCCGCAGTGCACGACGACCGGGACCCCCGCCTCGGCGAGCAGCCCCCACGCCGGGCGCAGCAGCGGGTCGCGCGGGTCGAACGCGCCGACCTGCACGTGCACCTTCACCACCCGCGCCCCGGCGGCGACGGCGGCACCCAGGTAGTCGGTGACGTCCGGCTCGGGGTAGAGCGTGGCCGTCGGGACCGCGTCCGGGGTGGCGGCGGCGAACTCCGTGACCCATTCGGTGAGCCAGCGCGCCATACCCGGCTTGTGCGGGTAGACCAGCGGCGCGAACGTGCGCACGCCGAGGCGCCGCAGCGTGGCGACCCGCTCCGCCTCCGGGGTGCGGTAGTGGATCGGCCAGGCGGTGCCGTAGTGCGTCTGCGCCTGGTCGAAGTACGCCCAGACCTTGCGCAGCACCGGCTCGGGCAGGAAGTGCACGTGGATGTCGACGATCCCGGGCACGCCGAGCTCGCGCAGGAAGCGCGGGACGTCGTCGTCGGTCTCCGGCGCCGAGGGCACCGTCACCGCAGCTCCCGGACCCGCCCCTTCGCCGCGCGCCCGTACGCCCGCTGGATCTCCCGGTCGGCGTCGCGTTTGGCGAGGTCGGCGCGCTTGTCGTAGGCGCGCTTGCCGCGCGCCAGCGCGAGCTCCAGCTTCACCTTGCCGTCGCTGAAGTAGAGCGACAGGGGCACCAGCGTGAGCCCGCCCTCGCGGATCTTGCCGATCAGGCGCTCGATCTCGCCGCGGTGCAGCAGCAGCTTGCGCGTGCGCCGCGGCTCGTGGTTGGTCCAGCTGCCGCGGACGTACTCCGGGATGTGCAGGCCGCGCAGGAACACCTCGCCGTCGTCGATCGTGGCGAAGGAGTCGACGAGGGACGCCCGGCCCAGGCGCAGGCTCTTCACCTCGGTGCCCATCAGCGCGACGCCCGCCTCGTAGGTGTCGAGGATGGTGTAGTCGTGCCGCGCCCTGCGGTTCTGCGCGATCACCTTCCGGCCGGTCTCCTTCACCTGTCCAGCCTACGCGGGGGCATCTGCCGATGCGCCCGACTTGTCGGTGCCCCGCGCGAGCACGACAGCCGCCACCGTCGATGCGGCGTGAACGGCTACAGCCGCACGTAGAGCCGCAGCGTCGCGTAGCCGGTCACCGCCGCGATCCCGGCGCCGATCATCACGAGGATCGGCGAGACCCACACGATGTCGCTCACCTCGACCGGCGGCACCACGCCGTTGGCCACGATCCCGGACAGCAACTGGTCGATGAACAGGAACTTCCCGGCCAGCAGACCCGCCACGGCGATCAGCGCGCCGACCACGCCGGTGACCACGGCCTCGATGAGGAACGGCAGCTGGGTGTACCAGCGGGTGGCACCGACCAGGCGCATCACGCCCACCTCGGTGCGCCGGGTGAACGCCGAGACCTGCACCGTGTTGGAGATCAGCAGCACCGCCGCGATCGCCTGGACGAGCGCGAGCGCGAAGGTGACGTTCCGGATGCTGCCGATCATGTCGAACAGCTTGGCGACCACGTCGCGCTGGTCGAGCACGTTGCGCACGCCCACCTGGCCCTCCATCGCCGCGCGCACCGCGTCGGCCCCGGCCTCCTGGTCGGCCAACCGCACGCGCAGGGTGGCGGGCAGCGACTGCGGGCGCGCCACGTCCGCGAGCGCCTGCCCGGCGAAGAGCTCCTGGAAGTGCTCGTACGCCTCCTGCTGGCTCTGGAACCGCACCGACTCCACGAGCGGCGAGTTCGCGAGCGTCTCCCGCAGGCTGCTGCAGATCGGCTGGCTGCAGTCGGCGTCGGCGGCCGAGACGTCCGCCGTCAGCGTCACCTGCACCTCGAACCGGTCGCTGTAGAGCTCCTCGGTGCGGTCGATGGTGCGCACGGCCAGCAGCCCGGTGCCGACGAGCCCCAGCGAGATCGCGGTGGTCAGGATCATCGCGATCGTCATCGTGACGTTGCGCCGCAGCCCGGTGACGACCTCCCGGGCGACGAAGTCGGTGCGCATCCGCTACCGCCCCACGCCGTAGACGCCGCGCACGTCGTCGCGCACGACCGCGCCGAGGTCGAGCTCGACGACGCGGCGGCGCATCGAGTCGACGATCGAGTGGTCGTGGGTGGCCATCACCACGGTCGTGCCCGTCCGGTTGATCCGCTCCAGCAACAGCATGATGTCCTGGCTGGTGTCCGGGTCGAGGTTCCCGGTCGGCTCGTCGGCCAGCAGCACCTGCGGCCGGTTGACGAACGCCCGCGCGATCGCGACGCGCTGCTGCTCACCACCGGACAGCTCGTGCGGCATGCGGTCGGCCTTGCCCTGGAGGCCGACCAGATCCAGCACCTCCGGCACGACCTTGCGCACCGTGGACTGCGACTTCCCGATCACCTCGAGGGCGAACGCGACGTTGCCGCCGACCGTCTTGTTGGGCAGCAGCCGGAAGTCCTGGAACACGCACCCGATCCGCTGCCGCAACTTCGGCACCCGGCGCCGCGGGAGCTTCGCCACGTTCATGTCGGAGACGTAGATGTTGCCCTTGGTCGGCACGTCCTCGCGCAGCAGCAACCGCAGGAACGTCGACTTGCCGGAGCCGGACGGGCCGATGAGGAAGACGAACTCACCCTTCTCCACCGACATCGAGACCCGGTCGAGGGCCGGGCGCGTCGACGTCTTGTACAGCTTGGTGACGCGTTCCAGGCGGATCACGCGGGGAGGCTACCGCTGAACGGAGGAGCGCCCGGCATCCGACCCGCCCCCTCGGCGCCGGGAGGCGACCGTTCGGCAGGTTCGGTGTATCAGGCGTCGGCGGCGCCCTGGCTGCGCCGCCACCGGATGCCGGCCTCGATGAAGGCGTCGATGTCGCCGTCGAGCACCGCGGAGGGGTTGCCGACCTCGTGCTCGGTGCGCAGGTCCTTGACCATCTGGTACGGGTGCAGCACGTAGGAGCGCATCTGGTTGCCCCACGACGAGCCGGAGTCCTTCAGCGCGTCGAGCTTCGCGCGCTCCTCCTGCCGCTGGCGCTCCAGCAGCTTCGCCTGCAGCACCATCATCGCGGTGGCCTTGTTCTGGATCTGCGAGCGCTCGTTCTGGCAGCTCACCACGATCCCGGTGGGGATGTGCGTGAGCCGGACCGCCGAGTCGGTGGTGTTGACGCCCTGGCCGCCCGGGCCGGAGGAGCGGTAGACGTCGACGCGCAGGTCCTTCTCGTCGATCTCCACGTGGTCACTCGACTCGACGACCGGTGCGACCTCGACACCCGCGAACGAGGTCTGCCTGCGGCCCTGGTTGTCGAACGGCGAGATCCGGACGAGCCGGTGGGTGCCCTGCTCGACGGACAGCGTGCCGTAGGCGAACGGGGCGTGCACCTGGAAGGTGGCCGACTTGATGCCCGCCTCCTCCGCGTAGGAGGTGTCGTAGACATCGGTGTCGTACCCGTGGCGCTCGGCCCAGCGCAGGTACATGCGCATCAGCATCTCGGCGAAGTCGGCGGCGTCCACGCCCCCGGCCTCGGCGCGGATGGTCACGAGCGCCTCGCGGGGGTCGTACTCGCCCGACAACAGGGTGCGCACCTCGAGCGAGGCGATCTCGGCGCGCAGCTTGGCGCGGTCGGCGTCGGCGTCGGCGAGGGCGGACTGGTCGCCCTCGTCCTCGGCCAGCTCGTAGAGCACCGGCAGGTCCTCGAGCCTGCGCCGCAGGTCCTCGATGCGACGCAGGTCGCCCTGGGCGTGGGCGAGCCGGCTCGTGACGCGCTGGGCGACCTCGGTGTCGTTCCACAGGTCGGGCTGGCCCGCCTGGTCGGAGAGGTCGGCGATCTCGGCGCGCAGCGCGGGCAGGTCGATGACCGCCTCGATGCTGTCCATCGTGGCGGAGAGGTCCTTCAGGTCGGCCGCGGCGTCGGGGTTCACAACGCTCCAGGCTACGCGTCGGCCTCTCGGGGGCGTCTGACTACTCGGGGATGGCGTCGAGGAGTTCGAGCATCGCCCGCAGGTGCGCGACCGCGAAATCGGCCACCGCCCTGCGGTACGGGTCGCCCTCGCCGCGGGCGGCGGCCCGCGCGTCGGCGAGGCGCGCACCATAGGCGTCCTTGCTCGAGGACACCAGCTCCGCGCGCTGCCGGCGGGAGAGCCGACGGGCGTGCAGCAGCCGCAACACCAGCGGGCTGCGCAGCGCGTCGGCCCCCGATCCGGCCGCGAGCCAGGCGGTGAACGCCTTCTTCCCCAGCGGCGTGAGCGCGTACGTCTGCGACGCCCGCGGCCCCGGCTCCCCCGGCTCGAGCAGACCGCCGGCGACGAGGCCGGGCAGCTCGCGGTAGACCTGGCTGCGCGTCACCGAGAAGAACGCGCCGAAGCGCTCCCGCGCGGCCGCCACGAGCTGCCCGCCGGACATCGGACCCCCGTGGAGCAGGCCGAGCAGCGCGGCTGCGGTGGCGTTGACGGCGGGGGGTCGCGGGGCCGGCATGCGCGCCACGGTGCCATCCGGCGCGGCGACCCGCAGGGTCCACAGTGGCACCCGAGGGGGCGTCCGATGACGTCCCCGGAGCCGGAACCCGGGACCGGCGGCGCCCGGCTACCCGAGCAGGCTGCTCGCCGGGAGCTCGAACGGCACCACCGGCAGCACCGTCCCGCCCGGGGCGGTGAGCGCCGGGGCCTCCCCCGCCGGGGCGGGCGCCGGGAGCGCGTACTCCTCGGCGGCCTCCAGGTCGACCTGGTAGTCGAGGTCGGCGAGGCTCGCCACGGTCATCCGCGAGAGCGGGTTGCCGGCCACCCTGATGAACCCCGACATGAGCTCGTTGCCGAACACCGACTCCCGCCAGTGCCCCTCCCGGGTGCCCGGCCCGCCGGTGTTCTCCACCGGCACCCCGGTCTCCTGCGCACCGGTGAGGGCGCCGTACTCGGCGACGGCCCCGCCTCCGCGGAAGGTGGGGTCGTCGGTGCCGGAGCCGGCGAGCAGCCCCTTGCGCGCCCACAGCGTGCCGATGCCCAGCACGTGGCCCATCTCGTGGGTGATGACGTCGTCGAGCGTGCCCTCGGCCTCCAGGGCCTCGAGGTCGGCGCTGTCGAACGACATCGCGCCCTTCGCCGGGAGCAGCGCCGCAGGCCCCGCCCCCGCCGGGCGCAGGTGCGTGGGACCGGCCTGGCCGAGCACCTGCCCGCTACCGTCGATCGCCGCGCCCTGGGCGAGGATCAGCACGTCGTCGACGGTCTCGCCGTCGACCTCGACGTCCGGCAGGTCGCCGACGATCACCCGCGTCCACCGGTCGGCCGCCGCTGCGAAGGCGTCGCGCTGGCGCGGTGACAGCCCTCCGACGAATCGGACCTCGATGCGGAACGGCGACTGCGTGCTCGCGCGGCGGCCGTCGGCCACGGCGACGTAGCGATCACCTGCGTAACGATCCGGTGCACTCATCACGAGTCATATCACCACAGGACGGCGCGAATCCGAACACGAATGCGTGTCGCCGCGTCACGGAGCGCTGCAGGCGAGCCCTCACTTCACGCCGAGCACACACCGCGCATCCCAAGGTACCCGCCAGTAGCCCGGCGGCCCACCGGTTTTCGCTCGGGGTGGACGAGACGACCGATGAGACCCACCGGTGTTGAGCAAGGAGGCCCATGGCCCGGTTCCTCGTGCGCCGCCTGGTCAACTACCTGGCACTGCTGCTGGTCGCCTCGTTCGTGACCTACTGCGCCGCCGCCCTCACGTTCGACCCGCTCGCCAGCGTGATGGGCCGCAATCCCCCGCCGCCGCCCGAGGTGATCGAGTCCCAGCGCCAGGCGCTGATGCTCGACGAGCCGATCGTGCAGCGCTACCTCACGTGGATCACCGGGGTCGTGCAGGGGGACTTCGGCACCACCAACACCGGCCAGAGCATCAATGACGAGCTGTGGCGCCGCGTCGGCGTCAGCCTGCGGCTGCTGCTCGTCGGCACCGTGCTCGGGGTGACGCTCGGCGTGCTGCTCGGCGTGGTGAGCGCGATCCGGCAGTACAAGATCAGCGACTACGTCGGCACCGTGTTCTCGTTCATCACGCTGTCGACGCCGGTGTTCCTGCTGGGCATCGTGCTGCAGTTCGTCGCGATCCGGGTCAACAACGCCGCCGGCACGACGCTGCTGTACTTCACCGGCGAGACGACGGCCGGCTTCCAGGGCAGCTTCGGCGAGGCGCTCGTCGACCGCCTGCAGCACCTCGTCCTGCCGACGCTGGCGGTCGTGCTGACCCAGATCGCCTACTACAGCCGCTACCAGCGCAGCGCGATGCTCGACGTGCTCGGCAGCGACTTCCTGCGCACCGCGCAGGCCAAGGGGCTCACCCGCAGGCGCGCGCTGTTCAAGCACGGGCTGCGCACCGCCCTCATCCCCATGGCCACCCTGTTCGCGTTCGGGTTCGGACTGCTCATCACCGGGTCCGTCTTCGTCGAGCGGATCTTCGGCTGGTACGGCATGGGCGAGTGGTTCGTGTACGGGATCGGCGACGAGGACATCAACATCGTCATGGCGGTGACGTTGTTCGCGGCCTTCCTGATCTTCCTGTCGGGCTGGCTGTCCGACGTCATCTACGCCGCCCTCGACCCGAGGATCCGACTGTGACCGCGACGGGTGCACGCGCCGACCGCCCGGGCGACGGGGACGACCGCGCGGCCACGACGAC
>Ga0196958_10000503_pt1 | contig 12741 bp, 13 predicted proteins | sample S1v_10metaG_FD_148654 | JGI IMG/M metagenome (GOLD analysis project Ga0196958, IMG submission 148654) | Soil microbial communities from Anza Borrego desert, Southern California, United States - S1+v_10 | ecosystem: Environmental > Terrestrial > Soil > Desert | place: USA: California | collected...
TCGTGGAAGCCGGGGTCGCGGCGGAGAAGGGTTGCACGGGATGCATCACCCGGTGTCGAAATTCGTGGTCGACGTCAACCGGCCCCAGCAGATCGCCGGACTGGCCGAACGACGAGGACTTCCGGTCGGTGCGGAACAAGTCGTTCGAGGACCACTGGGGTGCGGTGCCGTTCCCTGAGGAGCTGCGGAAGAACCAGGCGTTTCGTCCCGAGGTCAGCTTCCTGCTCCGGGGACGCCGACACCGAGGCCACCGGCGTCCGCGACGCGCGTTTCATGGCCATCGGAACGCTCCGGGTCGTCGCCGAGCAGGGTTACGACCGCGCCGGCCTGAACGTGGACGCGGCGAGTTCGGAGTCGAGAACGTCCAGGATGCCAGCACCCAGCAGGACAAGATCCGCAGGACTGAGATCGTCCAGCCACACCACATACTGTTCGCGCTCGTCGAACCGATCAGCGAAGTCGGGCTCGCGGACCCATTTGGCCAGGTTCGAGACAGTCGTGTTGATCGGGCGCCCGTTCGGCATCACAGCCATCATGCCCTCGTACATCGACCGGGTCACCCCGGCCAACGGGTGACCGTCAATGCGCGAAAACCGTAACCAGGCTCGTCGACGGCGCGGCGTAAGGCGTCAGCTGGATCGTTCGCCCACCGTCGAGGATCACTCTGCCCCAACGCCTGGCCGGCCAACCAGCACCACTGCGAGGTTGGTCGGCTGCGGAGGACGCCGAGCTCACGATGGCCTGATGAACGGCGACCTTCTTCGATCGTTTCAGGCGCAGAAGCGTTCGACAGCAGCGCCTTGGACCTGCCGGTGTCGCAGCAGTGTTCGAGTCGGCAGGCCAGGACAACTTTGACAGCGGTGGCCACATTGCCGAGCAGTGCGAGCGGCAGTCCCATTTGCCTGGTCTATGGCGGAGGTGTGTGATGCAGGCCAGTGTCACTGGCGATAGTGGTTGGCCGAGTATTCTCGCGTTCGTGGTTCCAGCCGTCTGCTCCTCCGCTCTCCGGGGGTGGTTGCGTGGCCGCGCAGTTGGCTGAACAGGTGATTGACGCTCTCGCGATCCCGTCGCGAGAGTCCGTGACCGCGGTCGCTCATCGGCCACTGCCGGTTGCCGAGTTGGTGCGTGACGCTGCGGATGTGTCGGTTTTCTACAGCATGGCGCGTGTCGACGCGTCGGGAACAATCCCGGCGAAGTCCGCGCGGGATGTCTTGTCCTGGGAGCCCGGTGAGCGAGTCATGTACAGGAGCGAGTCCGGTGTGCTCATGGCGTATCCCGCGTCCGACGGATTGCATGCGCTACTGCGGAAAGCCACCATTGTGATTCCCGCGCCCTGCGTCATCTCCATGGCATCGTGGCCTCCCAGCAACTGCTGTTGTGCGCGTTGCCGGCACACGCGGCCTTGGCGATTTATCCGCTCGCGGCGCTGAACCGGATGGTCGGCCTGTTCCACGCCGCTGAGCCATCCGGCCCAGAAGCACAGTTCGGTAGTCCGGACGTGAGGGTGTGAGACACGCCTGGCGCGTCGGCGGTGAGCGGTCGACGTGTGGATATGACCGTGCCTGGGGCGGACCCAGGCACGGTGTTACGCCCGTGTCCGCCCCAGGCGGTCACAGTCAGTCGGATGTGGCTATGGGCGCAGGGGCCGGTTCCGGAATTCCGCGGTGGGGGTTGGCGGCGAGGGGATGGGGCTCACCCGTGAGTGCCGCGAGCGCGGTGGCGACTTCGTGGATGTCTGCTTTGACGTAGCCCGCCGTGATGTTGTCGCGGGAATTGCTGTGCCCGGCGTAGGCGCGGGCGACGGCGAATCCGAAGTTTCGTTCCACCAGGTCAGGGTGGTGTGGCGGAGCCAGTGCGCGCTGATCCGCTGCGCGTAGGCCCACGGCAGCCGGTGCCCTACGCGTATCCAGATGTTGTCGTAGCGGCGGTCGGTGATGGGCTGGCCGCTGGCGTAGCGCAGTAGTTGCGCGTCGCGGTCACCATGTCCGCGCGCTTCCGCGTGCCGGAGCAGTCCGCGCGTCAGGGTGGGGGACACCGGCTGCCAGCGTGCTGTCTCTCCTTTCTCCCGTAGGTAGACCAGGCATTGTTCTTCATCGAGATCACGTGGCCGCACCGCCTCGCCGGTAGGCGGTTTCCTCGTGCAAGCGCATGATGAGCGAGTCGAGTTCCGGGTCATTACCTGAGGTGGCGACGGCTGTGTTGACCTCATCCAGCCGCTCGTCGGGCAGGGCGAGCCGGGTCGAGAGGAGTCGGCGTGGTTTGGTGACTCGGCGGGCGGGGTTGTTCCGCTCGTCGATGAGGTCGTCGTCCTGGGCGTGTTCGTACAGGCACCGTAAGGCGGCGACGAAGTTCTCCGCCGCGTTGCGGCCACCGCGGGAGTTGCGGCGCACCACGGCGGTGGCCTTGGCGCGTTCGGCCTCGGCCCGGATGTCGCTGGCGCTGACCTGGTCCAGCGGGCGGTCCCCCACACTGCCCGGGCCTTCTTCCAATACGACCCGTAGGAGCGCACGGTGCCCGGCGACACCATCTCGCTCACGGTGTCGATCCATAGGCCGACCGTGGGCATGAGCCGCGCCGGTGCCGACTGGGCGGTGGCGAGCAGTTCGGCGGGTGATACGCCCATCCTGTCCAGGAGCGGCCGCGTGGCCTCGATCTCGGCCGGACCGGCGGTGGCGTGATCCGTGGTCATCGGAGATCACTTCCGCTCAGCCGGGCGTGGAACATCAGCAGCATCCGCTCGACCGACGTGGGGGAGTGCACGACCAGGACGTCCTGGGCCGGGTCCGCGGCGACCAGGACTCGCGCGCCCGCGTGCAGGAAGCACCGCGCGCGGGCCGCCGCCGGGATCACTACATACGGTTTCGCCGTCATCGCCACGGAACCGTCGGTGCGGCGCTGGAACACCACCGACATTTCGAGGACGGTGACCAAAAGCGTGTCGCCACGTGACCACCCCAGCAGGTCGACCGAGTCGCGGTTCTGCACCCGGTCTGAGGCGTCAACCCGGGCCATGCCGACATAGGGCGCTGCGGGCGACGGCGGGACGGGCAGTGACGCCAGGGCTGCAGCCGGCGGCGGCGCTGGAGAACCCTGGGCCGGACCGGCGGGAGGGCCGGGCGTTCCGCAGGGACAGGCGCGGCATGAGACCGCTCATGACATACCTCCCCTGCGCAGACGTTCAGGGGAGGAACCAGCGGACAGGTCCAGACTAGCCGATCCAGAAAACCCGGACCACTCCAGTGATCTGGAGCAACCGGGTTGTTACTCTGCGATGCGGGAGATTTCCCGTGCAAGTGTGTCCGAGGGGGGACTTGAACCCCCACGTCCGTTAAGGACACTAGCACCTCAAGCTAGCGCGTCTGCCATTCCGCCACTCGGACTTGCTGATGTGAGAACAGTATACGTCGCCGGGGAGGCCTCGATCAGGGGGGTCCGTATCGTCACGCAGACCTACATTGAGACGATGATTGGTTACCCTCTGACAGCTTGCGCAGCTCCGACGCAGGACGAAGGCCTGAAGTGGGAAGCGTGACGGCCGGTAGCGAGGAGCGACTGGCCGAGGTGGGCGGCAGGGGAATCAAACCTCCTCGCCGGGCGCTACAGGTGCTGTGAAGAAGATTGGTTTCCTGTCCTTCGGCCACTGGTCGATGAGCGCGCACTCCGAGACCCGGTCGGCCGCCGACTTCCTGCATCAGTCGATCGACCTGGCGGTGGCGGCCGAGGAGCTCGGCGTGGACGGCGCGTACTTCCGTGTGCATCACTTCGCGCGGCAGGCGGGCAGTCCGTTTCCGTTGCTGTCGGCGATTGGCGCGAGGACTTCGAAGATCGAGGTCGGGACCGGCGTGATCGACATGCGCTACGAGAACCCGATGTACATGGCCGAGGAGGCGGGCGCGACCGACCTCATCTCCGGGGGCAGGCTCCAGCTCGGGGTCAGCCGGGGATCCCCGGAGCAGGTGATCGACGGGTGGCGGTACTTCGGTTACGGGCCCGCGGAGGGGCAAAGCCCCGCGGACATGGCTCGGCAGCGCACCGAGGTCTTTCTCAAGTTGCTCGATGGCGAGGGCTTCGCCCAGCCGAATCCGCGGCCGATGTTCCCCAACCCGCCGGGGTTGCTGCGGCTCGAGCCGTACTCGGCGGGGTTGCGCGAGCGGATCTGGTGGGGTTCCAGTTCGAACGCGACCGCGGTGTGGGCGGCGGAGCGGGGGATGAACCTGCAGAGTTCCACGCTCAAGGACGACGAGACGGGCGAGCCGCTGCACGTTCAGCAGCGCAAGCAGATCGAGGCCTACCGCGAAGCCTGGAAGGAGGCCGGTCACGCGCGGGAGCCGCGGGTGTCGGTCAGCCGCAGTGTCTTCGCGTTGACCAACGACCTTGACCGCGCCTACTTCGGCCGCGATCGTAGCTCGCGGGACCAGGTCGGCATGATCGACGAGACGACCAGGGCGATTTTCGGGCGATCCTATGCCGCGGAGCCGGATGAGCTGGTGCGGGCGCTCAAGGAGGACGAGGCGATCGAGGCCGCGGACACCTTGTTGCTGACCATCCCGAATCAGCTCGGTGTCGAGTACAACGCGCACGTGCTGGAGAGCATCCTCACCCACGTGGCGCCGGAGCTCGGCTGGCGCTGAGAATGCGCGGTTCGGCGGATGGGCCGGGGCGCCTCGCTCGTTACGATCGGGGGATCCCCGGCCATCGGAGGGTCCCATGAGACTGCCCCGATTCCACTTCCTTTCCGGCCTCGCCTTGGTCTTCTGCCTGGCCCTGCCGTCGACGGCGCAAGCGAGCGCGCCGGCCCCGCTCGGTGGCGGGAGCGTGTTGCAGACCGGTGCCTCGTCCCGGTGCACGGCGGGATTCGCCGCCGTCTCCGGGAACACCGGCTACCTGATCGCGAGTTCCGTCTGCGGCAGGCCCGGCGACACCGTCCGCAGCGCGGGCCGCGTGGTCGGGGTGGTCGCGGCGGCCCAGTCTCCGCCGACGGGCGCGATCGTCATCCGGGTCACCAACACGACCGACTGGCGGCTGGTGAGCTCGATCCCGCCCACCGACAGCCGGGTGACGATCACCGGATCGGTCGAAGCGCCGGTTGGCGCGTCGGTGTGCAGGTATGGCACGACCACCGGCTGGCGCTGCGGGATCATCCAGGCGAAGAACGTGTCGATCACCTTCCCCGAAGGGACGCTGACCGGCTTGACCCGCACTTCCGTCTGCGCCGAGCCGGGTGACAACGGTGGGCCGTTCGTCAGCGGGACGCAGGCGCAGGGGGTGCTGGTCGGCGGCAGCGGGAACTGCTCCAGCGGCGGCACCACCTACTTCTTCCCGGTCAACCGCGTCCTGGCGGCCTATGGGCTGACGATCCTCACCGGAACCTAGGAGGGCAGGACCCGCGGATACGGGGGAGGGTAGTGGCGCGCGAACGCCGGCGTGGTCGTCACCTGGGCATTCCCGACGGCGTCGAAGATCGTCTGGTGTTCCGGGGCGAGTTCGCCGGCTTCGGCGTTCAATGCGGCGGGCTCGCTCGACGGCCAGGGCGACGCGTGGTGCCCTCGCCAGCTTGTCCAAGTCGGGCTGGTGCGGGCCGAGATGAAGAGAGCATGGCCCCGGCCACTCGCGAGCCTTGCTCGTCGAGTTCGGAATGGACGCCGAAGACTACCTTCGCCGCGTTATAGCTGGCTGATTCAAAGCGGCAGGACTGGAGGAACTCCAGGTTTACGATCAAGATCATGCGATTCGCCATCAAGACTTCGCCGCAGGACACCGTTTGGTCCGACATGCTCGCCGTCTGGCAGGCCGCCGACGAGATCGAACTCTTCGAATCCGGTTGGACCTTCGATCACTTCTATCCCATTTTCTCGGATTCGACCGGTCCGTGCCTCGAAGGATGGGTGACCCTCACCGCGCTCGCGCAGGCCACGAAACGGCTCCGCCTTGGCACGCTGGTCAGCGGGATCCACTACCGGCACCCCGCGCTTGTCGCGAACATGGCCGCGACACTGGACATCGTTTCCGGCGGCCGCTTGGAGATCGGCGTCGGCGCGGGCTGGAACGAGGAGGAGTCCGACGCGTACGGCATGGAACTCGGCACCATCAAGGCACGCAGTGACCGGTTCGAGGAGGCCTGCGAGGTGCTCGTCGGCCTGCTGACCCAGGAGACCACCACGTTCCAGGGTGAGCATTACCAGTTGACCGACGCCCGGTGTGAACCCAAGGGCGTGCAGAAGCCGCATCCGCCGATCTGCATCGGCGGCAGCGGCGAGAAGCGGACCCTGCGCACGGCCGCGAAGTACGCCCAGCACTGGAACTTCGTCGGCGGTACGCCGGAGGAGTTCGCGCACAAGCGCGAGGTGCTGCACCGGCACTGCGCGGACATCGGCCGGGATCCGAGCGAGATCACCCTGTCCTCGCACGTCCGCCTCGGCACGGACGGCGACTACGCCCAGGTCGCCGCCGACGTCGAAGCACTCGGCGAAGTGGGTCTCGACCTGGCGATCATCTACCTGCCGCCGCCGCACACGCCCGCCGTGCTGGAGCCGCTCGCGAAGGTGTTCGAGCCGCTGCGCTGAGATTTCGAAGGCCGGCCGGGGAACCACGGACCGTTGCGGAACCGGCCGGTCTCGCTATACGGTGACAGGCTAGAACAGGTTGCAGTTCTGCCCGGTGGGCGGACCGAGGAGCGGACATGGCGAACAGGGCTGCGCGCGGCGACGAGGCCGACTACGTGGTCGTCGGATCGGGCAGCTCGGGTGCCGCGATCGCGGGCAGGTTGGCGGAGTCCGGAGCCAGCGTGATCGTGCTCGAGGCGGGGAAGAGCGACGACAGGATGCTCGTCAAGAAGCCGGGGCTGGTCGGCCCGATGCACGCCGTGCCCCGGCTCAAGAAACCCTTCGACCGGGGCTACTACTCGGTGCCGCAGAAACATGTTCTCGATCGGCGGATGCCGGTGCCGCGCGGCAAGGTGGTCGGCGGCTCCAGCTCCATCAACGGCATGGTCTACGTCCGCGGCAACCGCGCGAACTTCGACTCGTGGACCGCCGAGGGCAACAAGGGCTGGGACGCCGACAGCGTCAACGCCGCGTACAAGCGGATGGAGGACTTCGAGGACGGCGAGACCGAGTTCCGGGGCTCGGGCGGTCCGATCCGGGTCACCCGCAACAAGACCCCGCAGGAGGGCACGCTTCAGTTCCTCCAGGCGACCGCCGAGGCGATCGGCTGCGAGATCCTCGACGACTACAACGCCGAGTCCCAAGAGGGCGTCAGCCGGATGCAGCAGAACGCCGCCGACGGCCTGCGCTACAGCGCCTCGCGCGGCTACATCCACCATCTCGCGCCCGCCAGGCTGCAGGTCCAGTCCGGCGTGCTGGCGAAGAAGGTGCTCATCGAAAACGGCCGTGCCGTCGGTGTCGAGGTCGTCGACGCGAACCGGGGACAGCGAACGCTGCGCGCGGGCAAGGAGGTCATCCTCTCGGCAGGTTTCGTCGGGTCCGCGCACCTGCTGATGTTGTCCGGGATCGGCCACGCCGAGCAGCTGAAGGAGCACGGCATCGACGTCGTCGCGGATCTGCCGGTCGGCGACAACCTGCACGACCACATGTTCCACGCGCTGACCTTCCGCGCGTCGTCGAGCAAGAACAGGGGGACGCCGCCGTACTTCGCACGCGGCCTCGTCAGCGAGCTGATGCGGCCAGGCACGACGTTCCTGGCGAACTCGGTCTTCGAGGCGGTCGCCTTTCTCAAGACCTCCCAGGCCGCCGAGGTGCCCGACCTCCAGCTACACCTCCTGCCGTGGGCCTACGTGACGCCCAACCAGGACGCGCCGATCCGGCACGACGTCGACAAACGGCCCGCGCTCACCGTGCTGACCACGCTGATCTACCCGAAGAGCCGCGGCACCCTGCGCCTCGCTTCGGCCGATCCCATGGCGGCACCGCTCATCGACCCTCGGTACCTGTCCGACCCGGCCGATCTCGAAGTGCTCGGCGAGGGCTCGGAGATGGTTCGTGAGATCTTCGCCTCCGGGGCGTTCAACGGTTCGATCAAGGAAGAACTCCATCCGGGCGAGGGGGTGCGGGGCCAGGAGTTGCGCGACGCGATCCTGAATCGCGCGACGTCGGTCTACCACGGTGTCGGCACCTGCCGGATGGGCGTCGACGAACTCGCGGTCGTCGGTCCCGACCTCAAGGTCCGCGGGGTCGACGGCCTGCGGGTCTGCGACGCCTCGATCATGCCGTCGATCACCGGCGGCAACACCAACGCGCCCGCCATCATGATCGGCGAAATGGGCGCGCAGCTCGTCCTTTCGGACAACTGACGGAAAGAGGGCCATGACCGTCACACCGCTCGCGCTCACCCGTCCGGCGTCGGTGACCGACGCGTTCCTGCGGCGGCTGGCCGCCCGAGTGCCGGGCTCGTCCGGCGCGACCTGGAAGCTCACCGAGGTCTACACCGGCGACGTACTCGTCGAGCTGCCCCAGTCGACACCCTCGGACATCGAGCAGGCGTTCGTCACGGCGCGCGCCGCGCAGGAGAAGTGGGCCGCCACCCCGCTCAAACGGCGGCTGGAGGTGTTCAACCGGGCGCACACGCTCTTCGTCGACAACGCGCCTGCCGTCACCGACCTCATCCAGGTCGAGAGCGGCAAGAACCGGCGGATGGCGATCGAGGAGACCTGTGACCCGGTGATGGTGATGAGCCATTACCTGACGCGGGCCGCCAAACTGCTGGCGCCGGCCCACCGCGGCGGACCGATCCCGTTTCTGACGACGTCGACCGAGATCCGGCGGCCCAAGGGTGTGGTCGGGATCATCGCGCCGTGGAACTTCCCGTTCGCCACCGGCATTTCCGACGCCGTCCCGGCGTTGATGGCCGGAAACGCGGTGGTGCTGAAACCCGACAACAAGACGGCGCTCTCCCCGCTCTACGGCGTGGAGCTGCTCGAGCGGGCCGGACTGCCGAAGGGCCTGTTCCAGGTGGTGTGCGGTGAGGGTCCGGACGTCGGCCCCACTCTGATCGATCAGGCGAACTACGTGATGTTCACCGGGTCCACCGCCACCGGCCGGGTGATCGGCGAACGGGCGGGCCGCAACCTCATCGGCTGCTGTCTCGAACTCGGCGGCAAGAATCCGATGATCGTGCTCGAAGACGCCGACCTGGCCGAGGCCGTGCAGGGCGCGATCTTCGGCGCTTTCGGCAACACCGGGCAGATCTGCATGCACATCGAGCGGATCTACCTGCCGGAGTCCCGGTACGAAGAGTTCAAGAACGCGTACGTGGCCAAGACCAAGGCGCTCGACGTCCGCGCCACCTACGACTTCGGGCCCGACATGGGCTCCCTCGTCTCCGCCGACCACCTGAGCCGGGTCAAGGCGCATGTCGACGACGCCGTCGCGAAGGGTGTGACCGTCCTTTGTGGAGGAAAGCCGCGACCCGACCTCGGCCCGGCGTTCTTCGAACCGACGATCCTCGAAGGCGTCACGAAGGACATGCTCTGCGGCGTCACCGAAACCTTCGGACCCGTTGTGGCACTGCACAAGTACCGTACGATCGACGAGGCTGTCGCGTTCGCCAACGACACCGAGTACGGCCTCAACGCCTCCGTCTGGGGCGGTGACGTCGGCGCCGCACGTGCCGTGGCCGCGCGGATCGAATCCGGCAACGTCAACATCAACGACATCCTCGCCACCGCGTACGCCGCGAAGGGGACGCCGTCCGGCGGCGTCAAGAATTCGGGCGTCGGCGCCCGCCACGGGGACCAGGGCCTGCTCAAGTACACCGACGTGAAGAACGTGGCGGTGCTCAAGAAGCAGGTCATGGGTCCCCGCGGCGGCCAGACCTACGAGAAGTACGTCGAGGGGATGCTGTCGGGGTTGAAACTCCTGCGGCGCCTGCGTATCCGCTAGACCGTGTCCGGGGAGTCGGTGTGCTGCGGCGCGGCCAGCACACAGGCGATGCTGAACACGCACACGCCGATCAGCAGGCCGATCGCCGGCCGGACACTGCCCGTCGCCTGGGACAACAGGGTCGACACCAACGGCGACAGGCCGCCGAAAAGCGCGCCTGCCAGGTGGTAGGACAGCGAGATGCTGGTGTACCACGCCCGCGGGCGGAACATCTGCGACAGGATGGCGGCGATCGGGCTGTAGATCGCCGTCATCGCGAGGCGCATCGCCACGAACGCCGCGATGATCAGCGCCGCGTTCTTGGTCGAGAGCACCAGGAACTGCGGGTCCGTGAGCGCGGCGACGCCGACCAGGCCGAACACGACCACCCGCACCCGGCCGAAGCGATCGCCGAGCCAGGCCGCGCCGAAGCTGACGACCAGTTCGACGAACGCGGTGATGGTGAGCGCGTTCAGCACGAGCGATTCGCGGACGCCGACGGCCGGATCGGTCGCGTACGCCGTCGCGAAGGTGGTGACGAGGTAATAGCCGCCGACAGCGACCGGCAGCACGCAGATGTCCAGCAGGATCGGCTTCCAGTTCGTCCGGACGGCGTACAGGACGGGGACGCCGGGTTCTTCGGCGGTTTCCTCGAAGATCCGGTGACTCCTCGACCTTCAGCCGCACGAGGAGGCCGACGCCGATGAGCAGCACGGACGCGAAGAACGGGATCCGCCAGCCCCACGTGGTGAACCATTCGGTGCCGCCGATGCTCAGGAGGCCGAACAGTCCGGTGGCCAGCAGCGCGCCCGCCGGGTTTCCCGCCTGGGCGAAAGCGCCGTAGAAGATCTTCTTGCCCGGCGGCGCGTGTTCGACGGCCAGCCCTTGGGCGAATTCGAGCACCACGAGCACGGTCTTCCTGGCCCACCGCGCGACGTTGGGCGGAGCGGCTCTACCGCGACTTGCGTCAGTGGACCGAAGTGGACCGCGGCGACCACTTCCCGGGGCTGGAGCAGCCGAAGCCGCTGGTTTCGGAAATCAGGGACGCGTTCCGCGGCCTCCGGCAAAACGGTTAAAAGCGCCAGACCTTCGGAGGGATACGGCGGGAGCCGGCGCTCCTATCGTCGGGTGGCGAACCGGAATCCCGTTGAGGAGCGCCTGATGAAGATCGTGCGCATGATCGGACTGGCCGTGGTGACGGCCTCCGCGCTGGTGCTGTCCATGACGGCGGCGTCCGCACACGACCCCGAGACGGCGGAGGGACAGGCGGCGGCGAGGACCTTCCTGGCCGACCACGTGCCGGCCGAGCGGCACGCCGTCACCGGTACCGCGGCGGGTGTTCCGTGCGTCAACGGCATGGCCGACAAATACCCGTGCAAGAACGTCGATCTGCTCAGCGTGCTTCCGTTGTCCGGTCTCGGAGGCGGGAACGGCAACGACATCTGGGGCTGGACCGATCCTTCCTCCGGCAAGGAATACGCGATCGTCGGCCGGACCAACGGCACCGCGTTCGTCGACCTGAGCGTCCCGACCTCGCCGAAGTTCCTCGGCAACCTGCCGTCCAACGGCGGCAGCAGTTCGTGGCGTGACATGAAGGTGTACAAGAACCACGCGTTCATCGTGGCCGACTTCATCACCGGGCACGGCATGCAGGTGTTCGACCTGACCAGGCTGCGCACGATCACCACTCCGCAGACCTTCACCGCCGACGCGCTGTACCGGGAATTCGGTCCGGCGCACAACATCGCGATCAACGAGGAGACCGGTTTCGCTTACGCGATCGGCTCCAACACGTGCAGTGGCGGTCCGCACATCGTCAACATCCAGAACCCGAAGGCGCCGGCCAGGGCGGGCTGTGTTTCGCAGGACGGCTACACCCACGACACGCAGTGCGTCGTCTACCGGGGACCGGACGCGGCGTACCGCGGCAAGGAAATCTGCTTCAACGCCAACGAGGACACGCTGACCATCGTCGACGTCACCGACAAGGCGAGGCCGGTCCAGATCTCCCGCAAGGGCTACTCGGGCGCGCAGTACTCGCACCAGGGCTGGCTGACCGGCGACCAGCGGTACTTCCTGCTGGACGACGAACTGGACGAGTCGCGCGGCACCGACAAGCGCACCAAGACCTACGTCTGGGACCTGGCGAAGCTGTCCGCTCCGGTGCACACCGGCGTCTACAGTTCACCCGCCACCGCGATCGACCACAACCAGTACATCAAGGGCCAGTACTCCTACCAGGCGAACTACCAGGCGGGGCTGCGCATCCTGGACGTCAGCGGGGTCGCGTCGGCGAAGCTGTCCGAAGTCGGCTACTTCGACATCTACCCTTCGGGCAACTCCGCGAACTTCAACGGGGCGTGGAGCAATTACCCGTACTTCTCCAGCGGCATCGTCATCGTCAACGGCATCGAGCAGGGCCTGGTCGTGGTGAAGCCGAACCTCGGCGGGAAGTGACCGGGGACGATCGTGCGCAAACCCCGGCTCACGGACTGGTTGTTCCTGGCGCTGGCCTTGGTGCTCGGTGTGGCCGCGGTGTTCGTCGCGCTCCGGCCGACACCCGGCTCCGCGCATTCGGCTCACCAGCGGCCCGCCGCGGACACCGTGACGGCGGACCTGCTTCCCGCCGGGCACAGTGACGGGCTGTCGGAGGCCGAAAGCGGGTACCGGTTCGAGCGGATCACCACGCCCTCCGTCCGGGGCCCCGAGGTGCCGGTCGCCTTCCGGATCCTCGGGCCCGACGGACGACCGGTCACCCGTTTCCTGGACAACCAGACCAAACAACTGCATTTCTTCACCGTGCGCGACGACATGAACGTCTTCCAGCACGTGCATCCGACCTTGGACGGCGACGTCTGGCGCACGA
>Ga0196958_10000504_pt1 | contig 12738 bp, 8 predicted proteins | sample S1v_10metaG_FD_148654 | JGI IMG/M metagenome (GOLD analysis project Ga0196958, IMG submission 148654) | Soil microbial communities from Anza Borrego desert, Southern California, United States - S1+v_10 | ecosystem: Environmental > Terrestrial > Soil > Desert | place: USA: California | collected...
CCATCGTCGCGGACATCCAGGGGCCGAAGCTCCGCATCGGCGAGGTCGAGGGCGTGCAGTACCTCGAGTCGGGGCAGCCCTTCGTCATCTGGACCGAGCCCCGCGTCGGCAACGCCCGCGAAGTCTCGACGCCATTCACACCGCTTCCGGACGAAGTCCAGATCGGGCAGCGCATCCTCATCAATGACGGACTCGTGGAGCTCGTCGTCACGTCCGTCGACGACAAACGCGTCTCGACGCGCGTCATCCACGGCGGGCCGATCTCCTCGAAGAAGGGGATGAACTTCCCCGACTCCGAGCTCACCATCCCTGCCATCACCGACAAGGACAAGCTCGACGTGCGCTTCGCCGTCGCGCAGCAGCTCGACTACATCGCCGCGTCGTTCGTGCGTCGCAAGAGCGACATCGTCGACCTGCGCGAGCTCCTCCACGAAGCGGGCGGTGACGACGTGCATGTCATCGCGAAGCTGGAAAAGCCGCAGGCCATCGACAACCTCGACGAGATCCTCGAAGTCTCCGACGGCGTGATGGTCGCCCGCGGCGACCTCGGCGTAGAGCTGCCGCCCGAGGCCGTCCCCATCATCCAGAAGAAGATCCTCGCACGGGCGAGCCGGTGGGGGAGGTTCGCCATCACCGCGACGCAGATGCTCGAGTCGATGACCACGAACTCGCGTCCCACGCGCGCCGAAGCGTCGGACGTCGCGAACGCGATCCTCGACGGCTCCGACGCGGTCATGCTCTCCGCCGAGACCGCGTCCGGCAAATACCCGGTCGAAGCGGTGCAGATGATGGCCCGCATCGTTTTCGCGGCCGAGGCGAACCGCCAGCATGTCGCGACGCCATGGGAGCGCGAGCCGTTCCGCAAGAGCGCGGAGACCGACGAGTTCACCGACGCCCTCGCCGGCGCCGCGAACTATGCCGCCGAACAGCTCCAGGCCAAGTACATCGTCGTCTTCACCCAGACCGGTTTCGCGGCCCGGCTGATGTCGAAGTTCCGCCCCGAGGTCCCGATCATCGCGCTGACGCCGTCGAGCTGGGTGGCGCGGCGGATGAACCTGCTGTGGGGCGTCCAGCCGTTCGTCCTCAAAGATACCGGCGATTTTCACGAACAGATCGTCGATCGCGTGGACGATTACCTCCTGGCCAAGGACATCGTCCGCCCCGGAGACCGCCTCGTCATCCTGATGGGGTCGCCGATCTACCAGCGGGCAAAGACGAACCTGCTTCGGGTGCACCGGGTCCGCGAGTGAGTGTCGTTTCCGTCACGTCCTGTTGCTCGTCCCGAAAGCGGGTGTAACATCCGCATGGCATTCCGACCGGCGCGTCGCCGGAGAGGGAATGTGAAGTGGCGGGGCGCGGCGTTCCCATTACAGGTTTTCTGTACGACACCGAAGGGAGGAGGTACATGCGCCGGATCCAAGCAATTGCAACTGCAGTAATCCTCCTCGCGGCTGCTGCGCCTTCCCGCGCCGCCGAGGCGCCGCTCACCGGCGCCCTGCAGGTCCTCGGCACCGTCACCAACGCCGCGCGTCCCGTCTCGCACGCGCTCGTCATCGCCCTCAATCTCCAGGACCTCGCCACCGTCCAGGCCTGGACCAACGGCGACGGCACGTTCAAGCTGCCGAATCTCCGCTCCGGCATCTATAAAGTGATCGCGGTGAAGCAGGGCTTCGCCCCCGCCATCACCACGGTCGTTCCCACACGCGACAGTCATCGCCTCGTCCTCCGCCTCGAAGCCGAAAAGGCGGTCAAGCGGAAAAACGCCAATCAGGAAATCTGGGAGCTGCGTGCTTCCCTCCCTCCGGACGTCCTGCGCGAGCTCGAGTTCGCGATGGCGCCGGTCGAGCTGGCTTCGTACGAGATCCCGCGCTTCCGCGGCGAGATGCTCTCGCTGACCGGCGTCACCAACCAGCCCGCCAATCCCGCCTACGCCCAGACCGCCCTCGGCGTGCAGGGCCGGATCGGCGAGACGTGGCAAGTCGGCATCCGCGGCAACCTCCAGCGATTCGAGGATCCGAACGACGAGATTCGCTTCGGTGGATCGCCGGTCGCGGAGTCGAGCGTCATGTCGATGGAGCTGCGCTCCTCGCCGACGCAGTCGTACCGCGTCGCGTCGACCAAGAGCTCGTTCGTCTACGCCACCGGCGAGGAGACGGCGCGTCAGGCCGACGTCCGCGCGCACAATTTCGAGTGGCAGCAGGGCGATGCCCACGTGCAGGTGCGCTACTTCGCGCAGGACAACCTGTTCCGCGGCACGGCCGCCAATGAATCGAACCTGATCGAAGTCGCCGGCAGCGTCCCCGTGTTGCAGACGCGCCGCAACGACCTCGGCATCGCCATCCGCGTGACGCAGGAAAGCGTCGCCACGCATGACAACGCGTTGCGCATCGCCGACGTCTCCGCGAACGGCTCACTGCATCTCGTGCCGTCGTTCGTGCTGCATTACGGCATGGCCAGCCGCATCGGCGTCGACGGGCAGGAGTGGGCACCGCGCACGGGTGCGGAGTGGAAGCTGACGGAGAACACGTCCATCGTCGGCTCGATGCTCTACAAAGTCGTCGACCGCGATCCGAGCCGCATCGCCAATCCCAGCCTCGTCTTCCTCTCCGAGGACACACGGGTGCTGCCGCGGTATGCGTATACGTTCGGGTTCGTGAGTGGGAAGGACGAGGCGAATCGCTTCTCCGCGATCGCCACGATCTCCGCGATCGACGATCCGCTGCGCGTCGTTTTCGCCGACGAAGCGAATCAGTTCTGGGATGGCCTGTACGTCGAATCGGGTGATGTGCGTCGCGATCTCCGCATCGCGTATCGCCGCCAGTTCGGACAGTATCTCGCCATCGACGTCTCGACCGCCGCCGGGACGGCCACACAGCGGCATCCGGCCCTCGGCGAGCGGGAGAAGGTCTACATCTCCGGCGATCTGCAGTCGACGTTCTCGCCGACGCGCACGTCGCTGGCGGTGTCCTACCGCGAGATCCAGCAGCCGGGTGAGCTGACCGAAGAGGACTACCAGAGCGAGCGCCTGCATCTGCGCATGGCCCAGTCGCTCTATCTGCCCGTCGACATCAAGCTGCTCCTCGGCCTCGAGCTCGCGCGCGCCGCGAACTCGCCGTATCTCGTCGACGCGCTGACGGCAGGCGAGGGCCACTCGAAGAAGTACATCGGCGGCCTCGCGGTGAACTTCTGAAGCGTCCCACACGCGAGGAGCTCCTCGCGGCGCAAAACAAGACACTTCCAGACGTCATCGCACCGCATCTCGACGTTCTCTTCTGCGGCATCAATCCCGGCCTCTACACCGCCGCCGTGCAGCAGCACTTCGGACGCCCCGGCAACCGCTTCTGGCCGACCCTGCATCGCGCGGGATTCACGCCGCGGCTCTTCCATCCCTCCGAACAGCACGAGTTGCTCGAGCTCGGCCTCGGCATCACGAACGTCGTCGCGCGTGCGACCGCTGCCGCGGACGAGCTGACGGCCGACGAGCTTCGCGAAGGCGGGAAGCTCCTCGCGCGCAAAGTGAAGCGCTACAAACCGCGGTTTCTGGCGATCGTCGGCATCGGCGCATACCGCACGGCGTTCGAGCGGCCGAAAGCGAAGATGGGATTGCAGCCGGAAACGATCGGGGAGACGAAGGTGTGGGTTCTGCCAAACCCTTCGGGCCTCAACGCGAACTATCAGCCGGCGCAGCTCGTGGAGCTGTTCGGCGCACTGCGGAGCGCTGCCGTTCGCGGCGCCTGACGCGGCGTCGCCTTCGCGCCGCTACTCCAGCTTCAAAAACACCACCCCGTCGAGAATGCACGTCTTGCTTCCCGTGACCATCTCGCCGCCCACCTCGTAGTACCCCTCCGCGGAGCGCGGCAGGTTTGGATACCCGCCCGTGAGCCGCCCTTCGGTGATCTCCTCGAACGAGATTCTCTGCGTCCGGAGGCTGCTGCCTGCACCTGGCTGCGGGTCGTGAATCAGCAGGTCGTCATCGACATAGCCGACCACCGTCACCCAATGCCCACCGCTGCGGCGATAGTCGCCGGTGTCCTCGTCGTACGTGTACCAGCCGACGTTCAGCCACACCGCGCTCTGCTCATCCGCGATCGACGCTTTGACGTCGTCGAGGTCCGGATGCTCGCTGTAGTGATACTCCTCGGGCACCGGACGCCACCCTTCGAACGAGAGCTCTTCGATCGTGTATCCGTTCTCCGTGACGTACGTCTCGACGCCTGCCAGCACCTGTTCGACGTCCGTCCCTCTCGTCGGAGACGTGTTCATGTAGTTGCGGCCGGACAGGGTACGGATCATGGCGATCTGCGCGCGCTTCGTATTTCCCTCGGGCCGCAGATCGTCATACCCGTTTGCCGCGAGCCACATCAGCGAATTCGACACCGCCGTCGGCGCGCAGAACTGCGAGCCGCCTTTGGCGAAGCCGGCTTCACGGTCCGTCTGCAGAAAATCGGGAGTCTGCGCCACCTTCGCGCGGTGGGAGTCGGCACTCAGGGCAGTTGCGGAGAAGGTGAGGAGGAGGGCAGCCGTCGCAATGCGCATGATGAAGGTGGGTGCGGGCAGGACGCCCGCACCCGGATGGAGTCTTACTCGAACTCGAGGGCGACTTCTTCTTCGCAGAAGTCGAACTGCTGCGCCTCGGACTCTTCGCCGTTCGCGAAGACGGCCTTGAAGTACTGCTCGCAGCTCTCACCATTGGTCGACTGGTCCCACACGAGCGTGACCGTCTTGCCCGGCTGGATGCCGCTGCCGATGTTGAAGAAGCCGTACTCCTCGCCGTCCTCGGAGACGAGGATCTTCGTGATCTTCGTGTCCGTGTTATTCGTGACCTTGAACTTGTACTCGTCGGCGAACGCGGTGACGCTCACGAGCAGGGCGGCAGCAACGACAAACATTCTGGCTTTCATCTTTTCTCTTCTCCTGTGTATGGATAATTCACCTGTCGCGGCACGGGCGCCGGGGCAGATCTCGGAAACAATGGGACTCAATCCTCCGCTACGACGATCACGCGGTCTTCCGCGCCGAACGTGACGTTCGTGCTCTTCGGCGGATTCACGCGCACGCCGTGACCGTTCTCGCTGGCGAGGCGATAGCCGAGGGCGACCTCGCCGCGGCGCCGCGCCGCTTCGACCAGATGCCAGTACGACATCGGCTTGCCGGTCACGACGTAATCAGAGACGGGACGCAGATAGATCTCCGAGCCGTCCGAATCGAACACGTCGTCGAATACGGCGCGAAGATCGCGATTCTCGGTCACCTGCGCGACGAGGAGACTGGTCAGGTTCTCGCTGACGATGAAGTCGTCCGCCTGCGTCACCTCGGCCAGCTCGCGGTTGCGCACGTCGAGCATCTCGCTGACGATCGAGTAGCGGTTCGTGCCCGCCTTCGCCTCGATGTCGCGCAGATGCAGCAGCGTGACGAGCGTCTTCGCGTCCGCCTTCTGCACCGGCAGGTCGTCGGCGTAGCAGAGCACGATGATGTGCTCGTACTGTTCGGGGTTCACGCTCTCGATCGTGGTGCGGTCGGACGAATCGCCGCGGCGGAAGTCGAGCTCCTGCCGCGACAGCATCGGACGCAGCGCGTCGATGTCGTCCCCGATGCTCGCCGAGTCCCCGACCACCGTGATCAGCGATCCCGGTGCGACGTAGTTGTCGAGCTCGCGAATGATGATCGGTGCACGCGAGCTCCAGCCGAGGAGCAGCGTTTTTTCAGGAACCGGCGTCGATTCGCGCTTCGCCACCATCAGCGAGGTGTCGAGTGTCGGATTCTGCTTCGTGACCTGGATGGTCGCGGCGTCGGCGGCGATGACGATTGCCTGGTCACCCGCGGCGAAGCGGCGGTCCATCGGCGGGTTGAGCTGCACGATGCCGTCCGCGGTCTTCACGCCGATGAGCGTCGACGACTCGAACGCGAAGAGCGCGTCGGCGAACGAGAGGTTGTCGAGCGCGGCGTCGCGTTTGAAGTAAATCTCGTCGCCGCCGTAATCGAGCAGTTCCGTGTACACCGTCGAGAGACCGGTCTGTCGGCACGTCTGCGCGACCACGCGCGCGATCGTTTCGCCGGTCTCGATGAGCTGCGCTTCGTCGCGGCCGACCAGACGCGCGGGCTCCATGTTCTTGCGCTCGCGGATCTCCGCGACGATGTGGAACTTCTCTTCGCGCCGTTCCGGATGGTTCGTCACGGCGAGGATGGTCTTGATCACTTCCGCGTCGGGATCGTCACCGTCCGGCGAGAGCACGACGATGGCGCGCGCCGCGTTGAAGTTGACGATCTTCAGGTCGCCCAGGTCGATCGGATTGCCGCGGCGGCAGACGATGCGCGTGGACTTCGTGTCCGGGATGCGCTCGCGCACTTCGTCGTCCATCGACACCTTATCGCGATCCGCCATCACCACGATGACGTTGCGCTTGCGATGCTCGTTGCCGAGGATCAGCTCGCCGACGATCGCGAAGATGCGGTCGTTCCAGCCGAGGATGACGATGTGGTCCGTCTCGGCGACGAGCGAGCGGCCCTTGCGGAGCTCCTCGATCTGGTTGCCGACGCCGTTCGAGATGAGACCGATGAGCGTGCCGACGATGAACACGCCGCCGAGGGTCACGACGAGCATCATCAGGAGATAGGGGACGGGGCCCGTGTCGCCGCCCATCGTGCCGGCGTCGAGGGTGCGCATGAGGTTGTGCCACATGAGCGCCGGGAACGAGAGCTTGGCGCCGCCTTCCGCCGGCGGTGCTGCGCCGAGGATGGAAAGGATGATGGACGCCGCAGCCAGGAAGACGATCGTGACGATCGCCAGCCACGCGATGAGCGCTGGGGTACCTCGGGACAAAGTATTGTCGAACGCGTAGCGAAGCCGCTGGCGAAGCGTGAACGTTTTCACTTGGACCTCTCTCAAAAATTGGACCGGCGCTCACAGTAACAGAAATCCTGCGTTTGAAAATGGTCAGTTCTCACCTGCGGCTATGATTCATGGATGAGGACATTCATTGCTGCCCTTTTTTTGACGCTCGCGGCCTCGCCGGCCTTCTCCCAGGAATCGGAGATCGTCGCCGACCGCCCCGGTCTCGCCGACGGTTCAGTGACGGTGGGAAGGGGAGTGGCGCAACTCGAAGCAGGTGTCACTCGGGAGGGGGATGAGGAATTACTGACAATCCCGCTTCTGCTGCGCTACGGTCTGACCGATCGCATCGAGCTGCGTCTCGAGAGTGACACCTTCGGCATCTCCGAGGACGACAACGACATCGCCCCGGTCGCGCTCGGCTTCAAATGGCGCTTCCGCGACGGCGACGTTCCGCTGTCCATCATCGCCAACGTCCAGCCGCCCTCCGGCGGCGGCATTCTGCGCACGTCGGAGTTCGAGACCGAAGCGCGCCTCGTCAGCGACATCGCCCTCGCCAACGATTTCTCCCTCACCCCGAACGTCGGTGTCCATTTCGTCGAAGGCGGTGAGGCGACCGCGGTCTTCGCCGCATCGCTCGAACACCCCCTCGGCCCCCTCGGCGCTTTCATCGATTTCGAATCGCGCATCGCCGACGGCGACACGTCCATGATCATCGACGGCGGTTTTGCCTGGGTCGTGCGGCCGGACACGCAGTTGGATCTCTCCGCCGGCGTGGACGTGACGGGCGACCAATATCCCGACTGGTTCATCGGCGTCGGCTACAGTCGCCGCTTCTGACGTGCGCGGTGCACGTGGAATGTGGCGACGGTGCATCGCGGGCGTACACCTCGAACAGTCGTCGATGAGGACTCGGATCGCCGCCGCGCTGTTCTTCCTCCTCGCGCTATCGAGTGGTTGTAGCCGCGCGGGGGCGGACCCGCAAGACGGCGGCGTGCATGCGTCTGAAACGGCGCAAGCCGAGAAAAAGCAGACGTCCGCTGCGAAGAGCTGGCGGAGTGCGCTCTACCCGAAGAATTGGACTCCCGGCTTCACGATCGATGGCGCCGAGGTGCCGGCGGAGCAGCGCCGGATGCTGCACGACTTTTCTTACGCTGGGTATCACCGTGGCGAGAAACCGATCCCGGCGAACCCTCCCGGCAAGGTCTACGACATTACGCGTTTTGGTGCGAAGCCGGACGATCAGCTCGACGACACGGCGGCCATTCAAAACGCGATTGACGCCGCTGGAAAGGCTGGCGGCGGCATCGTCACGGTGCCCCGCGGTGAGTATCGGATCCAGCCTCCCTCCGCATCCGCCGATTCCGCACTGTGGATCAGGCATTCGGGCGTGGTGCTGCGCGGAACGGTCGAAGGCGGAAAACTCGTTTCGAGGCTCCTCAACACCTCGGCGCAAATGCGTAGCAAGCAGGTAGTCAGGGTGTATCCGCCGGCGGGAGGCACCTGGTCCGATGACGCCGGTCAGACCAGCGTCAAACTTCGCGAAGACCTCCTTTTACCCACCAGTGTCCTGCCCGTCGAACAGACGGCTCATTTCCAGGTGGGCGATTGGATCGTCGTGGGCGCTTCGACGACGGAGGCGTTCATTCGCGAACACGGAATGCTGACGGAACGATACGGCTGGAAACCCGATGACCCGCGAGGCCCGAGGTTTTGCCGGCAGATCACTGCCGTCAATGCGGTGGCGCGGACCATCTCGATCGACATCCCTACGCGCTACCCGCTGAAAATCCGCGACCAAGCCCGCCTTTACAAGATTCCTCCTCCCATCCAGGAAGTGGGGATCGAGAACCTCAGGATGGCGATGCTCGAAAACACAAAGGCGGGCTGGGATGACCACGATTACGAAAAGCCCGGCACCGGCGCTCATGAGGTGCATGGTTCGAGTCTGATCGTAATGGAGCATGCGGCGAACTGCTGGGTGCGGCGCGTTGAAACCTACCAACCTGGCAATACAACGACGAACTCTTCGAATCCGGCCGGGAACTACCACGTTTTGTCCTACGGCATCCGCACACCGTTCTCGCGCGGAATCACCGTGGCCGACTGCGTCATTTCCAATCCCCAGTATCGCGGCGAGGGCGGCAACGGGTACGCCTATGTGCTCGAAGGAAGCGACAGCCTGTTCGTGAACAGTATCGCGAACAACTCTCGCCACGCGTTCTCCCACAAAGGCATGGGTGTCACTGGGAATGTCATCTGGCGTTGCACCTCGAACACCGCCCGCTTGGCGACCGATTTTCACATGTGGCTGTCGGCGGCGAACCTGATCGATAACATGACGCTCGATCAGGATTCGATCAGCGCCGCGGTTCGTCCCTGGGGAGGGAAGCCGTCGCACGGCATCACGACGTCGCGATCCGTCCTGTGGAACACCCATGGCGTGGCTTACCAGCGGGACAGACCGTTCATCGTCAATTCCAGGCAGTGGGGACATGGGTATGTGATTGGTACCCGCGGCCCGGCTCGCGTCGTCCAGGTGACACCCACCATGGTCCACGACGTCGAAACCGGCGTGACCGATGTCAACGGCACGATCCAGCCCGATTGGGTGGAAGGGGCACCACGCACCGATGGCGTCGATGACGGACGTTCAGGTGACACGCTCGAACCTGCGTCACTGTACGCGGATCAGTTGGAACGGCGGCTCCGTACGTTGAGAGGACGGAAGTAACGCCGGCATGCGCATGCCGGCGAGACACATTACAGAAACGCGCGGAAGAAGGCTTGAGCAAAGGCCGATTGTTGCACCTGCGCCGAATCGAGCGGGTTATCCCACCAGATGCCTTCGCTGTTGGCGAGGACGATGAACGTCAGATCCTCGTCGGGGACCTTGAGGTACAGCGCTGAGTACGCGTCATCCCACCACCCGGAATGCCAGCGGATCTCGTGACCTTCGTACTGCTGCGCGAACCAGCCAACGCTATAGGCCAGCGATTCCCCGGCAGGCGAGCGCATGGGCCTCATCATGGCGTCGTACGAAGGAGGCGAGAGGAGCGTGCCTCGCTCGAGTGCGGCATCGAACCGGGCGAGGTCGAGCACTGTAGAAACGATTCCTCCCGCGGCGCCGTCTCCCTGCGGCGACGGCCTGGGTGAACGTACAACGGCGCCCGTGCTGTCCACGTGGTATGGGAGCGCGATTGTTTCGGCCAGATCCGTCCGTAATGGCAGGTCGCGGTGCCTGCGTGCGGAGTGCGTCATCCCCGCGGCACGGAAGACGTAATGCGCCACGAGATCAGAGAACGAAGAGCCCGTGGCTTGCATGATGGGGCGGGAGGCCCACGAGAACAGCACTGGATTGTAGGTGAATCGCGCCCCCGGCTGGCCGGTCGCGGTATGTGTCAGTAGATGGCGTATTGTATGGACCGGCGGATCGCAGGTCAGGCCTTTGGCAAAGAGTGTTGGCTGCTCGCGGAATTCACTGCAGAACGCTGCCCATTCACTGTAATCGGCGATTGGACGGTCCAGATCGAGCCGCCCTTCCTCGACGAGGCGAAATGCGACGACCGCGGAGATCGGCTTGGTGACCGAGGCGATGTCGTAGGGCGTCTCGGGCGTCGCGGGAATCCGCCGCTCCAGATCGGCATATCCGAATCCGCGGGCGAAGATGACCTCACCGTCTCTGACCACTGCGACCGACAGCCCCGGAATCTGCGCGGCGATCCGCAGTGAGTCGATGGTCTGCGCAAACTCCGACAGTTCGAGCGCCGGCTTCGTCGAAGGTTGCCGGTCGGGCGCCTGTGTGCAGGAGGCGAGGAGAAGGAAGGCGATGCCGGTGATTGTGGATGATCTCAAGGAACCCTCACAGCCAGTCGTGTCGGCGAGACACCTCGTCTACGGGCGGGCTACAGGGAAGTTTCACGACAGGCGACGGGCCGGGCAAGCGCCGGCGTGAGAGAGCGGAGACCGCGCGCTTGTTCGCGTTGAACATGCCGCGCGCGTACGTGGGCGCACGTGCGACCGCAATCGTCCGCCCGACCTACCTACTTCGTGGGTGCGAACTGCAGGACCGCTTCGTTCAAGCCGGGACGTGCGACGATCTTCACCGGCGCGTCAGGTCCAAGACCTGCCAGGGCGGCGCGGACTTCGCCGGCCGATCCGGCAGGCCACATCTCATACGCACCGAGCGGCATCTGCCGCAATACGATGCGTCCGTCGGCGCCCGAAACCGGGATCGCGCCCTGCTGACGTGCCAGCGCCTGCTGCACCTCGAAAGGTACGACGATGCCGTTGTAGCGCAGCACTACCCAGACGTCAGGAATTGGTTGCTGCGCCGTCGTTCGCGACGTCACGACGATCATCGAGGCTGCGTGCGGTACGGTGATCGTGTTCCTGCCGGCGCGCACCGTGCCGATGGCAAACGAGCCGTCGCGCGGGACGACGTAGACATTGCGCGACTCGCCCGGAGGAAGGGGAATTGCGAGCTCGCCGTCAGGCCCTGTCTGTCGCTCTCCGGTGAGCGTGTGGCCGGCAAAATCGAGCACTGTTGCGCCTGCGACCGCCTGGCCGGCGCTATCGCGCACGATCAGTTGCGCGACGGCGGCGGGTGCAAGTTCCAGGGTCAGCTCGTGCGTCTGCTCGCTTTCCAGAAATTGGTACCGGACACTGTCGTGCTGGTAGCCATCGGCAGCGGCAGACACCGTGTGATCCCCGGGAACGGCACTGGTGAATCGAAATCGTCCTGCTGTGTCGCTCCGCAGGACCGCGCTATACGAATACTGGCCTCTGACCTGGAGCGCCACGTTCGCTTCCTTCACGCCCGCACCTGACGACGCGTCGACGATCCGTCCATGGATTTCGCGCGTCGACACGCGAATCGTCCACTCCGCGTCGTCTTCTGCATTGAACGTGCGTGCCTCACGAAAAGGGACGGTCAGGGTCGGCTCGGCAGCGACAGTCGCGGACAACGAACCGAGTTGCCACAACTCCAGGCGCACCCTCCCGTCCTCGTCACCGCGGAACGCCTCCCGCCACAGACCCTCCAGACTGAACAACTCGACACGGGCGTCCTCGAGCGGGCCCTCACCGTACAGCGTCTGAACGCTGAGAGTCCTTGCCCGCAATGGAACAACGACCTTTTTCGCTTCACCGGCGGCAATTGTGAATTTGATGCCGTATCGCTGATGGGATTGGGGCCCACGCGCCACGAGCACGTAAGCACCGGATGCAACGCCGTCGAACGATGCCGTGGATTCGGCGCCATTGAGCGATCTCGTCGCCAGAGGGGCTTCGTCCCGAACGTCATAGCGTCTTTTGTACAGTTCCAGCTTGACCGGCACGTCAATGCCCGTGCGCTCGAGCGCGACGTCGATGGTTGATCCCGCATGTAATGCAATTTCGAGCAGATCCGCGTCGACGCGAGCACGCGGGATCGAGACGGTTGCCGTGCCGAATCCGGCTGCAGTGATCGCAACCGCGTCCGGCCACTGTTCCGGATCGAGATCGAACGCAAGCCGCCCGGTGCCGTCGGCCACGGCCAGAACTTCGCCCGATGGCAGCGCGGCGGTGGCCCCGGGAACCGGGTCGCCCTTTTTCGTGGTGACATGAGCGGTCATGTGGGGGCGCGGGTACAGCTTTACGGCTCGATCGACCGGTGCGTTCACGACCGTGAAATCGGTGTTCGCCAGCCGATGACGAGCGCTTTCCGTCCGCAGTGAATAAGAGCCGGGGTCGAGTCGCAGGACGATCGGCTCTTTCGCCTGCGCCGCGCTCAGGGGAACGCGCCAGACACTTTCCCCGCGGCGAATCGTGAGGTTTACGGGCGCGGGCCAGCGCGATGAGTCGCTACAAGTGAGACGAAGGCGCACGGGCTGCGTGGCGCTGGCGGTGGCGCGATCGGAACGCGGTGG
>Ga0196958_10000505_pt1 | contig 12728 bp, 10 predicted proteins | sample S1v_10metaG_FD_148654 | JGI IMG/M metagenome (GOLD analysis project Ga0196958, IMG submission 148654) | Soil microbial communities from Anza Borrego desert, Southern California, United States - S1+v_10 | ecosystem: Environmental > Terrestrial > Soil > Desert | place: USA: California | collected...
TGGCGCTCGCGAAGCTCGAGATCCGGGCCGCGGTGGAGGAACTGCTCGTCCGGGTCCCGGGCTTCCGCGTGACGGGCGAGGTCGAGCGCACCGACCCCCTCGAAGGCGGCGGACGGCACCTGGGGGTCCGCCGGCTGCCGGTGACCTGGACATCCGACCCGACCGACGGGAGGCTTCCGTGAGCAGTGCCAGCACCCCGGCCGCGCCGACGCGGCGACAGATGATCACGGCCGGCGGTGCCTCCGTGGTCGGCTTCGGGTTCGACCTGTTCGACCTGTTCATCCTGCTCTACGTCGCCTCGACGGTGGGGCCGCTGTTCTTCCCGTCGTCGAGCCCGACGCTCACGCTCGCGGCCACCTTCGCCTCGTTCGGCGTGAGCCTGGTGATGCGCCCGCTCGGCGGGGCGGTCTTCGGGCGTTACGCCGACCGCAGCGGCCGGCGCCGGACACTCATCGTGACGGTGGTCGGCGTCGGCATCGCCACGGCGCTGATGGGGCTGCTGCCCACCTACGCCGCCATCGGCGCTCTCGCGCCGACCGCGTTCATCGTGCTGCGCCTCGTGCAGGGGCTGCTCGTCGGCGGGGTCGTGGCGTCCACCCACACGCTCGGTACCGAGACCGTCTCGGCGCGCTGGCGCGGTCTGGTCTCCGGGCTCGTCGCCGGCGGCGGGGCGGCCATCGGGGCGGTGATCGCGTCGCTGGTGTTCCTCGCCGTGTCCGCGGTCTTCCCGGGGGAGCAGTTCGCCGTCTGGGGCTGGCGGCTCATGTTCCTCTCCGGCCTCGTCGCCTCGCTGCTGAGCCTGCTCCTGTTCCGCTTCGTCGAGGAGTCCCCGGTCTGGGCGGCGGCCCGCCGGGCGCCGCAGGACGCACCGGGGCGGGCCGCGGACCTGTTCGCGCCCGAGCGGCGCCGCGTTCTGCTCACCAGCCTCGCGCTGGTCATCGGCGGGGGCGCGCAGTACTACCTCACGTCCGGTTACCTGCCGACGTTCTACGCCAGCATCAACGAGGTGCCACCGGGACCGCGCGGCCTGCTGCTGGTGGTCACCAGCCTGGCGATCCTGCCGGCCGCGCTGGTCGCCGGGCACCTGTCGGAGAAGTTCGGCAGGCGGCCGGTGTGCCTCGCCGTCGGGGCGGTCAACGTCGTCGCGCTGCCGCTGCTGGTGCTGGCCATGGCCGGGTACGGGCCGACCGACACCGGCGCCCTGCTCGGCTACGGGCTGCTGCTGACCGTGTGCGCCAACGCCTCCTACGCCGTCGTGCCGATCTACCTGAACGAGCGCTTCCCCACCCGCCTGCGGGCGACGGCGACCGCGCTCGTCTGGAACGGCGGGTTCGCGATCGGCGGGCTGATGACGACGTTCGTCAGCCTGGCGAGCCCCACGCTGGCCGACCTCCCCGGCCGGCTCGCGATCTTCCTGGCCGCCTGCGTCGCGCTGTTCCTGGTCGGCGCCGTGCTCTCGCCGGAGACGCGCGGCGGCCTGGACCGGGACGGGGAGGCCGCGCCCGGCCGTGCCGCCGCCACGCCCGCCGAGCCGGGTAGCGCACCCGCCTGACCACCCTCCGGAAGGGAATACGAGGACCATGGGATTCGACGGCACCACCGTCATCGTGACCGGCGCCGCCGGTGGAATCGGCGGCCGCTACGTGCACGCCTTCGCGGCGCAGGGCGCCAACGTCGTCGCCACCGACGTGCCCGCCGCCGCCGCCACGGGCGTAGCGCTCGCCGAGAAGGCCGGCGCGGACGGGCCGGGGCGCGCCGTGTTCGAGCCCGCCGACATCACCTCCGACGACGACTGGGCCCGGGTGGTCGAACGGGCACGTGCGGAGTTCGGCGGCGTCCAGGCGCTCGTGAACAACGCCGCGATCTACCAGGGGCTCGCCGCCAAGCGTCCGCTCACCGACCTGACCACCCAGGACTGGGACACGGTCCTGCGGGTGAACGTGCGCGGCACCTGGCAGGGGATCCGCGCGGTCGCGCCTGTGATGCGCGACGCCGGCGGGGGGCGGATCGTCAACATCTCTTCTACCGTTGCCCGGATGGGCGCTCCCGGCTTCGCGCACTACGTGGCCTCGAAGGCCGCGGTCGACGGGTTGACCCGCGCCGCGGCCCGCGAGCTCGGCGCGGACGGCATCACCGTCAACGGCGTCGCGCCCGGCCTGGTCAGCGACGAGGCGACGCGCACGCTGAACAGCGACGGCTACATCGCCGCGGCGGCCGGTGGGCGCGCGCTGGGCCGCGAGATGGTGCCCGACGACCTCGTCGGCGCCGTGCTGTTCCTGGCGTCCGACGCCGGTGCCTTCGTCACCGGGCAGACGCTGGTCGTCGACGGGGGCGGGGTGTTCGCATGAGCGCGGCATGGATCGTCCTGCTCATGGTCGTGGGCTACATGGTGGTGCTGGCGGCCATCAGCTTCGTCGTACGCCGCTCGTCGCGGACCTCGGAGGGCTTCGCGGGCGGCGGCCGGGTGTTCCCGGCGGCGCTGATCGGGTTCCTGCTGATGTCGGAGTTCATCGGCACCTCGGCGACGCTCGGCACCGCCCAGAAGGCCTACTCCGTGGGCATCTCGGCGGCGTGGAACGTCGTCGCGCTCGCCATCGGCTTCGTGCTGTTCTCCCTGTTCGTCGCGAAGAAGTACAAGGCGCTGGGGGAGAACACCATCTCCGGTGCGCTGGCCCGCACCTACGGGGAGGGCGTCCGCACCGCGACATCGGTGGTCATGACGTGCGCCCTGCTGATCGTGGCGGTCGCGATCTACGCCAGCGGCGGGGCGATCCTGTCCACCCTGCTGGGCATCGACCGCGACTGGGCGATCGTGATCGTCGGCGTGCTGGCCAGCCTGTACGTGGTCGTGGGCGGCATGCGGTCGGTGGTCTACACCAACGTGCTGCACGCGGTGATGAAGTTGCTGGCGGTGGCCCTGCTCGCCGGCGTCGGGGTGTCGCGCGTCGGCGGGCTCGGCGAGCTGCGGGCCGCGCTGCCCGCGAGCAGCTTCTCCTTCGACGGAGTCGGCTGGGCCCAGATATTCGCCTGGCTCATCGCCGGGATCGGCGCGATCTTCGCGACCCAGTACGTCGTGCAGGCCGTCGTCACGGTCCGCGACCCGGAACGGGCCCAGCGCGCTGGCTTCTACTCCGCGCTGCTGCTGGTGCCGTTCGGCATCCTGGCCGCCGCCGTCGGCATGGTCAGCGCCGTGCTCTACCCGGACATCGACTCGATCGACGCGCTGCCCGCGCTCGCGGTCGACATCGACCCGCTGCTGACCGGGCTCGTCATGTGCGGGCTGGTCGGGGCGATCCTGGGCAGCATCGCGGCCCTGATCATCGGGTCGTCGACGCTGATGCTCAAGGACTTCTACCGGCCGTACTTCAACCGCGAGGGCAACGACCGCAAGGACGTGGTCTTCCTGCGGATCGCGACGTTCGCCGCCGGCGTCGTCCCGATCGCGCTCGCGCTGTTCGCCGACAACGTGCTCGCGGTGACGTTCCTGGCCAAGTCGCTGCGCGCCGCGCTGGCCGTGCTCATCGTCCTGATGTTCTACAAGCCCGGGTACGGCAGCAGCCGCGCCGCCGTCGTGTCCATCTTCGCCGCGCTGGTGACGACGGTCGGGTGGTTCCTCATCGGCGAGCCGTTCGGCATCGACAACGCCTACATCGCCGTCGCGACCCCACTGGTGATCATGACGGTCGCGCAGCTGCTGGGACGCAAGCAGCCCGCCCCCGAGCGGGCCCGGGAGGAGACGACATGACGCCCGTGGGCGCGAGTCTGCGCGGCTGGCTGGACCACCTGCGCTCGCGCGACCGGCTGGCGATGGCACAGCCGGGCGTGGACCTGCGGTTCGGCGTCGCCGGGCTCGCGAACCGCCTCGACGGGCGCAGCGCCACGCTGTTCCCGTCGCCCGGCGGCCACCCCGTCCCGGTCGTGTCCGGGCTGCTGTCCGACCGCGCCTGGATGGCCGAGGCGATGGGCGTGCCGCAGGACGGGCTGCTGGAGCGCTACCGGACCGCGTGCCTGGAGCCGGTGCCCAGCGCGGAGGTCGGCGACGCGGCCTGTCAGCAGGTGGTGCACAAGGACGTCGACCTGACCGCGATGCTGCCGATCCCCACCCACAACGAGCACGACCACGGCGCGTACATCACCGCGGGCCTGCTGATCGCGCGCAGGCCGGACACGGGCGTGCAGAACGTCTCGATCCACCGCCTGCAGGTCAGCGGACCCGACCGGCTGGGCGCGCTGCTGCTGCCGCGCCACACGCTGGCGTTCTTCCAGGCGCTGGAGTCCGCGGGCGCCGACCTGGAGATCGCGATCGTGATCGGGGTGGACCCGCTCACGCTGATGGCGTCGCAGGCCATCGTCCCGATCGACCACGACGAGCTGGAGATCTCCGGGGCGCTGCGCGGCGAACCGCTGCCGGTCACGCGCTGCGTCACCAACGAGGTGCGGGTGCCCGCCGACGCCGAGATCGTGCTGGAGGGGCGGCTGCTCGCGCAGGTGCGCGAGCCGGAGGGCCCGTTCGGCGAGTTCCCCCAGTACTACGGCCCGCGGGCGGAGCGGCACGTCATCGAGATCGACGCGCTCACCTCGCGGGAGGAGCCGATCTACCACACGATCGTCGGCGGCGGGCTCGAGCACCTGCTGCTCGGCGGCATCCCGCGCGAAGCGTCCTTCCTGGCCGGCCTGCGCCGCAGCTTCCCCTGCGTGCGCGACGTGCACCTCTCGCGCGGCGGCACCTGCCGCTACCACCTGTACGTGCAGGTCGAGCGGCCGGCGCCGGGCGAGGCGAAGAACGTGATCCTGGGCGCGCTGGCCACCCACTACGACATCAAGCACGTCACGGTCGTCGACACCGACGTCGACGTGCACGACCCCGCCGAGGTCGAGTGGGCGGTCGCCACCCGGTTCCAGGCCGACCGCGACCTCGTCGTCGTGGGCGGGAGCCAGGGATCGAAGCTCGACCCGTCGACCGACGAGGGGCTCGGCGCCAAGATGGGACTCGACGCCACGGTGCCCGTGGACGCCCCGCCGATGACGTTCACCCGGATCGCGGTGCCCGGCGAGCGGGAGCTGGACGTCGACGCGCTCACCGCCCCCGCTCCGGTCGACTGGCGGGAGGCGAGCCGTGCGTGAGCCCCGGCTGATCGTGGGCATCTCGGGCGCGTCCGGCATCACCTACGGAGTGCGGCTGCTGGAGCTGCTGCGGCCCACGCCGGTGCAGACCCACCTCGTCGTCACCAAGTCCGCGCGGATGACGCTCGGCTACGAGACCGACATGTCGCTCGCCGACCTCACCGCGCTCGCCGACGTCTGCCACTCCAACACCGACCTCGGCGCCCCGATCTCCAGCGGCTCGTTCCGGACGCTCGGAATGGTCGTCGCCCCGTGCTCGGTGAAGTCGATGTCGGAGATCGCGTCGGGCGTGACGACGAGCCTGCTCGCGCGCGCGGCCGACGTGGTGCTCAAGGAGCGCCGCAGGCTGGTGCTGATGGTCCGGGAGACCCCGCTGCACCGCAACCACCTGCGGACGATGGCCGAGCTGGCGGAGCTGGGGGCGGTGATCGCGCCGCCGGTACCCGCGTTCTACGCGCGTCCCGAGACCCTGGAGGAGATGGTGGACCACACCGTCGGACGGGTGCTCGACCTGTTCGACCTCGAGCTCGACGTGGTCCGGCGGTGGGGCGAGGCCCCTGCGAAGGTGGCGCCATGACCGAACCGCGCCTGGACCACCTCGTCCACGCAGGGCCCGACCTGGACGCGCTGGTCGCGGACTTCACCCGCCGCGCCGGGGTGGAGCCGGTGCTCGGCGGTCGGCACGTCGGCCGCGGCACCCGGAACTACCTGATCGGGCTCGGCGGTGCCGCCTACCTGGAGCTGATCGGCCCCGACGACCCGGCCGCCCGGCCGCTGCCGGACGTCTTCGGCATCGACCGGCTGACCGCGCCCCGGCTGGCCGCCTGGGTGGTGCGGCCCGCCGACATCGAGGCCACCGTCGCCCGGGCCCGCGAGGGCGGCTACGACCCGGGCGACATCGCACCGCTGTCGCGGCGCACGCCCGCCGGCGACCTGCTCGAATGGCGGCTTACCCCCAACCGGGGCGACCGGTTCGGCGGGCTCGCGCCCGCGCTCATCGACTGGCAGGACGCCCGCCACCCCACGGCCGGTGGCCTCCCGCAGCTCACCCTGGTGTCCCTGACCGGCCACCACCCCGACCCGCCCGCCGTCCGGCAGGCGCTGGCGGCCCTCGACGTCGAGCTGGACGTCACCACGGGATCGCCGGGGCTGGTGGCGGTGCTCGACACCCCGAACGGGCACATAACCCTCTGAGCGCTAGGGAAGGACCACCGGATGACCCAGCAGAGGAAGATCGGCCTCACGCTCCCGCAGCGCGGCACGTTCTTCGACGTCCTGAGCTTGTCGGAGCTCGTCGAGACGGGCCACTACGCCGACGAGACCGGGGTGTTCGACTCGGTCTGGATCGGCGACAGCCTGCTCGCCAAGCCCCGGCCGGAGGCGGTGGCGCTGTTCGGCTCGCTCGCCGCCGTCACCCGCGACGTCACCCTCGCCGTGGGGTGCCTGGCCACCTTCCCGGTACGGGACCCCGTCCTGTTCGCCGACCAGTGGGCCACGCTGGACCAGCTGTCGAACGGGCGGATGCTGCTCGCGGTGTGCACCGGCATCGTCAAGCCCAACGACGCCTCCGCGCGCGAGGGCGCGCTGTACGGCGTCACCGACGCCTCCCGGGCCGCCCGGATGGAGGAGAACACCGAGATCGTCCGCCGGCTGTGGACCGAGGACGACGTGACGTTCAGCGGCCGGTACACCTCGTTCGAGAACGTGACGGTGCGGCCGAAGCCCGTGCAGTCGCCGCCGCCGGTCTACATCGCCTCCAACCCGGTGCCGCAGCCGCTGGCCACCCGCGCCCTGCGCCGGGTCGCGCGCATCGCCGACGGGTGGATGACCACGCGCAAGAGCCCGGAGCACCTCACGGTCAACCTGCCCGCGATCAAGGAGTTCCTGGTGGAGGAGGGCCGCGATCCGGAGGCGTTCGCCGTCTCGGCCTACCACAACCTCAACCTCAACCCGGACCGCGAGGCGGCGTACGAGGAGTCCTACCGCTTCCTCGGCGAGTACTACGGCCCGGTGTTCACGCCGGAGCAGACTCAGGCCTGGACCGCCGCCGGGACGGTCGACCAGGTGGTCGACGACCTGGAGCAGCTCTACGCCGACGGCGCCACCGAGGTGACGCTGCGGATCACGTCGTGGGACTGGCGGCGGCAGCTGAAGATGCTCGTGGAGGACGTGATCCCGCGGCTGGGCAAGGCCGGCTGAGCGCGCGCGACGGTTCCCGCTCCAGCGGGGCCGGCAGCCGGGCATGACCCGGGCCCCGGGCGGACATGGTGCCGAGCCGCCTGGTGCCGGGCGTCCTCGTGGCTATGCTCCCCGCGGGGGGCGATCATGGGTTTCGACCACGTCGTGGCGACGCGCGTCGTCGTGCGGCTGCTGGGCGCGGCGGGGGAGCCGGTCGGGGCGGGCTTCCTGCTCGGCCCCGATCTGGTCGCGACCTGCGCACACGTCGTCGCCGACGCCGTGGGCGCCGACCCCTACGCGCCCGGCGGGCCGACCCGTCCGGTCCGGGTGGACTTCCCGCTCGCGGGTGACGCGCACTCCCGGAGCGCCACCGTCGTGCGGTGGGTCCCGATCTCCCCGGACGGCTCCGGGGACATCGCCGTGCTCGGCCTGGACGCCCCCGTTCCGGCCGGGGTGCGCATGCCGCCGCTGCGACGGATCGACCAGCTCTGGGACCACGGATTCCGGGTGCTGGGGTTTCCCGACGGACTCGCCGACGGTGTCTGGACCACCGGCCGGATCCGCGGGCGGCAGGCCACCGGCTGGTTCCAGCTGCAGGCCGCCCCGGGCGACCAGCCGATCGTGGGCGGGTTCAGTGGCTCGCCGGTCTGGGACGACGAGACACATGCCGTCGTCGGCATGACCGTCGCGACCGACGCGACGGGCGAGACGACCACCGCGTACCTGATCCCGGTCGACCAGGTCCTCGGGGTCGACCCGGAGCTGCTGCCGTGCCCGTACCGCGGGCTGGAACCGTTCGGTGAGGAGCACGCGGAGTTCTTCTTCGGCCGGGACGACGGCATCGTGCAGGTCGAGCAGGTCCTGGCTCGGCAGCCGCTGGTCGCGGTCGCCGGCCCGTCGGGCGCGGGGAAGTCGTCGCTGGTCCGGGCCGGGCTGCTGCCGCGGGCGCGGTCGGACGGCGCGAGGGTCGCCGAGCTGCGCCCGCTGCCCGGGCAGCCGGTGGACGAGCTGGTCGGTGCGACGCTGGCCGACCTGCCCGACCACGCACGGGTCGTCGTGCTGGTGGACCAGTTCGAGGAGCTGGCCGCCGCGGACCCGGCCGGAGCCCGGCGCCTGCTGGTGGTGCTCGGGGAGCGGCTCGACGCGTGCGAGCGCCGGGCGGACGGGAGCTGGCCGCTGCAGGTCGTGGTGACGGCGCGGTCGAGCACGCTCGAGGACGTCCTCACCCCGGAGGTGGCCCGTCGGCTCGGGGCCGGCACCGTGTTGGTGCCCCCGATGGACCGCCGGCAGCTGCGCGAGGCCATCGTCGCTCCGGCCGAGCGGGCCCCGGGGCTCGTGTTCGAACCGGGCCTCGTCGACCGCATCCTCGACGACGCCGGTGCCGAACCGGGGCAGCTGCCCCTCGTCGAGTCCTTGCTCACCGAGCTGTGGGAACGCCGGGCCGGCGGGGTGCTCACCGTCGAGGCGTACCAACGCAGCGGCGGGGTGGCCGGGGTCGTGGCCACGCGGGCCGAGGACGTGGTCGCGGGGCTCGACGTCCCGCCCGACGACCCGGCGCTGCGCCGGCTGTTCACCGCGCTCGCGGGGACCGACCGGGACGGCCGATTCGTGCGCCGGCCGCTGCGCAGAGCCGACGTGGGCCCCGCACTGCGTCCGGTCGTCGACCGGCTGGTGGCGGCCCGCTTGCTGGTGCTGGAGCGCCCGCCGGCCGGGGAGGAGCGCGTTCAGCTCGCCCACCAGGCCCTGATCGAGCACTGGCCCCGGCTGCGCGGCTGGCTGGCCGAGGACCGGGAGTTCCTCGCGTGGCGGGAGTCGGTGGGCGAGCAGCGGGACCGGTGGGAGGCCACGGGCCGCGACGACGGCGCCCTGCTGCGCGGCGTCACCCTCGCCGCCACGGCGGAATGGCTGCCCGGGCGCGCCCCCGACGTGCCCGGTGCGCTGCAGGAGTTCGTCTCCCGCAGCCGGGCCCGGCAGCGCCGCGAGGTGCGCCGGTGGCGGGTCGTCACGGCGGTGCTCGCCGTGCTCGTGCTGGCCGCGGGTGCGCTCGCGGCCGTCGCCGTGGTCCGCGGTGATCAGGTCGCCGAGCAGCTGCGGCTCGCCAACGCCGAGGTCATGGCGCGGGCGACCCTGGACCGGCTGCCGGGTGACCCGGTCACGGCGTCGGCGCTGGCGCTGGCCGCGCACCGGCTCGCCCCGGACAACGACGCCGCCCGCACCGCGCTGGCCCGCCTGGCGTTCGGCATGCGGTCGGTCGAGGCCGTGCACACCGACGTCACCGCGCAGGCCCCGCTGGGGCTCGTCGCCTCCGACGACGGTGACACGGTCCTGGTCCGCGGGCACAACGACGTCGTGATCCTCACCGGCGCGCTCGGCCCGGCCCCCACCCGCTGGGCGCTGCCGGAGCTCCCGCCGGAGCGGACCCGGCTGACCCTCAGCGGTGACGGGCGGACCGTGGCGGCCGTTGACGGCGCCGGGCAGGTGCTGGTCTGGGACGTCGCGGCGCGCACCGGACCGGTCGAGGTCGGTGACGGGCCGGCCTCGGACGGCACGCTCTTCTTCTCGCCCGACTCCGCGCGGCTGTCCTGGCTCACCCCGCTGCCGGACGGCACGCGCCGGCTCGTCGTGTGGGACGTGCACGTCGGGGCGCCGGTCCCGGTCGGCCTCCCGCCGGTCTCCGACCCGCGGGTGCAGGTCACGCTCACCGGTGACCCCGGCGTCGTGGTCGAGACCGCACCCACCGGGGTGACCGCCCGCTCCGTCGCCGACGGGACGGTCCGCGCCACGATGGCCGGCGACGGGCGCGGGCCGGGCAGCAGTTCCCACTACGCGACCTGCGCCCCCGGCGAGGTGATCGTCTGGGACCCGGCCACCGGGCAGCAGTTGCGCCGCGTCCCCCGGCTCGCCACCGACTGCCCGAGCGACTTCTCGCGCGAGCTGAGCACCTCCGGGGGATACCTCGTGGAGCAGCGCTCGGTCGCCGACGACCGCGACGTGGACCTGTGGCGGATCACCTCGCTGGCGACCGGGCAGGCGTACGAGCTGCGCGCCCCGCCGCAGCACGCCGACGCCGAGTTCCAGAAGAACCACTCGGGCTTCATGGCGGTGGGACTCGTGGACGACCACCTGGTCGTCCACGTGCTGCGGGGTCCCTCGGTGCTGACGCTGCGGGCCGATCCGGCGGACGCCGGGCCCGGTGCCCGCCTGTCCGCCGACGGCCGGTACGAGATGTCGCTGCTGTCCGGCGGGATCGTGGCGGTCGACGCGCTCACCCGCGAGCCCGCCGGGGCCCTGCCGGCGCAGGCACTGCCCGACGGCGGGGACCACAGGTTCCTCCTGAACGCCGGCTCCGTCGGGGTCCTCACGACCACGGCCGAGCGCGTCTCCTACACCGAGTACGCCATCCCCGGCTTCGCGCGCACCGGCTCCTGGGTCCTGCCCGGAGGCCGGGGGCCGGAGGGCTCCGGACGGCCGGGTGTCCACGTGCTCGACGACCGGCTCGTCGCCCTCAACAACGGAGTGCTCAGCGCCTGGGACCGGCACACGGGTCTACCGGTGGGCGAGCCCGTCGACCTGGCGACCGATCCCGAGCGCGCCGCGGAGTTCGGCCGCAGGTCGTGGGTCCGGCTGCGGCCGGGCCCGGCCTGGCAGGCCGCCGTGGTCGGGCCGCGGAGCGTCGAGCTGTGGGACCTGACCACCGGAACGCGGGCCGGCGCACTGGACGTGCAGGCGCTCACGGTGAAGTTCGACGGTTCGGGCCGTCGCGCCGCCGTCGACCAACTCGACCTCTCGGTCCAGGTGTGGGACCTCGAGCGGAACGAGCCGGTCGGGGTGCCGTATCCCGCCGCCGCCGTGACCGTCCTCCTCGGTTTCACCTCCGACGGTCTGCTCGCCATCCTCACGCAGCCCGACCCGGCGCTCGGCTACCGCGTCAGCCTGCTCGCGCCCGAGACCGGGCGGCAGCGGGCCGCTTTCACGCTCCCACCGGGCGTCGAGGTCAACGTCGAGCTCACGCCCGACGGGAAACTCGACATCTACGGTGCCGACGGGCGCCGCCCGTCGCTGTTCGCGCTGGACGTCGGGCACTGGGTGAAGCAGCTGTGCCGGGTCACCGACCGGCCGTTCACGACCCGGGAGCGGGAGCTGCTCCCTCCCGGTACCGACCTCGACCGGCCGTGCGAGCAGGGTTCGTGAGCCATCACGTGGAGCAGACGTGGCCCACGTAGCATCCTGTGGGGATGAAACGGAACCTCACGATCCAGCTCGATGAGGACACCATCACGCGGGCGAAGGTGCTGGCCGCTGAGCGCGGCACATCGGTGAGTGGCCTCGTCGCCCAGCAGATCGTCGAGCTCACCGCGGCCCGCGAGCGGTACCGGCGGGCCCGGGAGTCGGCGGTGCAGATGATGGCGCAGGCCCGGGGTCGTGGCGGGCGGAGCTGGACGCGCGAGGAGCTCAACGAGGACCGGCTCGACCCGCACGCCTCGTGACCACCTTCGTCGACGCCAACGTGCTGGTGTACACGTTCGGCACCCACGACGAGTCGAAGCACCGGGTCGCGACCTCGCTCGCCGAGCTGTGGCGCAGCGGCACCGGTGCGGTGAGCACGCAGGTGCTCCAGGAGGAAGCGCTGGTCGTCGAGGCCGCCCTGCTGTCGGGGGCTCGGACCCTGCTCAGCGAGGACCTGCAGCACGGACGCCGCGTCGGCGAGCTGACCGTCGAGAACCCGTTCCGCCCGGGGGTGCTCTGATGGAGACCCGCTACGACGCCGTGGTGGTCGGCGCCGGGATCAACGGCATGGCGGCCGCCGCCCACCTGGCGCAGGCGGGCTGGTCGGTCGCGCTGGTCGACCAGCACGAGCGGATCGGCGGGTTCATCGCCACCGGGGAGCGCACGGTGCCGGGGTACCGGCACGACACCTACTCCTCGTGGCACCCGCTGTTCGTCACCGGGCCCGTCTACACCGAGCTGGGTGCCGACCTGCACCGGCACGGCCTCTCCTACGCCAACACCGACGGGCCGCTGACGGCGACGGTGGCCGAGGACGGGAGCGTCACCACCGCCCACCGGGACGTCGAGGAGACGGTGGCCGGCTTCGCCGAGCCGGCCGACCGCGACGCCTACCGCGCGGCCCTGCACCGGTTCGGCGCGCACGCCGACCGGATCGGCGGCCTGCTGGGTGGCGAGGTGCGCTCCCCGGAGGTCCTCGGCCCGCTGTGGGGGCTGGCCCGGTCGGGCGGGCGCGCGGAGCTGGAGGCCTACGCCCGTGAGGTCGCGACGAGCGGGCGGGCGTGGCTGCGCGGCCGCTTCCGCGGGCCGGAGGCCGACCGGCTCTGGGCGCCGTGGCTGCTGCACGCGGGGCTCGCGCCGGACAGCGCGTCCGGTGGGCTGATGGTGCCGGTCCTCGCGGCGACCCTGCACGGCGCGGG
>Ga0196958_10000506_pt1 | contig 12723 bp, 14 predicted proteins | sample S1v_10metaG_FD_148654 | JGI IMG/M metagenome (GOLD analysis project Ga0196958, IMG submission 148654) | Soil microbial communities from Anza Borrego desert, Southern California, United States - S1+v_10 | ecosystem: Environmental > Terrestrial > Soil > Desert | place: USA: California | collected...
GGGCGGTGGCGGGCGGGCGCTGTCGGGCGGGCGCTGTCGGGGGCGCCACTGGGATGGGCACCGCCGGAATGGGCACTGCTGAAGCGGGCGCTGCTGGGGTGAGGACTGCCGGGGTGGGCGCTGGTGGGGTGACACCGCCGGGACGGGCGCTGCTGAGGCGGGCGTTGTCGGGGCAGGCGCCGCTGGGATGGGCTTCGCAGGCGTCCCCTCGAGGTGAGCGCCCCCGACGCATACCCAACCACCCGACCCCGACGATTCCGGGCCGGTGGGCTGAGAGCGGACCGCCCCGGTCCTCAGCGCGCCGCGTGCGCGCTCCACGCGTCCGTTCGCGTGCAGCTGTGACCTCCGCCGCTCCCCGGGAACGACCTGTGCCAGGATCCACCCGTGAGCACGCTCTACGACTGCAGCGTCCAATCCGATCGGGCGGCCGGTCTCGCCGCCGCCGCCGGCGCGGTGCGGTCCGGGCGGCTGGTCGTCCTGCCCACCGACACCGTCTACGGCATCGGCTGCGACGCCTTCGACGCCAAGGCCGTCCGCTACCTGCTGGAGGCCAAGGGCCGCGGCCCGGACATGCCGGTGCCCGTGCTGGTCGGCTCGTGGACCACCGTCGACGGCCTGGTCCTCGGCGTGCCGCGGCAGGCCCGCGCCCTCATCGAGGCGTTCTGGCCGGGCGGCCTGTCGCTGGTGCTGCACCACGCGCCGTCGCTGACGTGGGACCTCGGTCACACCAGGGGCACCGTCATGCTCCGGATGCCGCTGCACCCGGTGGCGCTGGAGCTGCTGCGCGACGTGGGCCCCATGGCCGTGTCCAGCGCCAACAAGTCCGGCTTCCCGCCGGCCGGCACCGCGCAGGAGGCTTGGGACCAGCTCGGCGAGGAGGTCGGCGTCTACCTCGACGGCGGCCCCGCGCAGGAGAACGTCGCGTCCACCATCGTGGACCTGACCGGCCCGCACCCGATGGTCCTGCGGGAGGGCGCCGTGACGGTCGGGGAGGTCCGCGAGGTGCTGGGCGACGAAGTCGAGGTCGCCTCCTAGTGGATCTTCGCCCCCGGAGTAGCGTGGTCCCCGCCGTGTCCGAAACCCCACCCCCGAGGGGCTAGCGCCAGTGGGCCCGTTGCCCGACACCACCAACGTCCTCCCCGTCCGGGAGTACCTGCTCGTCGCGCTGACCGCCGCCGTCGTCACCTTCCTGCTGGTCGGCCTGGTCCGCCTGCTCGCGTTCCGGATCGGCGCGGTGGCCTACCCGCGCCAGCGGGACGTGCACGTCAAGCCCATGCCGCGGATGGGCGGGCTCGCCATGTACGGCGGCGTGCTCGGCGGGATGCTGCTGGCCCACCAGTTGCCCGTCCTGCGCTCCGCCTTCGACTTCTCCGACGACCCGTGGGCGGTCATCGTCGGCGGCGGCGTCATCGTCCTGGTCGGCGTGCTCGACGACCGGTTCGAGCTGGACTCCCTGACGAAACTCGCCGGGCAGGTCACGTCCGCGGGCATCCTGGTGCTGTTCGGGCTCCAGTGGCTGCTGTTCTGGGTGCCGTGGGGCGACAGCGACGGCCGCGGCTCGCTGCTGGTGCTGGACCAGAACCAGGGCGCGCTGCTGACCGTGCTGCTCGCCGTCACCATGGTCAACGCCATGAACTTCGTGGACGGGCTGGACGGCCTCGCCGCCGGCATCGGGCTCATCGCCGCCGTCGCGACCTGCGCGTTCTGCATCGGCGTGCTGGCCAAGAACGGCGGCGACGTCGGCTCCTACCCGCCCGCCCTGATCGCCGCCACGCTGGCCGGCGCGTGCCTGGGCTTCCTGCCGCACAACTTCAACCCGGCCCGCATCTTCATGGGCGACTCCGGTTCGATGCTGATCGGCCTGATGCTCGCCGCCGCCGTCACCTCCGCGTCGGGCAAGCTCAACTACCCGTCCATCGACGGCTCCTCCCAGGCCATCGAGACCGTCGACCTGCTCGGCCTGCTGTCCCCGCTGCTGGTGGTGGCGGCGGTGCTGTTCGTGCCGGTGCTGGACCTGCTGATGGCCGTGGTGCGGCGCACCCGGCGCGGCGAGAGCCCGTTCTCCGCGGACAAGATGCACCTGCACCACCGGCTGCTGGAGATCGGCCACTCGCAGCGCCGGGCTGTGCTGCTGATCTACCTGTGGGCCGGGGTGCTGGCGTTCAGCGCGGTGGCGCTGACCATGTTCGACGCCGTGCTCGTGGGGTGGGGCCTCGCCCTGGGGCTGCTGCTGGCGCTGGTGGTGTCGGTGATCCCGAAGCTGCGCGAGTCGCGGCGTACCTGACCCCCGCCGGTCAGGTGGTCCGACCCGCCCTTTTACACTGGTAGTGACCAGTGGGAAGGGGTGACATGAGCCAGGAGTGGACGCACGAGAACGTCGTCCGTCGGCTGGCGGGCGAGATGTTCCGCGGGCTGATCTGGGCGGCGCTCGCGACCGTGGCGGTCGGCGCGGTGGTCTGGGCCGTGCTGGCCGGGGTCCCCGGCTTGGTCGCGGCGCTGATCGGCGGCGCGCTCGCCATCGCGTGCTCGCTGATCACGCTCTGGCTGATGCACCGCACGGCCGCGCTGCCGGTGCAGTTCATCATGGTGGCCGCGCTGGGCGGGTTCCTGGGTAAGCTCATCCTGCTCGTGATCGTCATGGTCGTGCTGCGCAAGTTCCCCGTCCTGCACACGAACGCGCTGGCGCTGACCATGGCCGCGACGATCGTGGTGGCCACCTTCATGGAGGCGCGGGCGTCCAAGCGCAGCCGGAGCCAGGTGGTCATCCCGTCCTCGGAGAGCGCCTGACCGGCAGGGCCCGGACGTCGTTCGCGACCGCGGGTTCTCCCAGGTGGGGTGCCTCTCGCGGCCGTGCGCAGTACGTAAGGTACGTTTGTCCCGATCGTGACGATTCCCCCGGCGGAGTGAACGCCGGCCGGGAGAACCGGAAGGAACACAGTGACCACGATGGTGCTGGCTGCGGGTGACGAGTTCGTCGCACCCGGCGTGAAGGACTTCTTCCCCCCGCCGATCTTCGGTGACGTCACCAAGCCGATGGTGCTGGCCGTGCTGTCGATCTTGATCATCGGCACGTTCTTCCTCGTGGCCTCGCGCGGCCTGAAGCTCGTCCCGGGCAAGTTCCAGTTCATCGCCGAGTCGATCTACGACGTCGGCCGCAACTCGATCGCGCGGGAGCAGATCGGCAGCAAGGACTTCAAGCCCTTCGTGCCCCTGCTGCTCACGGTGTTCACCTTCATCCTGGTGAACAACCTCTTCGGCATCATCCCGGTCATCCAGTTCCCGACGATGGCGCACATCGGCTTCCCGCTCGCCGTCTCGGTCCTGGTCATCTACCCGGTATACCACTTCGTCGGGTTCAAGCGGCACGGCTTCCTCGGCTACCTCAAGCACCAGACCGTCCCGCCGGGCGCGCCGTGGTTCGTGCTGATCCTGCTGACGCCGATCGAGTTCTTCCAGAAGTTCTTCCTGAACCCGCTCACGCTGGCGATCCGAGTGTTCGCGGCCATGTTCGCGGGTCACCTCCTGCTGATGGTGTTCACCCTCGCCGGCGAGTTCCTCCTGCTCAACGGGGGCATCACCGTCGTGGTGGCGCCGGTCGCCTTCGCCTTCGCCATCGCGCTGACCTTCCTCGAAGCGCTGATCATGGTGCTTCAGGCGTACATCTTCGCCCTGCTCTCCGCCAACTACATCGGCGCGGCGCTGGCCGAGGAACACTGAAGAATAACAAGCCTCCGATCCGCGAGTGTTCGCGGACCGAGTTGGAAAGGGAACAGCACAAGTGAGCGCTATCGTTCTTGCCCAGGAAGCCGCTGCATCCGGTATGACCGACGCCGGTCTCGCCGCCATCGGCTACGGCCTCGCGGCGATCGGCCCGGCCCTGGGCGTCGGCATGATCTTCTCCTCGGTGATCAACGGGACTGCCCGGCAGCCCGAGGCCCGCGGTGTCCTGCTCAGCCTGGCGTGGACCACGTTCGCCCTGGTCGAGGTGCTCGCCCTGCTCGGCTTCGTCGTCTTCTTCCTCGCCACCGGCTGAGAATTCATCCATCGCGTTAGGAGACGATTGCGATGAGCTCTCTGAATGTGGCCGCGGAAGAGCTGAACCCGGTTCTCCCGCACAAAGCCGAGATCGTCATCGGCCTGATCGCGTTCCTGCTGCTGTACTTCATCATCAGGAAGTACGTGTCTCCGCGCTTCGAGACGCTGTACGCGGAACGCGCCGCCAAGATCGAAGGCGGCATCGAGAAGGCGGAGCAGGCGCAGGCCGAGGCCCAGCGCAAGCTCGAGGAGTACACGGCGCAGCTGGCGGAGGCGCGGGCCGAGGCCGCGCGCATCCGGGACGACGCCCGCATCGAGGGTGAGCAGATCATCAGCGAGCTGCGAGCCAAGGCGCAGGAGGAGTCCGCGCGGATCGTCGCGCAGGGCCAGACGCAGCTGGAGACCCAGCGCGCGCAGATCGTCGCGGAGCTGCGCGGCGAACTGGGCCGGCTCGCCATCGACCTGGCCGACCGGGTCGTGGGCGAGTCGATGGAGGACGAGGTGCGCCGCCGGGGCACCGTCGACCGGTTCCTCGCGGAGCTGGACAACACCTCGGCCCCGGCCGTCAAGTGAGGGAACGCCGATGACGCTGCACGCCGCCAGCCGCGACGCGCTGGCCGCCGCCGAACTGAGGCTGCTGGAGATCCTCGACAGCGCCGCGGGCGCCACCGGAGCGGCGCCGGGCGAGCTGGGCGAGGAGCTGTTCGCGGTGGTCGGCCTGCTGTCGGGGCAGCCCGCCCTGCGGCGGGCCCTGGCCGACTCCTCCAGCGACCCGGCGGGCCGCGAGCGGCTGCTGCGCGGCCTGCTCGGCGGCCAGGTCTCCGACCGGGCCCTCCTGGTGCTGACCGCGGTCGTCACCGCCCGCTGGTCCAGCCCGCGTGAGCTGGTCGACGGCGTCGAGTCGCTGGCCCGCACCACGCTGCTGGTGCGGGCCGAGCGGGACGGCACGCTCGACGCGGTCGAGGACGAGCTGTTCCGCCTCGGCCGGATCATCGCCGGCAACCACGACCTGGAACTGGCGCTGACCGACCCGGCGGCGGACGCCGGCGGCAAGGTGGCGCTGCTGGACAGCCTCGTCGCGGGCAAGGTCGACGGCACCACCAAGGTCCTGGTCGAGCAGCTGGTGCGCGACCCGCGCGGCCAGGGCGTCGTCGGCGGCCTGGCGGACCTCGCGGCGCTCGCGGCCAAGCGCCGGGAACGTTCCGTCGCCCACGTCCGTTCCGCCGTCGAGCTGGACGCGGCGCAGCTGGACCGCCTCGAGGCCACGCTCACCCGGATCTACTCCAGGCCCGTCGCGCTGCACGTGGAGGTCGACCCGGCGCTGCGCGGCGGACTGGTGATCAAGATCGGCGACGAGGTCATCGACGGGAGCGTGGCCGGTCGGCTGGCGGCACTGCGCCGCGACCTCGCCGGCTGACCGAACCGGAACCGCGGCCCACAAGCCCCTTTCCTTTAACGAAGTGAGAGCAGGAACGACATGGCGGAGCTGACGATCTCGTCGGACGAGATCCGCAGTGCGATCGAGAAGTACGTCTCGACCTACTCCCCGGAAGTCAGCCGGGAAGAGGTCGGCGTCGTCGCGGAGACCTACGACGGCATCGCCATCGTCGAGGGTCTGCCCGGCACCATGACCAACGAGCTGCTGGAGTTCCCCGGCGGCGTGCTCGGCGTGGCCCTGAACCTGGAAGTGCGCGAGATCGGCGCGGTCATCCTCGGCGACTTCGACAAGATCGAAGAGGGCCAGGAGGTCAAGCGGACCGGCCAGGTGCTCTCCGTGCCCGTGGGCGACGGCTTCCTCGGCCGCGTGGTCAACCCCCTCGGCCAGCCGATCGACGGCCTCGGCGACATCGTCGCCGACGACAACCGCGCCCTGGAGCTGCAGGCCGCGTCGGTGCTCCAGCGCCAGCCCGTCGGCGAGCCCATGCAGACCGGCATCAAGGCCATCGACTCGATGACGCCGATCGGCCGCGGCCAGCGCCAGCTGATCATCGGCGACCGCAAGACCGGCAAGACCGCGGTCTGCATCGACACGATCATCAACCAGAAGAAAGCCTGGGACTCGGGCGACCCGCAGCAGCAGGTCCGCTGCGTCTACGTCGCCGTCGGCCAGAAGGGCTCCACCATCGCGGGCGTCAAGTCCGCGCTGGAGGAGGCGGGCGCGCTGGAGTACACCACCATCGTGGCCGCCCCGGCGTCGGACTCGGCGGGCTTCAAGTGGCTCGCGCCCTACACCGGCTCGGCCATCGGCCAGCACTGGATGTACCAGGGCAAGCACGTCCTGATCATCTTCGACGACCTGACCAAGCAGGCCGAGGCGTACCGCGCGATCTCGCTGCTGCTGCGCCGCCCGCCGGGCCGCGAGGCTTACCCCGGCGACGTGTTCTACCTGCACTCGCGCCTGCTGGAGCGCTGCGCGAAGCTGTCCGACGACCTGGGCGGCGGCTCGATGACCGGCCTGCCGATCATCGAGACCAAGGCCAACGACGTGTCGGCCTACATCCCGACCAACGTCATCTCCATCACCGACGGCCAGTGCTTCCTGGAGTCGGACCTGTTCAACGCCGGCGTCCGCCCGGCCGTCAACGTGGGCATCTCGGTCTCCCGCGTCGGTGGCGCCGCGCAGACCAAGGCGATGAAGCAGGTCTCCGGCTCGCTGCGGCTGGACCTGTCGCAGTTCCGCGAGCTGGAGGCGTTCTCCGCCTTCGCCTCCGACCTGGACGCGGCCTCCCGCGCCCAGCTGGAGCGCGGCGCGCGCCTGGTCGAGCTGCTCAAGCAGGGCCAGTACTCGCCGGTCCCGATGGAGGAGCAGGTCGTCTCCATCTACCTGGGCACCAAGGGCCACCTGGACTCGGTGCCGGTGGGCGACGTCCGCCGCTTCGAGTCGGAGTTCCTGGACCACCTGCGGCGCGGCCAGGACGCGATCCTGACCGGCATCCGCGAGTCCGGGAAGTTGTCCGACGACGCCGAGAGGGGCATCGTGGACGCCGTGAACTCGTTCAAGCAGCAGTTCACCGCTTCGAGTGGCGCTTCGGTGGTCAACGAGGCCCCGGCCGACGCGATGGACGCCGACCAGGTCGGACACGAGTCGGTGAAGGTCAACCGACCCGCTCCGACCGAGAAGTGACGTAGGCATGGCAGCCCAGATCCGAGAGCTGCGCCAGCGGATCCGAACGGTCAACTCGACCAAGAAGATCACCAAGGCGTACGAGCTCATCGCCACGTCGCGGCTGGCCAAGGCCCAGGCGCGGGTCGCGGCCTCGCGCCCGTACGCGGACGAGATCACCGGGGTGCTCTCCGCGCTGGCGAGCGCCTCGACCAACCTCGACCACCCGCTGCTGACCGAGCGCACCGCGCCCAAGCGGGCCGGGGTCATCGTCGTGACCAGCGACAAGGGCATGTGCGGCGGGTACAACGCCAACGTGCTGCGGGCGGCCGAGGAGCTGTTCGCGCTGCTGCGGTCCGAGGGCAAGGAGCCCGTGCTCTACGTCATCGGCCGCAAGGGCGCGGGCTACTACCGCTTCCGCCGCCGTGAGATCACGGCCGAGTGGACGGGCTTCTCGCAGCTCCCGCACTACGTCAACGCCGCGGAAGCGGGCGACGTGGTGGTGCCCGCGTTCCTCGCGGGCACCGACGACGGCGGCGACGGCGTCGACGAGCTGCACGTCGTCTACACCGAGTTCAAGTCGATGCTCAGCCAGCAGCCGACCGCCAAGCGCATCGCGCCGATGGAGGTCGAGTACGAGCAGTCCCAGCCGAAGCTCCAGTCGGTGTACTCGTTCGAGCCGGACGCCGAGGCGCTGCTCGGGGAGCTGCTGCCCAAGTACGTCAAGACCCGGCTGTTCTCGGCACTGCTGGAAGCGGCGGCGTCGGAGTCGGCGGCCCGGCGGACCGCGATGAAGGCGGCGACGGACAACGCCACCGAGCTGGTGCGCAACCTCAGCCGCCAGGCCAACGCCGCCCGCCAGGCCCAGATCACCCAGGAGATCAGCGAGATCGTCGGTGGCGCCTCCGCGCTTACCGGGGGCGCAGGAAGTGATGAGTGACATGAGTGCTACTGCCACCACCACCCGCACCGGCCGTGTGGTCCGGGTGATCGGCGCCGTCGTCGACGTGGAGTTCCCGCGCGACGCGGTGCCCGAGCTGTTCAACGCCCTGCACGTCGAGATCACCTACGAAGCGGTGGCCAAGACGCTGACCCTGGAGGTCGCCCAGCACCTGGGCGACAACCTGGTCCGCACCATCTCGATGCAGCCGACCGACGGCCTGGTCCGCGGCGCCACGGCGGTCGACACCGGCTACGCCATCCGCGTGCCGGTCGGCGACGTCGTCAAGGGCCACGTGTTCAACGCCCTCGGCGACTGCCTCGACCAGCCCGGCCTCGGCCGCGACGGCGAGCAGTGGGGGATCCACCGCAAGGCCCCCGCGTTCGACCAGCTGGAGGGCAAGACCGAGATCCTGGAAACGGGCATCAAGGTCATCGACCTGCTCACCCCGTACGTCAAGGGCGGCAAGATCGGCCTGTTCGGCGGCGCGGGCGTGGGCAAGACGGTGCTCATCCAGGAGATGATCACCCGCATCGCCCGCGAGTTCTCCGGCACGTCGGTGTTCGCCGGCGTCGGCGAGCGCACCCGCGAGGGCACCGACCTCCTCCTGGAGATGGAGGAGATGGGCGTGCTCGGCGACACCGCGCTCGTCTTCGGCCAGATGGACGAGCCGCCCGGCACGCGCATGCGCGTCGCCCTGTCGGCGCTGACCATGGCGGAGTACTTCCGCGACGTCCAGAACCAGGACGTGCTGCTGTTCATCGACAACATCTTCCGGTTCACCCAGGCCGGCTCCGAGGTCTCGACCCTGCTGGGCCGGATGCCCTCGGCCGTGGGCTACCAGCCGACGCTGGCCGACGAGATGGGCGAGCTGCAGGAGCGCATCACCTCGACGCGCGGCAAGTCGATCACCTCGCTGCAGGCCATCTACGTGCCCGCGGACGACTACACCGACCCCGCGCCGGCCACCACGTTCGCCCACCTGGACGCGACGACGGAGCTGTCCCGCCCGATCTCCCAGAAGGGCATCTACCCGGCGGTGGACCCGCTGTCCTCGTCGTCCCGGATCCTGGAGCCCACCATCGTGGGCGACGAGCACTACCGGGTCGCGCAGGAGGTCAAGCGGATCCTGCAGAAGTACAAGGAGCTGCAGGACATCATCGCCATCCTCGGCATGGACGAGCTGTCCGAGGAGGACAAGGTCCTCGTCGGCCGCGCCCGCCGCCTGGAGCGCTTCCTCGGCCAGAACTTCATCGTGGCCGAGAAGTTCACCGGCCAGCCGGGCTCGTTCGTCCCGATCAAGGACACGATCGAGGCGTTCGACCGCGTCTGCAAGGGCGAGTTCGACCACTACCCGGAGCAGGCTTTCTTCAGCTGCGGCGGTCTCGACGACGTCGAGGCCAACGCCAAGAAGCTGGCCGGCAAGTAGGCCGGACCGCTCGGCGAAGGGCCCGCCCGTCCACCGCGGACGGGCGGGCCCTTCCGCTTCCCGGGCGTCAGGGGGTGCGCCACCCGAGGGCGCGGGAGATCGTGCGCCCGCAGGCCCGCACGGCCGGCAGGACCGTGTCGGTGCGGGTGTCGGTCGGCACCACCACCGACACCGCCGCCACCACCTCGCCGCCCGGCCCGCGCACCGGGGCGGCCACCGAGTGCGTGAACGTCTCGATCTGCCGGTCGGAGGTGGCGTAGCCGTCCCGCCGGACGGTCGCCAGGGCGGTCCGCAGGGCGTTCGGCGTCGTGATGGTGTGCGCGGTGTACCGCTTGAGCGGCTGGGCCAGGGCGCGGTCCTGGACATCCTTGGGCGCGTGGGCCAGCAGCACCAGGCCCACGCCGGTGGCGTGCAGGGGCATCCGCGACCCCATCCTGGTGACGACGTTGACCGCGTCCCTGGCCGAGATCCGCTCCACGTACACGGCCTCCAGGCCGTCGCGGATCGCCAGCTGCACGTTGTGGCGGGTGACCTCGAACAGGTCCTCCAGGTACGGCAGGGCGCGCTCCCGCAGCCCCAGCGCGCCGGGGGAGAGGGCGCCCAGCTCCCACAGCCGCAGGCCGATGGTGAAGCGGCCGGCCTCGTCGCGGGCCAGCGCCCCCCACGCCACCAGTTCCCGGGTCAGCCGGTGCGTGGTGCTCAGCGGCAGGCCGGAGTACCGGCTCAGCTCGGACAGGGTGGCCGAGGGGCGGTCGGCGGTGAAGACGGCGAGCAGCGCGAACGCTCGGCCGAGGAGGGACTTGGGGGCTGGCACGGCTCTCACTCTTCCGTTCACCGGAAAGGGTACTCCCCGCGGGCCGGTGACCGCCGCCACGCTGGGCCACCGGGTCGGGTGTCGGTCCACTCCGGACACGAGGAGGTGTCATGGCTGGTCGTTGGGTGCTGCCGCTGAGCTGGGCGGCGGTGCTGCTGGACGGGTTCGACCTGGTGGTGCTCGGGACCGTGCTGCCGGTCCTGCTGCAGGACCGGGTGTGGGGGCTGACACCGGCCGGCGCGAGCGTGGTCTCCACGGTGGGGCTGGTCGGCATGATGGTCGGCGCGCTGGCGATCGGGACGGTCACCGACGTGATCGGGCGGCGCAAGGCGCTGATCCTCGCGGTGGCGAGCTTCTCGGTGTTCACCGCGCTGTGCGCGGTCGCGCCGTCGGTGGTGGTGTTCGCGGCGCTGCGGTTCCTCGCGGGGCTGGGGCTGGGCGGGTGCCTGCCCACCGCCATCGCGCTGGTCAACGAGTTCGCCCCGGCGGAGCGCCGCGGGCGCGCCACCACGTGGATCATGACCGGGTACCACGTGGGCGCGGTCGTCACGGCGTTGCTGGGTATCGCGGTCATCCCGTCGCTGGGGTGGCGGGCGCTGTTCGTCATCGGCGCCGCGCCCGCGCTGCTGCTGGTGCCGCTGATGCTGCGCCACCTGCCCGAGTCGCGCGCGTTCAGCGCCGCGCCGGTCAAGGACGTGGTGGGCTCGCTGTTCCGGCCCGGCCTGGTGCGGGCCACGGTGGCGTTCTGGGTGGCCTCGTTCATGGGACTGCTGCTGGTGTACGGGCTCAACACGTGGCTGCCGCAGATCATGCGGGCCGCCGGGTACCCGCTGGGCGCCGCGCTGGGGCTGCTGCTGACGCTGAACATCGGGGCGGTGATCGGCCTGGTGGTCGCGGGCGCGGTGGCGGACCGGGTCGGCGTGCGGCCCGCGACGATCGCGTGGTTCGCCGCGTCGGCGGTGGCGCTGGGCGCGTTGAGCGTCAAGCTGCCCGGGATCGGCGTGTACGCGGCGGTGCTGGTGGCGGGCTGCTTCGTGTTCAGCGCGCAGGTGCTGGTGTACGCCTACGTGGGCCGCGTCTACGGTGACGACAACCGGGCCACCGGTTTGGGATGGGCAGCCGGTATGGGACGGATCGGCGCGATCTGTGGTCCACTACTGGGGGGCGCGCTGCTCACCGCGGGGATCGCCTACCCGTGGGGTTTCTACGCGTTCGCCTTGGTCGCCGCGGCGGGGGCTGTGGCGGTGCTCACCGTTGGGGCGACCACCGGGCGGGTGACTCCACCGGTGTCCGGCGGCTGAGGGTGGCTGGGGCGGCGCGTGCTCCGGGCGACCGTTTAGACTGCACGGGACTTCCAGTGCCAGACAGAGGGAGATGCGCGTGGCCGAGATGACCGTTCAGCTGGTCGCGGTGGAACGCCGCCTGTGGTCCGGCACGGCCACCTCCGTGGTCGCGCAGACGACCGAGGGTGAGATCGGCATCCTGCCCGGCCACGAGCCCGTGCTCGGCCAGCTCGTCGAGGGCGGCGTGGTGCGCATCCGGACCGTCGACAACGACCTGGTGACCGCGGCCGTGCACGGCGGGTTCCTGTCGGTGACCGGTGAGGGCGTGAGCGTCCTGGCCGAGGCCGCCGAGCTGTCCCACGAGATCGACGTGGACGAGGCCCGGTCGGCGCTGTCGGACGCGGACGAGGTGGAGCGGGCGAGGGCGATGGCACGCCTCCGCGCTGCCGGCCACACGGCCTGACGCGGACGAGCGGACAAGCGCCGTGGGGATCGCCGAAGTCGTCGGGGTGGTCCTGTTCGTCGCGGTGGTGGTCCTCGCGTACGTCACGTGGCGCCGGATCCGCCTGCTCAGGGCCGGCGGGGTGCACGTGGCCCTGCGGACCAGGCTCGACGCCACCGGCCGGGGCTGGCACCTCGGCGTCGGGCACTACCGCGGCGATTCGTTCGTGTGGTCCCGGGTGCTGAGCTTGCGCACCGGCCCGGACCGCGTGATCCACCGCGAGGGCTTCGAGATCGACGACCGGCGCGAGCCGACCGCCTCCGAGACCTATGCGATGCCGCACGGCGCCGTGGTGCTCAGCTGCCGCGGCGCCGAGGGCGAACCGGTGGAGATCGCCATGGGCCCGGACGCGCTCACCGGCTTCCTGTCCTGGCTGGAATCCGCCCCCCCGGGCCGTTCGATCCCCTGGGCTTCATAGCCGGCTTTCCACCGCCGCCTTCGGCGCTCTCACCCCGCACCGCCGCCTTCGGCCAGGCACACCCAGTGCAGTCCGGTGCCTTCGTGTTCTCCCCGTATGGCCTGCCCGGAGGGCTACCATGCTTTCTTGGGGGGTGCAAGCACGCTTTTCGCTTGCACCCCCCAAGAAAGCATGGTCGTCTTTGACAGGCCATGCGGGG
>Ga0196958_10000507_pt1 | contig 12711 bp, 21 predicted proteins | sample S1v_10metaG_FD_148654 | JGI IMG/M metagenome (GOLD analysis project Ga0196958, IMG submission 148654) | Soil microbial communities from Anza Borrego desert, Southern California, United States - S1+v_10 | ecosystem: Environmental > Terrestrial > Soil > Desert | place: USA: California | collected...
TGGAATAGTGCAGAGTCCATCCGGCAGTTCGTTGCCTTGCAAGAAGCACTGGACGACATCCGAGATGGCGGCCCCGCTGAAATCATTAGCCCGGAAGACCCTGACCGTATCGCTGCCATCTCCGGCGGCATGGATGAGGTCTACCGCCTATTGGACGGGATGCCGGAAGTCCCCGACTTGGGTGAGATGCTCACGGTCGAGGACCAGAGGCGACTTGACGCCTTCGTTCACGGCTTCAACCGCGACTTGGCTGACGGTCTGGCTCAGGCGATCGTCTATGGTGAGAACCTTGGCGACGTTCTGACTAGCGTTATTCAACGGGCTGCGTTCGAGCTTATCAGTTCCGGCTTGCTGGACCTTCTGAGCGGACGTGGTTTCGGCGGAACTCTAGCCTCTCAACTCGGTGGCGGAAAGGGCGGCAAAGGCGGGGGCAACCCGCTGGGTTTTATCGGCGACTTGTTCGGTTCCATTTTCGGGCGCGGGACAGGGAAGGCGTCTGGCGGGCCGGTTTACCCCGGCATGACTTATCCGGTCGGCGAGCGGGGAACCGAGATGTTCTCGCCGAAAGTGCCGGGTGTCATCATTCCTAATCATAGACTTGGGGGCGGAGGTGGAGGAGCGGTCGAAGTCCTTATCCGCTCCGACAACGAGATGTTTCAGGCTCAGGTGGTTCGCATCAGTGGCGCCGTGGTGGCTCAGTCTGCGCCCGGCATCGCAAACCAGGGGGCGGCAAAGGCGCTCAGCATGGCCGGAAGGCGAGGGCTTCCCTGATGGCGGTGATTACCTGGCCCAGTTCCGCAAGGATCGCCAACATCACTTGGTCTCTTGATAGGCCGGCGCAGATTAACCGCTCGCGCTGGTCTGGCGAGGATCAAGTCATTGCCAATCCTTGGTATGGGCGGTGGCGAGCCGAGGTGGAATTGGCCCCTATCGTGGGCGAAGCTAATGTTCGGGCGTGGCGCGCCTTCCTTGCTTTGCTGAAGGGCTCGGTAAACACCTTCCGGCTTCCGGCCGTAGAGCAGGCGCAATATCCTGGTGCCTCTCCACAGGCCAACGGCACAGCCGCTGCTGGTGCCTCCACGCTGCAAGTCTACAACTTCTGGCCGTTCGCAAGTCAGACCATTCCAGCCGGAACCATGTTCACTGTGAACGACGAGCTTAAGGTTGTGACGGCTGATGCCGCCCTCGCATCTAACGCCACGGCCACGCTTAGCTTCCAGCCGCCCCTTCGCGCCGCAGTAGCCGTGGGCGCGGCCATTACAGTCAATCAGCCCACAGCCCTAGTCGCCCTGACCACCTCCACAGCAGGGTGGTCTGTTGGGCCAGGGCAAGTCTACGGCATCTCCCTGACGGTCGAGGAGCGGTACTGATGCCCGCCGTCGACTCAACTGCACTAACCGCGCTGGGAAACACGGTTGTCGCGCCTGCCTACTTTGGGTGGCTGGATTTCGTTGGCGACCCCTTGAGGGCCACTACCTACGGCGCGAATGTCACCTTCTCGGGAACAGGCGACACCGATCTGGACGGTCACACGTTCGAGGCGTTCGACCCTCAGTTCATCGACGTTGGCGATGTCTCCAATCAACAGGGCGGTAGCGAGACCATGACGGTCAGCCTGTCGGGCATCCTGTCGATCGACACAGCCCTGCTCAATATCATCGGCGACCGCTCCAAATGGTATCGGCGAGCCTTCCGCTTGTGGATGCGGGTCTATGATGAGAACAACACCGCCCAGGGCGCCGTCATCCCTTATTACACCGGCTACATGGTCGATGTTCGTCTCGACCCGACACCGGAAAGCCAGACCATCGAGGTCCAGGCCGAGAACTATCTGAACATCCTTCGTGATGCTTCGCATCGTACCTATCTCGACCAGGCACTCTTCGACAGCGGCGACCTTAGCGCGCAAGCCTCTATTGCCGCTGCGAACGGTGCCAAGACCGGCCCTGCTTCCGCAGTGGGTGGTGGCTACGGCGGCGGAAGCGCCAGCAGCAACCGGCCCTTGTCCGACCGCTTCGACGTGAGGCCACTTTGACCGAGTGGCACAAGTGGGCGGAACCGCCCGCGCTTCGGCCAGACTGGGATGAACGGTTCACCGCCTGGCTCGAGGAAGAGGGAAGCAAGCCCCACGACTGGGAAGGAAACCACTGCCTCCTTCACGTTGCCGGAGCGATCGAGGCACAGACAGGTCGCGACTTCGCGAAGGGCCGCCGCAGGAAGTTCAAGAGCGCCGCTGGGTCCAAGCGGTATCTATCCGAACTCGGCTTCAAGTCAGTAGCAGCCCTGCTCGACAGCATTCTTGATCCTGTTGACGTGGCCTTCGCCCAGCGGGGCGACATCGCATTGGCTCACGATGGAGCCGGCGTCGTCATCGGCGGCGAAGCCCTGATCCTCGTCCACGGCCACGACGCGCCTGTTCGAGTGCCGAGGTCTGACTGGAAAAAAGCATGGGCGGTCGGTCGCCGTACTGAAGCAGGGGCATAGTTTGTGGGCATAGCAAAGAAGGCCCTGAGGTTCGTCGCCTCAGTGGCTCCCCTAGCCCTGTCTTTCATCCCCGGCGTCGGGACGCTGCTAGGCATCGGCCTTAGCCTTGCATCTGTCGTCATCTCCTCGGCCCTTCGGAAGAAGCCGAAGGTCTCGCAGGAAACCACTAACCGCCTGCATTCAACGATCGACCCGGCGACGGCCCGCAAGATCGTTCTCGGCCGGACCGCGATGGCGACCGATGTTCGCTATCACGCCTACACCGGGACCAATCAGGAATATTACGAACAGATCCTTTGCGTCGCCTCCCACAAGGTCGAGGCGATCGAGGAAATCTGGTTCGATACCGAACTTGCCTGGACTTCCGCGGGAGGAGCGCAAGGAAGGTTCGCCGGCTATCTGACGGTCGTTGCAAGGCTTGAGGGGTCGAGTTCCAATACCGTCACCATCGACAGCAACTGGGGCACGTCTCAGCGCCTGACCGGCTGCGCCTATCTCCATCTCAAGTTCAAGCTGACCGGCAACACGAAGAAGGCCGAGAGCCCGTTCAGTCAGTCCGTCCCGACCCGCGTTACTGTTCGGGGAAAAGGGGCGATGGTTCCCGATCCCCGGCTCAGTACCAGCGCCGGCGGCTCTGGCTCTCAGAGCATGACCAGCCAGTCGACGTGGCTCTACACCACGGCGGCAGACAGCGGACGCAATCCAGCCTGCCAGCTTCTGTTCTATCTGCTTGGCTGGAAGATCGGAACGAAGCTCGCGCTGGGCCTGGGGATGCCCTCCACACGCATCGACTTCGCCAGCTTCATTACGGCGGCCAATATCTGCGACGAGAGCGTGGCAAAGTCCGGGGGAGGGACTGAGCCCCGTTATCGCTCAGACGGCATCTTCAGCGAGGATGACGACCCTGAAACGGTCCTGACCAGCATTCTCCAATCGATGAACGGCGAGCTGACCGACGAGAACGGCAAGATCGCCCTTCGGATTGACTACAACGACCTTGCCTCCCCGGTTGTCGCCCTGACCGAAGCGGACATCATTGACGGGGATGATTGGCGGCCGACGGATGCCGACCAGGACGTTAATGTCGTGCGCGGCAAGTTCACCGATCCGAGTGACGGGGCGCTCTATCAACTGGTAGACTATCCCCAAGTCACTTTAACTGGTTCGGATTACGGCAGCCCCGACGGCATTCAGCGGATTGAAGCCTTCGACTTGCCAATGGTGCAGTCTTTCGCCCAGGCTCAGAGGCTCGCCAAGCTAAGACTCCAGCGCAAGCAATATCCGGGGATCTTCACGGCTCGGTTCAACATGCGGGCATGGGCAGCTTCTTATGGCCGGCCCGTTACTCTCAGCCACGCTTCACTCGGTTTCAGCGCGAAGAAGTTCCGCGTGGTCGGGCAGAAGCTCCGCGTCGACGGAACGGTTGAACTCACGCTGCGCGAGCATGAGACTGCACAATATAGCTGGTCTGCCGAGGAAGCGGCTGTAGCTACCCCAGCCCCGCCAACTGCCTACAATCCTCTTAACAGCCCGCTCATTCAGGCGCTTGAGGAAAGCGGAACTTCAGCACTCGCCGGCTATCTGACGAACGAGACAGATACCGTTCCCGCAGACGCAGCGGGCAACGTGACAGATTGGTCCTCGGCTGGCGGCTGGTTCAAGGTATTTCTCGGGACTGAGGATGTCTCGGCAGATTGCACCTTCGAAAAGGTCAGCGAGACAGGGGGCTCGTTCACCGTCCAGACCTACGGCTTCTATTCTCTAACCTCGATGTCGGCAGACGGCGCCCTTTGCGAAATGCGGGCGATCCACACGCCCTCTGGCGCACCGATAGACAAGACATTCACCGTCAAGAAGTCGAAGCAGGGCGCGGCAGGCGCGGCTTCGAAGATCCTCACCGTCATCAGCGACCGTCAGAATATCGCCTATGACAGCGCGGGGGCTCCCACTCCGACGACCCAGACGACGACCTTCTCAACGAACAAGGTCAACACCACTGCGACGGTGAACTGGACGATCACCGACATCAACGGTGTAGCTCGCACCCCGACCACCTCCTTTCTCAGCGCCGCGACGGGCGATTCCGTCACCATGACCGAGGCTCAGTTTGCCTCCGCGAGGAACGGAACGAGCGGCGTCATCGTGACCGGAACCGTGACCGACGGGGTGACGCTCTCCGACAAGATCAGCGTTATCCGGGTCGCTCAGGGAGCTACGGGGCCCCAAGGGCCGCAGGGCGCGACGGGGCCGGCTGGCGAAGCTGGCTCACAAGGCCCAAGCGGACCTGCGGGAGAAACCCTCTACACCTGGATTGCCTACGCCTCGAACGCGACTGGAACGGCTGATTTCACGACCGGCACTCCGTCCTCGGTCCACACTTATATCGGCATCGCTAATAACAAGACGACTTCTACCGAGGGCACAAACCCCGCCGAATATACCTGGTCTCTGATCCAAGGATCTCAGGGCGTTCCCGGCACGCCAGGCGCTAACGGTGCCCCGACCTATACATGGTTCGCTTACGCCTCGAACGCGACCGGCACCGAGAACTTCACGACCGGAGCCCCAACGGCTGGCCACACCTTTGTCGGCATTGCCGCAAACAAGTCCACGGCGACGGAATCCTCAAACCCCGCCGATTACACTTGGTCGCTGATGCAGGGTGCGAACACCGGCGGCGACCTCGTTTTCGACGATTTCACCTATGCCACCCAAGCCGAGATGGAGAAGGTCTGGGCTCATTATACGGGAGCCGGCGAGTTCTCCAGCGTTCCGGCTTCCGAAAGCCCCGGCGGCAAGATCGTTCGCTTCGGCAGCAATGGCGGCGACGACTCCCGCTGGAATTACTGGATCGGCGATCCGATCCCCTATGACCCGAACGTCCTCTACGAGCTGACGTGGGTCGTTCGCCGCATCTCCGGAAGCGGGCTTTCCTATCTCGGGGTGGAGGGCCTCGCCGCCGACAGGACGACGATGGTGAACCGCATCGGCGCGAACCTCCACGGAGAGCAATTCTATGTCGCGGCGTTCGCAGCGGCTCCGGGCGCGAGCTGGACCACCTACAAGGGCTATTTCAAGGGCAAGACCGGTGCCCCGGCTTATGGTTCGGCAAGTCCCGATCCGACAAACCCGGCGCCTCTCCATTCCAACGTCGTGTTCATTCGGCCAATGGCCTATGTGAACGACAGCGCACCAGGCCAGACCGAACTGAGCATGGTGAGGCTTCGCAAGGTTGACGGCCTTCACGAAATCAACGCGGAGAAGTTCGCCCAGATCACCGGGCCTTCGGAGGTTGTGGTCGAGGCGGATAGTGCCGGGGCCTTGGTCGGGTCGTCACCCTATTCGACGGCTCAGTTCCTGCTCATGGAAAGCGGGGCGCAAGTAACGACCGGCATCACCTGGACCCGTGACACTCCGGCTGGCGTAACCACCTCCATCAGCGGCACCGGCACCGGCGTTCTCGACGTGACGGGGATGACGAGCAACGATCCCAACGGGGTCGAGGTAACATTGACCGCCTCTCGCACCGATCGCCAGCCGCGCTTCTTCAAAACGAAGGTGCGGAAGAACATGGCGGCGCCGCCAGCGGGCGGCGGGTCAGGCGGCGGAACCGGCGGATCGTCAGCCAGCCAGACCAGTGGCTTCGTCTTCATCAGTTCGTCCACCGTGAAAGTGATCTCGCAGGAACTCGAGGTCACCGTCGGCAGCGGCGGGACCGTGACGATGAACAGCGCCCTGAATTCCCAAGGCGCGAAATCATCCCCCGACGGCATCTGGAAGGTTCGTTACCAGTGGGAGCGGTGGAACGGCTCAGCGTGGGTGACGCAAGGGTCCGCCTTCGATGCCAGCGATACGCAAGTGACGGTGGAGTCCGGCACCTATTTCCCGTTCCCGCGGGGCTCGGTCAGCAACAGCCAGACCTATTCGAGCACCGCCGGGGCTACCGTGAAGATGCGCCTTACCGCGTGGATCAACCCGACCGGCTCCACGAACACGACCAAGACGATCAATTTCACCGGACAAGCGAGTCTGCAAGGATGAAGTATTATCGCATTCCTGGAGAGAAGGGCGGCCCGGACACCTTTCGCAAGGTGAGCACCGCCAAGGATGCTCCACCTGTCGAAGAGATGGGGCTTCCCGAGAATGCCGAGGAAGTACCTCGGTTTCCCCGCGAGTTCGAGCGGTGGGAAGGGGGTAAGTTCGTCAAGGATGCCGACGCTGAGTCTGAGCATTCCGAGAATGCGCGTCTGCGCCGGATGTCACCCAAGGCACGGCATGACGAGGCAATCCAACAGGCCGTCACCATGCTTCGCGCTGAACTGAACCTTGCACCTGACCTGAAAGCGAAAGGATCGTCCAATGGGTGATGGTGCTATCGTCCTTCTCCTCGGAGCGGCCATTTTCGTCCTCGAGCGGTTCGAGGTCGTATGATCACCGTCCGCTTCTATCACACCTGGCCCCTGCGGCGCGCCGAATGGATGCTGGCGCTGGTCCTGGTGGGCGTCGGCATCGTCTTCGCTCTCGAGGATGACCTGCGGCGCGAGCTGGGTTTCGCAACCATCATGACGACCCTGCCGCAATGGGTCTGGGCAACTTGGGCGCTCAGCGTCGGGCTACTCCGGCTCGTCATGCTCTACATCAACGGCGCATGGCGAGCATCGCCGCACCTTCGCGCAATCGGCGCCTTCCTCGCCTGCTTTATCTGGACGGCGCTGATGTTCCGGGCGCTTGCCAACGAAGTCTTTGTTCCCTCGGCCGCGATCTGGCCGGTCTTCCTGATGTTCGACAGCTTCGCCGCCTATGACGCCGCCCGCGATGCTCGCGGTGCTGACGACAAGGCAAAGTCTAGCCGCCAGCGTCGGGGGCCGCTTAACGATGTCAGTGAGTAACAGTGGAATCCAGATAGCTCCGTGGCTTCAATACGTCGGCGCCTTGATTATCGGACTGGGCCTCTTCTTTGGAGCCATCGTCCGGGGCTATCGAAAGGGTCCAGATCCTAAGCCGAAAGAAGGCGAGGCGGTCGTTCTCTCTGCGACACTCGCTGATTCTAGGGCTGTCGACCGGCTAGTGATTGCCATCGACCGCCTTCACACCGCCGTGGAAGAGAACAGCGACTGCGCCCGTGACGCCTCGCGCAAGCACTGCGAGTGCATGAACGAGAACACAGACGCCATGATCAACTTGCTGCGCTTCGTTCGTCGGCGGGAGGGGGAACCGTGAGTATGCGCGACAAGATCCTAGCCATTCAGGATCGCGTCGGGGTTCCGCTGACAGGCTTCTTCGATCCAGCGACCGCTTGCGGGGTTCTCGCCAAGCTGGACCGGCTCACCCTCATGGAAGCAGAGGCGACCGAGCGGCAGAAGCTGTCGATCAGGATTAAGCCGAGGGGGGTGTAGGCAGGGGTGCCCAATGGGTCGGATAATCGACTGGCGGGAAGGCGTTATAGTAGCCCTGCTACATGCCATCGCGCCACGCTGCGACACCCATGAGCATGTTACCGTACATGTCCCCCGAGTGCATTACATCAGGGGTGTAAAGCAGAACGGGCGTTCCGTCTTTCGGCGCGGTCTCTATCGTCTGCCACATAGCCCGGCACTATCACAAAAGCATATTCAGGGGAACCCGAGATGATGAAGGGTCTGTCGAATGCCCTCAAGGGCATCGGAGGCGAGTTCGAGATTAGCCGCGTCATCGGCTTTATCTCGGGGCTCTGCTACTCGCTGGGGGCGATCGTGTTCACGGCGTGGAACATGATCAACGGGGTCGCCTTCGACATTGTGGCGTTCTGCACGTCATTCGGCGGAGGGGCGGCCCTTATCACTGGCGGCACGGCTGGGGCTGTGGCCATCAAGGATCGCAACGTCGCTTCTGCCAAGGTGATCGAGCAGACTGGCGCTGTTCCGGCAAAGCCGCCCGCTGGCCCTCCGGTTCCGGTAGGCGACCCACCTCCGGTCGACCAGCCCGCCGACGACAGACCCGATTATGCTCGCTGAGACACAATGGGCGCTGATATTCGGCGCGGCCAAGAAGCGTGGCGCTCGGTGGCGCGATGGCGCTGACGTTCGCGCATATAAGGCCGAGGTCGAACAGGCGCTCAGCGGGCTTCCTAGCGCCCCTGCGGCCCCTTCCGCTGGCCACCGCCGCATCAGCGCCAAGGGCAAGGAACTCATTCACTCGTTCGAGTCGTTCAAGCCGAACGCCTACAAAGACCCTGGCAGCAAGAACGGCCTTCCGATTACAATCGGCTGGGGCTCCACCGCTGACGAGAACGGGCGCCCGATCAAGCTGGGCGATGTCTGGACCCGCGAACGCGCCGATGCCGTGTTCGACCAGCAGATCCGCAAATATGAGCAAGCCGTCGATCAGATGACGGCCGGAGTGGTCACCACCCAAAATCAGTTCGATGCGCTCGTAAGTCTTTGTTATAACATCGGAATACCTGCGCTCCAGAAGTCCACAGTCCTCAGACGTCACCGGGCCGGCGACTACAAGGGCGCGGCTGATGCCTTCGCCATGTGGAACAAGAATGATGGCAAGGTCATGCGCGGGCTCACTCGCCGCCGCCTCGCTGAAGCCGATCTCTATGATGACTAGGAGGCACCCATGATTGCATGGCTCATCGCTCGCGGCATCGCACCGACTGCCGCGAAGCTCATCACCTACGTCGGCATCCCCCTGCTAATCCTGTTTGCCTTCTGGCTCGCGCTGGACGCCTACGGTGACAGCCGCTTCCGCGAGGGCAGGGCAGCCGAGAACGCTGCGTGGAAAGCCGCAGAGGACAAGCTGCTGGAGCAGGCGGCAGAAAGCAGTTCCGTGGCCGATCGACAGGCGCTTGCCCGCCAGCTCGAACACTCAGCCCAGGTCGAGGAAGAAAAGGATCTGATAGATGACGCGATTGCCAATGGGGCTTCTCCCCTTGATGTCCTTTTCCCTGCTGGCGGGGTGCGGGACTGACAAGGTTGTCAAGCATCTGCCGACCCCGCCGGAGCGGCTGGTCTGCGAAGAGGCGGGCGATCGTCCTGCCATCCCGCCTGAGTACGTCATCGACTGGACGGCTGTTCGCACGGTCGACCAGGCGAGGGCAGAGCATGGCCGCTACGTCGCCTCGATCCGAAGCCGCGAAGGGGTCATTGTCGCCTATCTCGTGAGCGTCGAGGGCAAGCTGTTCACTTGCGCGACCAACATGCAGTGGCGCCGTGAATATGAGGCGGGGCTGGAATGAAGACCGTCCTCGGCATCGTCATTGTCGGCGCCACGCTAGGCGTCTGCGGGCTGATGATCCTGGCTAACCAGATGGCCGAGAAATGGGACTTCAAGTTCGACCTGTGACTCCATGCTCCTTCGCGGAAGACCGCTCGATGCTAGTGCCGACCGGCGCGCTCATTCTGACGCGATACGTCGAGATTGACGCTGTGAAGCTGGCTTGCCGTGAACGGATGTCGATGGGCGATCTGGAGGTGGCCTATCGCAAGATCGTGCAGCTCGGCGAACATGAGCAGTGGCCGTGTCCTGTAGGCCATTGGGAGGATAACCGCTTCGTCATCACTGATGGCCGGCACCAGTTCGTCGCGGCCCTGATGCTCGGGCGAACTCATATCCTTGTCGCGTGGATCGTGGGGCCGTGAACGGCTTCCTCGCCTTCCTGATGGGCATTGGTGCTGGTGTCGTGGCTATCGCTATCGGCTGGGGGATCTGTCGCATAGGTGAGGCAAAGCAAAGGGCGGGTGATTGATTATTTTGGACAATCGCCTAGACTTGCACCGCACCGGTCGCCGCAACGTGAAGGCAGCGCGGACGGACCCTTTCAGCGATGCCATTGGGGTCGCTGTCTGTAACAAAGGGGTTCAACTCCCCAGCCGGTGCGTTAAGATGGCTGCTCACAGCACCCCTCCCAGTCCCAGCAGGGTCAGGCCAGCACCAGCGAGCAGCAGCAGCGCAGGAAGCGGCGCTGTCTGAATAGGTGAGTTCGCGCCGAGCCAGCCGAGGACAAGGCCAGCGGTTAGCAGGACGATTCCGGCGATGATCATTTCCGCGCCCTTTCTTGTTCGATGAAAACCGCCATCAGGAAGAAGGCGAAGAGGCTGACGAACAGCGCCGCGGCGATGAGTTCGCCGGTCATGGCTGGAGCCCTTGCAGAGCCGCGTAGAAGCCAGACTTCCACACCATGACCGCGCCGGCACCGCTGCCGAAAATGACGCACTCTTCGCCGTTGACCGTGCCGCTCATTCCGGATGCAGCGAGATGCTCCCAAAGCTGTCCTTGAGATCGTCGAGGGTGGCCTGATGCTCGGGGCTCATCAGTCTATTCCCTGTTCTGGGGATTGACTGGCACGGGCGCGGAGAGCGGCGGCGCATAGAGCGAGGGCGGGGGTAGCTGCTATCGAGTCTCTCGGCGCGTATTCTCGTCGATTACCCCAAAGCGTGACGAATGGGCTTGGCTCTGGGCTTTCGCTGTTTGGCACCCATAGTCGCCAACCATGCCCTTCCCGCACCAGCGTCATCGCTGCGTCGAGGGAGGCGGTGTAGTATCGCGGTCGATTTGTTGGGGTGTGCCGGCACGCCACCGCAATGCCCTTATCCAGATCGGGGCTTGGCCCTGTCGCTTGTTCGCAGCGTTCAGCGAGTTCCAAGAAAACGCTCATCCCTCATCTCCTTTGGATTGCGGAAGCTCGCTCAAGATCACGATTGCTTCCTCAATGGCTTTGTGGCCTTCTGTGCAGCCGACGAAGCGCCCCTCTCCGAGGCCCTTCATCCGTTCAGATGCAGCACGAAGACGCTCGATGAGATTGTTCATCCCTCATCTCTTTTGGATTGAGAGGGGTTGTTCATGCCCTCCTCGACAGGAGCGACGGCGGGAGTAACGGCCAGCAGATCCCTCAATGCTTCCGCGTGATTGCGGACTATCCGTGCACTGGCTTGGCCCGGCATCATGTCCGAGAGAAAAGTCAGACAGTCGGCCGCAGACGTGATGGTTTCGTGGAAGTGGTTCATTCCGTCTCCCCTTTGGGCTGAGTAGGTTCGTTAAGGGCAGTGTCGATCATGGCCCGGTAACAATCGCGCACCGGGTCGCTCTCAGGAGCGTTTAGGTCGCAGTAGACCCACGCGGTCTGGCCAGATGCTATCATCGCCTCACTAGGCTCACGGATGGCGAGGATGGCTGCGCGGGCGGCAACGTGCGCGGTGTCCTCGGAGATGTAGATTTCTCGCGCATTCAGGCTCAGCGCGATCCCCCGCGCCGCAGCTTCCACCATGCTGGTCATTGCGGCTCTCCACTGGCCAGAGACAGCGCAGCACGGGCCTTTCGCCTCGCCTCCGCTGTCGGGTTCGTCAGAAGCATTTCCAGCGCCTCAAGCATCGGCTCGAATGCCTGAAGTTTGCTCTCCATCTCGGAGATGCGCTCCTCGTAGGCTGCGCGGTCGGCGGGGCTCATGGTTGCCTCCGTAAATGGCCACACCTGTGTAAACTACACAGGTTGCACAGTCAACCAAATATGTGTAAGTCGCTCATGCGGCGTCTGTTGCTCATTCGGCATCGCGGCGGCACAAGGCGAGCATGGAGAAGAAGGACGTGAGGATTCAGCTGGTGATCAGCCCGAGCGAGGTGGAGGCACTGGACGCATGGCGGGCCAAGCACCGAATCTGGTCACGGTCAGATGCGATCCGTCGATTGATTGCGAGCGGGATTAAGTCCGATGCTGGACGCAAGTAAGCGTGTGACCAGCGTCTATGTCGCGGTAGATGAGCGAGGGTGGCACAAGATCGGTCATACGGCCGACCCGAAACTCCGCGAATATCATTTGTCGCGTGACCGGGGTTGCAAGGTCCGTCTCGTGCATATCGAGCCGCCGCGTTCTCAGGCCGAGCACGTAGAGGTAACAACGCACTGGCTTCTTTCAGAACACGAGAATGGCCGAGAGTGGTTCAATGTGAACCGGGAGACCGCGCTGGCGGCGCTTCGGCAAGCGGTGGCAAAGGTCAATAATGGACATGTCCCGCACAGTCGTTTTGCGTATGAGCGTCGAAAAGTGGTGCGAGAGTCGCTGGACGCTCGAATGCGCACTGCCCTGCATCCTGGAGAAAGCCGTCAGCGATTTATAGATGAAGCCGTGGAACGCGAGCTAGAGCGCCGTGAGGCAAAGCAAAGGGCGCCCGACGATAAGCCGAGCGCCCAATGATGAAGAAGCCCAGAGGGGGCTCTGTGGGTTAAACGGATGTGGGGGAGGGTGGTT
>Ga0196958_10000508_pt1 | contig 12705 bp, 6 predicted proteins | sample S1v_10metaG_FD_148654 | JGI IMG/M metagenome (GOLD analysis project Ga0196958, IMG submission 148654) | Soil microbial communities from Anza Borrego desert, Southern California, United States - S1+v_10 | ecosystem: Environmental > Terrestrial > Soil > Desert | place: USA: California | collected...
GTCTTGTCCGCACCCGCGTCGAACTTCAGGTAGCCGAGGACGTTGTCCCGCTTCTGCTCACCCGAGCCGGTCGACAGCTTCGAACCGGCGGTCACCGGCTTGTCGAAGGTGGCGTGGACGAACATCCGGGTGGCGCCGACGGACAGCCCGCTGCGCACGTCGCTGTACCCGGTGATCGACCTGCCCGCCGGGTCGAGGGTGAGCCCGCCGTTGTTGTCGACGTTGTCGAAGATCAGGTTCGAGTCCGCCCCGGGGAATTCGAAGCGGTACAGCGCCGCGTGATCGGTCGGCGCGACCTCGGTCTTGATCCCGTTCTCGAAGTCGACGCCGTAGTAGTGCGCCCGCGCCGTCTCGTTCGAGTGCTTGAACGGCAGCTTCCGCGCTTCCCGGTCGGGATTCGGCACCCCGGACGCGGTCGAGGGCAGGAACTGGAACGTCTGCCGGTCGGCCATCCACGGACTCGGCGCGTGGCTCGCGGAGAACGCCTGCAGCGCCGGGAGGTTCTGTTCGTTGTTGCGGGAGTGGTAGGAGTACATCCAGCTCAACGTGCCCGCGTCGGTCGTCGGGATCCAGAAGTTGAATCCGTGCGGAACGGCGGTCGCGGGCATGTTGTTGCCCCGCGAGAAGGAGCCGTTCGACAGCGAGCCGCGCGTGGTCAGCACGTTGTCGGACGGGCGAAGGCTCGCCGGCGGCGTCGGGGTCGCCGAGACCTTGATGTCGTCCAGCCAGCCCTGCAGCGAACCCGGCCCGTCGGCGTTGTCGTAGCCGACCAGGATGCGGTCGATCGTCTTGCCCTTCGCGACTACGCCGATCTGCGAGCGCACCAGGTTCCACTGGTTGGTGTAGAGCACCTTGCTCGCACCCTGGCCCTGCGGTGAGAGCCCGAAGCCGTACTGGTCGACCGCGCCGAGCTGGCTCAGGTACGTGCCGTCGGTGAACGCCAGGTCGACCGCGACGTTCGTGCTCGGGTACTTGAGGTCACCGCGGATGAACTCCGGCTGCACCTTGTACGACAGCTCCGAAGTCGCCGCCACCGGGATGTCGACGTCGAAGATCTTGTTGTACGACCAGCCGTGCCCCCGCGCCTGGTGGCTGCCGGAGTAGCGGAACGCCCGCAGGCCGGTGAAGCCGACCCGGTTCTTGCTGGTGTAACCGCTGCTCGGGCCGCTGTCGGCGAAGCTGCGCATGTTCGGCAGCGCCGGCGGGGCCGGGTCCTCGTTGGCCAGCAGCAGCTCCGAAAGCTGCATGATCGGGCCACCGTTGTTCTTGGTGACGTCGAGCCGGAAGTACTTGTACGCGGCACTCGCGGCCGCGAGGCGGTACTCCTTCGTCTGGAACGGCTCGCTGAACTTCTGCCCGGTCTGCTTGTCCAGCTCCGTCCAGCTCTGGCCGTCGGCGGAACCCCGCAGCGTCCAGTCCTGCGGGTTGCGGTTGTCGAAGTCGTTCGCCGAGGACAGCGCGTACCGCGTGATCGACGTCGGCTCGGACAGCGTGACCTGCGCCCAGCCGGTCGGCGTCCAGGCCAGCCACTTGGTGTCGGTCGAGCCGTCGACGAGGTTCGACACTCCCTCGTTGGGCGTGTTCTCGCTGTGGGCGGAGGTCTCGGTGACCTTGCCGCGGACGTCACCGGGGATGGTGGTGGCGTTCGCGCCGTCCACACCGAAGGCCTTCGGCCGGCCCGACGGGTCGATGTCGACGGTGTCGCTCCACGTCGGCTCCGGTTCGCCCGGCTCGAACGAGGAATGGAAGTCCGGTGGGACCTCTTCGGCCGCGGCGGTGGCGGGGAGGGCTACCAGCCCGGACGCCACGACCGTGGCACTCAGAAGGCTGCAAACCCAGGGTCTGACGCTTCGGGGCATCGTCGCACCAATGCTTTCTCGCGGGGGGACCGGTGACGCCCAGAGAGAAGAACTCGGTTGTGACATCGATGTCAAGGCACCTGGACAAACCTGGCCCGAACTGGACAACCCGGATGACCCCAAATCCGGTGGACAACCGATGAGAGCGGGGCCAGGGTGAATGAGCCAACGGAAGCCGATCCGGAAACTGGGGTGGGAAAATGCGGCGGTTGTCCATGCTCGGCGTGGCGGCGCTCATCACGGCAGGCTCGATACTCACGGCTCCGGTGGCCACCGCCGGCGAAACCACCTTCCGCCCGGTGCGCACCTGCGCCGATCTCGTGCGGACCTACGACCTTCCCGGCGCGGTCACGCACGTCAAGACCGCGACCGTGGTGCCGGCGACGGCGACCGAACCGGAAAACTGCGACGTCCGTGGCCACGTCGAACCTGCGGTGCGATTCCAGCTTCGGCTGCCGACCAAGACCTACGCGGGCCGGTACCTGCAGTTCGGCTGCGGCGGGTTCTGCGGGGTGGTCAACACGCCGCCGTTCGCCGACTGCGGCCTCCCGCACGGCGGCGACGTCGCGGTCGCGGCCACCGACGACGGTCACGTCGGCAAGACCCCTTCGGTGGTCGACGACGGCAAGTGGGCCGAAAACGACCAGGCTGCGCGTGACGACTTCGCGTTCCGTGCGCCGCACGTGGTCTCGAAGGCGTCGAAGCGACTGATCACGGCGTTCTACGGTGCTCCGCCCAAGAAGTCCTACTTCAGCGGCTGCTCCGACGGCGGCCGCGAGGCGCTCCTGCTGGCCCAGCGCTACCCGCGTGACTTCGACGGCATCGTCGCCGGCGCGCCCGCCGGATACTGGGGCCCGCTGATCGGCGTCTACCAGACCTGGCTGGCCAAGGTGAACACCGGCGCCGGCGGCAAGCCGATCCTGACCGCCGACAAACTCCCTGCCCTGCACGCCGCCGCACTGTCCACTTGCGACAGATCCGACGGCCTCGTCGACGGTGCCGTCGCCGACCCGCGCACGTGCCGCTTCGACCCGGCCACGATCGCCTGCCCGCCGGGCACCGACAACGCCGGCTGCCTCACCGCGGCGCAGGTCGAGGCCACCAAGAAGATCTACGCTCCGCCGACCGACGAACGCGGCCGCAAGCTGTACCCCGGCGGCCAGACCGTCGGCTCCGAGCTCTCCTGGTACGGCTGGATCATCCCGTCACCGGAAACCGGCGGCGTCCCCTTCGCACAGGCGCTCGCCGACAACTACCTGAAGTACATGGCCTATCCGATCGGGACACCGCATTCGTCGGTCGAGAAGTTCGCGTTCACGGCCCGCGAATTCGACCGGCTGACCCCGGAAGGCGTCCGCTCCAACGCGATGTCGACGGACCTGCGCGAATTCCGCCGTGCGGGCGGGAAACTCGTGCTCTGGCACGGCTGGGCGGATCAGGCGATCCCCGCCGCGGGCACCATCGACTACTACCAGCGGCTCACCCGCGCCAACGGCGGCCCCGCCGCGACGCGGAGCTGGGCGCGGCTGTTCATGGTGCCCGGCCTGTACCACTGCGCGACCGGCGACAAGCTGACCGAGTACGACCCGCTGAAGGAACTGGTCTCCTGGGTCGAACGCGGCACCGCACCGGACCGGACCATCGCCACCGGCCGTGACGCCGACGGCAAGGTCTTCCGCACCCGGCCGGTGTTCCCGTACCCGCTGCAGGCCGAATACGACGGCACCGGAAGCGTCGACGACGCCGAGAACTTCGTGCCGGTCCCGCCTTCGCGGCCTTCGCGAGACATCGTGAACTGGGCGGGGAACGACCTGTACGGGAAGGCAGGTCCTGTCGCTCCCTAGCGGTGTCGAGCCCTGTGGTCCGTGAAGGCCTCCTTGAGGAACTCTGGGTCCCTCAAGGAGGCCTTCACGGACCGGCCACCTGACGCGACAACATCGGCCGGTCAGGAAAGAACGCCGTCCAGCAGGCGGACCCGCCGGTCCGCGATCCGGTGCACGTCGTCGTCGTGTGTCGCCACGATGACCGCGGCGCCCTCCTCGGCGCAGCGCCGCAACAGCCGAAGCACGCGCGGCGTGCTCCCGGCGTCCAGATGCGCAGTCGGCTCGTCGGTGAGCAGGACCCGCGGCCGCCCGCTGACCGCCCTGGCGAGCGCGACCCGCTGCTGCTGCCCGAACGAGACCTCGAGCGGGTAGCGGTCGCCGAGGTCACCGATCCCGAGTTCCTCCAGCAGCCCCGAAACCCGCGCGTGGATGTCCTTCGCGCTGGGTTTGGGTATGTCGGAGCGGAGCCGCAACGGCAGCGCCACGTTCTCCGCGATCGTCAGTTCGTTCGCGAGGCCGAGTGCCTGCGGCAGGACGGCGCACGTGTGCCACGGCGGCGCACCCGCTATCGGGATGCCGTCCAGCAGGACACTGCCGGAATCGGGCGAGTCGAAGCCGCACAGCAGCGCCAGCAGCGCGCTCTTGCCGGAACCGGACCGGCCGGACACGGTGACCAGTTCGCCCGCGGCCACCCGCAGTTCGAGCCCCCGCAGGACTTCGACGTCCCCACTGGGATGGGGGAACCGGCGGCGTAACCCGACGGCCTCGAGGGCGGGTTCCGCCATCACGGCACGACCTCTCGTTCTTCGAGTCTTTCCAGCCTGCCCTTGTGCATCCGCGCGACCCGACTGCCGAGTTCGATGAGCCGGTCGTCGTGCGAGGCGACGATGACGGCGAAATCCTGACCCGCCAGGTACTTCAGGGTGTCGAGCACCCGGTCGGCGGACCCTTCGTCCAACTGGGACGTCGGCTCGTCGGCGAGCACGACGGTCGAACGGCGAGCCAGCGTGCAGCCGAACGCGAGGCGCTGCTGCTGCCCGCCCGACAGCGCCGAGATCCGCCAGCTGCCGGTCCCGCCGAGACCCAACTGGTCGAGGATGTCGTCCGGCAGGCATTCCGTTCCGGCCGATTCCGCCGCCGCGCGGAGATTGTCGGCGACGCTCAGGTACGCGAGCAGGTTGTCGGTCGGGTTCTGGAACACCAGACCGAGGTGGTTCCGCCGCAGTGCCCGCCGGTCGCGATGCCGCAGTTCGCCTGCTTCGGTGCCCTGGAAGGAGATCGTGCCCCGCACGGGCTGCTCGAACAGGCCGAGTGTCCGCAGCAGGGTGGACTTGCCGGAGCCGGACGGCCCCGCCAGCACGGTGATCCCCCGCGCGGGGATGTCGATGGTGACGTCGTCGACGCCGGTGACGACGCCTGCCGGCGTCTGGTAGTCGACGCCGATCCCGCGCAGCCGGAAGATGGGTTTCTCAGGCACGGATCAACTCCGCGGTCCGGGCGGTGCGCACCGAGCGCATCGCGATCCAGCCCGCCAGCGCCACGACGAGCGCACCGACGGCGAGAACGGTCAAAGCGAGCGGAGTCGGGTCGGGCAGCGCGGACTGCGGCGGGAGGAAGGTCGCCGGGTCGAAGCGCGGCACCGAGAGCCCCGCGACCGAGACACCGCAGACGACACCGATGACCACGGCGAGCCCGCTGAGCGCGCCGAGTTCCATGAGATGACTCGCCAGCAGGGCACGCGGCCGCATTCCCATCCGCAGCACCAGCGCCCCGGCCAGCGCGTTCTGGCGTCGCCGTACTTCGACCGCGACCAGCAGCGACAGCACCGCCACCACGCCGAGCACGGCACCGAGCAAGGCCATGAACGAGAACGTCCAGGACACGACGTAGAACGGGAGCGCGTCGAGCGCGGACCCACGCGTGACGCGGTTGACCGCGGTCGCCACCCCGACGGAACTCAGCGCCTCGGTCACCTGGGTCATCGACGAGCTGGACAGCACGCTCCACTTGGGCACGGAACGCAGCTGCGCGGCGCCGAGCGATTCCCTGGAGATCACATACCCGGCGTTGGTGCCGATGATCGGGAACATCGGCAGTTCGCCGACCGTCCTGGCGTCGCCGAGACCGGCGGGCAGCGCGGTCTTCCCGGCCGCGTCCTTCCCGATCCTGATCGCCGGCACACCGGCGCCGGGGCTCGACAGGCCGCTCAGCAACCGGTCGACCTCGGCGCCGTCGAGCGGGCCGAGCGTGGCGGCGCGTCGGAAGGTCCGCGGGTCCACGACCAGCACGACATTGCCGGTGCCGGTCAGCTCGCCGACGATCGTGGTCGTGTCGCCGACCGAGGCGGGAAGCCGGCCCTGTCCGGTGCCGACGACGCTTTCGGTGTCGACCCTCGTCTCGGCCCCGACGAAGATGGCCGACTTCGTTTGCAGCGCCTCTTCCTGGCCGCGGGCGATGCCGATCCCGGTCGCCAGCGTTCCGATGGCCAGCGTGCCGATCACGAGCACACCGGTGACCGGCGCGCGGGCGCTGGCGAGCCGCCGGATGGCCAGTTGCAGCGCCGGCCGGGACCGCAGCCGCGCCCGATGTGACGCGTGCAGCGCGAGCCAGGCGAGCCGTGCGGCGATGAGCCCGACGGTGAGCACGACGAACACCGGGTACGTGAGCGCCAGCGGGTCGACCTGGGGGAGCGGGTTGCCGATCCGGGAGCCCTTGCTGTAGTCGACGAGCCGGTTCCAGCCGAGCAGCGCGACCCCGGCGGTGAGCAGCTCCCAGGGGAAGAACGCCAGGATCCGCACCCTCCGGCGGCCTCCGGAACGGACGCGGCCGAGTTCGAACTCCCGATGGGTGCGGACGGAGATCACCCCGGCGAGCAGCGCGAGCGAGACGAGCAGGATGGCGGCCGCGACGAGCGACCCCCACACCACCGCCCCGTCGTCCAGCGCACCCGGTGGTCCGTACACCCTGAGCAACAGCCGTGCGAGGACGGCGCCCACCACTCCACCGGCGACGATGGGAAGCCCGAGTTCGGCGACCGCGAGCATGCCCAGCGCACCCGGACCGCTGCCGCGGGCGGACAGCAACCTCAGCTGCGGGTGCCGCCGCTGGTACCACTGCAACGCGACGGTGCCGATCCCCGCGCAGCCGACCAGGATGCTGATGGCCGCGAGCGGCAGGATCGAGATCAGGACATTCGACTCGGCCTGATTGCCGATCTCCACCGAACGCTCGAACGGCAGCGAGCCGACGATCGCGTCACCGAGGCCTCGCGCGCCCAGATCCGCCTTGACGGCGGCGATGAGCGCCTTCGAACGTTCCTGTAGATCCTCGGCCTCGCTCACGGTCTGGGGAGGAGCCTCGTAGAACGACAGATGCAGGGTCTTGACCGCCGGGATGCCCAAGGCGCGAACCGTGTCGTCGAAGGTCTTTCCGTCGGTGGCGAACATGACCGAGTCGAGCGGGTCGTTGGCGAGCCTGCTGACGACGGCGTTCCGCTGCTGAGAGCACCACCAGCGCGGCGCCGGGTCGGCGAGGTCGCGGTACAGCCCGGTCACCGGGGGCAACGAGGTGCCGCGGATGCTCGGTGTGGTCCCGGTTTTGATCCCCTCGGCCCCGGCCACGACGGTGCCGAGCCAGAATCCGGCGCTCGCCGACCCGTCCGCCAGGTCGAGATGACCCGGAAGCGCTTGGTCCCGGTGGGCGAGGACGACCTTGTAGTGGGGATCGCCGTTGAATTCGGTGCCGGTGAGGTACGGCGTGTACCGGGAGGTGACCGGCGGGGAGAAGCCGTGCGCCGGGGCGTTGCGGCGGACGGAGTCGACGACCTGCGGAGCGACCGCGGCGGGGACGTTGTCCTTGCTGAAGACGGGGCCGTAGTAGTCCGGGCACGCGATGCCGGACTGGTACGTCACCGCGGCACCGCCCGCGGCCGAGGCCTGCAGGACGGCGGCGGTGCCGAGGAAACAGGCCAGTAAGGCGGTCACCGCCGCGATGAGCAAAGTCAGAGGACTGGTCAGTGCCGCCTTGGGAGCCGCTCGCCACGGCATCGTCACCCTGGGCCCGCCGGGAGCCCCCCACCTCACCCGCATGGATACGCACGCTACCGGTCGGGGCGCTCGGGCGACAGAAAGGAATCACCGTTTGTCGCGGGTGTGAAGTAAGGCCTGGTCCATTGCGGTGATCCGGAGCCGATCGAATGACTGCCATGGGTCGAGCTGTGACTCCGAGTAGCGATTGTTCGTCCGGATCGGTGGTCCAGGGTGCTGCGGCATCAGGTTGTTGGCTGCGCGTAGTGGTTCTCGAGGTCCTGCGGGGGATTGGCCATGAAGCGTGAAGGCCGCCGTCTCGTCCATCAACGCGAACACGAAACCCTGACGGCAGGCTTCGAGGCACCGTGAACTGTCAGCGGTTTCGTCGGGATGACGCTGAGGTATGTCTACTGATCGCCGGCCACCAGCTGGTCGATCGAAGTCGTTTCACCGGCCGCGCTCTCCGCCGAGAACGCGGTTTCTCCGAGCGCCGCGACGACGACGCCGGTGATCCTGTCGACGTCGCCGCGTTCCGCCTTCGGCAGGGGAGCGCCCATCGATCGCCGCGAAGCCGCCGCGGCACCCAGCAGCCGTGCGGCCTGGCGATACGAGCCGGCTGCCGCTTCCGCCCCGGCCAGACCTTCCAGGCCGAGGGCGATCGCGCGGGGATCCTCGCCGTGCCGGGCGATCGCGAGGCCGTCCAGCTGGAGCCGCTTCGCCTTCGCCGTATCTCCGCGCTGCTCGGCGATGAACCCGAGCTCGGCGAGGATGAGGGTGCTGCCCGCTTCGGACCCCACGCGGCGATGCCAGTCCAATATGGACAGCAACCGCTGTTCGGCAGCCTCGAACAGTCCCTGACGTCGCTCGCCGAGCGCGAGCCCCGTCTCGGCGTAGACCTCGCCGGGTTTGAAGCTGTGCTCGACGGCCAGCGTCCTGGCCCGCTCGTGGAACTCCTTCGCCCCCTCGAAGTCACCGGTCAGCAGTGCCGTCCGACCCAGCCAGGACAGTTGATAGGCGACCTCCGGCCACAGCTCCAGTTCCTCCGCGCGGCGAAGGCTTTCCCGATGGACACGGGCGGCGTGCTCGTAATCCCCGGCTATCGACGCCAGCACGCCGACGACGAACGACGCTTGAAGCCAGCCCCAGCGTTCACCGAGCCCGTCGAAGATCCCGGCGCTCTGCGCGGCGATCCGGCCGCCTCCGGTGAGGTCTCCACCGGCGATCAGGTGGGCTGCCCTGTCGCTCAGCGCGGCCGCGGCGATCCAGTCGTCGCCGATGTCACGAGCGGTTTCCAGCGCACCGAGGGTGAGCTTCTCCGCCCGGCACAAGTCGCCGATCGTGGACCACGCGTAGCCGAGGAACCACAGCGTCCGTGCTCGCGCGAGGGAATCGGCCATGCCCCACACGGCGTCCTCGGCCGCGCCCTCGGTGCCAGTGCCGTCGAGGACGGCGATCCCGGTGCGCCAGCCGAGCGCCTGCGCGTACTCGTCTCCGGTGTCGATCTCCGTGTCGAGCACGAGGTCCAGCGAGCGACGGGCCTCGGTGAGCCGCCCGCGGAGGAACCAGAACCAGGTCGTCGCGTTGACCAGCCGCATCGCGAGCCGCTGTTCTCCCAGCCGCAGCAGCGTTTCCAGCGCACGCCGGGTGTTGGCGCCCTCGGCGTCCAGCCTGTCGAGCCAGCGCCGCTGCTCCTTCCCGCGCAACCCCGTGTCACCGCGTTCGGCCAGCTCGACGTGGAAACGGGCGTGCCGCAAGGACAGCTCGTCGAGTTCACCGGCCCCCTCGGCGTGCTCCAAGGCATACGCCGAAACGGACTCCAGCAGCCGGAACCGCGGCTCACCGGAACTGCCCGGCCTGCTGACCACGAGCGACCTGTCGACGAGCCGCGACACCAGGTCCATGACGTCGGCGGCGGCGATGCCGCCGCCCGCGCACACCGACTCGGCCGCGTCGAGCCCGCAGCCTTCGGCGTGGACGGCGAGCCTGCGCAGCACGATCTGCTCGGGCTCGCTCAGCAGACCCCAGCTCCAGTCGAGCATCGCGCGGAGAGTCTGCTGGCGGCGCGGCCCGCCCCGCCTTCCCGAGGACAGCAGACCGAACCGGTCGTCCAGGCGGGCGAGGAGTTCGTGCGCGCCGAGCGTCCGGACCCGGGTGGCGGCGAGTTCGAGCGCCAGCGGTATCCCGTCGAGCGTGCGGCAGATCCTGGCGACGACGGCCGCGTTCCCGGCGTCCAGCGCGAACCCCGGAGCGGCCGCCGCGGCGCGGGCGGCGAACAGCCGGACCGCGCTCGACTCCCGCACGGCGGCGAAATCCGCCTGCTCGGGCAGCTCGAGCGGCGGCACCGCCCAGACGTTCTCCCCGGCCAGCCCGAGCGGTTCCTGGCTGGTGGCGAGCACACGCAGCCGGGGCGCCGCCGTGAGCAGCCGTTCCACCAGTGCCGCGACCGGCTCGACGACCTGTTCGCAGTTGTCCAGGACGAGCAGGATCTCCTTGTCCCGCAAAGCATCGGCCAGTGACCGCGTGACCGACTTCGCCGAGTTGGCCTCCTCACGGAGGTCCAGCACGGCCGTCAGGACGACGGCGACGAGGTCCTCGGGTGGGCACGTCGGGCACTCGACGTTGTCCAGGCCCGCGAGCTCGACGAGCCAGGTGCCGTCGGCCATCGCGAGCTTCGAGGCGGCCTCGATGGCGAGCCTGGTCTTGCCCACGCCACCGGGGCCGGTGAGCGTGACCAGCCGCGCGTCGGTGACGAGCGCGCCGACCTCCTTGACCGCCGTGGTGCGGCCGATCAGTTCGGTGAGTGACTCCGGCAGGTTCCCGCGCACCGGCTCGGCGGCGCGGACTGGCTCGAGTTCCGGGCTGCGGACGAGGATCGCCTGGTGCAGGGACGCGAGGTCCGGCGCCGGTTCGAGACCGGACTCGTCCCGCAGCCGAGCCCGGAGCGCGGCGTAGGTTTCCAGCGCTTCGCTGTGCCGCCCGGACGCGTACAAGGCACGCATGAGCAGCCCGCGGAGCCGCTCGCGCAGCGGATACCGCGAGACCAGAGCCGTCAGTTCCCCGGTGAGGATGCCGTGTTCGCCGAGCGCGAGCCGGGCTTCGGCTCTGTCCTCTTCGGCGAGCAGCCTCTCCTCCTCGAGCCGCTGTGCCGCGGCCACGGCGAAGAGCTCGTCCTCGAATCCGGCGTACGCGGGACCTCGCCACAAGGCCAGCGCGTCCGCCAGCAGTGCGGCCCGTGCTCGCGGATCGACGGTGTCGCGGGCGCGGGCGGTGAGCGCGCGGAACCGGTGGACGTCCAGGTCACCGGCCTCGACGGCGAGGACGTACCCGGCCGGTTGGTGCGTCACGATCTCCCTGGCGCCCGGCTCGGCCCGCTCCAGCGTGCGGCGTAGCTGGGAGACCTTGGTCTGCAGGGTGTTACCCGGATTGCCCGGCGGATGTTCGCCCCACAGGTCGTCCGTCAGCGACGACACCGACGCCGCCCTGCCTTCCCGGCTCAGCAACGCGGCGAGCAGGAGTCGGACCTTGGCCTCGGGCACGACGACGGGCTCGCCCGCGGTCGTCCACGCGGCGAGCGGTCCCAGCACTCCGAAACGCACGTAACCGACGTTAGCGCGGACCACCGACAAGACCGTGCGTGGACCCGCAGCGATCCGTGCGCGGGCGCCGTCACGGTGGTCCCATGAGCGAACACGGCAAGACCCCGGTGACGGTACTGGGGCTGGGCGCGATGGGAACCGCGCTCGTGGAGGCACTACTGGCCGCGGGGCATCCGGTCACCGCGTGGAACCGGACCACGAGCCGCGCCGAGGCGGTGGCGGCGAAGGGAGCTTCGGTCGCTTCGACCATCGCGGAGGCTCTCGCGGCGAACGACATCGTGATCGCCTGCCTGCTCGACTACGACTCGGTGCACGAGGTCCTGGACCCGGTGGCGGCCGGACTCGCCGGACGGCAGCTGATCAACCTCACCAACGGCACCCCCGGCCAGGCACGCGAGATGGCCGCCTGGGCCGGGAAGCTGGGCGCGGAGTACCTGGACGGCGGGATCATGGCCGTCCCGCCGATGATCGGCACTCCCGCGGCGTTCGTCTTGTACAGCGGTTCGGGCACCGTCTTCGGCCGGGCCCGCACCGCCCTCGACACCTTCGGCGGTGCGAACTACCTCGGTGCCGACCCCGGACTGGCGCCACTGCACGACATCGCGCTGCTCAGCGGGATGTACGGGTACATCATCGGCGTCATCCAGGCGTACGCGCTCGTCGGCTCGGTGGGGGTCAAGGCGCGCGAATTCGCGCCGCTGCTCCGCGACTGGATCGACGCGATGAGCGGCTTCCTGGAGCGCGCGGCCGAGCAGATCGACGACGGCGACTACCTGACCGACGTGGTGTCGAACATCGGGATGCAGGCCGCCGCCTTCCCGAATCTGGCGCTGGCCGCGGAGGAGCAGGGCATCAGTGCCGAGTTGCTCACGCCGCTCCAGCCACTGATGGACAAACGAGTCGCCGACGGACACGGCGCCGAAGACCTGATCGGCGTCATCGAACTCCTCAAGAAGTAAGGAAACACAATGATCACACTGATCGGGCTCGGCCCGATGGGACAGGCCATGGTCCGGGTGCTGCTGGAGAACGGCCACGGCGTGACCGTCTGGAACCGTACCGCCGCCCGCGCGGACGACCTCGTCGCCGCGGGTGCGGTGCGCGCCGAGACGCCGGCGGACGCGGTGGCGGCGTCGGAGCTGGTGCTGCTGAGTCTCACCGACTACGCGGCGATGTACGACATTCTCGGCAGGGCCGAGGAAGCGTTGGCGGGCAAGGTGATCGTCAACCTCAGCTCGGACACCCCGGAGAGGACGCGCGAAGCCGCCGACTGGGTCGAGGCCCGGGGCGGGCAGTTCATCGCGGGTGGGGTGATGGTGCCGGCCATGCTGGTGGGTAAAGAAGAGGCGTACGTCTTCTACAGCGGCCCCAACGACGTGTTCGAGAAGTACCGGGAGAT
>Ga0196958_10000509_pt1 | contig 12702 bp, 12 predicted proteins | sample S1v_10metaG_FD_148654 | JGI IMG/M metagenome (GOLD analysis project Ga0196958, IMG submission 148654) | Soil microbial communities from Anza Borrego desert, Southern California, United States - S1+v_10 | ecosystem: Environmental > Terrestrial > Soil > Desert | place: USA: California | collected...
GCCGCGGGTCTCGGCGTCGTCGCGGAGAACCCCGGCCCGCCCGACGCCCCGAACACCGGTGGCTCGCCGTACTCCGACAGCGAGGCCGACCAGATGGTCCACGCCGCCCGCTACGCGCGCGACTGCGGCGTCGAGGCCTTCTACCTGGCCTTCGCCGCCGACCTGTTCGACCCCGATTCGGGCATCGACGTCGACTCCTACGCCCGCGTGATCGCCGGGACGGAGCCGGGCCGGTGACCGGAGTAGGGAACACCCCACCCGGCCCGGGGGCACGCTCCCTCTTCCTCGCGTGGCGCGGACGCGACGCTGGTCCCGCCACCGACGGGAGAGGGCGAGCGACCATGCGAGCACTGCGAGGACACCAGTCCGCAGCCACCGGCACCGCCGTCCTGATGATCGGCATCGTGCTGACCGCGCCGCTGAACTACGGCTTCGGGCTCGCCCTCGCGTGGCTGCTGCCGGCGTCGGAGTTCGGGGTCGTGAGCGTGGTGCTCACCGTGCTGCTGCTGGCCACCTCGGTGCTCGCCGCCGGCTTCCCCTGGGCGCTGGCACGGACCGTCGCGCGGGCCGAGTCCGACGGCGGCGAGCCCGACACCGGCGCGGCGTTCCGCGCGGCGTTGGCCGGCAACGTCGGACTGGGCGCCGCCCTCGGCGGCGGGTTCGCGGCGGTGCAGCTGTCGACCGGGGCGATCCTGCCCGGCGTCGGGACCGGCCTGACGCTGCTCATCGCGGCCACCGTCGTGCTGCTCGCGCTCGGCCAGGTGCTCGTCGGCGGGTTGCAGGGCACCCGCCGGTTCACCGCCGTGGGCACCGCCCGCGTCCTCGAGGTCGTCGTCAAGGTCGGCGTCGGGGTGGGTGTCGTCGCCCTGGTGGGGTCCGGGGCGCTCGGGGTCGGCTGGGCGCTGCTGGTCAGCGCCGCGGTCGCCGCCGTCTGGGGCTGGTGGACACTGCGCGACCGCCTGCCGCGGCTGCGCGGTCCGGTCGCCGGCTGGCGCTCGTTCGCCGACGCCGCGCCCATGGCCGCCGGCACCACCGCGTTCGGCCTCATCAGCACCCTCGACGTGCTGCTGCTCGGCGCGCTGGGCCACGGTCACGGCGTCACCTTCGCCGCCGTCGGCACCTACCAGGTGGCCGCGATCCTGGCCAAGGCCCCGTACCTCGCCGGCAGCGCGCTCTCCGAGGCCGTGTTCCCGTTCATCGCCCGGGCCCGCGGGGCGCAGGACGCACACGGCTGGTTCGTCACCGCGTTCCGCTGGGTCCCGCTGGCCCTGGTGCCCGTCCTGGTGGTCTTCGTCGTCACCCCGGACGCGCTGCTCGGGCGCCTGTTCCCCGCCGAGTACGCCGCGGCCGCCGGCCCGGCGCGCGTCATCGCCCTCGGCACGCTGGGCCTGATCGCCGGGGACATGCTGCTCAAGGCGCTGTTCGCCCGCGGCTTCGCCGGGACGGCCGCCGCCCGCCTCCCGCTCGCCGCGCTGGCCGAGGTCGCGACGATGGTCGTGCTCGTGCCGCGGCTCGGGGCGACCGGGGCGGCCGTGGGCTTCGCGGCCGGCGCCTGGGTCGGCGCCGCCGTGCTGGCCTCGGTGTACGTGCGCCACCACCGGGTCGGCCGCGTGCCGGCCCGCACCGTGCTCGGGTGGACCGCCGCCGTCGCCGCGCTCGTCGCCCTGCTCGGGGCGGCCGCCGCGGTCGGCGGGGGCGTCGACCTCGGCCTGATCGCCCTGGGCCTCGCCGCCTACGCCGTGCTGGCCGTGCGGCTGGGCGCGGTGCCCGCCGCGGACCTCGCCCGGGTCCGGGGACTCCTCGCCCGCCGCCCCGGGTCCCGCCCCGTCCCGAGCCCCGACCCCGTCACCGACCCCGTCACCGACCCCGTCACCGACCCGGCGCCCGCCGCGCAGGAGGGAGTCCCCGCATGAGTCCCGCCACCGCTCCCGTGCTCGCCCCGGACGTCCGGGTCACGAGCCCCGCGCCCCGTGAGGTCTGGCGCGCCGCCCTGGCCGCCGACCCGCACGCGGTCGCCACCCAGAGCCCGGAGTGGCTGGACTGCCTGTGCGCGCGGACCGGGCAGGTCGACGCGAGCCGGCTCTACGAGCTGCCCGACGGGCGCCGGCTGGTCCTCCCGATGGCCGGCCGGCAGGTCGCCGGGGTGCGGGTCGCCGAGGAGTCCTTCCCCTACGGCTGGGGCTACGGGGGGGTGCTGGTCGACGGGCCCGGTCCGCTGACCGAGGACGACTGCCGCCTCGTGCTCGCCGACCTCGCCCGCCGCCCGGTGGTGCGCGCGGGGGTCGTCCCGCTCTCCCTGGCCGATGGGCCGTGGTCGGCGGCCGCGCCGCCCGGCGCGGTCCGCGTGCCCTACCGGGCGCAGGTCGTCGACCTGGCCCCGGGCTACGAGCACCTGTGGAACAAGGTGTTCAAGCGGCAGGTGCGCAACTCGGTGCGCAAGGCCGAGCGCTTCGACCTCGACGTGCGCCGCGAGCGCGGCGATGACCCCGGCGGGGTCGGGGTGCGGGCGTTCGGGCAGCTCTACGGCCAGTCGGTCGCCCGGTGGGCCGAGCAGCGGGGCCAACCCTCCTGGGTCGCACGGCGGGTGGCCGCGAGCCAGGACCGCCCGGGGCAGGTCGCCGCCGTGGCCGCCGCGCTGGGGGGGCGGTGCGTGGTGTGGTCGGCGCACCACGAGGGTCGGCCCGTCGCGGTCAACGTCGTCCTGCAGCACGGTGAGCACGCCATCGGCTGGCTCGCCGCGATGGACGACGCGCTGGCCCGCGAGACGCTCGCGACGTACCTGCTGCACTGCCGTTCGTTCGAGGCCGCGGCCGCCGAGGGGGTGCGCTGGTTCCACCTGGGCGAGTCCGACCCGGGCTCGGCGCCCGAGCGCTACAAGGCCAACTTCGGGGCACGGTCGGTCGAGTACGAGGCGCTGCGCCTGGAGCGCCTGCCCCTGACCCGGGCCGACCGCGGCCTGCGCCGGGCCGTCGCGAAGGCCTCGGAGCTCAACCGCCGCCGGAAGGGTCAGGCGGGGGCGTAGAGCGCGGCGAGGGCGTGGGCGGTGGCGGCCATCTGCTCGCGCAGCGCCGGCGGGGCGAGCACCTCCACCTCGGCGCCGAGGGCCAGGAGCTCGCCGCGGGCGTGGGCCAACGACTCGATCGGGATCACCGCGCGGACCCACCCGTCCTCGTCGGCCGGCCACGAGCCCTCGGCGAGCGCGCGGGCGGTGTGCGGGCTGAGCCGCACCGGGGCGAGCTCCAGGGCGCGCGGGGAGAAGCGCACGGTGGCCTCGGCCTGGTACAGCGCGTCGGTGAGCTCCCGGGTGCGCTGGTGCCAGTACTTCCACAGGTCGAAGCCGTCGGGGCGCTCGAAGCGCACGTCGAGGGTCTCGAGGTCGAGGATGCGCGCGATGCGATAGGTCCGCGGCTCCCGGCGTCCCGCGTCGGGCTCGCCGTGGGGAGTGGCGACGAGGTACCAGGTGCCCGCCTTGAGCACGAGCCCGAGCGGTGCGAGCTCGCGCTCCACCTCCGGCTCTCGCCCGTGGGTGGCCCAGCGGCGGTACCGCACGCGCAGCACCCGCTGGTTCCACACGGCGTCGGCGACGCCGGTCAGCGTCGGCACCTGGTCGGCCTCGCGGAACCACCCCGGCGCGTCGAGGTGGAAGCGCTCGGCGATCCGGCCGGCCCGGTCGGAGAGCTCGCCGGGCAGCGCCGCCTGGACCTTGAGCTGCGCGGCCGCCAGCACACGCCCGAGACCCAGCTCGGCGGCCGCCTCGGGCATCCCCGACAGTGCGAGCGCGTCGGCCTCCTCCGGGGTCATCCCGGTCAGGTGGGTGCGGTAGCCCTCGAGCAGTGAGTAGCCGCCGTCCGGGCCGCGGTCGGCGTAGACCGGCACGCCGGACGCCGACAGCGCGTCCATGTCGCGGTAGATCGTGCGGATCGAGACCTCGAGCTCGTCGGCGAGCTCGCGCGCGGTCATCCGGCCGCGGCTCTGCAGCAGGAGCAGCACGGAGAGCAGGCGGCTGGCGCGCACGGGTCAGTGGTACCCCATCACTGACAAGCGCTGTCAGGCACGTCCCCCGTCCGGACCGACAGCTTCCACCGTCTGCTGGGGCTGCTCGGGCTGGAGCTCGTCGGGGATGCCGTCCTGGTCGTCGTCGCGCAGCAGGGGGTCGTGGATGCCGGCGCGGGCGGCCTCGAGCTGCGCGGCCACGGCGACGCCCAGCAGCAGCGCGATGCCCGTGACCGTCGCCCACAGCAGCAGCGCCATGACCCCGGCCAGCGGGCCGTAGGTGTCGCTGAAGTCGCCGGAGACGGCCACGTAGAGCGCGACGCACCCGGACGCCGCGAGCCACAGCGCCACGGTCAGCCCGGCGCCGAGCGCGAGCCAGGACAGCCCCGGCTGGTGGCGCCGCGGCGAGAACCGGAAGAGCACGGTCACCGCGAGCACGAGCGCGGCGAGGCCCACCGGCCAGCGCAGGACGTCGAAGACCGTCTCGGCGACGGCGCCCCACCGGTAGACGTCCTCGACGGCGTCACCGAGCGGCCCCCCCGCGATGATCAGCACCAGGCCGACGCCCAGCGCCGTGCCCGCCGTCAGCGTCAGGAGGGCCGCGCGCGTGTACTTGCGCAGCATCGGCCGGTCGCGCTCGGTGCCGTAGATGCGGTTGGTGCCGCGCTCGAGCTGGGCGATCGCGCTCGTCATCGCCAGGAACGCGGTGACGAGGCCGAGCACGACGGCGAGCTCCCCGACGTTCTCGCTGCGCGAGTCCTCGGGCTCCTCGCCGGGCTCGTCCGGGAGCTCGGCGGACCCGCGGGCGACGACGTCGGCCAGCAGCTGGTCGCCCGCGCCCGGGGACACCGCGACGACGGTGCGCGCCACGACCTGGGCCACCGACTCGGCGCCCACGGCCGTCGCCAGCCCGCTGCCCGCGATGATGAGCGGGACGATCGCCAGCGCGAGCTGCAGCGCGAACCCCCGCGCGTGGCTGAATCCGTCGCCGTAGCGGAAGCGCATCAGCGCGTCGCGCAGCAGCGCGCGCAGCCCGATGCGACGGGCGGTGTGCCAGGCGTCGTCGGCCTGCAGCGCGTCACCGTCCATGTCCGTGGTGACGGGGACCGCGCGCACCGAGCTCACGGCACCATCATGCCGCGCCGGGGGTCGAGCCCCCTCTCGGCGTGCTCCCCTGATGGCTCCGTGTCCCGGAACCTGACCGGAGGTGTCACCCATGGTGCGGGAGGCTGACCGCATGGTGGTGACGATGACGCGCGAGCAGGTGATGGCGCACCGGGTGGCCGCGCAGGGGCTGCACCGGGAGCGCCCCGGCGCCCTGGCCGCCCTGGCCTCGCTGGGGATCCAGGACGCGGGACCCACGGCCCGGCTCGCCCTGGCGGCCCGCAGCGACGCCGACCCCGATCCCGCCGCGCACGGCCTGGTGAACGGGTGGACCCACCGCGGCGCGCCGCACCACCACCCGCCCGCCGAGCGCAACGACCTCGCGGCGGCCGCGCGGCCCTTCGACGACGCCGACGCCGGCGCCCGCCTGCACTGGAGCGGGCCCGAGCAGCGGCGCGTCGGGATCCCCGCGCGCGAGGCGATCGACCGCGCCGCGGACGCCCTCGCCGAGGTCGTCACCGAGCCGATGACCAAGGGCGCGGCCAGCGGCGCCGTGACGAAGCTGCTGCCCGACGCCCTGCTGCGCGACTGCCGGTCCTGCCGGACCGTGCACGTCAACGAGCAGCTCATGCGGCTCTCGGCCCTGCCCGTCGGGGTGGGGCTCGACGCCGGGGGGAAGACGCTCCTGCTCACACCACCGCCCGCGGACTGGCGGCGTCCCGTGGACGGCGACCCCGCACGGGCGGCGCGCCTCGTGCTCGACTACCTGCGGGTGCTCGGGCCGGCCGGCCCGCGCGAGGTCGCCGACTTCGTCGGGACGTCGACGAAGGCCTTCGCCCCCGCCTGGGAGGCGGCGCTGCCGCGTCTCGCGGAGGTCGAGGTCGAGGGGCACGCGGCGTGGCTGCCGGCCGAGGACCTCGACGCCGCGCTCGACGCCCCCGAGCCCGATCTCGTGCGCTTCCTGCCGCCGTGGGACCCGATGCTCCAGGCCCGCGACCGCGAGCTCCTCGCCCCCGAACCCGCGGTGCGCAAGGAGCTCTACCGGATCCTCGGCAACCCGGGCGCGCTGCTGGCCGGCGGCGAGATCGTGGGCACGTGGCGGCCGAGGGCCTCGGGCAAGCGTCTGACCCTCGAGATCAGCCCCGTCGTGCCCCTCGAGCCCGGCGTCCGCCGGCGGCTGGACGACGAGGCCGAGCGCGTCGCCGCGGCGCGGGGTCTGCGGCTGGCGGGGCTCACCGGGGTGTGAGGACGCCCGTGACGAGGAGGATCGAGGCGTGGCCGGCGACGAGGGCTATCTGCTCGACAACCGACAGCCGGAGGCGGGCACACGCCTGGAGGCGTTGGCCGAGCTCTTCGACCCGTCGACCTTCCGCCACCTCGCCGCGTGCGGCGTCGGCCCCGGGTGGCGGTGCTGGGAGGTCGGCGCGGGCGGTCGCAGCGTCGTGGACCGGTTGGCCGAGCAGGTCGGCCAGTCCGGGCTGGTCGTGGCCACCGACATCGACACCTCGTGGCTCACCGGGCCCGCCCCGCCCGCCGCGCTCCGGGTGCTGCACCACGACGTCGGCGCCGAACCTCCACCCGTCGATGGTCTGGACCTCGTCCATGCCCGCCTCGTGCTCACCCACGTCCCCCGCCGGGACCACGCGCTGGCGTCGATGGTCGCCGCGCTCCGCCCCGGGGGATGGCTCGTCCTCGAGGAGGCCGACCCCGGACTGCAACCGTGGATCTGCCCGGACGAGTACGGCCCCGCCCAACAGCTCGCCAATCGCCTCCGCACCGGCTTCCGGACCCTGATGGCCGGCCGCGGCGCCGACCTGGCCTACGGACGCACCCTGCCCCGGCTGCTGCGGGAGCACGGCCTGCACGCGGTCGCCGCCGACGCCTACTTCCCCCTCAGCGGCCCCGCCTGCACCGCCCTCGAGGTCGCCACCGTGCAGCAGATCCGTACCCGTCTGATCGACGGCGGCATCGCGACCGCCGCCGAGATCGACCAGCACCTCGACGACGTGGCGGCGGGTCGCGTCCCCGACCTGGCGACCTCGCCCATGGTCACCGCCTGGGGGCGTCGCGCCTGACGGGACCGCCCGGGCACCCATCGGGCGAGCGGCCGTCACCGGCCCGGGTGGTCAGGAGGGCGGGGTGCCGAGCGCCGTGTCGATCGGCCTGTCGATCGCCCTGTCGATCGCCTCGAGCGCCGCCCGCGCGCCGCAGGCCAGGGCGACGCCGCGTCCGTGGCGGATCTCCGGCTCGCGGACGTTGACGCGCACGAGGGCACCGGAGGCCGCGGACGCGAGCTCCGCGTGGCGGCGCACCGTGGGCACGGCGGTGCCGGCGCCCAGCTCCACGACGACGAGCCGGCGCGCGTCGCGGGCGCGCAGCCAGGCGCGGTGTTCCGCGGCCTTCTCCCCGTGGTGCCCGGGCACCCAGGAGCCGTCGCCGAACATGAGGATGTTCGGTCGGGCGACGGCCCCGCAGCGCGGGCAGGTCGGCAACGGCGGGCGGGCGCGCATGGTCTGCTCGTCGATCGCGACCTCGACGTCGTCCGCCGGCCACGTGCCGTCGTGGCAGGGGCGGGTGCACTGCAGCGTCCCGATGGCGCCGTGGCACTCGGTGACGACGTCGTCGGCGAACCCCGCCGCCTGGAACGCCCCGTCGACGTTGGAGGTGAACACGCGCGTCGGCCACCGGTCGGCCCACCGGCGCAGCACCCCGTGGCCCGCGTGCGGGACGGTGCGGCGGTAGAGCGCGAGCCGGTGGCCGTAGAAGCCCCAGGCGAGCTCGGGGTCGCCGTCGAAGTGCTCCGGGTCGGCGATCTCCTCGAAGCGCAGGCCGAGGCGCCGGTAGGGCGGGTAGGCGCGCCAGAAGCCCTCGGGCCCCCGGAAGTCGGGCAGCCCCGAGTCGACGCCCATGCCCGCCCCGGCGCACACCAGCAGCGCCTCGGCGCCGTCGAGCAGCGCGGCCGCAGCGGCGACGCCGTCCCGGTCGGGCGCGGGTGGTGCGTGGGTCAGGACTCGCCGCCGCCCTTGCCGACCGAGAGCGCGACCTCGAACTGCAGCAGGTCGGCGCCGGTGGCGACCGGCTGGGCGCGCTGGCCGCTGTGCGCGGCCTCGGCGGCCCCGCCGTTGCGCCAGGCCTCGAAGGCCTCGTCGGACTCCCAGCGGGTGTAGACGAAGTAGCGGTGCTCGCCCTCGATCGGGCGCAGCAGCTCGTAGCCGAGGAATCCGGGCGTGGAGAGCATGCTGTCGCCGTGCGCGGCGAAGCGCTTCTCGAGCTCCGGGCCGCTGTCCTCGGGGACGTGGATAGCGTTGATCTTCACGACGGCCATGCCGTCAGCCTACGTCGCCCGCCTCGCCCGGCAGCGCGAAGCGGCCGTCCGCGAGCTGCTCGACGAGGCCGTCGACGAGCAGGGAGTCGAGGCACCGGGCGCGCTGGGCGGGGTCGGTGAGCCACGCGGCCTCGAGCGCGTCGGCCGGCACGGGCCCCGGGGCGTCGCGCAGCACCGCGAGCAGCCGCCCGCGCACCTGGCGGTCGGTTCCCGCCCAGGTCTGGGCCCGCCGCACCGGCCCGTCCCACGCGGGGCGCCCGCGCCGCTGCCACGCGCAGTGGTCGAGGACGGGGCAGTCCGCGCACCGCGGACCGCGCGCGACGCACACGGTCGCGCCGAGCTCCATGAGCGCGGCGGACATGGTCGCGGCGTCGGCGTCGTCGCCGGGCAGCAGCGCCTCCACGTCCGCGAGGTCGCGCGCCGCCGCCGCGCCCGACTCGGCGTGGCCGTGCACGGCGCGGGCGACGACGCGGCGCACGTTGGTGTCGACGACCGGGGCCCGGCGGCCGTAGGCGAACGCGGCCACGGCGCGGGCGGTGTAGGTGCCGATGCCCGGCAGCGACTCCAGCGTCGCGACGTCGGCGGGGACGACGTCGTCGTGGTCGGCGGCGATCGCCTGCGCGGCCGCGTGCAGCCGCAGCGCCCGCCGGGGGTAGCCGAGTCGGCCCCACGCGCGCAGCACGTCCGCCGCGGGTGCGGCGGCCATCGCCGACGGGCGGGGCCAGCGCTCGAGCCACTCACGCCACGGCCCCTCGACCCGCGCGACCGGGGTCTGCTGGAGCATGATCTCCGACACCAGCACGCCCCACGGCGTCGTCGTCGGGCGCCGCCACGGCAGGTCGCGGGCGTGCGCGCGGAACCACGGGACGAGGACGTCGGCCAGCGCCGCGGGCGTGGCCGTGGTGGTCGTGGTGGTGGCCATCGACCGCCGATCCTGCCCCGGGCTCCCACCGCCGCCACCGTCGGGTGAAACGGTCGCCGCACGGCGTGGTGCCGGTCGCCGAGGGCGAACGCGAACCTACTTTCCGTGACGTGTGGGAGCCGGTCGGACCGCTCGCGCCGTCGGTCTACTGGCGGCGGCGGTGCGTGGCGCTCGGCGTCGCCCTGGCGTTCCTCGGCGGGCTGGTGTGGGGCCTGGGCGACGGTGAACCCGACCCCGCCACCGTCGAGGCGCGGGCCCGGGCCGCGGCGATGGCGGAGACACCGACGCCTGCCCCGGCCGCCGGCCCCGCGGCCCCCGCGGACACGCCGGGTCCCGTCGCGTCCGCCCTGCCCCCGGCGTTCGCCTCGCCCGCCCCGGTGCTCCCGCCCGGCGACGCACCGGGCCTCGTCCCGGGCGCCGTGCCCGACCCCGCCCTGTTCGCGCCGCCGGGCGGCGACGGTTTCCGCGGCCTGCCCCCGGGTGTCCCGACGGGCTCGGCCGGCCCGCTCCTCGAGACCCCGACGGCCGTCGCGGCGCCGGGGCCCACGGCGGCGACGATCGCGACGGACGTCCCCTCCTCCGCCGCGCCCGCCGCGTCCGCTTCCGAGGAGCCCACCCCGGCGAGCGAGCCCGCGCCCGGGCCCTGCGCCGACGGCGACCTGCGCGTCACCGCGCGCACCGACGCCGCGACCTACCCGGCGGGGCAGAAGCCGGTGCTCAGCCTCGTCGTCACCAACACCGGCGGCGCGCCCTGCGTGCGCGACCTCGACGCGGCCCGCCAGGCGGTCGCCGTCGTCCGCCGCCCCGGCGACGGGCTGTGGGGGAGCAACGACTGCTCGCCGGGCGACACCGACGACGTCCGCACCCTGCGCCCGGGCGAGGAGGCGGTCTTCTCGGTGCGTTGGTCGGGGCGCACGTCGACGCCCGGCTGCGCCGGCCCGCGGACGACCGTGCCGCCGGGGACGTACCAGCTGCTGGCCCGCCTGGACGGGATCGTGAGCGAGCCGGTGTCGTTCACGCTGGCGGGCTGAGCGGGTCAGGCCTGTCGCGCGCCAGGCCCACCCGCGTGAGCGCGGCCTGGAGGTCGTCGACCTCCACCGCGACGAGGCCCGGCGGGGAGCGCACCTCGCCGGGCGGGACGAGCGCCCGGCTGATGCCCAACCGACCGGCCTCGGCGAGGCGGCGCTCGAGACCCACGACGCGGCGGATCTCGCCGCCGAGCCCGACCTCGCCGACGGCGACGAGCCCCGACCGGACGGCCTCGTTGCGGTAGGCCGACGCGACGGCGATGGCCACGGCCAGGTCGGCCGAGGGCTCGCGCAGCCGCATCCCGCCGACCGTGGCGACGAAGACGTCCTTGTCGTAGAGGCGCAGGCGGCAGCGCTCCTGCAGCACGGCGAGGATCACGGCGACGCGCCCGGCGTCGAGGTCGGAGACGACCCGCCGCGGCGGGCTGTTGTCCGACCCGCGCGTCGAGACGAGCGCCTGGACCTCGGCCATGAGGGGCCGCTTGCCCTCCATCACGACCGTCACCGCCTGGCCCGCCACGGTGCGCTCCAGGCCGCCGGTGAACAGGCCCGACGGGTCGGTCACCTCGGCGATCCCGGCCTCGTGCATCTCGAAGCACCCGACCTCGTCGGCGGGGCCGAAGCGGTTCTTCAGCCCCCGCACCAGCCGCAGCGCCGAGTGCCGCTCGCCCTCGAAGGACAGCACGACGTCGACGAGGTGCTCGAGCGTTCGGGGGCCGGCGATCGCCCCGTCCTTGGTGACGTGCCCGATGAGCACGACGGGCAGGTCACGCTGCTTGGCCAGGGCGACCAGCGCCGTGGTGACCGCACGGACCTGGGAGACACCGCCGGGCGTGCCGTCGACGGTGGGCGTGCCGACGGTCTGGACCGAGTCGACGACGAGCAGCTCGGGGTCGACCGCCTCGACGTGCGCCGCGACCTCCTCGAGGTCGGCCGTGGCGGAGAGGAACAGGTGCGGCGCGAGCGCGCCGGTGCGCTCCGCGCGCAGCCGGACCTGGCCGGCCGACTCCTCCCCGGTGACGTAGAGCACCGTGGCGCCCTCGCGCGCCCGCTGGGCCGCGACCTCCAGCAGCAGCGTGGACTTGCCCACCCCGGGCTCCCCGGCCAGCAGCACGACCACCCCGGGCACCAGCCCGCCGCCCAGCACGCGGTCGAGCTCGCCCACGCCCGTCGGCCGGGCCGTCGCGGTCTCGAGCGAGACCTCGGTGATGAGCCGCACCGGGCTGGAGGGCCGCGCCGCGGGGGACGGCGGCACGCCGGCGCGCCCGCCGCGCGTGGCCACCGGCAGGTCCGGGGCCTCCTCGACCGTGCCCCATCCGCCGCACTCCGGGCAGCGACCCACCCACTTGGCGGTGGCGTGACCGCACGCGGTGCACTCGAAGCGGCTGGCGCGGGTCCGGGGCATGCCCGCACCGTAGGGCGGGCCCCCGACAGCACGTGGCCCGGCGGCGGGGCCGGTCAGCCCTCCGAGGGCCCGGAGCCGACCACGATCATCGGGATCGTCACGGAGCCGGCACGCTCGAAGGTGAAGGTGACCGCGTAGGTCGGTCCGGCGCGGAGCTGCTGGGTGACACCGGTGAGCACCAGGCGCATCGAGGCGGCCAGGCCGCGGTTGGCCGGGTCCACCGGGCCGGCGGGGAGGGGCTCGGCACCGACGATGCGCACCGCGTTCTCGGCCGGGATCGTCGTGACGCCCTCCTGGCGCACACCCACCGCGTACGGCGTCGACACCGAGACCAGGCGGTCCGCCGTCGCGCCCTCGTTGACGATCGTGCCCCGCAACGGCACCTCGACGCCCGAGGGCACGGTCTCGGTCGGGCCGGAGTCGATGGACATGTCCAGCAGGATCATCGGACCGACCTGTCCGCGGGACCCGGCGGCCTGGGAGACGACCGTGTCGGTCTGGGTCACCGTGCCGGCGCTGCAGCCCGCGAGCGCGAGGGCCGCGGTGAGCAGGGTCGCGACGACGAGCGCCGGTCGGGGCCCGTGCGGGCGGCGGCTCATGATCCTCGAGCGTCCTCTCGGTGACGGGGCAGGCTCTCCTCGGGCAGCGACACCCTAGTACCCCCACACCGTCGCGGCCGCCCGGGAGCGTGCCGTCACCTGCCCGAGCACGCCATCGGCCGACTTGTCAAGTCCCTGACCTGCGAAGACGGCGCAATCCCCTGCGATGCCCGCGCGTCGGGCGTGTTAATCTGGATGCAGCGAAAGGGGCTCGGGACACATGGTTTTCAAGGTCGGCGAGACCGTCGTCTACCCGCACCACGGTGCCGCTCTCATCGAGGCCATCGAGACCAGGACGATCAAGGGCGAGGAGAAGAAGTACCTCG
>Ga0196958_10000510_pt1 | contig 12687 bp, 14 predicted proteins | sample S1v_10metaG_FD_148654 | JGI IMG/M metagenome (GOLD analysis project Ga0196958, IMG submission 148654) | Soil microbial communities from Anza Borrego desert, Southern California, United States - S1+v_10 | ecosystem: Environmental > Terrestrial > Soil > Desert | place: USA: California | collected...
ACTGGTGCGCCGCATCGGCGACGACGAACGCCGCCACATGGCCTGGGGCACCTTCACCTGCCGCCGTCACGTCGCCGCGGACGATTCGCTGTGGGACGCGGTGCAGCAGCGTATGGGCGAGCTGCTTCCCCACGCGCTGGGCATGATCCAGTGGGTGCAGGACCAGTTCGAGGAGATCCCGTTCGACAACGATCCGGAGGAGATCCTCCAGTACGCGGCCGACCGGGCGCAGCGGCGCCTCGGCGCGATCGAGTCCGCGCGCGGGATGCCGGTGGAGCGGATCGACCTCGACTATTCGCCGGAGAACCTCGAAGAGGCCTTCGGCGAAGAAGACGCGAAGGCGATCGCCGCGGCTGCCGCCACCACCGCGGCCTGAGGAGTCCTTCAGCCCCTGCTCGGCAGGCCAGTAGACGGCTGCGTGCGGCCGTTCTCGTTGCCGGACAGGCCGACGATCGTCCCGTTCGCCGTGCCCCGAAGTGTCAGAGGTGTTCGGTGGCGGTCGACTTGTCCAGCCCGAGGATGCTGATCGACTCCGCGCGCATCTCGACCTTGCGCACTTTTCCGGTGACCGTCATGGGAAATTCCTCGACGACATGGACGTACCGCGGGATCTTGTAGCGCGCCAGCTTTCCCTCGCAGAATTCCCGTACCGCTTCGGCCGTCAGCGGTTCCGTGCCCTCGCGCATGCGGACCCACGCCATCGGTTCCTCGCCGTACTTCTCGTCCGGGACGCCGATGACCTGCGCGTCGAGGATGTCCGGGTGGGTGTAGAGGAACTCCTCGATCTCGCGTGGGTACAGGTTCTCGCCGCCGCGGATGACCATGTCCTTGATGCGGCCGGTGATGGTGACGTAGCCGTCGGCGTCCATGATCGCGAGGTCGCCGGTGTGCATCCACCGCGCCGCGTCGATCGCCTCGGCCGTCTTGTCGGCCTGCTCCCAATAACCGAGCATCACCGAGTACCCGCGGGTGCAGAGCTCACCCGGTTCGCCACGCGGCACGGTCAGCCGGGTCTCCGGATCGACGACCTTGACCTCCAGATGCGGCCCCACCCGCCCGACCGTCGACACCCGCCGCTCCACCGAATCGTCCGCGCGGGTCTGCGTGGACACCGGCGACGTCTCGGTCATGCCGTAGCAGATCGACACCTCCGCCATGCCCATCCGGCCGATGACCTGCTTCATCACCTCGACCGGGCAGGGCGAGCCCGCCATGATCCCGGTGCGCAGCGAGGACAGGTCGTGGGAAGCGAAATCCGGGTCGGCCAGTTCGGCGATGAACATCGTCGGAACCCCGTACAGGGACGTGCATTTCTCGGCCGCGACGGCTTCGAGGGTGGCCTTCGGCTCGAACGCGGGCGCCGGGACGACCATGCACGCGCCGTGGGACGTCGCCGCGAGATTGCCCATCACCATGCCGAAACAGTGGTAGAAGGGCACGGGGATGCAGATCCTGTCGGCTTCGGTGTAGCCGCAGAGTTCGCCGACGAAGTAGCCGTTGTTGAGGATGTTGTGATGGCTCAGCGTGGCGCCCTTGGGGAAACCCGTGGTGCCGGAGGTGTACTGGATGTTGATGGGGTCGTCCGCGGAGAGCTCGCTCCGCCGTTCGGCCAGCACCGCGCGGTCGGCTTCGCCGCCGGCCTCCAGCAGTGACGCCCACGCGGGGCCGTCGAGCAGCACGACGTGTTCCAGCGCCGGGCATTTCGGCCCCGCTTCGGCGATCATGCCCGCGTAGTCCGAGGTCTTGAACGAGTTCGCGGCCACGATGAGCTTGATCCCGGCCTGGTTCAGCACGTACTCGAGTTCGTGCGAGCGGTACGCCGGGTTGATGGTGACCAGGATCGCGCCGATCTTCGCGGTGGCGTACTGGACGCAGGTCCACTCCCACCGGTTCGGCGACCAGACGCCGACGCGGTCGCCCTTGGCGATCCCGAGGCCCAGCAGACCCAGCGCGAGCGCGTTCACCTCGGCCGCGAGTTCGCCGTAGGTCCAACGCTTCCCGGCGGCGCGGTCGACGAGCGCCTCTCGGTCACCGAACGCGGCGACCGTGCGGTCGAAGTTGTCCCCGATGGTGTCCCCCAGCAGCGGGGTGTCCGAGACTCCCGACGCGTAACTCGGTGAAGCCTGCACTGCGGGGGCGTCGGGCATGGCGACTCCTGCGTTCGGCGGCATCGACGCGTCGAGTCTAAGAACCCGGCGTGACCACGGCCACCCGCAAGTGGGGACCGCCTCGGGGAAAACCCGGAGGCCGGGTTCCGCCGTGGCCGATATCGTCGGGAGCATGCGCCTCTACATCGTCGATGCCTTCACCTCCGAAGCCTTCGCCGGTAACTCCGCCGGAGTCGTGCTGCTGGACTCGCCGGGCGACGCGGGCTGGATGCAGTCGGTCGCCGCCGAACTGAAGCACGCCGAGACGGCCTTCGTCGAGGTCGGCGGCGAAGGCCCGAAGTCGCTTCGCTGGTTCACGCCGGAGACCGAAGTCGACCTGTGCGGGCACGCGACGCTGGCGACGACGCACGTCCTCGGCGGCGAGCAGTCCTTCATGACGAGAAGCGGTGAATTGCGCTGCCGCGCCGAAGACGGCTGGGTGTCGATGGACTTCCCGTCGGATCCGCCCCGTGAATCGGACGACGACCTGTCGTCGATCCTGCCGGGCGTGCGGTTCGAGTACGTCGGGCGCAGCAAGCACAACCTGTTCGCGGTGGTGGACGACGCGTCCGTGGTGCGCTCGCTCGCACCGGACCTGGCCGCGCTGCGCGCGCACTGGAACGGGCGGCTGATGGTCACCGCCCCCGGCGACGTCGACGGGATCGACTTCGTCACCCGGTTCTTCGCGCCGGGCGTCGGCGTCGACGAAGATCCGGTCACCGGCTCCGCGCACTGCGTCCTCGCGCCGTACTGGGCCGCTCGTCTCGGCGGCGACAAGCTCGTCGGCGAACAGGCGTCGGCCCGCGGCGGCATCGTCCGGATGAGTCTCGAAGGCGACCGCGTCCTGCTTTCGGGGCAGGCGATCACCGTGGCCAGCGGGGAGTTGCACGTCTGATGCGCTTGCTCCTGAACGTCATCTGGCTCGTGCTGTGCGGCCTGTGGATGGCGCTCGGCTACGTCGTCGCCGGTGTCCTCTGCTGCGTCCTGATCGTCACCATCCCGTTCGGGCTGGCTTCGTTCCGGATCGCGGCCTACGCGCTCTGGCCGTTCGGCCGCACGGTGGTGGACCGGCGCGACGCCGGGGCCGCGTCCACGATCGGCAACGTCATCTGGTTCCTCTTCGCCGGGCTCTGGCTCGCCATCGGGCACGTGCTGACCGGGGTGGCGCTCTGCGTCACGATCATCGGGATCCCGCTGGGCGTGGCGAACTTCAAGATGATCCCGGTCTCGCTGATGCCGCTGGGCAAGGAGATCGTGGAGTTGCCGTGAGGCTCAGTCTTCGGGCTCCCACGGCAGCGAAACGATGAGGCAGGGACCGCCGACGAACAACCCGCCGTCGATCCCCAGCGCCTTCCCGCCCGCGTAGAGGTACGGCCCCTCGATCTGTGCGGGGTGGATGCCGAGCTGGTCGGCGATGACGCTGTGCCCGTGCACGATCCGCTCGCCGCCGAGCCGGTCCATGAGCTGTTGCGCGACGTCGGCGCCTTCGGGGCCGCGGAAGGCGTAGCGCGTGGTCATCCGCCGCCACACGTCCCACCAGGCCTGGATGTCGTTGCCTCCGAGAATCTCGCGGCCACGGGCGTTGATCCCGTCGATGTCCTCGCCCCAGCCGAGGTACTCGAGCGTGTCCGAATGCATCAGCAGGTGGTTCGCGGCCAGCGTGAGCATCGGGCGCGAAGTCAGCCATTCGATGTGCTGCGGCGTGAGCCGGTCCTGGTCTTCGAGCAGTCCGCCGTTGATCTCCCAGCTGCGGGCGAAGCTGCGGGGCCCGAAGTCGGACGGCACCTCCGTGTCGCCGAAGTGGTACATCCCGAGCAGCAGGATCTCGTGGTTGCCCAGCAGCGTCCCGCAGCGCCCGCCCGCCGCGGCGGCCTGCCTTTCCAGCCGCATCACCAGGTCGATCACGCCGACGCCGTCGGGCCCCCGGTCGACGAAGTCGCCGAGGAACCACAGGGTCGCTTCACCACCGGCCCAGTCGTCGTCGGAGTCGAGCAGCCCCTTCTTCCGGAGCGTCTCGGCCAGCTCGTCCCGGTGTCCGTGCACGTCACCGACCACGTAGGTCGGGGACGTGGGCTGATCGTCGTGCATTGTCTGACGATAGGCCCTTCGCATACGGATGTGCCGCTCAGCCTTCACCGAACGGGTCGCCGGTGCGCCCGACCAGATCGGCGATCGAGTCGATGATCTTGGTCGGCCGGTACGGGTAGTGCTCGGCGCTTTCCCGCGAAGAGATGCCGGTCAGCACCAGGATCGTCTGCAAGCCGGCCTCGATTCCGGAATGGACGTCGGTGTCCATCCGGTCGCCGATCATCAGCGTCGACTCCGAATGCGCGCCGAGCCGCCGCAGCGCCGAGCGCATCATCAGCGGGTTCGGCTTGCCGACGTAGTACGGCGAGCGGCCGGTGGCCTTTTCGATCAGCGCGGCGACCGAGCCGGTGGCGGGCATCGAGCCCTCCATGCTCGGGCCGGTGGCGTCGGGGTTGGTGGCGATGAACTTCGCGCCGCCCTCGATCAGCCTGATCGCGCGGGTTATCGCGCTGAAGCTGTACGTGCGCGTCTCACCGAGGACGACGTAGTCCGGGTCGCGTTCGGTCAGCACGTAGCCGACCTCGTGCAGCGCCGTGGTGAGCCCGGCTTCGCCGATCACGAACGCCGAGCCGTTCGGCCGCTGCGACGCGAGGAACTTCGCGGTCGCCAGCGCGGAGGTCCAGATGGCCTCCTCGGGAATGTCGAGACCGGTCCGTTCGAGCCTCGCCCGCAGGTCGCGCGGGGTGTAGATCGAGTTGTTGGTCAGCACCAGGAAGCCGATGTCGTTGGCGCGCAGTTCCTTGAGGAACTCGTCCGCGCCGGGTACGAGGTGCTCCTCCTTGACCAGCACGCCATCCATGTCGCTGAGGTAGGTCCAACGGCGCTCGTTCATGGGTCCCACCCTAATGATCGGAGACGGCGTGAACAGCCACGGACGCCGCCTTGACCGAAAGGGCGACCGGTGTCCCGGGTTCGAGCGCCAGTTCGGCGACCGCGGCCGGGGTCAGGTCGGCGGTGAGGCCCGCCACCCAGTCGTCACCGCGGGTCCGGACGCGGATCACCGGTCCGTGTGGTTCGAGCGCGTCGACGAACCCCTCGACGGTGTTGCGCGGGCTGCCCCGGTGCGCGCCGTCCCGCAGATACACCGCGACGGCGCTGGGGGCGAAGACGGCGACCGCCGCCTCGTCGACGACGACGTCCTCCGCCGGGATCCCGGCCAGCGACAACCCGCCTGACGTGCGCAAACCACCCTCGACGGCGATACCCGGCACCAGGTTGAGCCCGGCGATCCGCGCGGTGAACGCCGTGCGCGGCGCGGACAGCACCTTGCGGGTCTCGCCGCGTTCGACGATCCGGCCGTCACCGAGTACGGCCACGTGATCGGCCAGCGCCAGCGCGTCGAGCGGGTCGTGGGTGACCAGCACGGTCGGCGGCCCGGAACGCAGCACCCGCCGAAGCAGGCCTCGGATGGCGGGTGCCGCGTCGACGTCCAGCGCGGCGAAGGGCTCGTCGAGCAGCAGAAGTCCCGGCTCCGCCGCCAGTGCCCGCGCGATGGCGACCCGCTGCGCCTGACCGCCGGACAGGTGCGCGGGCCGCCGTCCGGCCAGTTCGAGCGCGTCCACTTCGGTCAGCCACTCCAGCGCGAGCCGCTTCGCCTCGGCGCGTCCGGCGCCGGTCGAGCGTGGCGCGAAGGCGACGTTGTCCAAAGCGGACAGATGCGGGAAGAGCAGGGCGTCCTGGGAGAGCAGGCCGATCCCGCGTGCGTGCGGCGGCAGGCCCGCCAGGCCGCGGCCCCCGAGGGTGATCCGCGCCCGGTCGGGCCGGAGCAGACCGGCGAGGCAACCGAGCACACTGGACTTCCCCGACCCGTTCGGGCCGAGCAGCGCGAGCACGCCGCCGTCGGGGACTTCGAAGGCGACGTCCAAGGTGAACTCGCCGCGCCGGAGGGCGATCTCCGCCGAAAGGGTCACGACCGGACTCCTTCGAGCGCGCGCGGCCGGGCGAGCGCGATCACCGCGACGGCGACCAGGATGAGCAGCAACGCGAGCGCCACCGCGCTGTCGACGTCGACCTCGGCCTGCGTGTAGACCTCCAGTGGCAGGGTCCGGGTCACCCCTTCCAGGCTGCCGGCGAAGGTGATCGTCGCGCCGAACTCGCCCAGCGCCCGCGCGAAGCTCAGCACGACGCCCGAACCGAGCGCGGGCAGCAGCAGCGGCAGGGTGACCCGGCGGAACACCGTCCACGGCTTGGCGCCCAGCGTCGAGGCGACCCTTTCGTACCGGTCACCGGCACCGCGGAGGGCTCCTTCGAGGCTGACCACGAGGAACGGCATCGCGACGAACGTCTGCGCGATGATCACCGCGGCCGTGGTGAACGGCACCTGCTCACCGGTCAGCGTGGTCACCAGAATGCCCAGGAAACCCTTGCGGCCCAGCAGGTACAGCAGTGCCAGCCCACCGACCACCGGCGGCAGGACCAGCGGCAGCAGCACCACCGCGCGCAGCAGGCGGACGCCGCGCGTCCGCGAGCGCGCGAGCACCACGGCGAGCGGGACCCCGAGCAGCACACAGGCCACAGTGGACAGTCCGGCGGTGAGCAACGAGAGCTTGAGCGCGTTCAGCGAGGACGTCGAGGTGATGAGGCCCGGGAAGCGGGTCAGGTCCGAGCGCACCAGCAGCCCGACGACCGGCAGCACCACCAGCGCCAGCGCGCACACCGCCGGCGGCCACAGCACCCACGGCACCGCTCCCCCCGCGAGTCGGTGCCGTCTTGCGGTACTCGCGCGCACATCCCTCGCAAGCAGGTGACTGGTCGCGGGGTCAGGGCGGGCCAAAACCGACCTTCGCGAGTTCTTTCCCGCCTTCCTCGCCGAGGACGAAGTCCCTGAACAGTCCGGCGAGCTGAGCCTGCGCAGCGCCCTTCACCACCGCGATCGGATAGTCGTTGATCGCGTCCGCGGCCTCGGGGAAGTCCACTTTGTCCACCTTCGCGGCCGCCGAGGTGGCGTCGGTGGCGTAGACGAGCCCGGCGTCGGCGTCGCCCGACCGCACCTTCGCGAGCACCGACTTGACATCCTGCTCCTCGCTCGACGGCTCGAGCGCGACCCCGGACGTCTGCTGCACCTTCTTCGCCGCCGACCCGCAGGGCACCTGCGGCGCGCAGACGACCACGGTCAGCCCGTCCCGCGCGAGATCCGCCAGGCCCTTGACGCCCTGGGGGTTGCCCTTGCCGACCGCGATGGCGAGCCGGTTGGTGGCGAACACCGACGGACGCCCGTCGAGCACGTCGCCCTTGGCGGCCTTGTCCATATTGGCCTGATCCGCGGACGCGAAGACGTCCGCTTTCGCGCCCTGGGTCAGCTTCTGGACCAACGCCGACGAGCCTTCGAAGCTGAATTTCACGGACACCCCGGAGTTCTGTGCCTCGAACCGCTTGCCCAGCGCACCGAACGACTCGGTCAGCGACGCCGCCGCGAACACGGTCAACGTCCTCGACTCGACGGTCGCGGTGACGGGCCCGTCCGAACCGCAGGCCGTCGCGGTCAGCGCCAGCGCCAGCAGGACGGGGGCGAGCTTCCTCATCGGGCTCCTTCCGGGGTTTCGATCAGGACGGTGGTCGCCTTGACGACGGCGACCGCGAGCACCCCCGGCCGCAGTCCGAGTTCGCGGACGGCCTCGGCGCTCATCAGCGAGACCACGCGATGCGGGCCGCACTGCAGCTCGACCTGTGCCATCACCTTGTCCGTGAGCACCTCGGTGACGAGCCCGACGAACCGGTTCCGCGCGGAGCGGCCGACGCTCGAAGGATCCTCGGGCTGCTCGGCCTGCGCCTTGGCGAACGCGGCGAGTTCGGCGCCGTCGACGACCTTGCGGCCCGCCGAGTCGTCGAACGCGGTCAACTGGCCCGCCCGCACCCAGCGGCGGACGGTGTCGTCGCTGACGCCGAGCAGGCGAGCGGCCTCGGACAACCGGAATTGCGGCATGTCTGGCAGATTACTTTCGCACCTGCGGAAAAGCTATGACGCAGTGGGATTGCCGGGGAGGTCTTCGACGTGCCGTCTTCGCTGCCGAGATGGGCGAACCGGGCCGATTCCTCCGCCGAGAGCGGATATTTCGCCATCCGGAAACCCTTTCGGGACGAAACCAGGCCACCCGGCGATTCGGTACGAATGCATTCCAGACAGTCGGTTTCTCCCACTTCAGGGTTAGTCTGGTGGTAATGACAGCAGTCGATCTCGGGTTTCCCCGTGTCCCCGGTACACGCGGCGGCTCAACCGTGCCCAGGCCGGACGATCCCGCGCTGATCGACACCTTCGGCCGGGTGGCGACCGACCTGCGGGTGTCGCTCACCGACAAGTGCAATCTGCGCTGCACCTACTGCATGCCCGCCGAGGGGCTGGAATGGATGCCGAGCGCGGACGTGCTGACCGACGACGAACTCGTGCTCCTGCTGCGGATCGCCGTCGAGCGGCTCGGCGTCACCGACATCCGGCTCACCGGCGGCGAACCGCTGCTGCGCCAGGGGCTGGAGAAGATCGTCGAGCGCGTCGCGGCACTCGAACCGCGGCCGCGGCTTTCCATGACCACCAACGGGATCGGGCTCGCGAAGCGCGCGAAGTCGCTCGCCGATGCCGGTTTGGACCGGATCAACGTCTCGCTGGACACCGTCGACCGCGCGCTGTTCGAGACGATCACGCGCCGCGACAGGCTTTCCCACGTGCTCGCCGGCATGGCCGCCGCGAGGGAGGCCGGCCTGGACCCGGTGAAGGTCAACGCGGTGCTCATGCGCGGGCTGAACGAAGACCAGGCCGTGCCGCTGCTGAAGTTCTGCCTCGCCGAGGGCTACCACCTGCGGTTCATCGAGCAGATGCCGCTGGACGCGCAGCACGGCTGGAACCGGGCCGACATGATCACCGCCGAGGAGATCCTCGGCATGCTCGGCGAGGAGTTCTCGCTGTCGCCGTTCCCCGCCGCACGGGGCGGGGCGCCCGCCGAACGCTGGCTGGTCGACGGCGGGCCGGGTGACGTCGGCGTGATCGCGTCGGTGACCCGGCCTTTCTGCGGCGCCTGCGAGCGCACCCGGCTGACCGCGGACGGCGCGGTGCGCTCGTGCCTGTTCAGCAACGACGAGACCGACCTGCGCGCCCTCGTGCGCGCGGGCGCGCGCGAAGAAGAGGTGGCGGACGCCTGGCGGGCGACCATGTGGGGCAAACTCGCCGGGCACGAGATCAACGAGGCCGGGTTCGCGCAGCCGATCCGGCCGATGAGCGCGATCGGCGGCTGACATGGTGACCATCGTGGTGCGGTACTTCGCCTCGGCTCGCGCCGCCACCGGCCTCGATGAGGAGAAGGTGACCCTGCCGGACGGCGCCCGCGTCGCCGACGCCGTCGCCCACTTGCGTGAACTTCACCCGGAGAAACTGGCGAAACTGCTCGACGCGGTCTCGTACCTGCTGGACGGTGTCGCCGTGCGGGATCTCACACGGCCGCTGACCGAGGGCGCCGAACTGGACGTCCTGCCGCCGTTCGCGGGCGGCTGACCTGCGCGAACGCGGGAAAGTGACAGCAAAGGTCCCTTGCTCCCCCGCGAGCCGTTCCGGGGCCTTTGACCTGCGGTCCGCCCGGAATTCACCGGCCGGTCGCCGGGGCAGCCGAGGATGCGCCAGTGATCACTCCCCGCCGTGTCCTCGCCGCGCTGCTCGCCGCGGTCGCCGCCACGAGCTTCGCGATCGCCCCCGCCTCCGCCCACGAGCGCGGCGTCCGGCCGCTGCCGCGGGCGCACAGCCACAACGACTACGAGCACCCGCGTCCGCTGCACGACGCGCTCGATCAGGGCTTCACCAGCGTCGAAGCGGACATCTACCTGGTGGACGGGCAGTTGCTGGTCGCGCACGACCTCGCCGACACGCGCCCGGACCGCACCTTCGAGTCGCTCTACCTGGAGCCGCTGCGCAAGCGTGTCCTGGCCAACCACGGCGTCGGCGTCCACCGGCAGCGGGCGCCTTTCGAGACACGCTTTCCCGCAGAGAGGGCATCGACGGAGTTCCAGCTGCTGATCGACGTCAAGGGGGACGCGAACAGCACGTACGCGGCGCTGGAGAAGCGGCTGTACGACCCGCGCTACTCCTTCCTCTTCTCCCTGTACGCGTTCGGGCACGTACAGAAGCGAGCCGTCACCGCGGTGATCTCGGGCGGGCGGCCGAAGGACGTGCTGCTCGGGCAGAAGTTCCGGCTGGCCTTCTACGACGGCCGCATCAAGGACCAGGACGACCTCGGCATCGGCTCGGACCGCCGGCTGACCCCGCTGGTCTCGGACTCCTGGAGCGGGTTGTTCACTTGGACCGGCGCGGGCCCTTTCCCGGCCGCAGAGCGGGCGAAACTACACGAAATCGTCAAAAGTGCCCACGCTGCGGGCCAGCGAGTGCGCTTCTGGGGGACGCCGGACGCCGACGGCCCGGCGCGTGACGCGCTTTGGAAAGAACTGCTCGCCGCCGGGGTCGACCACCTGAATACGGATGATCTGCCTGGGCTGGCGAACTTCTTGAGGGCTCGCTAAAGTGCCCGGCCCGCTAGCGCGCGAAGGCGCACGAATGGTCCAGTCAACGCTTAATCCACGTGATGCAAGCCTCACGATCCGTGAAATATCTCGGCCAGGAAACGGTCCGGTAACGGCCCTCTGACCTGCGCGAACATCGCGATCGTCCGGGGTTGCGTGCCGTTACTGTGATGCAGGTCACAGCTCGAATAATTTCCGCTCCGGCCGTTCGTTACGTACCGTCGCTTTTCGGTTGGCCCCGACCGACCACGCAACACCGGGAAGCCGTAGCGCCGAGCCTTGTCCAACGGATTCCCGGACCCAACCCCGAGCGAAAGCATTTCCGGACAAGGACGAGGGGACAGAGCCGACGCGTCGTGCGTCCGGCGAAGTCAGCCGGCCTGAGACGGCCGGCCAGGACCCACGGGTCTTTCCCTCAGCACAGACTCGTAGGCGCAGGGAGCGAGATTCAGTCACATGTCGTACCGAGGCAAGCACCGCAAGATGTCCGCCGCCACCCGTCACATCGCCCGCGTCGCCATCGCGGGCGTCGCGGTCGGCGCCCCCCTCGCCATCGCCGCGACCCCCGCGTCGGCGACCAACTGGGACGCCATCGCGCAGTGCGAGAGCAGCGGCAACTGGAACACCAACACCGGTAACGGCTACTACGGTGGTCTGCAGTTCTCGCAGAGCACCTGGCGCGCCTACGGTGGCACCGGCAGCGCGCACAACGCGTCGCGTGAGCAGCAGATCGCCGTCGCCGAGCGGGTCCTCCAGGGCCAGGGCATCGGCGCGTGGCCGCACTGTGGCAAGAAGGGCGGCTCCGCCAGCCCCGCCAAGGCCAAGTCGTCGTCCGCCCCGAAGGCCACCAAGAAGGTGACCCCGAAGAAGTCGACCGCTCCGGTCACCAAGCAGCAGGCCCCGGCCCCGACCTCGGTCCCGGCCGCCGCCAATGTCGCGAACTCGAACCCGGCGGGTGACTACACCGTCGTGGCCGGCGACACGCTGTCCAAGATCGCCTCCAAGTTCAACGTCCAGGGCGGCTTCCAGAAGCTGCAGAAGCTGAACAAGGACTACGTGCCGAACGCCGACTTCATCGTCGTCGGACAGAAGCTCGCCACCAAGTGAGCTCTTGAGCACCGCTAAGTCGTGATGCCCGCGGGATTCCCGCGCGGCCACGTCACGACTGACAAGGCCCCACCGCGCATTCCCCCGGCGGTGGGGCCTTGTCGTGTCCGGGCCGAGACCCGCTACGGCGAGTTGACCCACTCGTCGCTGCCGTCGCTGAAGTGCTGGTGCTTCCACACCGGCAACCGCGCCTTGACCTCGTCGACCAGCTCCGAACAGGCGGCGAAGGCCTGCCCCCGGTGCTCGGCCGCCACGGCGCAGGCCAGCGCGACGTCGCCGATGGCCAGCGCGCCCAGCCGGTGGCTGACGGCGACCGCGCGCACGCCGGTCCACTTTCCCGAGAGATCCGAAACGACCTCCGCGAGCACGTCGGCGGCACTGGGGTGGCCTTCGTAGGCGAGCCGTTCCACCGAACGCCCGCCGTCGTGGTCCCGCACGACCCCGCCGAAGGTGACGACGGCGCCCGCGGCCGCGTCGTCCACCAGCCGGGCGTGTTCCTCGACCGAGAGCGGCTCGTCGACCACCGCGATCCGTGCGACCCGAACGCTCACTGCTGTGCCTCCCGTGGGTGGTCGCCGCCCGCCAGCTGGTCGACGGCGTGGTCGAGGATGCCGTCCAGTACGCCCAGGCCGTCCTTCACGCCGCCGCGTGAGCCGGGCAGGTTCACCACCAGGGTCCGGCCCGCGACGCCGGCGATCCCGCGCGAGAGCACGGCCGTGGGCACCTCGGGCAGTCCGGCGGCCCGGATCGCGTCCGCGACACCGGGTAGCTCGTAGTCGAGGACGGCGCGGGTGACGTCCGGGGTGCGGTCCGTCGGCGAGATGCCGGTGCCACCGGTCGTCACGATCAC
>Ga0196958_10000511_pt1 | contig 12685 bp, 9 predicted proteins | sample S1v_10metaG_FD_148654 | JGI IMG/M metagenome (GOLD analysis project Ga0196958, IMG submission 148654) | Soil microbial communities from Anza Borrego desert, Southern California, United States - S1+v_10 | ecosystem: Environmental > Terrestrial > Soil > Desert | place: USA: California | collected...
TGAACCCTGGCAAGGAGCTGACCCCGAAACAGTGGGGTGACAAGGTGCGGGCCGCGGGCACGGGGCCGCGTTCACCGGTCAGCGTCTGGCACGGAACCGTGGACCACACGGTCGCCCCGATGAACATGCGTGAGCTTTCCGAGCAGTGGACCGACGTCGGCGCCACCGTCGACACCCACGCCGTCACCGGGATGGGACACGGCCAGCCGATCGCGCCGGGAGCCGGTTGCGGTCAGGCCGGGCCGTACCTGCTCGACGTCGGAGTGTGCGCCGCGGGCGAACTCGCGGCGAAGTGGCGGCTAGGCGAGAACGGCGTCCAGTAGCCCGGGAAAACGCGCGTGGATGTCCTCGGTCCGTAGCTCGACCCAGCGGGTCCGGCCCTCGACGAACGTCGTCGTGAGGCCGGCCTCGCGTAAGACCTTCCAGTGATGGGAAAGCGTCGGCGCGCTGATCTCGACGTCGTACTCGGTGACGGCGCAGCTTCGCGGCGAAGGGTTGCTTCGCAGGGCGCGGATCAGCTCCAGGCGTACGGGATCCGCGAGCGCCTGGAGGACCGGCACGATCTCGATCTCCTCGGTCGCCGGCTGTGACAGCGTGGTGCTCACTTCGCTCCAACTATTTGACAGTCATCGAATAGTCCGGCCACTATACCTCTCATGACGATTCGACGATCATCAAATGATCGGCTCGCCCTGGGGGCTCTGCTGGTACTCGCCGTCGGCACGTTCACCGTCGGCACCGACGGGTTCGTCCTGAACGGGCTGCTGCCCACCATCGCCGCCGACCTGCGGGTTTCCGAAGCCGCCGCGGGCCAGCTGACCACGGTCTTCGCGGTGACCTACGCGCTTTCGTCGCCGCTCATCGCGGCGTTCACCGGCCGACTCGACCGGCGCTGGGTGCTCGGCGCGGGGATGGTGCTGTTCACGATCGGCATGGCCGGTCAGGCGCTCGGCGACTCCTTCGCCGTGGTCGCCGTCGCGCGTGTGCTGGCCGCCCTCGGCGCCGCCGCGTTCCAATCCAACGCCTACGTCCTCGCCGGGGCACTGGCCTCGGACGAGCGCCGCGGCCGCGCGCTGGCCACCGTCTCCGCCGGGATGAGCGTGTCGATGGTGCTCGGTGTGCCGATCGGGGTGCTCGCCGGGAACTGGTTCGGCTGGCGCCCGGTCATGTGGGGGATCGGCGCCGTGGCCGTGGTCGTGACGCTGCTCGTACCGTCGCTGCCCGGTGCCCGGATGCCGACGGTGACCCTGCGCGCCAGACTCGCCGTCGTCGCGCGGCCGCCGATCGCGCGTGTGCTCGGCGTGAGCGTCCTCGGTACCGCTGCGGGCTTCGCGGCCTTCGTGTACTTGCCGGTGCTGGTGGCACCCGTGGCGGCGGGCGCGCTGATCTCGTGGCTGCTCGTCGGTTTCGGGATCGGGCAGATCGCGGGCAATGCCTTCGCGGGCCGGGCGACCGACTCACTCGGCTCCGCGCGCGTCCGCTCCATCTCGCTCGCCGGTACGGTCGTGACGCTGGCGTTGCTGGACGTCGCCGTGCTGAGCCTGCCCGGCGCGCTGGTTTTCGCGCTGGCCTCGGGAGTGTTCGGCGGGATGCTCATGGTGCCGCAGCAGCACCGGCTGTTCTCGCTGGCGCCCGACGCGCCGACGGTCGCCCTGGGGCTCAACGGCTCCGCGATCTACGCCGGGGGTGCCCTCGGTGCCGCGCTGGGTGGCGTCGTCCTGTCGTCGGCGGGCGTGTGGTGGGTCGGCCCCATCGCCGCTTTCGCCGCTCTGCTCGCCTTCGCGCTTTCGGTCCCTTCGCGGAGGCGGGTGGCCCAGCCCGCCTGACCGAAAGTGAGAGCAAGGGACCCTTGCTCTCGGTCCGGTCGACGCGTGGTCGATCCCGGACACGCCCGTGGCGCCGAGCCCGTACCGGCGCGGCGCCACGAAAAGCGGCAGGGGCCCGAGCCGATGCCGGCGACGGACACCCGTTCGCGTCGCGTGAGCGCGAGGCGTCGGGATGAACGGGTCTGTCCGCCGGTGCCGTGACCACCCGGTCTTCGGTCGCGAAGATCCGGGAGCCTGGGCGATCGGTTCAGCTCGCGCGCACCCGCAGGGAGTCGAGAGCCTTGCGTACGTGGCCATCGTTGGCAGCCAGCGCCTTCGCCGCGTTCGCGACGTCCTCGCCGGACAGCAGATGGACCAGCGCGACCTTGAGGTCGCCGTCGGCCTCGGTGAGTGCGTCGGAGCAGTCCGCCATGCTCATTCCGGTGGCCTCGCGCAGGATCCGGATGGTCCGTCCGCGCAGCTTCGCGTTGGTCGCCCGCATGCTGACCATCAGGTTCGAGTACGTGCGGCCGAGCTTGATCATCGTCGCGGTGGAAAACGCCGTGAGGATGATCTTCTGCGCCGTGCCCGCCTTCATCCGCGTCGACCCGGCGATCGCCTCGGGACCGGTGTCCACCGCGATCAGGACATCGACACCCGGCGGCGGCACCGCGGCCGGATTGCCCGAGACCAGAGCGGTCCGCGCGCCGCGACGGCTGGCCGCGGCCAGCGCGCCGAGGACGTAGGGAGTCCGGCCGGACGCCGTCAACCCGAGCACGAAGTCGCCGGGCACGACGGACTCGGTCACCTCGGCGGCTCCGGCCTTCGCGTTGTCCTCGGCGTCTTCGACGGCTTGGCGCAACGCGCGTGCGCCGCCCGCGTGATGCGCGATGAACCAGTCGGAGGGCACGTTGAACGTCGGCACGAGCTCCGCCGCGTCCAACGTCGCCAGCCTGCCGGAGGTGCCGGCCCCGAAGTAGTGCACGCGGTGTCCCGACCGCAGCGCTTCCACGGCGAAGTCGACCGCCCGTGCCACCTGCGGCAGCACCGCGGCGACGGCTTCGGGGACCCGGCGGTCCTCGGCGTTGATCGCGCCGAGGATGCCCATGGTCGACATCAGGTCGATGTCGGTCGTCCGTGGGTTGCGCTGTTCGGTTGGCGAATCGACGTGCACCACCTGGCGTGGGACGGTCATCATGCGCCTCACTTTTTCGCTCATTTGCCGGTTTCCCGCGGCCGCCGCCTGCCGTCGGGCCGGACGCCCAGCCGGTGCGAGCCAACCGCGTCCCTGGTCGCGTCGAGCGCGTTGACCGACGCGTCCATGTGCCGCTGCGCGACCCCGATGAACAGGCAGTCGATGACGGTCAGCTGTGCGATACGACTGGCGGTCGCACCCGAGCGGAACGTCGTCTCCCGCGCGGCCGTGGTCAGTACGTGGTCGGAGACCTCGGTGATCGGCGAACGCGGGAAATTCGTCACGGCGACGGTGATCGCGCCGTGCTCGCGAGCCACGCGCAACGCCTCGACGGTGTCCGTGGTCGCGCCCGTGTGGGAGATGCCGATCGCGACGTCTCCGGGGCTCAGCACGGCGGCCGAGGTGAGCATGATGTGCGTGTCCGACCAGGCGAAACTGACCCGGCCGATGCGGTGCAGCTTCTGCTGCAGGTCCGCGGCCACGAACGCGCTCGCGCCCACGCCGTAGACGTCCACCCGCCCCGCGCCCGCCAGTACGTCGATCACCCGCTGTAGCGACGGGATGTCGAGCTGGTCGGCGGTCTCCTCCACGGCACGGGCGTCCGCGAAGCTCACCTTGCCGATCACCGCGGCCAGGTCGTCCTCCGGACCGATCTCGCCGCCGAGGTTGCGGCTCGAGCGGGCCTCCGTGCGGGCGGTGTCGGCCGCCAAGGCGATCCTGAGCTGCGGATATCCGCCGACGCCGACGGCCTTGCAGAACCGCGTGACGGTGGTTTCGCTCGTGTTGGCCGCGAGCGCGACCTCGGTGATGCTGCGCCGCGCGACCGTCGCGGGGTCTTCGAGGACGACCTTCGCGACACGCTGTTCAGCCCGGGCGAGCCCGGGCAGCAGGGAGCGGATCCGGACCAGCGGGCTCGCGTCAGCGTCCCGTGTCGGCTGCGCCGGCACGGCCTCGGACGGTACGGCCGCGATCACGGATTCGGTATCGCCCACCGTGGGAAAGTTACTAACCGTTGGCATTTGCGACAAGGCTACCCACACCCTTCGGGAAGATCGCAACCTATCCGTGTCTGCGGATTCGATTTGCGATTAATCGTTGACCAGAAAGTCGCTAACCAGGTGGAGGCCGTTAACGAGGTCGAGCTAACGACTTGGCAACTTAGTGTCGCGACGCAAGGGGCTGTGTCCCGGTCAACGGGGCACTGCGGTCACCGCAGTGGAGCCGTCCGGTTACCGAGTGCTCAATTTCCAGCCGGTAGCGACGAAAGTAGGGGGATTATGCTCACTGTCCAGCAGTGTGCGGCCTCGTTCAGTGACTTTCACACTGTCCAAAGAAATTCCGCGTCCGGTGTAGCGGGCATCGGTCGTGTAACGCCAGCGGAGGATGATTTGTGAGCTTTGTGACACCTCGGCGGCGACTCGCCACCAAGCGCGATGGCCGTGCCCACCAAGACCGGTCTGGTCCCCGGCGGGAGCGCCTGGTCCGTTTGCACGCAGAGTAATCGATTTCCAGGTTGCTCCGCCGTCGGTACTTATTTCCAGGATCAAGGAATCCGAGGGGCCTTCGGTGTCCACGAAGGTGTCGAAGGAGACCCTCAGCGGCCCGCCGCGCGTCTGTAACGGCGGAGTCGTGAGCGTCGCCGTGGAGACGTCCCCGGCGCCGCTGAACCACGCTTCACGGCCGTGCGCCGGGCGGACCGCCATCGCCTTGGCCAGCGAGCTCGCCCACGCCTCCCTGGCGAGGTTGATCGAGCCCCAGCTCCGGGTCGGGTGCACGCGGTTGGTGAGCAGGATCGCGAACGACCTCGACAGCGGGTCGAGCACCAGCGAGGTCCCGGTGAACCCGGTGTGGCCCGCCGTCGAGGGCGCCGACAGCGCGCCCATGTACCAGGGCTGGTCGAGTTCGAAGCCGAGCCCGTGCGAGTCGTCGGGGAACTTGTGGTTGTAGTTCGTCAGCATCGCCCGCACGGTCTCCGGACGCAGGATCCGCTCGCCGCGGTACGCACCGCCGTTGAGGATCGTCTGCGCCAGCACGGCCATGTCCGAGGCGGTGGAGAAGACGCCCGCGTGCCCGGCTACGCCACCCAGCGACCAGGCGTTCTCGTCGTGGACCACCCCGCGTACCAGCCCCCGGGGCGGCTTCGCGGCGTATTCGGTCGCCGCGACCCTGGTGAGTTTCGACGCCGGCGGGTTGTAACCGGTGTCGGCCAGCCCCAGCGGGCCGGCGATGCGGTCGTGGACCACCTTGTCCAGCGGTGCCCCGGCCAGCTTCTCGACCAAGAAGCCGAGCGTCAGCAGGTTGATGTCGGAGTACAGGTACGTACTGCCGGGCGCGTTCTTCAGCGGGCTGTCGAGGACGGCCTTCCGGCGCGACGGGATGTCCGGGTAGCCCTCCCACAGCGACGGGAGCGGTGTCGCGGCGAAGCCCGAGACGTGCGTGAGCAGTTGCTGGACGGTGACGGCCTCCTTGCCGTTCACCCCGAACTCGGGCAGATAGCGCACCACCGGCGCCGAGATGTCCAACTTGCCCGTCTCGGCCAGCTGCATCACCGCGATGGAGGTGAACAGCTTGGAGATCGAGGCCAGGTCGAAGATGGTGTCCGCGCGCATCGGCACCTGCTGCTCCGGTGGCAGTTCCGTGCCCTTCGCGTCGGCGTAGCGGACAGCGCCGCCCACGGCCTGGCGCTCGACGACCACGCCGTCGTGCGCGAGCAGGCCGACCGCTCCGGAGAAGTGCGGATGCCCGGTGGCGTCCGGCTTCGTCCAGCTCTCGATGAACTGCTCGGCCGCCTTGATCGGCGCCGGGTCGAGGCCTACTTCGGAGGGCGCGCCGTCGCGCAGGACGGTGGACGCGGGCGCGAAGCCTTCGCGCGGCTTGTCGAACCGGCCCGCCGCGCGGTCTCCCTGTCGTCCGGTATCCGGAATCGCCTGTGCTCCCGCCGTCGACAGCGTGGTCGCCGCGACCAGGACGGAAACAGCCGCGATCAGGATCTTCCTAACACGCAAGGTCGGCTCCCTCAGCGATAGATGAGATGGCGACGGCGTTTCCGGTCGAACTCGGCCAGTTCGGCCTGCCAGGACCCGACGATCTCGTCCACTCCGGCGCCGTTGTCGATCATCGTGCGCAACCTGTCGGAACCGGAGAGCTTGTCGAGGAAGTTGTCGGGCCGCCACCTGAACTTGTCCGGGTGCACCTGTTTCGCGGTGACGAACATGGTGACCGCGGTGCGGATGGCGTCGAACGCCCGAGCGTCGGTGATGGTCACCTGCACGCCGCCGCAAGGTTCGTTGACGAACTTGCCGAACATCGGCACGAAGTACGCCTCACGGAACTTCACGCCGGGAAGCCGCAGTTCCCCGAGTTTTTCACGCCAGCGCCAATCGAGGCCGGGCGCGCCGATGATCTCGAACGGCCTGGTGGTTCCGCGGCCTTCGGAGAACACGGTGCCCTCGAACATCCCGGTGCCGGGATAGACGAGCGCGGTGTCCGGCGTCGGCATGTTCGGGCTCGGCGGGACCCAGGTCAGCCCGGTGCGGTCGAAGAGCTGGTCACGCCGCCAGCCGCGCGCTTCCACGATCTCCAGTTTGCCCGGCGTGACGCCCTCGGCGGGCAGGAACTCGGCCGCGAAGAACCGCGCGAGTTCGCCGACGGTCATGCCGTGCTGCTGCACGATCGGCTTCCGGCCGATACCCGAGGCGAACGCCGGGTTCAGCATGGGCCCGGCGGCCCTGCCACCCAGCGGATTCGGCCGGTCCAGCACCACGACCGCCGCGCCGGCCTTCGCCGCCGCCACCATCGCCGTGTAGAGCGACCAGATGTAGGTGTAGAACCGCGCGCCGACGTCGGCGATGTCGAAGACGACGGTGTCCACACCCGCCTTCGTGAACATCCCGGCGAGCTTGGTCGCGTCGGCGCCGTACGCGTCGTACACCGGCACGCCGGTGCGCGGATCGGTGTAGTCGCCTTCGGAGCCACCCGCCTGCGCGCTGCCGCGGAAACCGTGCTCCGGCCCGAACGCGGCGAGCGGCCGGACCCCGGCGGCGACCATCGAGTCGACGATGTGGTCGCCGCTCGCCAGGACACCCGTCGGATTCGACAGCACGCCGAGCTTGCGGCCGGACAGCGGTGCCCAGCCCTTGGCGGCGAGCACGTCCGCTCCGGTGCGGGTGAGCGGGGGACCTTTGCTCTCGCTTTCCGGCTGCGCCCCCGCGACCGAGGACCCGGCCGTCAGCGCGGGGACCGCGAGCGCGCCGGTGGCGAGGAAGTGGCGGCGGTTGAGGTTCACCAGGTGAGCCCGTGGCCGAAGGGGTATTTCACCGTGCCGACGTCCTTGCCCGCGGGGACGTCCACCGGCAGCTTGCCCTGCGGCTTCACCTTTCCGAGGATCACCTTCGCCAGCGCTTCGAGCGAAGGCGAGATGTAGCCGTACGTGGCGAGCCACGTCTTGACCGGGCTCTCGTAGCCGGCGTCGTAGGGGATCTGGGCGGCGACCGCGACGACGGGTTTCCCGGTGTCGGCCAGCGCCTGCAACAGCTTGCCCTGCAAGGGATACGTACCGACGTTGTTGGTCAGCACGACGACGAGGTCGACGTTTTTCGCCGCCGCGACGGCCTGCGAGATCTGCGCGTCGGTCGGTGTCTGGCCGGTCTGCAACGCCGTCGCCCGCGTTCCGTGCGCGGTGAGCTTCGCGGCCAGTGACGTCGTCGTGCTCACGCCCCAGCCGGTCACGAGCGTCTTCGCGGGCTGCCGCTCGAGCGGCAGGACGCCGCCGTCGTTGCGGATCGCGGTGATCGACCGGTCGGCGATGCCCTGCGCGGTCGCGAGGTTGGCCGGGGTGCCGACCTTCGAAGCGACCTTGGCCGGGTCGACGAACGGCGAGGTCAGGATGCCCCGGTTCAGCTTGAGCTTGAGCACCCGGAGAACGCTCTCGTCGATGCGCTTCTCGGTCAGCTTACCCTTGCGGACGGCATCGAGCACCGAGGTGATCGCGAGTTCGAGGTTCACCGGCATGAGCAGCTGGTCGATGCCCGCCTTCAGCGCCAGCACCGGGATCTCCGCGTCGCTGTGCCTCTCGCGCACGGCGTCCATCGAGAGCGAGTCCGTGACGACGACCCCGCGGTAACCGAGCTCCTCGCGCAGCTTGCCGGTGAGGATCGGCTTCGACAGCGTCGCGGGCTCGCCCGACGGGTCGAGGCTGGGGAACTGGATGTGCGCGCTCATGATCGAGTCGATGCCCGCCTTGATCGCGGCCTTGAACGGCGGCACGTCGGTCTCGCGCCAGCTGGCCTCGCTCCGGTCGATCCTGGGCAGCTCGTGGTGACTGTCGGTGGCGGCGTCGCCGTGACCGGGGAAGTGCTTCGCGGCGGCGGACACCGTCTCGGAGCGCCGCCCGGAGTTCTGGAAACCCTTGACCTGTGCTCCGACGAACTCGCTCGCCAGATCCGGGCGGCCGGAGAAGGACCGGACACCGATCACCGGGTTCGCCGGGTTGGAGTTCACGTCGGCGTCGGGGGCGAAGTCCTGGTTGATGCCGACGGCGCGCAGTTCGTGCCCGAGGATCCGGGCGGCCTCCTGCGCGGCCTTGGCGTCACGGCCGGCCGCGATCGCCATCGCGTTCGGCAGTTCGGTGGCGGGCGCGCCCATCCGGGTGACCGTGCCGCCCTCCTGGTCGGTCGCGATCTGCAGCGGGATGTGGGCACCGCTGCGGAGGGCGGCCCGTTGGAGCCCGTTCGACAGCTTCGCGACCTGCACCGGATCGTCGAAGTTGTCGCGGCTGTCGTTGTTGAAGTAGATGACGCCGCCCAGGTGGTACTTCTCGATCACCTGCGCGGGGGTGTCCACGCCGAAGTCGGCCTTGTTCTTGGCGTTGACCTCGTCGGCGGACTTTCCGTTCACCCACGTGACGAACAGCTGGCCGACCTTCTCCTCCAGGGTCAGTCCGCGCAGCGTTCGCTGCGCCGCCACGTCGGCCGTCATCGGCTGCGCGGTCGCCGGAACGCCCACCGCGACTCCGGCGGCGAGGGTGAGCAGGCCCGCGAGGGGCACGGCGAGCGCATGGATCCTCCGATGACGGGCGTGCGCGGTTCGGGTCGTCACCTCAAGCCTCCCAGATTCGTGCCTGACGCTCAGGTGGAAAGAAGTCCACCTGGAAGCACTGATATCCGGAAGCTACCCACGAGCACTTTGCTTGTCCATCGGCCACCCCCGCGAACGGTCCGTTCGTACACAAAGGGACGCGAACGGGCCGGTCACGCTTGAAAACAAGGGTGAAACACTGGCGGCGCCCGTCGGCCGAAGCCGGCGGGCGCCGCCAGTCGGTGCGGGCAACTCGGGCGACCAAGCGTGCAACTCTGGTCGTACCTTCATGGACTCGGCGTCCGGCGTCCCGGTACGCAGTCCCTAGACGACGAGCCTCCCGCGGCGCGCTGCGCGTGGGTACCCGGTGTCCGCACACGGAGATTCGCCGGGGTGGAACAGGCTTCTCTTCTACCTGTTCCCTGGCCGATCGAACGTCCGCACCTTCTTTCTACGCCGTGAGCCGGATCACTTCAAGGGCGCAGACGGGTGCACCGGTACAGAGGCTCGATCTAGTGACACGGGCACCCTCCGCGACGGACGATTCTCCGCCCTGGCTGCGAAAACCGGCTCGGTACCACCGTGTGGGCGCGCGTTCAGCGAGGGCGTTTGCGCCGGTAGCCGTACCAGGTGGCCCCCGCGGCGAAGGCGCTGAGCGCCACCAACCCCGCCGACCGCGCCGGGATCCGCGTCCGCAGCGACATCGGGTGCTCGAAGGCGAGGATCTCCCAACCCCGCTCCGTCGCGTACCTGCGCAGGACGCGGTCGGGATTGACCGCGTGCGGCCGTCCGACGACTTCGAGGAGCGGGATGTCGGTGCTCGAGTCGGTGTACGCGTGGCACTGCGTGAGGTCGTAGCCGTACGTCGCCGCGAGTTGCTTCGCGGCGACGGCCTTGTTCTCGCCGTAGCAGTAGAAATCGACTTCGCCCGAGTAACGACCGTCCACGATCTGCATCCGGGTGGCCACGCTGCGCGTCGCGCCGAGCATTTCGGCGACCGGGGCGACGACCTCCTCACCGGTCGCCGACAACACGACGACGTCGTGCCCGTCCGCGCGATGTGAGGAGATCAGTGCCGCGGCTTCCGCGTAGACGAGCGGGTCGACGACGTCGTGCAGCGTCTCGCGGACGATCGCGGACACCTGAGCGACGTCCCATCCGGCGCACAGCGCGGAAACCTCGGCCCGCATCCGCTCGGTCTTCGCCGCGTCCGCGCCCGCGAGGGAGAAGACGAGCTGGGCGTACGCACTGCGAAGCGCGGCTCGGCGGTTGATCAGGCCTTCGCGCAGAAGAGGCTTGCTGAAGGCCAGCGCACTCGAAGAGGCGATGATCGTCTTGTCGAGATCGAAGAACGCCGCGACCGTGCTCGGCGTCGTGCTGGGTCGGTCCACCCGCCAAGGATAGGAGAGCCGCATGACGGCCCGCCCGTTGGTGGACCACGACGGGGATACCGCGGTGGAAAATCCACGACCGCGCACGGGATCCGGCGCGTCGTGCCGTTATCGAATTGTGGGTACCGGCGCCACCCGCAAGGGGCGGCTATCGGAGTTACAGTGAGATTGTCCGGTGTAGCACCGGGCCCAGGTTCAGTCCGACCCCCCGGGGCTGAACCCCGGGCGGCCCTCGTCCCTCCCCCCTGGCGAGGGCCGCCCTCTGACTTCCCGCCCTGCCAATGGTTCAGACCTTGGCGGCTGCGGAAAGCCCGTCAGGGCAAGGCCGAAACCGGCGGGGTTCGGTACCTTTCTTTATTTCCAACGGTTTTCGCGCGCGGTTTCGGTGAGGAGCAGGGCGGCGGAAAGCCGGGAAGTGTGCCGGAAAGGACCGACAGAACCGCCGGGAAACCGGTTCCCCGCGGCGGAGTTGTCCACAACACCCCGGTTGTCCACAGGCGGGACGGAACGGCGTTGTGCGCGGCCGGAAGCGGCGGGACCGTGGAGGCACAACCCGAGTCCGACCGAACACTGGGGAAATCATGACCGAGGAACATCCGCTCGTCGTCGCCGGAGACGACATCCTGCTCGACGAGATCCTGCGCGTGGCGGCGGCCGCGGGCTGCGAGGTCGAACGGGCGCCGGATCTGGACGCCGCACGCGGGAGATGGGCCCGCGCGCCGCTCGTGGTGCTCGACGAGGAGGCCGCGAGCACACCGAATCGCCTGCTGCGACGGAACAAGGTCCTGCTCGTTTGCAAGGGCGCGCCGACCCCGGTGACGTGGGAGCGTGCCTTCAACACCGGTTCGGAGAAGGTCCTTTCGTTACCGGACGAGGAAAGCGACCTCATCGGCGAGTTCGCCGACGTCGTCGACGGGCCCGCGCGCGACGATGGCGTCGTCATCGGGGTCATCGGCGGGCGGGGCGGAGCCGGCGCTTCCGTACTGGCGGCCGCGGTCGCGTACCGGGCGGAGAAGTCCGGCAGTGGCGGCCTGCTCGTCGACTGCGACCCGCTCGGCGGCGGGGTCGACGTCCTCCTCGCCGCCGAACGCGATCGCGGGCCGCGCTGGCCGGAGCTCGACCTCGGTGGCAGGGTGTCGATGACGGCGTTGAGCGAAGCCCTGCCAAGAAAGAAATACGCGACCGGCGCACTGTCCTTTGTGTCCTATGGCAGGGAAGGACGTGGCCCCGGGCCGGACGCGATCGAGGGTGTGCTGTGCGCCGGGCGGCGGTCGGGGCGGACGGTCGTCTGCGATCTGCCGAGGTATTTCGGCGCCGAAACCTCCGCCGTGCTCGGGCTGGCGGATCTGGTCGTGGTCGTCGTCCCCGCGGAACTCCGAGCCTGCGCGGCGGCGAAACAGGTCGTCGCCAGGCTCGAACCCCACGCGACACGGATCGGTGTCGCGGTCCGGGGGCCGTCACCCGCCGGGCTGATCCCACAGGAGATCGCCGACGCCGTCGGCGTCCCGCTCATCACGTCGATGGGCCGCGAGAGGTCCCTTTCGGCGGCTCTCGATCGCGGCGAATTCCTTTTGAAACCTCGCGGGCATCTGGCCACGGCCGCCACCGAGGTCCTCGCGGCCGCACGCGGAAACCTGGCCGGTGCCTCGCGATGACCGACGATCTGGTCGAGCGGGTCCGGCGGCGGCTGGCCGGATCGGCCGTCCCGGCGGATCCGGTGAGCGTCGCGCGGGCGGTCCGTGCCGAAGCCGGCGGGGCGCTCGGTCAAGACGCCGTCCTCGGCGCGGTCCGGTTGGCGCGTGACGAGTTCGTCGGCGTCGGTCCGCTCGCGCCGCTTCTCGAAAAGCCCGGCGTCACCGACATTCTCGTCACCGCCCCCGACGAGGTCTGGGCCGACAACGGTGAAGGTCTCAAAGAGACGAAGGTCCGCTTCACCGACGAGGAAGCGGTTCGCAGGCTGGCCCAGCGGCTCGCCCTCGCCGGCGGGCGACGGCTGGACGACGCGCAACCGTTCGCCGACTGCTGGTTGCCGGGGGCGGGACCGCGACGCCGGATCCGGATGCACGCGGTCCTCCCGCCGATCGCACCCGCCGGGACTTCGCTTTCACTCCGCGTCCTCCGGCCCGCCACGCACGATCTCGCCGAGCTCCGGTTGCGCGGGGTGTTCGGCACCAGCGGCGCGGAGCTGCTCGATGCGGTCATCCGGCGACGGCTCGCGT
>Ga0196958_10000512_pt1 | contig 12678 bp, 19 predicted proteins | sample S1v_10metaG_FD_148654 | JGI IMG/M metagenome (GOLD analysis project Ga0196958, IMG submission 148654) | Soil microbial communities from Anza Borrego desert, Southern California, United States - S1+v_10 | ecosystem: Environmental > Terrestrial > Soil > Desert | place: USA: California | collected...
AGCGCATGAGCCCACGCCGCGAGAATCGCAATGGACAACATGCCCAGCACCAGGGCGATGTCTGCCAACTTTAAGTGTCGGTCCCGCAGTCGACGGCGTCGCGGCGCTTCCACAACTCCTCGTGTTCCCGGCACAAATCCAACCGGGTCCCCTTGGGGAAGCGGCGCCGTGAGCGGGCTCGTGACCTCGGACCGCTCTTGCCCATTGTCTCGTGCTGGTTGGCGAAACATTCGTCACATTCGATCGGGTTTTTGGTCTTGATCGTCGTCCAGACGGGCATCATGTCCGGGCTCGCCCGGTAAATGGGCCCGGAGTACAGAGTCGAGAGTGTCCGCAAGGGTTTCTCCGGCGCGGGAAACATTGGGATTGTTCGGGGCGCCTTGGTCATGTCCGCCGTACCCAGCCTGCCGGAGCAGGGCGGTAAAAGCAGAGAGCGGCATGACAGCGAGCCATTCCCCAGGAATCGGCTTGCCCGTCCGCTTCACCAACAGGAACCCGTGCTGCGCCCGCGCCTGCGCGATCTGCTCGCGGAGCTGATCCAGCCATTCCGTCCACCTCGGGGTTTTTTGGTCCTTCACCTGCGCGATGACGGACCCACCCGGGATGAGGTGAATGTCCCCCGCGTCGCGCTCGTATCCCGCGCGCGTTCTCTCCGCCCACGGAAAGCCGTCCAGTCGCAGCCACGACAGAGCGGAACGTTCTGCCCGGTCGCCCTTCTCTTTCCTCGCATTCGCCACCCAGGCCGCCTCTACTCCGTGCGCCATTACGGGACCCAGCTCCACGGCGGGTCCTCACGCGAGGTGAGGTGCCACAGCTCCTCGGCGTCGCGCAGGCTCGTGCGCCAGTCCCACCATTCCGGGGTCCGTGACTCCCCCGGCGGGCGCTGTTCGGCGAGCCGGTCGAGTCGCGTCGTCGCCTCGTAAATCAGGGTGCCGGGCACGACGCGGTTAACGAATGTCATTCGATCAACCCCGCCAGTCGCAGCGCCCGCCGCCGATCCGTGCGGTCACGGGCACCGCACAAACACGGCACAGCGACCCGGAAATCGACCACGAAATCAATCGGCATCCCGCAATAAGCGCACGCGACCCCGCCCCACCTCGTCACCACCGGCGGAACATCACTCACCGTCGTTGTCCATTCGACCACCTGTAGAAATCGACCTGGCGCTGCGCCTCTCGGTACAGACGGCCATGCTCGGGGCCCCACCGGTGGAACGGAGTCCCACAGTCGGGGCACACCCAAAAGAGGACGCCGTCATATACACCGCGAACCTCAATACCGAGAGCGTTGTCCGGCCTTCCCGCTTCGCAGCTCGGGCAGGACATTACATCGCCAAAAGATTTGCCACGAGGACGACAAGCGCAGTCACCATGACGAGAATGGCGATGCCGTCCAGTTTCCAATCGTCGTCATTCACGATATGCCCTCTCTCCGTGAGGTCCCCGCAACCGGTACCTGCCGGTCACGATGTTCACGCAGCGACGGCCCGCCGGAGCTGCGCATGTCGGGCACTGCTCGGAGCTGTCGGATTTCCACTCCACGTGCAGCGCTTGTGCCTCGTGCATGAGCGCGTCGTGCCGGGAATCGTGCGGGCGAACGGGCGTCCACCCGTTCGGGCCCCGTTTCCCGCACGACTCGCCGTCGGTCGCTTTGCACCACGGGCAGTCGGCGCCGACCTCGGGCTCGACGGCGGGGGTGTCGTCGTCGCCAGCGGGCAGCGCCCATTTCTCGACGGCGCCCGCAAGCAGCTCCCGCACCGGCCGCTTTTTCTTTACCTGCTCCAATTCTTCGCGGCTCGCCTCGTCCTCTTTCTTCACCCGCACGTATTCGTGCACATCGGCGGGTGTAATCAGGCGCCCCGCATTTCGCAGGTGGAATTGCGTTACTGCCTCGTTCGCATATCGGGGAACCCATCGGCCCGCTTGTGCCGCCGCCGTCCACACGAGGACATCGCTCTTACCCGGCTCACGCCCATTGTGGGCCGCGATCCATTGCAGGAGCGTGATGGTGTCCTGTCGGGTCCACTCGACGTCGCTCATTCGAATTCGTTCCCCAGCTCGGCGATTCGCCGCAACAGGGCGTCCCGCTTGGGTTCCGGATTTTGCGGCGGACGACCACGCGGCTTCCGCTTATTGGCAATCCGAATCCAATTCTTCCAGGCTGCCGACCAATCCCTTTTTCTGGCGCGCTGCCCGGCCTCGCCGCACCAATAGTCCACGAATTGTTCGGTCTCATCCTTGACGTCGCCGGGCGACATTTCCGGGAACCGCTGGCGGACCCAAGCGATGTCCGCCTCGGTCGGCTGCCAGTCGGAACGGATGTACCCGCCGACCTGCCGCGTCTTTTTCACTTCGCCCTGCTCAGGGCCCTGTTCGGGGGGCGTCACATTCTCACCGATCCGGGTGGTCTACAGTGGTTAGGGGAGGGGATATGGGGCGGTGGTCGCCTTTTAGTCCTTCCCTTACGTTTCTGTACTTTGAGAATTTAAAAGATCCACGGGGAACTTTTGTTGCTGAGTGGGGTGTGGGGCACACTCGTGCAAACGACGTTTCCGCAGGTCAGAGCTTCGGATAATTCAGGCGCACCCAGCCGTCGTTTCCCTGACTCAGCCACCCGACCTCTTCGAGCGTGGCAAGAATTCGCGGAACCGTGAAGTCGGCGCAATTCGCCAAAGCCGAAATGTGGTGCGGGTCGATCTGAACCCACCCATCCTCGGCCGCGTCCATTGCCGCGACAATGGCGACGTACTTGTACCTCGCCCGGAGTCCCGAACTGATAATGGCCTTCACGTAATTGCGGGTCTGCTCATTCATACTCAGGCGCCGATCGGCTCATCGAGCTTCCACCACGGAGTGAGCCGCCCCTTCCAATTCCCGGCGCGGCCCGAGTTGTATTGCGAGACAATGACCGACGCGACGCAATTCGCGAGCTGAGTCCCCGTCTGCCGCTGAACCGTATTCGACCGATTCAGCAGGCCATTCGCCCCGCCGTGAATCCCGGCCAACTTCTCGACCATGTTCTTTCCGTCGATGGCCTCGCCGTAGCGCGCCACCACAAGCGCCATTCCGTCAATCAGGTGGGCCGACATTCCCGCAACGCCAAAAGCGTCACGAAGGAAAGCCAGAGACGAACCGAGAACCCGGCCGCCGGACCGCTGGTACACCCGGCGCAGCGTCCCGATCGCGCCGATCGAATCGCGCTGGCCCGGGTAGTACGCGACCGTCATCCCCAGCGACTTCACGAGGTCATCGATCGCGACGTCCTCAGCGCGCCCGGCCGTAACCCCGATCTTGAATTTCTCCATCGCCGAAATGCGGCGGCGGGAATCGCGGCGAAGGAAAAGCTCCGCCTCCTCGGCCTCGGTGAGATCGGTGTAGACCTCGCACTCGATCGACTGGTCCCCCCACCCGATCAGTTTCAGGGCGCCCACCCGGTGCTGCCCGTCCACGATGTAGTAATCCCCGTCCCGGCGGTTGAGCACCGGGTAGCCGAGCGCTTCCAGGTCGAAATCGTCGGCCATCGTCTGAGCCTGTTGCGGCGAATACTTCCGCTGCGCCGCCTCAGACACCTTCATCTTCTCGATCGGCACCCACTCGATGTGAGGGGCGCGAGGCTGGCGATCGGTGGTGCTATCAGGCACGGGTGTTCAGCTCCTTGTGCAGCTTGCCGATGATTCGTCGGCACTCGTAAATCTCCGCCGCCCATCCGGCGATTTCGGTACTTTCGAGCGAATCGAAATCGGCGCTCGTGAGCATGTCGATTCCGTCGCACAACCCGCGAAGCGTCTCCACGGTTGACTGAATGATTCGATCCGGCCGGTGGCGCAGGGTGCCGCGCAGAGCTTCCGGCCGGTCGTGCTCGACCTCGGTTCCGGTCAGGGCCCGACCGATCGCGCGCCGCGAAACGGTGCCCTCCGCCGACGCCGCCTCGTCAATCGCGCGGACCATGCGCTCGTAAGAGACGTGGCCGGGCACGTTGCGGCGAATGTCCTGCACCCACCGGATCGGGATGCCGAACGATTCCAGCGTCGCCACGTCTTTTGAGCCGCCATGCTTGGCGATCCGGCCGGACTCACGGGCACGGTCGATCGCGCGGGCGACGCCCCACTCGATCAGACGGAGCTTGCTCGCCTTGGATAGTTCGAGATTGCGTGCCGCGCGCTGGTCGTCGCAGGGCACGTACTCTTTCCACAGGGCGAACAGTGTTTGGAAATCGCCGGACTCGGCGAGGTCGCGAATGTCCTCTTTGTTCACCGGCGCGCCCTCCTACGTCCCTTACTTCCCCGCGTAATTTCCGCGCACATGCCAGCGACGAGACCAAACCCGAACATTGCGAGCATGAAGAAATCGAGATAACCGGGGGATTCGAGAAGGAACCCGACGAACCCGGCGAGCAACCCGGCCAGCACAGAACACGTCCAGCCGAGCGCATTCGCGGTCATCGGATGGTCTCAATGAATGCGGCCATGTCGGCGGCCGTGGCGTCACGGACTGTCGTGCCGGTGCGCTCGTGGAAAACCTGCTCGACACTGCTCGTCGGCCAGTCCTCGGGGACGGCCATGAGAATTTGCTGCCAGAGGTGGTCGACGTCGCCGCGCGACTCGTCCTCGGCGGTCAGCTCGGCCAACGCCTCCTGCTCCTCGACGGACAGCTCGTCATCCGGCGCCTCAGACGCCGTCTCCGCCTGCCGGGCGGTACCACCCTCGGAGACGTCGGACAGCGCTGTAGCTCGCGCTGAGAGCGCCGCAGACACCTCCGGCGTCATCGCCCCCGCCGCGTGCGCCTGCTTCCACAGCTCGCGCAGCTCGTCCAGCCCGCCCACGTAGGGCAGCGCGGCCAGGATCGAGTCCGCGTCCCACGTCGGCGTGACCGGCCCGGCGTCCAACGCAGGCATGGCGGGCTGCTCAGCCGACAGCAGTTGCGCCGGGGTAATCCCCTCGACCTCGATGCCCGGCACCATGAACTGTCGCGTCTGCCCGTCACGCTTCACCGTGCGCTGTTCGAGCACCAGGAACGCAGGCAGATTCGAGATACCGGCACGCGCCAGGAAATCGGCGACCTCGGGCAGCTCAACGGCGGCGTAATAGCCGTGCGATTCCAGCCGCCACAGCCCGATTCCCTCGACGTCGCGGAGAATGACATTCAGTCGCGTGGTGGGCGAGCACAACCGCTCGGCCGGGTCTGGCCCGCAAAGACACGGGCTATCGGTGATCGACTCGCGTTCACCGTCACAGCGGCGCTGGCATCCACCGCCGGACCACAGCTCGAATGCCTGAGAGACCGGTTGGGGAGGGACAAGAATCGGAATCCGCTTGGAATCGGACAGCACCTCCCACTGCTTCGCGCCCCCACCCTGCGGCTGCCACTCGCGAGGCTCCCCGCCATACAGCTCCGCGACCTTACGGACAAGGCTCTCGGAATGGGACGTGAAGCGGAAGGTTTCCAGCTTGGTCGGGCGCGCCTTGCCCTTCCCTGTCTGTGTGACCTGACCGGTGCGAATCCGGCCAAGCTCTTTCGACCTGCGCTGAATGGTGAGAATGCGGGAGCTACCGATCATCACGACGCCCTTTCGTCCAGCTCGGCCATGACGCGGGCAACGTGATCCATCGCGCCCGGCCGCTGCGACGCTTCGGAGATTGCCTTCGCGAATTCGTCCTCGGTGAACGTCGCGCCGCCGTCGAACACAAGGTGCGCGATCAGTAGCGTCGCGAGCGTGGTGTCAGGCAAATTGCGCGTCGCATCATCCCAATATGGGGCCAAGCGCTCGATCGCTACCCGCTCTTTCTCTGTACTCCACGGCGCCTTTACCTTCACTGCGTCCCCTCCGGATAGTGAAGTGCCATGAGTCGAATTTCGCTCTCGGCGACGATGAGAACCGGGGCACCACCCCGGTAGAAATACAGCCAGTCGTCCCACTCGCCCTGCAATTTCACATTCTCGGCGTGAACAACCCAGCCCGGTGAATCAGTGTGGGCGTTTTTGAAGTACAAGTGGTATTCGATCACGTGGGCCCGGCAGGATTTGAACCTGCCCCTCCGGATTGCGTGAGTGGCGCGCGGTGGCCCTCGCCCTGCGGGGGCCCCACTCACTCCGGCGCTTTTCCCTGCCAAGCTCCGGGCCCTGACGCCCCCGACCCGACTCGTGATCGGGGTTCACGAGTCATCGCCAACGGATCGGGGGCGCTCGACCGGCGGGGCGTGAAGGAGGCAAGAACCCCGCCGGGAGTATTTAGCTATTCACCATGAGGTCGCGCAGCTCGACCCACTTCTCCGTGCGCACCAGCGAAACGACGTCCGGGGTCTGACCCTCAACCGCCTTCACGTAACGGCCGTACGCTTCCACCCACGCCTGCACAAACGCCAGGAAGAAATCGACCAGCTCGACCGACCCCTGCGCCCGCTCGGGAATGTGGGTGTAGTGCGCATGCTTCGGCGCCTGGTCCCACAGGCGGGCCATCGACGACAGGTTCGGCAGGTCGCACACCAGGTCATGCGGCTTCTCGCAGAACCACCGGCGCATCCCGCCACCGATCGCGGTGCGAATCTCGTGCGCCTTGGAAATGGCCGCCTCCATGCGCAACGTCAGGCAGTACAGGTCCACCTCATCGTGAGAATGCGTCGGGCACTCGCACGGCTTGACCTGCACCTCCGGCCACGGCCAATTTTGCTCGACCCATCCCTCGATCGCGCACGCCACCTGCTTGTGCTCGTCCTCGGTCAGAGCCTCCGGCAGCCACGCCGTGTTCATCAGGTCCGGGACAGCGTTGAGCAGCCTGTTCCGGTCAGCGTCGAACACAGTGTCGTTGACGCAGATGGCGAACGAACGGAGCGCCTTGTCCACGCACTCCGGGGTGTCCTTCCATTCCCGATTCCACAGCCACGACGCCACCTGCATCACGCAACCACCCGTCTCGGGGTGGTCACCGGCGCCGGACACGAGGAGTGGGAAGCCGTCAGGGATTTCAACCTGCATGGGACTCGTCCTTTCCAGGTTCAATAAACTTGCCGATAACGTTTTTCGACGCAGCCGTGGTGAACCGTGCAACGTGCGCGGCGGACAGGAAATACGAATACGTCTCGTCGCTCGTGTCGATCGGCAGCACCCGGAACCCGGTCCGCTTGTACTTATCCGGCCGCAGGTGCACGCCAATAGCCATGTCCGCCTTCGGCACCGGGACCTCCGTGCCGTCGCGGGTGAACGCGTGAGTCGCACGTCGGTACGCGGCGAGCTGTAGCGCGATCTCGGGGTAAATGTTTTTCCCCGTCTTGTAGTCGCCGAGCACCAACACGCGCCCGAAAGTGGGCATGTTCAGCCACGCCCAAAAATCCGACGCACCGGCCCACTCGTCGTGCTCGTTGCACAGCACAAGCTCGACGGCTTCCCACTCGGGTTGCCAGGTCCGAACGAAATTCTCGAAAGCCCACATGAACGGGCGTTGCTCGTCGGTCGGCTCGGGCATGGGCGTGCCGAGCACGTGCGCTTCAAGCGCGTTGTGCACGGCACTGCCCAGCTCCGCCGCCTCGTCACGCTTGCGCTCAGACGCCATGCGCAGATACGTGAGCGTGCTCTTCTTCTGCTCGTCAGTGCGAGCGCGGATCAGACGCGGGAGGGAATCGAGCGCGCTCTTCGCGGTTTCGCTCGCCGCCCAACGCATGAGGATTTGCTTGGGCACGCCGTGAGAAATGCACGACGTCACCGACATAAACCGACCGTACGGCGTATCGTAGTACCGGACGTCGGAATCCGAGTCATCCCGAAACGGGGCGGTCACTCGGACATGGGCACTCCCCCACGGGTCTCGTCCGGCGACGTCTTAATCGCACAATCCCGGAGAAACGCCACCGCTTCCTCCTTGGAAGTGCACGCGAAGTCATTCCACATCGCGACGCTCGGACGCTTCTTCCACTCGCGGGTGTCCGGAATGTAGCCGCCGAACTTCATGGTGAAATCCGGGACCAAGCTGTGCACCGCGTACAGTACGTCCGGGAAAACCTCGGACTGCATCGGGTATTCGATGTCAGTGTGCACCATGAGGTCAGCGAGGCGAAGCGCGCCCTCGGTGCACATCGTGTCCCCGACATACGCACCATCCTGCACGGGCGAGATCGACATATCCGTGTCCCAATGGACAGCGTCGCCGCTCGGGATATCGACCCCCGGCCAGAGCGCGCCCTTCGCCCAGCCGTACTTATCGAGCAGGTCCGCCGCGTAATCGATGATTGCACTGACGCGGCGATCCTTAACGATTTCCAATTCCGCTCCCCGTCGCATTTCTGTGGCGGTGCCCGTGCTGCGGTAGGATGCGCACGCACGCGAGGTTGGGACCGTCCACCCAATTGCTCGCGTGAAACTGCGGCACCGTAAGGTGTCGTGTGAGCCGGTCCCGCGCGGTCGGAGTGCCCTCTCTCCCGCGCGGGGCCGGTGCTACTACCTCTTGCGCCGCTTCTGCTCGGCCATTGCTTCCCGCGCCAGTCGATCTTTGTACTCGTAGATCGACTCCCGGACGATGCGACGGCCGCCGCCGATCGTCACCCGTGCGATGTAACCGGCCTGCGCGTACCTGGCTACCGTCCGTGTCGACTTAACGTTCAGCAGCCGGGCAGCTTCTTCGTACGAGCAGAGCGGGTCCGGCACGTCCTCGGACGCAAGTGGCGACGCCACAGTGCCCTCCCCCTGCCTCTTGTGTTTGATCTTGGAACGCCCACGTCAGCAGCTCGCGGGACTGTCGTGCGCCCCTGTGACCTGCGGTAATGCCCCTCCGCGAACCTCGTCCGCCGTGGTGTTGCCGAGAACACTACCCACCCCCGACACGCCGTCGTCAACCGGCACACGCACATTGCGTGCTGCCGTGAGCTACGGTCGTCAGGCAGACGTCTAGCCGGGTACAAGGAGGAGGCCGGTGGGGGGCATGGAGACTGCCAGTGTACGGTCAAGTGTGAGCTGGCTCACACACGAACGGTGGGACGTCACAGTCCGGTTGCATATGCACGCAGGTGTGCGTCACGCTCACACGCAGAGCGCGTGCCGTCCCGTGCACGTGCCAGACGCATCGGTGATTCGACGAACGAATTTCCGTGGCTTGGAGGACCGCGAGGATGGCAGCAGAGAATTTCTGTGCTCTCGTCAGGAAAGTGCACGGCAACGACGTATCGCTCATGGAGTTGGAGCGAAACGCCGGGGTCCCGAGATCACGCAACCCCTTACGGCACTACTTCCGCGAGGACACGCACGTCGACTGGCCCCCTCACCCACAAACGATCTTCCAGCTCGCGCGGATCACCGGGATCGAGCCGGAGGACATCTACTTGGCCTTTCGTCGGGACGCCAAGTACCTGCAAGGAAAGACCGACGAGTACGAACTGGACGCATCCGAGCGCGCTTGGGTGGATTCTTTGCGCGAGATTCCTCCGGAGCTGGTGAATGTAGCCCTCCGAATGGTGGCGGGACTGCGCCCCGAGACAGGACAAACCGCCACTGGCTGAGAGGTACACCCCACGTGCCACACCCTTGCGTCCGTATCCGAGTGGTCGATCAATTACGGGACGGCGAGGGTGACCTTGGCTTCTCGTTCGAGCCGGGCGTTGTGGTCCTGCGACTGCGCGCCGGAGCAGAGATTACGCACATGCTCGGCATCGAAATGCAGCACGTAATTCAGGGCGCCCACGATTGGGCGCTACGGCGTGACCGCGCACAGCGCGAACCCGGCAGGCACCGGAGGGGGCGACGGCGGAAGGAGGCCACGCAGCCGCCGCCCCTGGGGCCGGACCACACGATGCCCCTGCCCATCACACCCACAGACCGCCACGGCCGAGGCTGGGGCCCCAAAGGGGCCTGAGACGCACACAGAGGGGCCCGCCACCCGTCGGGGGGGTGGCGGGCCCTCCTGCCATCCCGCGAACACACAAGACAGGAGAACCCCCAATGGTGACCCCCACGACGACGCCTTGGACGAAGGCACGGTGGCCGTGGATCGTGGCAACCGTCGTGCTGGTTCCTCATCGCGGTCAGCCAGTGCGGCAATAGCAACGCCCAGCCGAGGGCGACGACGCCACCCCCGCCTCCGCCGGTGACCTCCACGTTCACCTCAACGGTGTACGTGCCGGTCGCGCCGCCGTCTCCCACTACCAGCTCCGACAGCGCCGGTGCCGGTGCCGGAGCAGGCGCCGGAGCGGATGCCGACGATGACGACGACTACACCTACATTCCCTCGCCCCGGCGTACCCGAGACAGCGACGGCGGCGGGAACGTGTGCCTGCCCGGCCAGCGCGACGGCGACGGCGACGGTCTCTGCAACGAGTAGCAGAACGCACAACGGGCCCCGTCCCCTGGCGAGGGGGGCGGGGCCCGTTTGTGTGTCAGCCGTTCCAAGCTCGGCGGACAGCGTTGTCCAATCGTTCGCTCGGCGACTCCGCGACGTAAATCTGCAACGTCCGGTAGTCCCCGTGGCCCATGATGATCCGAGCGTCCTCGATCGGCACACCCGCCCGCATGAGCTGAGTGCCCGTGCCATGCCGGAGATCGTGGAAACGCGGCCACGGCTGATACAGCCCCGCCTCTTTCCGCGCCTTCGTCCACGCCCTCTGCAACGTCGCCTGCGGCACGTGGTCATTCGCAGCGTGACGCGGAGACTGCGGAGTCCGGAACACCCGATCACCCGGCGCATTCGGCGGGAACAATTCACGATGCACCCGCAGCGCATCCGCCGCCGCATCACTCAACGGCACCCGCCGAGTCCCGCCATTCTTGGTGACCGGACGACGCGTCCCCTTTTTGTTAATCGTGTCGGCAACAACGACAGCGGGCATTTCCCCGCGCCGAGGATTCAAGTCCACCGACGACCAGCGCAGCCCGCACACTTCCGACAAACGCATTCCCGCGTCCCGAGCCAGATACAACGTCGCCGACAAATGCTGCGGCATTAACGACACAAGCAGTCGGAATTCGTGGTCCTCAACGAGACGGCCCTTCGTCCGGCGCTTCGGTGCCCGCTCCTTAATTGAAACGTCAGCAGCCGCATTCACCGCCAACAGGTGCAGCCGTACAGCTCGATCCAAAGAACGGCGCAGAAAAGACAGCCGAGAAGCCCGAGTATTGAATGCGTACCCGGCGTCTTTCTCGTCCCGCAACCAACGCTCAATTGCTTCACGATCGAGCTTCGCAGCTTCCATTCCGCCGAACACCTTCTCAATACGGCGGGCCGCGCAATGCGCTGTCTCCACCGATTGATCGGAAGCCGGGCGCCATTCCGCAATCCACGCCCACACCAATTCGGGAACGGTGATGTGCGCATCCGGAGTGCGGGTCTGACGGCGCACCTCGAAACCCTGAGAACGGTACGCGTCATCCAACGACTGCTCTTGACGCTTCTTCGCGGCGTACGCCTCTTCGGCCGTGGCGAATGTGCCCTTGCCGCGCTCGCGCTTCCCGGTTACCGGGTTGACCGGCCGGGGGCGGTACCTGCCCGACGGCAACCGCTCGACGCCGGGGAATCCCTCTGCCATCGCTGCCCTCTCTCGTCGTGGGGCGCACGCCAGGAGAGACGCTTATGACCGTACCCCCCTCATAAGGGGACGGTGGCCCCTGGGGGGCCGCCGTGGGCAGAGTCGTGGGCGGACCGTCCGCCCACAAGCCTCTGACCAGGCACTATGCCGACCCGACGGCGATGTGGAACATCTTCGCCGGTGCGCCTCGTGACCTGCACCTTCCGGTAACCGACCGCCTCTGACCTGCGGGAACGGCCGTCTACCGGCAGCCTAGCAGTCATCCGCCGACCTGCCAGTGACCGTCCATCGGACGGCCTCTGCCCACGTTGTGCCCACGCCTGATCCACTCAGAACTGCCCACGCCTGCCCACGCCGAGCCACCCCGGGGGTCGTGACGGGTGCAACGCCCTCACCCGTCAGGGTGACGGCCACCACGACGAAGGCAACCGTTCGTGTGCAGGTAACTTCTCGCCCACTCGCGGCGATTGAGCGCGCGAAACGAGCGCGAAGGAGGAGGAACGTGGCGGACGGGATGCGCCTTGCACCGCAAGTGCGCGAACGACTCACGAACGACGCCAAGCGCGCGAGCGTTCGTGGTGCGTACTTCCGTCCCGTCCGCAAGGAGCCTCCGGACGAGGTCGTGTCGGTGGGGCTCGCCGAGATTCAGCACTGGATCGGCCAGGACGGCACGCGCCTGCGGTACGACGTGCGCCGAGCCTTGGTTGTGGGCGTCCAGTTTGACGGTGAGGACGAGGAAGAGTGATCGCAGAGAGGGACCCGTCGGTCGTGTACCACGACGTCACCGCCGACGAGTGGCAGCAAGCCGAGCGGATGCATCACGCGGTGGTCGCGTACTTCGAGCCCGGCGACCACGACCGGTACTGCAAGGCCGCCGACGACCCGCACGAGATTTGCCGGTGCGTGCGGGCCGACCGGCAGATTTGGCAAATGCTCGCGTCGCAGCACGCCCCCGACGGCGTGTCCGTGTTCATCCCCTGCCCCAAGCACGCGGCGGAGCGCACGTATCACGAGCTGCGCGACTCCACCCGCTACTGCCCGGAATGCAAGCGCTCGATCAAGCTGGTCTGCGCGTCGCCGAGCTGCGCGCCGTACTGGCCGTGTATGACTGCGGCGCGGCTGATCCACGGGACCGGCATGGGTAACCCCGAGGCCGTAGACGCGATGCTCGACAG
>Ga0196958_10000513_pt1 | contig 12675 bp, 13 predicted proteins | sample S1v_10metaG_FD_148654 | JGI IMG/M metagenome (GOLD analysis project Ga0196958, IMG submission 148654) | Soil microbial communities from Anza Borrego desert, Southern California, United States - S1+v_10 | ecosystem: Environmental > Terrestrial > Soil > Desert | place: USA: California | collected...
GCGTATCCGCGCGCGGACACCGGTGGCGCTGGGCGTGCCGGAGTCGACGGTCTACGAGCGGTGCCGCGACGGCGGCCCCTGGCAGCTACTCGCTCCGGGCGTTGTGCTGATGGCGACCGGCCACCCCACGGAGGCGCAGCTCGTCGCCGCTGTGCTCCTGCACGCCGGGCCAGATGCGGCGATCACGGGCCTGCACGCCTGCCGCAGGCACGGCATCCGCCGCGGGCCGTCGCTGCCCACGGCCGTGCACGTCCTCCTCCCGCATGCGCGGCAGGTGCGCAACACCGAGCTCATGCACGCGGGAGTTGCGGATGGCCTACCGGGCTGCACGCAGCAGCCCCCGGCCAGCGGTGGTGGCCCGCCCGGAGGGACGCGGGCCCCGCGCCCTCAGCCCGGGAGCGTGCTCTTCACCAGCTTGCAGAAGAGGGCGTGCACCCGCAGGTCGCCGGTCAGCTCCGGGTGGAAGGACGTGGCGATCACCGGGCCCTGGCGCACCGCGACCGCCCGGCCCGCCGCCGCGCCCGCGTCGGCGCCGCTGAGCGTGCGCGGCGGGACCGTGGCCAGCACCTCGACGCCCTCGCCGACCGACTCGACCCACGGCGCCCGGATGAACACCGCGCGCACCGGGTCCTCGGACAGGCCGGTGAAGGCCAGGTCGGTCTCGAACGAGTCGACCTGGCGGCCGAACGCGTTGCGGCGCACGACGACGTCGAGGCCGCCGAGCTGCTGCTGGTCCGGCCGGCCGTCGAGCACCTCGTTCGCCAGCAGGATCATCCCCGCGCACGAGCCGTAGGCGGGCATCCCGTCCACGAGGCGCTTGCGCAGCGGGTCGAGCAGCTCGAAGTTCTGCAGCAGCCGGCTCATCGTCGTGGACTCGCCGCCGGGGATCACCAGCGCGTCGACCGCGTCGAGCTCGGACGGGCGGCGCACCGCCACCGCGCGCACGTCACCGCAGGCCGTGAGCGCCGCCACGTGCTCGCGGACGTCACCCTGCAGCGCGAGCACACCGATCACCGGAACCACGTCCACCAGCGTACGTCGCGGCCGGCACGCCGATCGCCGCCACGCCCTCCGGCTCCCGGGCGGCCCCTGGGAGCCGGCCGCGCCGGCGCGAGCCCGACCCCCGATACGCTCGGGGAGCCGCCGGGGACGACAGCGCGCCCCACCATCGACCCGCACCGGAGGTTTCGTGCCGCGTCGCCGGATCAGCGCCTGGCTGCCCCCCGCCGCGCTGGCCGGACTGGGCGTGGCCGAGGCCGCCGTGTTCGCGGCCCAGCAACGGCCGCTGCCCGCCCTGCTGGCGGTCGGGGGCCTCGGACTCGTCGCCTGGGTCCTCTCGCCGGCCGCGTTCCCGCGATCAGCTCCGCACCCACCGGCACGCGACACCGTCGTCGTCTACTGGCGTCCCGGCTGCGTGTACTGCGTGCGGCTGCGCTGGTCACTCGGCCGGCTGGCCCGCCGGGCCACCTGGGTCGACATCTGGTCCGACGACGGTGCGGCGGCGTTCGTCCGCGGGGTGAACGACGGGAACGAGACGGTCCCGACCGTCGTCGTCGCGGAATCCGTGCGCACCAACCCCGACGTCGCGTGGGTGCGACGGGCGTTGCGGGGTCGGTGAGGTCGAGCGCCGGGTCAGACCGGCGCGACGTCCTTGCGCTTCGTGGCCTCCCGCACCGCCTCGGCCACCGCGGGGGCAACCGCGGCGTCGAACACGCTCGGCACGATGAACGACGGGTTCGGCTCCGTGACGACGTCGGCGATCGCGGCCGCCGCGGCCAGCAGCATCGCGTCGGTGATGTCGCGGGCCTGGGCGTCGAGCAGCCCGCGGAAGACGCCCGGGAACGCGAGCACGTTGTTGATCTGGTTCGGGTAGTCCGAGCGCCCCGTGGCCACGACGGCCGCGTGCGCGGTCGCGACGGCCGGGTCGATCTCGGGGTCCGGGTTGGCGAGCGCGAACACGATCGCGTCGTCGGCCATCGTCTGCAGCTCGGCGGCGCCGAACAGGTTGGGCGCCGAGACACCGATGAACACGTCGGCACCGGCCAGCGCGTCGGCCAGCGACCCGGACACGCCCGCGGTGTTGGTGTGTGCGGCGATCCAGCGCAGGTTGTCGTCGAGGCCGGGGCGCCCGGCGTGCACGATCCCGTCGATGTCGACGGCCAGCACGTCGGCGGGCGAACTGGACTGCAGCAGCCGGATGATCGCCGAGCCCGCGGCGCCGACCCCGCACACCACGACCTTGCAGTCCGCGAGCTTCTTCCCGACCACGCGCAGGGCGTTGCGCAGCGCCCCGAGCACGACGACCGCGGTGCCGTGCTGGTCGTCGTGGAACACCGGGATGTCGAGCATCTCGCGCAGCCGGGCCTCGATCTCGAAGCAGCGCGGCGCGGCGATGTCCTCGAGGTTGATGCCGCCGTAGGCGGGCGCGAGGATCTGGACCGTCCGGATGATCTCCTCGGTGTCCTGCGTGTCCAGGCACACCGGCCAGGCGTCCACGCCGGCGAACCGCTTGAACAGCGCCGCCTTGCCCTCCATCACCGGCATCGCGGCGGCGGCGCCGAGGTTGCCCAGGCCCAGCACGGCGGAGCCGTCGGTGACGACGGCGACCGTGTTGCGTTTGATCGTGAGCCGCCGCGCGTCGGCCGGGTTTGCCGCGATCGCCTGGCAGACCCGCGCGACGCCGGGTGTGTAGGCCCGTGAGAGGTCGTCGCGGTTGCGCAGGCTCACCTTCGACTGCACCTCGAGCTTGCCGCCGAGGTGCAGCAGGAACGTGCGGTCGGAGAGCTTGCGCACCCGGACGCCGGGCAGCGATTCGAGGGCGGCGGTGATCTCCCCCGCGTGCGACTCGTTGAGCGCGTTGCAGCTGATGTCGACGACGAGGGTCGCGGTGTGCGACTCGACGACGTCGAACGCGGTGACGACCCCGCCGACGCGGCCGACCGCCATCGTGAGGTCGCCTGCGGCGCTGGCGGAGGCGGGTACCTCGACCCGCGCGGTGATGGCGTATCCGGGACCGGGAACGGGCACCTGAGCACCCTACCGGCGGCACGCGTGCCGTTTCCCGCGGCCGACCACGCGACCGCAACGAGTGACCTGCGCCACAGGCGGCTGCCCACCCCAACGTCGCCGCGCCGCGACCGGTCCTCCCCGGTGTTCCCACCCCCAGGAGGTTCCGATGACCGCCGTCCCGCCGCCCGCCGGGCCCATGCCGCCCACCGCCCCCGTCCGCCCGCGCCCCGTGAAGGGGCTCGGCACCGCCATCGCGGTGCTCGCCGTCGCGACCTGGCTCGCGTCGATCCCCCTGTTCACCGACGGCTGGACCGACTACCTGCGTCTTTCCGACCACGTCAGCGGGCAGCTCAGCGAGGACGAGTACTGGGACCACTACTTCGGCCGGGTCACCTCCATGCTCGTGTTCACCGCGCTGGCGCTGCCGGTCTCGCTCGCCGGCGGGATCAGCTGGCTCGTCTGGGTCCACCGTGCCCGCACCAACGCGGGCCTCGTCTCCCCGCACCACCGGTTCCGCTACTCCCCCGGCTTCTCGGTCGGGGGACTCCTCGTGCCGTTCGCGAACCTGTGGTGGTCCCGGCCGATCCTCGAGGACATCTGCACCGGCAGCAGCCCGTACGCCCCCGCGCACCGCGCCGTGCGCCTTGTCCGCACCTGGTGGGCTCTCCTCGTGACCACCACCGTCGTGTCGATCACCGGGTCGATCGCAATCCCGGTCCCGACGCTCACGTACTCGCCCGACGGACAGCTGGTCTCCGGTGGCTCCGAGGCCCTCGACGCCTTCTTCGCGGTCGCACTGCTGGACACCCTGCTGGCCGTGCTGGGCACCGCGAGCCTCGCCCTGCTGGTGATGGTCACCAGGTGGGTCAGCGGGCAGCAGACCGCGTTGCTGTTCGCACCGCGGCAGGCGTGAGGCGAGGGGAACGGTCATGACGAGCTCCGGCCCCGGCTCCCTCGCCCGCACCCCGCGACTGATCTCCGCGCTGGTCTGCTGCGCCGTCGCGGCCCTGGCCGTCACCGCGATGGCCCTCGGGCTCGTCGGTGCAGCCCTGTCCTGGCTCCAGCAGGGCGGGCCTGCGACCGACCGGATGATGGCCACGCTGCTCCTGGGGATCGGCGTCCTGCTGCTGGTGCCGCCCGCCGTGCTCATGTGGGTCGCGCTCGCCCGGCTCGCGACCCGGCCCCCGCGCGGCGCGGCGCTCATGCTCGGCTGCCTGCGCGCGGTCGGCGGCCTCGTGCTGGTCGTTGCCCTCCCCGTGCTGAGCCGGACCGGGAGCGTCGCGGTGATCGGTGGCGTCGTCGGGATCGGGCTGGCGTTGCTGGCCACCGCCCAACTGCTCGCCGTCGCCAGCCGGCACCCGTGACACCCTCCCGCCGCCGTCGGCTGCGGCTCTACCTCGCAGCGGCCTGGTGCGGGCTGCTCGCGGTCACGGGCACGGTCGCGGGCGTCACCCTGCTCGCCGCCATGCTGCTCGTCCTGCGGGAGCCGGGCGGCGGCTGGTACGCACCGGGTTACGCCCTCGTCGGGACCGTCCTGCTGGGGCTTGCCGTACCGCTGTGGGTGGCGCTCGTGCGACTGCTGCGCGAGCCGCCGTCCGGTGCCCGGCTCGCGGCGGGTTGCCTGTGCGGCTACGCGGCCGCGGCCTTCGCACTCCCGCTCGTGCAGCTGCTGCAGGGCGGCACGTTCTGGCCGCTGGCGCAGCGGCTCACCCTGGCGGGCGTCGCGCTCCTCGCCTCGGCCGCGCTGGTCGGCTGGGCAGCACGGACGAGCGCACCGAGGGGTTGTGGCCGCCCGGAACGGGGTGTGTGATGGCGGACACGTGACGTCCCGGTGTCGACCCACTCACAACGCAGTGTCGCGGAGGTGGTCCCCATGTCCGGCAGAGCAGCAGCGGTCAAGGAGGGCGGGCAGCGCGCGGGGAACCGGCCGGTGGCCCCGACCGACCCCGCCCGCGTGCGCAACGTGGTCCTCGTCGGCCCGTCCGGGTCGGGCAAGACGACGCTCGTGGAGGCGCTGCTGGCGCACACGGGGGCGATCCCGCGCGCCGGCGCCGTGCTCGACGGCACCACGGTGTGCGACCACGACCCGGCGGCGGTGCGCCAGCAGCGCTCGGTCGGCCTGTCCGTCGCCCCGGTCGTGCACGAGGACACGAAGATCAATCTGATCGACACCCCCGGCTACGGCGACTTCGTCGGCGAGCTGCGCGCGGGGCTGCGCGCCGCCGACGCCGCCCTGTTCGTGGTGCCGGCGAGCGAGGGCCGTGAGGGCGCGATCGACCCCATCACCGTGGCCCAGTGGGAGGAGTGCGCGGCCGTCGGGATGCCGCGCGCGGTCGTGGTGGCCCGCTGCGACCACGCCCGCGCCGACCTGGAGGCCACGATCGCCGCCTGCCAGGAGTCGTTCGGCACCGGGGTCGCCCCGCTCTACCTGCCGCTGCGGGACGGCGAGACCCTCACCGGCCTCTACGGCCTGCTCTCCCGGACGCCCGAGGGCCGGGCACCGGCCGGGGCCGACGACGCGCGGGGCGCGCTGATCGAGGGCATCATCGAGCAGTCCGAGGACGAGACGCTCATGGAGCGCTACCTCGGCGGCGAGGACATCGAGCCCGCCACCCTGGTCGACGACCTCGAGACGGCCGTCGCGCGCGGCACGTTCCACCCGGTGATCCCGGTCTGCGCCGGCGCGGGGGTGGGCCTGGACGCGCTGCTGGAGGTGCTCGTCGGCGGGTTCCCCTCGCCGCTGGAGCACCCGCTGCCCCGGGTGTCGCGCATCGACGGGGCCGAGCACCCACCGCTCACCGCCGACCCGGACGGCCCGCTCGCCGCCGAGGTCGTGCGCACCTCGGCCGACGCCTACGTCGGGCGGGTGTCGCTGGTGCGCGTGTTCAGCGGAACGCTGCGCCCGGAGTCGACGGTGCACGTCAGCGGCCACCACGTCACGATCCCCACGCAGCGGTCCGGGGACAGCGACGGCGGGCACGACGGCGGGCACGACGGCGGGCACGACGGCGGGCACGACGGCGGGCACGACGCCGACGAGCGGCTCGCGCACGTCTACGCGCCGCTCGGGGCGACCCTGCGCGAGACCGAGGCCTGCATCGCGGGCGACATCTGCGCGCTCACCAAGATCGGCAGCGCCGAGACCGGCGACACCGTGTCGGCCGCCGACCACCCGCTGCTGCTGCACTGCTGGGACCTACCGGAACCGCTGCTGCCGGTCGCGATCGTGGCCCGCACCCGCGGCGACGAGGACGCGATGGTCAAGACGCTCGCCAAGATCGTCGCCGCCGACCCGACGCTGCACTTGGAGCGCAACCAGGAGACCCACCAGACCGTCCTGTGGTGCATGGGTGAGGCCCACGCCGACGTCGTGCTCTCCCGGTTGCGCGCGGGCGGCGCGGAGGTGGACACGGAGCCGGTGCGGGTGCCGATGCGGGCCACCCTGGCCCGACCGGCGCGGGTGACCGGGCGGCACGTCAAGCAGTCCGGCGGGCACGGGCAGTACGCCGTGTGCCACGTCGAGTTCGAGCCGCTGCCCCGCGGGTCCGGCATCGAGTTCGTCGACAAGATCTTCGGCGGCGCGGTCCCGAACCAGTTCATCCCGAGCGTGGAGAAGGGCGTGCGGGCGCAGGCCGAGCGCGGGCTCACCGACGACCACCAGCCGGTCGTCGACTTCCGCGCCACGCTCGTGGACGGCAAGGCGCACAGCGTGGACTCCTCGGACGCGGCGTTCCAGACCGCGGGCGCGCTCGCCCTGCGCGAGGCGGCCGAGGCGTGCGGCGTGGTGCTGCTCGAGCCCTACGACCAGGTGTCCGTGCGTGTGCCGGACGAGCACCTCGGCGCCGTGCTCGGCGACCTGTCCGGGCGGCGCGGGCGGGTGCTGGGCACCGACGTCGCCGGGACGGGCCGCAGCGTCGTGCAGGCCGAGGTGCCGTGCGTGGAGCTGCTGCGCTACGCGGTGGACCTGCGTGCCCTGACGGCGGGCGCGGCCACGTTCACGCGCGGGTTCGCGCGCTACGACGCGGCGCCCTCCGCATAGCCGCGACGCCGGCGATCGTGCGGGCCGTCACGCCGAACACGAACCGGTGCACGGGCAGCTGGGCGTACCAGTAGGCGCGCCCCACCGCGCCGTGCGGGTGGAAGGTCACGCGCTGGACGAGGCGGCTGCCACCCGCCGCCGGCTCCACCCGCAGCTCCAGCCGGGCCACGCCGGGCAGGCGCATCTCGGCGCGCAGCCGCAGCGAGCGCCCGGGCTCGACGGCCTCGACGCGCCACCAGTCCAGCGCCGCTCCGGGCGCGAGCCGCAGGGGCCGGACCCGTCGGGCGCCCACGCCGCCGAGCAGCCGGTCGAGCGCGCCGCGCAGCGCCCACACGCCGGGCACGGTGTACCAGCCGGTGTCGCCGCCGAGCCCGCGGACGACCTCCCACACCGCACGCGGCGGCGCGTCGACGGCCTCGACGTGCTCGCTGACCAGCGCGCCGCTGCCGGCCGACTCGTCGGCGACGGCCCGACGCACCGCCTCGGCGTACGGCGTGGGCCCGCCGGGCGGCTCGCCGGTGGGCGGCTGATCCCGGCACACGAGGTCGTAGGCCATCGACGCGAGCAGCGGCCCGGCCAGGTGCCGGTCGACCGGCGTCAGTGCCGCGACCGCGCGGGCGGTGAGCCGCGGTGCCGCGCCGGGCACCGGCACCACGAGCGGCCGCGGCCGCCCGCACGCCTCGGCGCAGCGGCCGACCAGCTCGGCGTAGGTGAGCACGTCGGGCCCGCCGACATCGAAGCTCCCGCCGGCCCCCGGCGGCAGGTCCAGGCAGGCGACGAGGTGGTGCAGCAGGTCGTCGATCCCGACGGGCTGCACCCGGTTCCACGCCCGGTCGGGCAGCGGCAGCACCGGGGACGCCACGGCGACCTGCCGGATCATCTCGAAGCTCGCCGATCCGGCCCCGACCACGATGCCCGCCTGCAGGACGATCGTCGGCACGCCCGAGCGCCCCAGCAGCTCGCCGACCTCGCGGCGCGACGCCAGGTGCGGCGACCCGTCGCCCGCGGCCGGCTGCAGCCCGCCCAGGTAGACCAGCCGGGCCACGCCCGCGGCCCGCGCGGCGTCCGCCGTGACCGACGCGGCCCGCCGGTCCCGCTCGGCGAAGCCGGGGCCGTCCATCGAGTGCACCAGGTAGTAGAGCGCGTCGACGTCCCGGCAGGCGGCCGCGACCGCGGCCGGGTCGGTGGCGTCCCCCGTGACCCGCTCGACCCGGCCGGCCCACTCCTGCCGCCGCGCGAGCCTGCCCGCGTCGCGCACGAGGCAGCGCACCTCGTGCCCGTCGGCCAGCAGGCGGGGCACCAGCCGGGCCCCGACGTAGCCGGTGGCCCCGATCACCAGACAGCGCACGCCACCACCCTCCCGCACCGGCGCGATCAGGGCACGCCGAGCAGGCGCAGCAGCGCGGTCACGGCGGCGGCCAGCACCACCACCAGCACGAACGGGGCGCGCCGCCACGCCGCCAGCGCCCCGACCGCCACCCCGCCGGCCCGGGCCCACCCGGCGAAGCCCGCACCGTCGGTGAGCGCGGCCGTGGCCACCAGCGCGACGAGCAGGGCCGTGGCGCCGAGGTCGAGGTAGCGCTCCGCCCGCTCCGGCACGCGCAGCCGCCCCCGCAGGGCGAGGCCGGCCAGCCGCAGCAGGTAGGTCCCGGCGGCCAGCGCGAGCACGGCGGGCCAGTTCAGCGCGCCCGTCGTCGCCCCCGTCACCGCGTGCCCCGATCCCCCGCCGGGCCGCCCGCCGCGGCGAGGCCGAGCAGCCCGGCCAGCACGGGCAGCCCGGCCGGCAGCACGGGCGTGGCCACCAGCGCGACCGCCGCGGCCGCCAGGCCCACGCGGCGGGCGTCGGCGCGGCGCAGCGCCGGGAGCAGCAGCGCCAGCAGTCCGGCCGGGAACGCGGCGTCGACCCCGAACGCGTCGGGATCGGGCACGGCCGCGCCTGCCAGCATCCCGGCGACGGTGCCGACGTTCCAGAACACGAACTGCAGGCCGCCGCAGAGCCAGAAGGCGGTGCGGGCGCGGCGCCCGGTGCCGCGGGCGCGGGCGAACGCCACGGACTCGTCCAGGAGGAGGTGCGCGCCGAGCAGGCGGGCGGGCCAGCGGTCGGCGACCGTGCCCGCCATCGCGAGCCCGAACGGCAGGTGCCGCGCGTTCAGCAGCAGCCCGGCGACCACCGCCGCCACCGCCCCGCCCCCTGCGGTCACGACCGTGACCACGAGGAACTGCGCGCCCCCGGCGAACACGAGCGTGGACAGCGCGACGGTGAGCGCGACCGGCACGTCCGCCGCGGCGGCGAGCGCGCCGAAGGAGGCCCCGACCACGCCGACGGCGGACGCCAGCGCGAGGACGTCCCTCAGGTCGCCGCGGTGCACCGTTCGGTAAAGCGAACGCATGTCCGTTAGAGTGGGCCGATGCCGCGTTGTTCGTCAAGCCGAACAGGAGTCCGATGAATCGAACGCCGCCGCTGGCGACGATCGCCGCCGCGCTCCGCCGCGAGCGCGAGCGGCACGGCGTCTCGCTCACCGAGCTCGCCCGCCGCGCCGGCATCGCGAAGTCGACGCTCTCCCAGCTGGAGGCGGGCGCGGGCAACCCGAGCGTCGAGACGCTGTGGGCGCTGGCCGTGGTGCTGGAGGTGCCGTTCAGCCGGCTCCTCGACGCCCCGTCCGCGCCGGTGCACGTGCTGCGCGCGGGCGAGGGCATCGCGATCGCCTCCGAGCAGGCCCCGTTCGTGAGCACGCTGCTGGCCGCCTGCCCGCCCGGCGCCCGCCGCGACCTGCACGTCATCACGGCCGAGCCCGGCGCGCCGCGCGACGCGGACAGCCACATCCCGGGCACCACCGAGCACATGGTCGTCACGGCGGGCCGCTGGCGCGCCGGCCCGGTCGACGAGCAGGTCGAGCTCGGCGTGGGCGACTACGCCCGCTTCCCCGGCGACCGCCCGCACACCTACGTGGCGCTCACCCCCGCCAGCGCGGCGGTCCTGGTGATGGAGTACGTCTGACGCGGCCCGTGTGCGACGTTGCCCGCCGCCCCCGGCTCACGGCAGCGGGTCCGGGACACCCTCGGTCAGCACGCCGCCCCCGACGTCCCCGGTGACGTTGTCCGCGGCGTCCTCCGCGCCGTCCGCGGCCCCGACCGCGGCGTCCATCGCGCCGTCGGCCACGTCCCCGGTCAGCCCGTCCGGGTCGTAGGGGTAGCGCTTGACCCAGTCGACGTGCATGTACGACTCCTGCACCTCGCCCTCGCCGTCCTCGGGGAACCAGTCGAGCTGGATGCACAGGTGCATGGCGCGCGGCGGCAGGATGTCCACGTCCGTGGTGCGCCACCACTCCTTCCCGTCGACGAACGCGGCCACGTGGGTGGGGGTCCACTCGACCGCCCAGTTGTGCCACTGCGTCGCGTCGATCTCCACCTCGCCGACGACCTGGTCGTTGTCCTCCCCGTAGTGCAGGAAGATGTTCGTCGTCTGGCGGGTGTGGTCCATCATCTCCATGAAGTCGATCTCGCCGCCCACCGGGAAGTCCTCGGCGTCGGGCCACAGCAGCAGCAGCGCGTTGTAGCTCTCGTCGCTGGCGGGGGCGCGCACCCGGCCCTCCCAGCGCCCGTACTTCTGGCCGGGGCCCCACGCCATGCCCGCGGTGTTGCCCTGCGCGTCACCGGTGATCGTGAGGATGCCGTCCTCGATGCTGACCGCCTCCGGGGTGCGGCGGCCGTTGCCGGCGTGTCCGGGGCTGTCGTAGACGTTCCAGTCCTCGCCGAGCGAGCCGTCGAACTCGTCGACGCGGTTCGGCTCGCCCCAGCCGTGGATCGCCGCCGCGCTGGTCTCGTACCCCGCCGACCGGCCCGGCCCCGCCGGTGGTTGAGGTTGGTCCGGCGGGGTGGGCGCCGCGACCGCGGCCGTCGAACCCGCCAGCACCATCGCGGTGACGATCGCGCACACGGTCAGCACGCGTCTCATACGTCTCCCCCGCCTCTCTCGTCCCAACTCGGACAAGACGGACGCTAGGCGGAGGTGACTGCTCCGGCCGGGCGAGTCACCGGACCGGGTGTGCGACGGGACCGCAACGGGGGACGCCGGCGCGCCGGGTGGTCACTCCCGGCGCGCCCGCGGGCTCACCAGCCGCGGTCGGCGTAGCGCTGCTCGGCGGGCAGCTCCGCGACGTTGATCCCGACCATGGCCTCACCCAGGCCGCGGGAGACCTTCGCGATCACGTCGGGGTCGTCGTGGAACGTGGTGGCCTTGACGATCGCCTCGGCCCGGCGGCCGGGGTCGCCGGACTTGAAGATGCCCGATCCCACGAACACGCCCTCCGCGCCCAGCTGCATCATCATCGCGGCGTCGGCGGGGGTGGCGATGCCACCGGCGGTGAACAGCACGACCGGCAGCTTGCCGGCCTTCGCGACCTCGGCCACCAGCTCGAACGGGGCGCGCAGCTCCTTGGCCGCCACGTACAGCTCGGCCTCGTCGAGCGCCGCGAGCTTGCGGATCTCCGAGCGGATCGAGCGCATGTGCCGGGTGGCCTCGACGACGTTGCCGGTGCCGGCCTCGCCCTTCGAGCGGATCATGGCCGCGCCCTCGGAGATGCGGCGCAGCGCCTCACCGAGGTTGGTGGCGCCGCACACGAACGGGACGGTGAACGCCCACTTGTCGATGTGGTGCGCCTCGTCGGCGGGTGTGAGCACCTCGGACTCGTCGACGTAGTCGACGCCGAGCGACTGCAGGACCTGCGCCTCGACGAAGTGCCCGATACGGGCCTTCGCCATCACCGGGATCGACACGGCGCCGACGATGCCCTCGATCATGTCGGGGTCGCTCATCCGGGCCACACCGCCCTGCGCCCGGATGTCGGCGGGCACGCGCTCCAGCGCCATCACGGCGACCGCGCCGGCGTCCTCGGCGATCTTCGCCTGTTCCGGCGTGACCACGTCCATGATCACCCCGCCCTTGAGCATCTCCGCCATCCCGCGCTTCACGCGCGCGGTGCCCAGTGCGGGTTCGGTGGTGGCCTTCTCGGGGGACGACACGGTGGTCTACCTCTCGGTTCTGCTCGAAGGACGGTGCTGCCTGCGATCCACCCGATGGTACGTCAGGCCGGGGGTGTGACCGGCGGTCGCACGGGGGCGGCCGTGGTCACACCGGCGCCCGGGAACAGCGACTCGGGGTCGGCGATCTCGAAGTACTCGGGCATCGGCGCCGTCCCGGACAGGTGCAGCCAGCGCACCAGCCGCCGCGAACGCAGCCCGCGGGTGTCGCGGACGGCGTCGTTGTGCACGCGCCGGGCGAGGATGAGCAGCTGCTCGGCGTCCACCAGCTCCTCCAGCACCGCCGGCGGCAGGCCGGACCGGTCGACCGCCGCGAGCGCCCGGCCCAGCACGTTCTCCGCCGCCTCGCGCTCGGCGCCGGTGGCCCCGGCGATCCGCGTGCCGGCCACGGCGGCGCGCAGCGCCCCGGCCCGCTCCGGCCCGGCGGGCTCCGCCGCGACGACGTCCGCCGTGGCCAGTGTCGCGGCCGCGCGCCGCTCCAGGGCCGCCTCCAGGCCGTCCCGCGCGGCGTCCGTGCGCACGTGCAGGCGGTCCAACCGGCGGATCCGCACGGCGCACAGCGCCGCGACCCACACCAGCAGCAGCGC